>Ga0207756_100019_pt1 | contig 362257 bp, 361 predicted proteins | sample A23M1SouthBayCA_FD_187748 | JGI IMG/M metagenome (GOLD analysis project Ga0207756, IMG submission 187748) | Aerobic enrichment media microbial communities from Eden Landing Ponds, California, USA - A23 M1 (3) (SPAdes) | ecosystem: Environmental > Aquatic > Marine > Unclassified | place... | reverse complement strand
TAGGTCCTCGACCTCCTGTACGCCGCCGCCGAGTTGGCCCACCGGCACCCCGAGTTCCGCGAGTTCCGCACGCCACTGGTTCAGTAGGTCGATAGTCGGCACGACGACAAGCGTCGGCTCTCCGACCGACTCGATGGCCTTCACGCCGATGACGGTCTTGCCGCTGCCCGTCGGGAGTTCGAGGACGCCCCGCCGCCCTGCCTGGTCCCACGCGTCAAGGGCCTCCCGCTGGTAGTCACGGAGGGCGTAGTCGCTCTCGACCGACAGCCGCGTATCGGGGAGAACGCGGTCGGCGTAGTCCGCGCCGAGGGCGTCGAGGGCACTCTTGAGGGCGGCGTAGCGGTAGCCCGGCGCTCGCCGGGTGCCATCGGGCGCGTCCTCGACGTACGGGAGTTCAATCCCCTCAGCGTCGCGGACGACGACCGTCCCCTCGTCGTAGGCCAGCGTCAGCACACGCGGCGTTCCGCGGGCGGGGGTTAAAACGCTCCCGACGGCGATGTGATACCCTTATCCATCTCGGCCGGGTTTTTGAAGGTATGAGCGAGGAGACGCCCGAAGAGACCACGGTCGACCCCGACATCGTGGAGCGCGTCGAGGACGTAGACGAGGCCCTCGCGGCCGAAGTGGCCGCGCTTCGCGAGGAGAAGCGGGCCGCGGAGACTCGGGCGGAGGAGGCGGAAGCGGAAGTCGAGGAAAAGGAGGCGGAAATCGAGGAACTCACCGACCGCGTCCGGCGCAAACAGGCGGAGTTCCAGAACTACAAGAAACGCACCGAGCGCAAGCAAGAGGAGCTAAAGGAGCGAGCGACCGAGGACCTCGTCGAGCGCATCGTCGACGTCCGGGACAACCTGGCGCGCGCGCTGGAGGAGGCCGACGAACACGGGGGCGAGGCGATTCGGGACGGCGTGGAAGCCACCCTCTCGGAGTTCGACCGAATCCTCGAAGAGGAGGACGTCTCGGTCATCGACCCCGAACCGGGCGCCGACGTGGACCCCACCCGCCACGAAGTGATGATGCGCGTCGAGAGCGAGAACGAAGAAGGCACCGTCGAGGACGTGTTCCGGCGGGGCTACGAGATGGGCGGAAAGGTCATCCGCGAGGCACAGGTAACCGTCAGCGACGGCGAGTAAGTTTTCACGCTCGCGCCCCCCGAACGACCATGCGCGTCGTTCGAGCGGGCGACCCCGTCAACCCGAACCTGCTTTTGATTCTCGGGCGCGGCAACCGAGTCCGTCACGACCACGTCCGCTGGCTGGTCGAACAGTTCCCGGACTACCGGGTCCACGCCGTCGAAATCCCCGACAACGGCACCGACTTCGAGCGGGACTACCTGAACCCTATCGAGGAGTATGCCGCCGGGTTGGAGGGGTACGAGTTGCTCTCGCACAGCACGGGCGGGCTGGTCGCCGCGCACATGGAGACCGACCGTCCTCGGGTGTATCTGAGCCCGTGGTGGGGGCTCGCGGAGCGGACCGCGTGGCTCACCGAGCGGGTGGCGAACCTGCCGATAGCGACGCCCCTCCTTCCCTCGGGCATCGACGCCGACGACATCGGGCCGGAGATGGACCCCGCGGTCGAAGAACGACCCGTCGCGCCGGCGTTTCTGGGGACGGTCAAGCGCGCACAGGAAACGCTCCCCCCCTTCAGGGACGACGCGACCGTCTTCTGCTCGCTCGCCGATTCGGTCGTGAGCACGGGCGCTATCGGTGAGCGGGCGCCCGCCGAACGGGTGCGGCTGTACGACGGCGGCCACGAACCGTTCGCCGCCGAGGCGAGAGCGGAAATCCTCGCGGACGTGCGCGCCGCGCTGGCGGACCCGGAGTGGATTACCGGTTCAACATAAAAGACACGGAGCGTGGGAACCGTTGTGAGACGAATCGCATGAGGGCGTCGCCCCAGTACGTCGGGAGTACGCGGCCTCTCTCGCAATCCTTAAACGGCAGAAACCGGTATTTGTCCACCAAGATGGCGAGCAACAAGATTCTCGGAATCGACCTCGGCACCACGAACTCCGCGTTCGCGGTGATGGAGGGTGGCGATCCCGAAATCATCGCGAACGAGGAGGGCGACCGGACGACGCCGTCGGTCGTCGCGTTCACCGACGACGGCGAGCGCCTGGTGGGGAAGCCGGCGAAGAACCAAGCGGTGCAGAACCCCGACCAGACGGTGAACTCCATCAAGCGCCACATGGGCGAGGAGGACTACACCGTCGAGCTCGACGGCGAGGAGTACACGCCCGAGCAGGTCTCCGCGTTCATCCTCCAGAAGATAAAACACGACGCCGAGGAGTATCTCGGCGACGACGTCGAGAAGGCCGTCATCACGGTTCCGGCCTACTTCAACGACCGCCAGCGCCAGGCCACCAAGAACGCCGGCGAGATCGCCGGCTTCGAGGTCGAGCGCATCGTCAATGAGCCCACCGCGGCCGCGATGGCCTACGGCCTCGACGACGAGTCCGACCAGACCGTCCTGGTGTACGACCTCGGCGGCGGCACCTTCGACGTCTCCGTCCTCGAACTGGGCGGCGGCGTCTACGAAGTGGTCGCCACCAGCGGTGACAACGATTTGGGTGGTGATGACTGGGACGAGGCCGTCATCGACTACCTCGCCGACGAGTTCGAGAACAACCACGGCATCGACCTCCGCGAGGACCGGCAGGCCCTCCAGCGCCTGAAGGACGCCGCCGAGGAGGCGAAAATCGAGTTGAGTAGCCGGAAGGAGACGACCATCAACCTCCCCTTCATCACGGCGACCGACTCGGGACCGGTCCACCTGGAGCAGGACCTCACCCGCGCGAAGTTCGAGTCGCTTACCTCCGACCTCATCGAGCGGACGGTGGGCCCGACGGAAGAGGCCATCGAGGACGCGGGGCTCTCGAAGTCCGACATCGACGAGGCCATCCTCGTCGGCGGCTCGACGAGAATGCCCCAGGTGCAGGAGAAGGTCGAGGAAACTATCGGCCAGGAGCCCCAGAAGAACGTCAACCCCGACGAGGCCGTCGCGCTCGGCGCGGCCATCCAGGGCGGCGTCCTCTCGGGCGACGTGGACGACATCGTCCTGCTCGACGTGACGCCGCTCTCGCTCGGTATCGAAGTGAAGGGCGGCCTCTTCGAGCGCCTCATTGAGAAGAACACGACCATCCCGACGGAGGAGTCCAAGGTGTTCACCACGGCGGCGGACAACCAGACCTCCGTCCAGATCCGTGTCTTCCAGGGCGAGCGCGAGATTGCCGAGGAGAACGAACTGCTGGGCGAGTTCCAGCTGACGGGCATCCCGCCCGCGCCCGCCGGAACGCCCCAGATCGAGGTCGGCTTCGAGATCGACGCGGACGGCATCGTCAACGTCACCGCCGAGGACCAAGGCTCGGGCAACTCCGAGAGCGTCACCATCGAGGGCGGCGCCGGCCTCTCCGACGAGCAGGTCGAAGAGATGCAGGAGGAGGCCGAAGCCCACGCCGAGGAGGACGAGAAGCGCCGCGAGCGCATCGAGGCCCGCAACGAAGCCGAGAGCGCCATCCAGCGCGCGGACTCCCTCCTCGACGAGAACGAGGAGCTCGTCGACGAGGACCTCGAAGCGGACGTCCAGGACGCCGTCGAGGAGGTCGAGGCCGTCCTCGAGGACGAGGACGCCGACACCCAGGAGATCAAGGACGCCACTGAGGAACTCGCCGAGACGCTCCAGGAGATCGGCAAGCAGGCCTACCAGCAGGAGGCCCAGGCCGGTGCCGGCGCGGGCGGTGCGGGCGCCGGCGGCATGGGCGGCATGGGAGGTATGGGCCCCGAGGACGGCGACGACGATTTCGTCGACGCCGACTTCGAGGACGCGGACGACGAAAACGAGGACGAGGAAGAGTAACCCCTCTCGGTACCTCCAATAATGGCCCAGAACTTCTACGACGTGCTCGGCGTGAGCCGGGACGCCGACGAGGACGAGATCAATGCCGCGTTCCGGAAGATGGCGGCGGAGTACCACCCCGACGTGAGCGACGCCGAGGACGCCGAGGAGAAGTTCAAGAAGGCGAAGAAGGCAAAGGAGGTACTCACGGACGAGGAACAGCGACAGATGTACGACCAGCTCGGCCACGAGCAGTATCTCAAGGCCGAGAAGCGCGGCGCCACCGACAACGGCGGCCAGGGTCGCGGCGGCCGCGGCGGGCGCGGCGGCATGGGGGGAATGGGCGGCCAGGACCCCTTCGGCGGCATGGGCGGCGGCCAAGGCGGGAGCTTCTTCGAGCAGTTCTTCGGCGGGGGCGGCCGCGGGCGCTCGGGCCCCCAATCCGGCCGGGACCTCCAAACGCGCGTGAGCCTCGACTTACAGGAGGCCCACGACGGCGTCGAGCGCCAACTCACCGTCCGCCGCCCCGAGACCTGCGGGGACTGCGACGGCCGGGGACACCCGGAGGACGCCAACAGCCGGACCTGTCCGAACTGCGACGGGCAGGGTCGAGTCACGCAGGTCCAACAGACGCCGCTCGGACGGGTCCAACAGGAACAGACCTGCTCGCGCTGTGAGGGGACGGGCGAACTGTACGACGACACCTGCAACACGTGTGGCGGCGACGGCACCGTCGAGAACGAGGCTACCCTCACGGTCGAGATTCCTGCGGGTATCCGCGACGGCCAGACGCTCCGGATGGACGGGGAGGGCGCGCCCGGCGACCGCGGCGCGCCGAACGGCGACTTGCTCATCGAGGTTTCGGTTGCCGACCACGACGACTTCGAGCGTGACGGCGACGACCTGCGGACCCATCAGGCGATTTCCTTCCCCCAGGCCGTCTTCGGCGACACCGTCGAACTCGAAACGCTCGACGGGAGCGTCGAGTTCGACGTGCCCGCGGGCACCCAGTCCGGCGAGACGTTCCGCCTGCGGGGGAAGGGGATGCCCCACCTCCGTGGCCGCGGTGAAGGCGACCTTTACGTCGAAGTGCAGGTCGTCACCCCACAGGAGCTCAACGACGAACAGCGGGAGGCCCTCGAAGCATTCGCGGAAGCCGGCGGCGAGGAGATCGAGGTCGGGGAGGGCTTCTTCGAGCGGCTGAAGAACTCGCTGTAACGACCCCAACTTCCTTTTCGTCAGCGAGTGAACCCATCGGTATGGCCGATCAGGTCAACTACCGCGACACGGAGGCTGTCGCCGGGGGGATGCATTTCCTGCGCGACCCGCTGGACTGTGAACAGCTCGGCGTGACCGTGCTCGAAGCCGACCCCGGGTGGGAGGGGAAAGCGCACGACCACGCCGACAACGACCACGAGGAAGTGTACCTCCTCGTCGAAGGTGAGGCGGAAGTGGAAGTGGACGGCGACACGCACGAACTCGAAGGGGGCGACGCGCTCCGTATCGACCCCGACGCGGAGCGCCGGATACGGAACGGCGACACCGAGAGCCGCTTCGTCCTCGTGGGCGCACCGTAGCGGGCGGTTTTTGTCCGCGGGCGACGGATCGGTTTATATGCACGACGCGGGACCGCGAGTGGTGAGTGACCTCCTCGCCCGGGAACGGCGGTCGAACCGCCCCGCCCTCCGGGAGGGGGACCACGAACTCGACTACCGGCGGTTCATCACGACCTCGTGGAAGGCCGGCAACTACCTCCGCCACCTCGGCGTCCGGAAGGGAAGCACGGTCGGAATCGTCGGCGGGGGCCCGCCCGCCGTCCTGTCGCTGTTCGGCGCCGCGGCGCTCGGCGCCACAGCCCGGATGGAGCCCACGACGGGTGAGAAAACCGACGTTCTCGTCGCGCCGACCGAGCGCTTGGAGGCGTTCGACGCGCCGGCGCGGAGCGACCGCGTCGGCTACGGAAGCGAGCCAGACGACCCCGCCGTCTCGTACTTCGAGCGTGACGTCTGGAGCGAGAACCCCGTCGAACCACCCGAGCGCGTCACGCCGGAAACCCCGGTTCTCGTCGGGGAGTTCGACGAGTGGAGCCACGCCGACGTGTTCGACGCCGCGGACGGCGTTATGGACGAACTTTCGGCCGACGATACCGTCGCGGTTCGGGCCCCGCTCTCGGACCCCTGGGTAGTCGCGGCCGGTGTCGTCGCGCCGCTCGCCGTCGGAGCCTGTGTCCTCCTTCCGGTCGGGAGCGAAACGGGAACGGTCGCCGTTGCCGACGGGGAGCCGCCGGAAGCGCGGGCGCTGGTACGACCCTGAGCACCGGGAACGTTTTTGCCGGTCGCTGGCGTACTTGTCCTCATGTACGTCCGGGGCGCCAAGAAACACGAGGAGGCGTGGTTGCTCGACCGCATCGAAGACCTCGGGCTCGCGGACCCCGCCTTCCGCTCGCGGGACTACGCGGTCGCCGTGGACGAGGACTCAGGGGGCATCGCCGGCTTCGGGCGGCTCCGGGTCCACACCGAAGGATCGGAGGTCTGTGAGATAACGACGGTCGGTGTGCTCCCCGACCACCGTGGGCGGGGCGTCGGCGCACACGTTCTCGAACGGCTGGTGGAGCGGGCGCGCGACCGGGGGTTCGAGACGGTGTACTCGCTGACCGACACCGGAGGCTATCTCGAACAGTTCGGCTTCGAGCCGATAGCGGAGGACGAACTCCCGGAGAAGTTGTCGCAGCGACTGGACGAGGAGCGCGAGCGCGAGGGCGACACCGAGCCGTATCGCATAGCCGCCGAGTCGTTCTCGATGCCGCCGCGCCTGCGCTCGCGGTTCAAGCGCGCCGGCGACGACGTGGCGGAGGAGAACGAGGAGACGCCCGAGGACTTCGGCATCGACCCCGACTCGGCAACGTACAAGTACGACACCGGTCGCTGAAGGCACGGGCGTCGCGACGCCGGTGGGCGTACGGGTGGCGAAAGACTCCGCGGGCGGGTGCCACGCTACTTTGCTGGACGCGCCGGTCGTTGGACACGGAGAGCGAACGCCCGCGGCGTGCGTCAGGTCACGGGAACGCTGGCTCCGCTCCGGGATATAAACCTCAGGCGGAAGCACCGAACGGAAAAGAGCTAGTCGGTCCGGCGGATAACCGTCCCACAGACCGGGCAGAGGAGAGCGCGACCCTCGCCGGAGAGGCCGAACGCGACCTCGACGTACGGGCGGTCGTAACCCGCCTCCGCGAGGCGCTCGGTGAGGTTCTCGGAGGTTCGGGTCGGGCTGTATCCGCACCCGCCGCACTCCGGAACTTTCGGTGTTTGTTCCGCCTTTTTCCTTCTTTTCATGTTACTCATTCGGTTTTCGTTGTTTGTTTGGTTAATTATGGTAGAAAGCTGTGTTCTTTCGTGTTCTAATGTACCAGTTAGTCGCACTTAACCGCATCGGGAAACACGATGTACCGCGCCGGGGTTCAGTTCGGGAGCGGCAGGTCGCGCGATTCGATGTCCGAAACGACCGGGCGCGGCCACGCGGGCGGGGCGAACCACCCCGCCCTCGCTATCTCGTCGTCCTCGCTCGCGTCCGCGCGCTGGAGGCCGTCGGCAGGGCGAGCGAGGAAGTGAACGCGAAGGAAGGAGCCGCGGCGCTCCGGGTCCCCACGCCGAACGAAGCGGTGGAGCCGGACGAACCAGACGCCGGCGAGTTCGATTTCGACACTCGTCTCCTCGCGGAGCTCCCGGCGCGCGGTGTCCGCGAAGGACTCGCCGGGTTCGTGGCCGCCGCCGGGGTGACCCCACACGTCTTCCCCGGTGTGATACGCGAGGAGAACCCGCTCGTCGGCGTTTCGCACGAGCGCCGCGGCGCCCCCACGCCCGCCCGATTCGAAGTACTCGGCCGCCGACTCGAACCGCTCGGGCTCGTACTCGACGGTCTTGGTTTCGATTTCGAACTCGCCCCAGCGCTCGCGGAGGGCCTCGATGTGGCGTTCGGCCTCGCGTCGACTCCGAACCGAGAGGTCCTTCATCCGAACGACTCGACGTGCACCGCGTCTTCGGGGACGCCCGCGGCGTCAAGGGCGTCCTGGGCGCGCTCACAGAACTCCGCGAATCCGAAGACGAAAACGGTCCCCCCCTCCGAGGCGGCCGCCTCGACGGGGCCCGTCAGGTCGTCGCCTTCACCGATGAGGTCGACACTCATGCCGGCCGCGTCGAGCGCGTGGAGACGCGACTCGTGAATGGGTTCGTCGTCGGCGTAGACGACGGCCGCGTCCTCGTCCTCGGCGAGGGCCCGCTCCGCGATGGCGACTGCGGGGCCGACGCCGGGGCCACCGGCGATGACGACTGCGCGCCCCTCGCCCTCGTAGTACGCGTTCCCGAAGGGACCCTCTATGCTCACGGTGTCCCCGGATTCGAGGTTGGCGAGGTGGGGCGCGAGTTCGCCCTCGGGGTCGACGCCGACCGTGACCTCGAAGGACTCCTCGGTGTCGGGCGATGATACCGTGTAGAACCGTGATACTCCTTCTCCCTCGACCGTGAGCGAGAGTTTGACAAACTGGCCCGGAAAGGCGCTGAACCCTTGCGGAGTGTCCAGTTCGATGGCCACAGAGTCGGGTCCGACTGACCGAACGGCAACAACGGGAACGTCCATACGAAACCGGGAGAACGCGGCGGGCATAGGCACTTCGGAAGCCTTTTTGTTTGTCTCGACGCTATCCGGCCTATACATGGCCGAGGACCTCAACTGGGCGGTCGGCGGCGAAGCCGGTGACGGCATCAACTCCACCGGGAAAATCTTCGCCCAGGCGCTCGCGCGCGCCGGACGCCACGTCTTCACCTCCAAGGACTTCGCCTCGCGTATCCGCGGGGGCTACACGGCGTACAAGGTGCGAACCTCCGTCGACAAGGTACAGAGCGTCGTGGACCGACTGGACATCCTCGTCGCGCTCACCGAGCGCACCGTCGAGGAGAACCTCGACGAGCTCCACGACGGGAGCGTCGTCATCTACGACAACGAGCGCACGGAGTTCAGCGACTTCGAGGCGCCCGAGGGCGTCACCGGCGTGCCGGTGCCGCTCAAGGAACTGGCCGAGGAGGCCGGCGGCGCCATCATGCGCAACGTCGTCGCGCTCGGCGCGGTCTGCGGGGCCTGCGACTTCCCCATCGAGAACCTCGACGAGGCGCTGGAGAAGAACTTCGGCTCCAAGGGCGAGGCTATCGTCGAGAACAACCGCGAGGCCGCCCGGAAGGGCGCGGAGTACGTCTCCGAGGAGCACGGCGACCTCGAAACCCTCCAGAGCTACGAAGTCGAGACCACGGACTCCGATTACGTCCTCCTCAACGGCGACGAGGCCATCGGAATGGGCGCCATCGCCGCCGGCTGTCGCTTCTACTCCGGCTACCCCATCACGCCGGCGACGGACGTCATGGAGTATCTGAAGGGGCGCATCGAACAGTACGGCGGCCACGTCGTGCAGGCCGAGGACGAGCTCTCCGCCATCAACATGGCGCTGGGCGCGGCGCGGGCGGGCGCCCGCTCGATGACAGCGACCTCCGGTCCGGGCATCGACTTGATGGCCGAGACCTTCGGCCTCGTCGCGACCAGCGAAACGCCGCTGGTCATCACGAACGTCATGCGCTCGGGCCCCTCGACGGGGATGCCCACGAAGCAGGAACAGGGCGACCTGAACGCGATGCTCTACGGCGGGCACGGCGAAATCCCCCGCTTCGTCCTCGCCCCGACGACCATCGACGAGTGTTTCTGGAAGGCCGTCGAGGCGTTCAACCTCGCCGAGAAGTATCAGACGCCCGTCTATCTCACGGCGGACCTCTCCTTGGCGGTCACCGAGCAGACGTTCTCCCCGGACACCTTCGACATGGACGAGGTCGAGGTCGACCGCGGCAAGATCGTCGACGAGGACGAAATCGAGAGCTGGCAGGACGAGAAGGGCCGCTTCCAGCCCCACTTCCCGACCGCGGACGGCGTCTCCCCGCGCGCGCTTCCCGGCACGGACGGCGGCGTCCACATGTCCACCGGACTGGAGCACAACGCGTTGGGCCGGCGGACCGAGGACACCGACGTGCGCGTCGAGCAAGTCGACAAGCGCAACCGGAAGATAGAGACCGCGCGCGAGGAGGAGGACTGGTCGCCCATGGAGTACGGCGAGGCCGACGCCGACACCCTCGTCATCTCGTGGGGGTCGAACGAGGGCGCGATGATCGAGGCCCTCGATTACATGGAAAGCGACGTGCGCTTCATCTCGGTCCCGTACATCTTCCCCCGGCCGGACCTCACCGAGGCCGTCGAGGAGGCCGAGAACGTCATCGTCGTCGAGTGTAACGCGAACGGGCAGTTCGCGGACCTCATCGAGCAGGACACCCTCACGCGGGTCCAGCGCGTGAACAAGTACAACGGCATCCGGTACAAGGCGGACGAACTCGCGGACGAAATCGATGCGGCACTCTCCAACGAGGTACAAGCATGAGCTCAGACGTACGCTTCACAGACTTCAAATCCGACAAACAGCCGACGTGGTGCCCGGGTTGCGGCGACTTCGGGACCATGAACGGCATGATGAAAGCCCTCGCCGAGACGGGCAACACCCCCAAGGACACCTTCGTCGTCGCCGGCATTGGTTGCTCTGGCAAGATAGGGACGTACATGCGCTCCTACGCGCTCCACGGCGTCCACGGCCGCGCGCTCCCGGTCGGCGCGGGCGCCAAACTCGCGAACCCCGACCTCGAAGTGATGGTCGCGGGCGGCGACGGTGACGGCTACTCTATCGGCGCGGGCCACTTCATGCACGCCGTGCGCCGCAACGTCGACATGACCTACGTCGTCATGGACAACCGCATCTACGGGCTGACGAAGGGCCAGTTCTCCCCGACCTCGCGCGAGGACTTCGAGACCTCCACCTCCCCGGAGGGGCCGAAGCAGGAGCCGGTGAACCCGCTCGCGCTCGCGCTCGCCGCGAACGGCGGCTTCATCGCGCAGTCCTTCTCCAGCGACGCGTTGCGCCACCAGGAGATCATCGAGGAGGCCATCGAGTACGACGGCTTCTCCCTCGTGAACACGTTCTCGCCCTGCGTGACGTTCAACGACGTGGACACCTACGACTACTTCCGCGACTCCCTCGTGGACCTGGGCGACGACGAGGAGTACGACCCGACGGACAAGGAGCAGGCCAAGGACAAGATCCTCGACTCCGAGAAGGAGTACATGGGTGTGCTCTACCGCGACGACGAGAAGAACTCCTACGAGCAGTCCCACGGCGTGGAGGGGAACATGGCCGACATCCCCGACGGCGCGCCCGAGGACGCGATGGACCTCGTCAGGGAGTTCTACTAGCAAGCCCTCACGCAAGCGGGCACGAGACCCGCTCGCGTTCGCCCTTGCAGTATCCACCAGGGCCGCGCCCGTCGGCGCGGCCGTGGATTGTGGCCGCGGCGCTGTTTCCGTACCGCTCCGCGAGCGGTTGGTTTGGCGCTCTAGGTAGGTCCCAAGAGTGCGTCCACAACCTATTTGCAAGTTTCGCGTTTCCGTTCAGATATGTCCGCCCAGAACCCGTTTGCGAACCCCCTCATCAGATACGGCATCGGCGCCAGCGGCGCGCTCGTCATCGCCTTTGTCGCGTACAACTACCTCGACGGAACGGTACAGCTCGTCGCGTACGCTATCGCCCTGCTCGATTTGCTCGTCACGCCCCAAATTCTGAAACGGGCGGGCGAACAGTAGTCGGTGTGAAACGCTCCCGCGCGCTCTGGACGGTTCTCGCCCTCCTCGGGCTGGCGTTCTGGGGGTACGTCGTCCCCTACATGCGAGAGTGGGCGAGTGTCCACGCGTGGGGCGGCTTCCTCCTCTTCTGCTACGTCCTCTACTGGCAGTACGGAACGGAGAGGTGACCTACCGGTAGGCCTCCTTGAGATAGGCCAGCACGCCCCCGAGCATCGCCAGGTTGCCGAAGAAGGCGAGTCGCTCGCCGCTCCGGTCGTCCTCGTCGGCGTTCCAGAAGTCGTGCATCGTCGCCGTCACCATGGCGAGGAAGGTCGCCGCCGCGCCCGTCGCCAGTCGGGGCAGGCGCCAGACGGCGATGCAGGCGCCGGCGAAGACCATCATCCCCGAGGCGAGGGGCGCCATCAGTTCGGGCATCGGCACACCGGCCGACTCGGCGTACTCGACGGTGTCCTCCATGTCGCGGAAGTCCTCGCTGGCCTGCAACGCCAGGCCCGCGCCGAGCGCGACACGACCGAGCCACGAGGCCGAGGCGTCGTCGTCAGCGGTCATACCGACCCGTTTCGGCGGCGGCGACAAAAGCCTACCTGCGGCGTCGTCCCTGTGTAGCAAAACTGAATAGGGGGAGTCCACTCACGTGTGCTATGACCGAGCGCTTTGACGTGGTTATCGCCGGCGCGGGGCCGGCCGGGGCGCAGTGCGCCCGCGACCTCGCGCGGCGTGGCTACGACGTGGTCGTCCTCGAATCCGAACCCGAGGACGAGTTCCCGCGTCAGAGCAACAAATCGACGGCGGGCACGTTCCCCTCGATGATGGCCTCCTTCGGGGTGCCCGACGACGTAGTGATGCATTACACCGACGACGTCGTCCTCGAATCGCCGAACGAGCACTTCGTCCGGAAACAGGCCGGCGCCGTCCTGGAGTTCGCCGACTTCAAGCGCTGGCTCGTCGCCGACGGGCGCGAGGCCGGCGCGGCGTACCGCTTCGACGCCCGGGTGAACCGCCCCATCATGGAGGACGGCGAGATAGCGGGCGTCAAATACCGCGGCGACGAGGAGGTGTACGCCGACATCGTCGTCGACGCTACGGGCCCGGCGGCGCCGCTGGCGAAGGCCCTCGACGTGACCGACCTCGAACGGAACAATCAGGCCATCGGCATCGAGTGGGAGATGGAAGGCGTCGAAATGAACCACGAGGGGTACGCCGACTTGCGCGACGCGATGATGCTCCGCCTGGACCACGACCTCGCGCCGGGGGGGTACTCGTGGATGTTCCACACCGGCGAGGACACCGCGAAGGTGGGCCTCTGTTACATCCAAAACGAGAGCTACCAGCAGTACGGCACGGAGGGGATGGGCATCGACGACTACCTCGAATACTGGGAAGAAACTGACCCGCGGTTAGCGGACGCCACGCGCCTGGAGGGGAAACAACACCGCGGCTCCGCGCACATCCAGATGCCCGGGGAGATGTACACGGACTCCTTCATGGCCATCGGCGACACCGTCCCGACCATCGACCCGCTCTGGGGCGAGGGGATTCACAAGTGTATGCAGTCGGGGCGGATGGCCGCGGCGACGGCGGACAAGGCGCTCACGCCCGACACCCCCAACACGGACGCCGAGACGCTCTCGGTGTATCAGGACCTCTGGCATGACCGCGTGGCGCCGAAGATGCGCACCCGGCTCACCATGACGCAGTTGCTCTACCTCGCCTCGAACGAGCGCTACGACCGACTGATGGAGGACCTCAACCGGCTGGACGGCGACGCGCTCGCGGACGCCAACAGCGGCAACCCGCTCGCCCTGCGGAAGCTCGTCCACTGGGAGGACCTCGACTTACTTGCCGAGTTCGCGGAGGAACGGCTCGCGGACGCGGGCGTCGACACCGTAGGACTCAAGCAAAAGGCGCTCTCGTTCGCTCAGGGCCGCTAAAGCGGGACCCGCTATCCGAACTTCCCGGTGATGTAGTCCTCGACGCGCTGGCTCTCGGGGTTCTCGAATATCTTCTGGGTGTCGCCGAACTCCACGAGTTCGCCGCCCGTGAGGAAGACGGCCGTCTTATCGGAGATGCGCGCGGCCTGTTGCATGTTGTGCGTGACGATGACGACGGTGTACTCCTCCGCGAGTTCGTCGATGAGGTCCTCGATCTGTGAGGTCGCGACGGGGTCGAGCGCGCTCGCCGGCTCGTCCATCAACAGGATTTCCGGGTCCGGCGCGATGGCCCGGGCGATACAGAGGCGCTGTTGTTGCCCGCCCGAGAGGTCGAGCCCGGAGCTGTCGAGTTGGTCCTTCACCTCGTCCCAGAGCGCCGCGCGCTTGAGGGAACGCTCGACGATTTCGTCGTAGTCGCCCTCAACGTCCTGGATTTCGAGGCCGTAGGCGACGTTGTCGTAGATGGACTTCGGGAACGGGTTGGGTTTCTGGAACACCATCCCGACGCGGCGGCGCAGGGCGACGGGGTCCACGTCGCTGTCGTAGACGTTCTTCCCGCGGAGATAGAGGTCGCCCTCGACGCGCGCGGCGTCGATGCGGTCGTTCATCCGGTTGATGCACCGGAGGAAGGTTGATTTCCCACAGCCCGAGGGACCGATCATCGCGGTGACCCGGTTCTCGGGGATTTCCATGGTGATATCCTTGAGCGCCTGGTCGTCGTTATACCAGACGTTGATGGCGTCGGAGCGGACGACCGTCCCCGTCGCGCCCGTGGGACCGTGGTCGGTGACGCTCTCGCTCACGTCCGTCTGGATGCTCAAATCGTCGTCCGTCGGGTCGTCGGTCCCGGCCGTCTCGGTAGGTTCGTTACTCATGGTTGGTTAGTTTCCGTCTTCGTAGCGGTTGCGCAACACGATAGCCACCGAGTTCATGCTGAGGAGAACGACGAGCAACACGACGACGCCCGCCGGAACCGCCTGCCGATAGAACTCCTCGCTGGCGAACAGGCCCGCCCACGCGTACACCTGGAGGGGCATCGCGCTGACCTTCGAGGTGAGCTCGGTCGGGAGGCTGAAGGCGACGTTCGGCGCGCCGATCATGATGAGCGGCGCCGTCTCCCCGATGGCGCGCCCGAGCGCGAGAATCGTGCCGGTCATGATGCCGGGGAACGCCCGGGGGAGAACGACGTTTTTCACCGTCTGCCAGCGCGTCGCGCCCATCCCGTAGGACGCCTGTCGCATCTCCTCGGGGACGCTGCGGATGGCCTCCCGCGAGGAGATGATGACGATGGGGAGGATGAGAAGCGAGAGGGTCGCGCCGCCGACAAGGACGGTCCCCATGGCGCGTCCGGCGTAGGTCACGAAGACGCCGAGCCCGAGCAGGCCGTAGACGACGGACGGGACGCCCGCGAGGTTGGAGATGTTGATGTCGATAAAGCGGGTGAACCGGTTGTCCGGGGCGTACTCCTCCAGATACACTGCGGCGCCGACGCCGAGCGGGAAGGAGAGCGCGGCGACGGTGACCATCAACAGAATCGAACCGCCGATTGCGGGGTAGAGCCCGGCGTCCGCGGCGGTCCCGCTGTGTGCGTTCGTGAGGAAGGACCAGTTCACCCACGACTCGGGGCCCGCGAAGCCCGCGAGGTCGGCGACCGCGGCGCCGAGGAACGCGCCCCCGACGACGACGGCCGCGAAGACCAAGCCGACACGCGCCTTCGGACGGTCGAACGCCGCGACGCCGGCGTAGGAACACACCGGCACGAGCGAGACAGCGGCGACGATCGAGGCGGGGAGCGGGTCGACGCCGACCAGCGGGCCGGCCAGCGCGAGCGCCGCGACCGCGAGGAGCACGCCGCCGGCCGCGACGATTGCCTTCCGCGGCCCGCGGGACCGGTAGACGTAGCGCCCGAGCGCCGCCGCGACGACGCCGCCCACGGTGTAGGCGATGACCGCCCAGCCGATGAGCGCGTACGGCAGGTCGATGAGCAGGTTCGGCACGACGAGAAGGGAGACGCCGACGACCGCGATAGCGGCGACGAACCGGACGGAGAACGGAATCGAATGCGAGCGGCGCTCGATGGCGAGCACGCCGAGGCCCGCGAGGGCGAAGCCGACGACGTAGGAGAACCAGACCATCGGGTCGAGGATGTCCACGAACACGATGGAAGCGCCCCCGGCGAACATCAGGCTGACCGCGAGCGCGCCGACGAGCGAGCCCCCGAGCCGGAACGCCGGGCGGTTGCGGCGGTAGAGATACCCGCCGACCGCCAGCGAGGGGAGGACGAACGTACAGAGGAAGGTCAGATGCCAGCCGGGGTCCGCCGTGAGCGGCTGGATGGCGTCGTTGGCAACGTAGAGGAGGAGGACCCCGAGCATGACGATGCCGAAGAGCGTCGAGGCCAACAGGAGGTATCGGAAAAGCGTCCCGACCGTTCGGCTGACCTGTCCGAAACCCTCGATGACGCGGGAGTCGGTGTCCGTCGCCATTTCAGTACTCCTCCCGGTAGCGCTGAGCGACAATGTCGCTGATGATGTTCATGACGAGCGTGATGACGAAGAGGACGAGACCGATGGCGAAGAGGCTCCGATAGGCGAGGCCGCCGCCGGTGATATCCCCGGTCAGGAGGTTCACCATCGCGGCGGTCATCGGCAAGCCGCCTTCCAAGTAAACGCTGAGGTCCGGATACGGAACAGGGATGCCCGCGATTCGTCCAACCCCGATAGGGTTGAGGAAGCGCGCCTGCGCGCCCGCGGCGATGGTGACGGCCATCGTCTCGCCGATGGCCCGGGAGAGCGCGAGAATGAACGAGGAGAAAATCCCCGAGAGGGCCGCGGGCACGACGATGCCCGTCGAAACGTCGAACTTCGTCGCGCCCATCCCGTAGCCGGCCTGTCGGAGGTCCTCGGGCACCGCGCTCATCGCGTCCTCGCTGATGGAGGCGACCATCGGGATGATCATGACGCCGACCACGATGCTCGCCGAGAGGAGGTTGAACGTCCCGATACTGGGGAGGAACACCTCCAGAGCGGGAGTGATGTAGACGAGCGCGAAGAAGCCGTAGACGACCGTCGGGACGCCCGCGAGCACTTCGAGGGCGGGCTTGAGCACGCCCCGGGCCCGCGAACTGGCGTACTCGCTGAGGTATATCGCCGTCGCGACGCCAAGCGGGAGGGCGATAACGGCCGACCCGAATGTGATGAGGACCGTCACGGAGACGAGCGCCAGCACGCCGAACTGCTCGTTGTTGATGATCCAGTTCGTCCCGGTGAGGAAGTCCACCAGGGACGCCGTCGCGCCGGTGACATCCATCAGCGGCGCAGTGATCGAGAAGAACTTCGCAGCCTCCGTCACCAGCAAGACGACGATGCTGACGGTCGTGACGACGGAGAGGGCCGCACACAGGAAGAAGAACGCGCGCGTGAGGAGTTCCTGCGGGGCGTTCTCCGTCCGTCGGGTGAGGTCGTCGTTGATGTCGTCTGTACTCATTCGAAAGAGGCTCCCAGTAGTGAGGGAACTGCCGATGGGTCAAAAAGCTCTTCGTTACGCACCGGCGTTTAGTTGCCGGCTTCCTCGATAGCCGACTCCAGCGCGTCCATCTGGGCCTGCTGGTCCTCCTCGTTGAGCGGGACGTAGCCGACCTCGTCGGCGACGATGTCCTGACTCGTCGCGTTCTCGATCCAGAAGCGCGCGAACTCCGCGATGTGCTCCTCCGCGAGCGCGGACTCGGCGGGGTAGGTGAACAGAGGCCGCGAGAGCGGGGTGTACTCCCCGGACCGGGCCGTTTCGAGCGACGGTTCGACCGGCCCGTCCCCGTCGTCGATGCCGAGGGCTTTCACGCTGTCCTGGTTCTGAGAGTAGTACGCGAAACCGAGATAGCCGATGGCGTTCTCGGAGCCCTGCACGCCCTGGATGATGGTGCGGTCCTGCTCGGTGGCGGAGTAGTCCTGGCGGTGGTCACGCTCCTCGTCGCCGGAGTGGAGAACGGCCTCGATGAAGTAGTCGTACGTACCCGAGGAGTCCGTGGGGCCGTACAGTTCGAGCGGCTGGTCGGGCCACTCGGGGTTCACGTCGCTCCAGTTCTCGGGCGGGTCCTCGGCCGACCAGATCTCCGCGAGCTCGTCGACCGTGATGCTATCGACGGGGCAGTCGTTGTTGACGATGACCGTCAGCGCGTCCGTCGCGACGGTGATCTCAACGGGGTTCACGCCGTTGCTGGAACACTGCTCCTCCTCGGCGGACTGAATGGGACGGGAGGCGTTGTTGAAGTCCGTATCGCCCGTACAGAAGAAGTTCGCGAACCCGCCCCCCGAGCCGGTGGACTGGAGGTTCACGTCGACCCCGGAGTGGTCCCCTTCGAAGCGCTCGGCCATCGCCGTCGCGAGCGGGAAGACTGTCGAACTCCCGGCGATGTCGATCGTGCCCGAGAGCCCCCCCTCGTCGCCGCCGCTCTCGTCGACGACACAGCCCGCGAGCGACGCGAGGCCGGCGGCACCGACACCGGCGAGGAACTTGCGACGTGAGCGACCGTCCGCGGCCTTGTCGTTTGCCATCACCAGTTCGTGGGAGAGTTCGGGTAAATACCCTGGTAATAGAACTATATAGAAATACGTTTGGGAAGATGTACCGAAGGTATCCGGAGGGGATAGAAAGGGGATTCTTCGCCGGTCCCGCGTCGCTCATGAATCCGATATTCCGGTGTATTTGTACCCTATACGCCCTCTCCAGAGCGTATTGGGGAGGGCCGTCAGAACCATAGAGCGGCTCCCGCGGGTCGGGTTCGGGCGGCGATATAGGTACGTATATCGTTCTGTACTGGCCCTTTGAGGGCGGTTAGATTGGCACTACCATCGGAAGTATATAGATACCAAAGCGTTTATTTCCGGTCATCGGAACCTGAGCGTATGGAGCGCCGCAAGGTCCAGATGACAGGGGGGTCGACGTTCACCGTCTCTATCCCCAAGGAGTGGGCGCGGGAGAACGACGTGAGCGCCGGGGACGAGGTCGAGTTCTACGCGGACAGCGACTCGCTGTTACTCCTCCCCGCGGGCGAGGTCGACCGGCTCGAAGGCACCCTCGACGTGACCGGCCTGGAAGGCGAGGACCTCCGCCGCGGCGTGATGACGATGTACGTCAGCGGCTTCGACGTCCTCCGGCTCGAGGCGGACCGCATCACGTCCGACCAGCGCCGGGTCATCCGCGAGGCGACCCAGGGGCTCGTGGGACTGGAAGTCTTAGAGGAGACCAGCGACGAGGTCGTCATCCAGGACTTGCTGGACTCCTCGGAGCTCTCCGTGCACAACGCGGTCCGCCGGATGCGGCTCATCTCCCTCTCGATGCTCGCCGATGCCGTGGACGCGCTCGTGGAGAACGACGAGGACATCGCGCGCGACGTGGTCCAGCGGGACGACGACGTGGACCGCCTCTGGTTCGTCGTCTCCCGCATCTTCCGGGGGGCCCTCCGCTCCCCGCAAGCGGCCCAGGAGGTCGGCGTCACCCGCGAGACGTGTTTCGACTACCACTCCAGCGCGCGCCAACTTGAGCGGGTCGCCGACCACGCCTCGAAGATCTCCCACGTCGGCATGGAACTCGACGAGATTCCCGACGAGGTGGCCGAGGCCCTGCTGGACCTCCGCGAGGACGTGGTGGAGGTCATCGAGACCGCGATGGACGCGCTCTTCGAGGAGGAGAACGAGCGGGCGACGGAGCTCGCGAACGACGCGCGGGCACAGGTGCTTGACATCGACGAACACGCCCGACGGCTGAACGAGCTCCTCCGGGACCTCGACGCCGAGCAGGCCCAACACCTGTCCTTAGTTGTGGACTCCGTCTCCCGGAGCGCCGACTACGGCGGGAACATCGCCGAAACGGCGCTCCAGAACGCCGCGCCCCGCCCGAGCATCTGATTTCGGGGGTCTGACGCCGTCGCAGGTACACACAATCCCTGCGAGAAGTGAAATTACTTTAAGGGGCAACGTTCTACTCGCGGCCGATGACGGAGTTTCCCGACTATCTCGACGTCGACTACAGCGACGGCGAGGGCGAAGATCCCGAGGATTACCCGACGCTGAACGACAAAATCGAGAAGGCCATCGAAGTTACGCGGCAGGGCCTCGAAGAGTACAAGAACCCCGTCGTGATGTGGACCGGCGGGAAGGACTCCACGCTCACGCTCTACTTCGTGAAGGAGGTCGCCGAGCGCTACGACCTCGAAGTCCCCCCCGTGGTGTTCATCGACCACTACCAGCACTTCGACGAGCTCATCGACTTCGTCGAGCACTGGGCCGACGAGTGGGATCTGGACGTCATCTGGGCGCGCAACGAGGACGTCGGCGACTACGTCGACGAGAACGGCCTCGAGCCCGGCGACGACATCCCCGTCTCGGAGCTCTCCGAACACAACCAACACCACATCCGGAACATCCTGGAGTACGAGGAGGACTCCTTCCCCTTCCTGCTCGACACCTACGTCGGGAACCACCTCCTGAAGACGGTGGCGCTCAACGACGCCATCGAGGAGTACGACGTGGACGGCATCATCTCGGGCATCCGCTGGGACGAACAGGAGTCCCGCGCGGACGAGACGTTCTTCTCTCCCCGGCACGACCCCGACATCTACCCGCCCCACGACCGCATCCAGACGATTCTCCAGTTCGACGAGGCCGCCGTCTGGGACGCCTTCTGGAACTTCGTCGTCCCCGATACGGTCGAGAACTACCCCGACGACGGCTACGTCCCCCAGGGCGCTGATGACCTGCCGGAGGGCGTCGAGTGGGAGGACATCCCCATCTCGCCGAAGTACGTCGAGGGCTTCCGCTCGCTGGGCAGTGAAGTGAGCACGGACAAGGCCGACGAGGAGCCCGCGTGGCTCCAGGACCTGGACAACACGACCGAACGCGCCGGCCGCGCTCAGGACAAGGAGGACCTCATGGAGCGCCTCCGCGACCTGGGCTACATGTAGAGCGGGCGATTTCTTCGTTTTTCGCGCCGTGTAGCGACCGCTACGCCAGTTCCGGGTCGAAGAGCTCCTCGACCCGACAGTCGAAGCGCCGTGCGAGTTTGAAGGCGAGTTCGAGCGACGGGTCGTAGCGGCCCCGCTCGACCGAGTTGATGGTCTGGCGGGTCACGCCCACCTCCTCGGCCAGGTCCGCCTGGCTCAACCCTTCGCGTTCGCGGAACTCCGGGAGCGACGTCTTCATCGCCGCTCGACGAACAGGGCCACGCCGTAGAACCCGTAGACGACGGGGACCACCAAGGCGATGGGCACGAGCCACGTGGGCCACGTCGCGTAGCCGAGCACGACGAGCGCGGTCATCGTCGGGAAGAAGACCGCACACGCCCACCCGAAGACCGCCAGGGTGCGCCCCGCGGCCCGCTCGTGCGACCGGCGGTCGCGTTCGTCGAAGAGCGGTCCGGCGTAACTCGCCTGCAACGCGCCCGCGGCGCCGAGGAAGACGACGAACCCCGCGACGCCGACGAGCGGGTAGCCGAGCGCGATCAGTACCCCGAGCGCCAACCCGGAGAGCCCCGACAGCGAGCCGTACGCGCGCCGATACGTCCGTTCGGAGAGGTTTCCAACTGACATGGTCGGAGGGACAAGCGAACCTTACGGAAAGTCCGCTTTACAGTAAAGAATGTTTTACACAGGGTAATAAACCTAACGCCGTGGCTGTTCGGGAAACACGACGGAGGAGAGAGCCGCTCAGTAGATCAGCGAGTCGTCGTTCTCGACCATGTAGAGCGTCCGGGCGGCGATGTTGACGGCGTGGTCGCCGACCCGTTCGAGGTCGCGGACCGTGAGGAGGAGTCTGGAGACGTCCTGCATCAAGTTTTCGACTTCTCCCTCGTCGGGCACCTCCGCAGTGGTGATTTCGTTCTCGATGAGGTCGCGGACGACGAACTCGGAGGCCTCCCGGCAGAGGGTGTCGATTTCGTCGTCGCGCTCCGCGACCGTGTGGCAGGCCTCCGGGTCCTCCTCGGCGTAGGCGACCATCGCGTCCTCGACCATCTCGGTCACGGCCTCGCCGATGGCCTGGACGTCCACGTCGGGGAACACGTTCTTGTTCGCGTCCTCGGTGTACCCCCCGAGGTTGGTCGCGAGGTCGGCGACCCGTTCGAGGTCGGTGATGATTTTGAACGTCGCGGCGATGAAACGGAGGTCGCTCGCCACGGGCTGTTGGAGCGCCAACAAGTCAATACAGTCCTGTTCGAGTTCGAGGTAGAGGTCGTTCACCTCGCCGTCGCCCTCGATGACCTCCTGGGCGAGCTCCTCGTCCTTCGATTCGAGCGCGTCCAAGCCCAAGCGGAGGCGTTCGAGGACGACTTCGCTCATGTAGAGCACGTCGTCTCGAAGCCCCTCCAGTTGGGATTGGTACTCCTGTCGCGGCATAGTTCGCTTTCAACGCCCCATCACATCACGCTGTCGGCTACTTCGGGGCTATATAGACGCGCTGAGCCGAACGTAGTGGAACCGAGAAAGAAGTTATTCGCTTATATACTGGTTGTTGCGCCAGTCGATGCCCTCGTCGGCGGTCGCGCTCGGGTCCTCGACGACCTCGACGGTCGCCGGACGGGTGTCGCCCTCCACGATGCGGGTGGCGTCGAGGTCGTCGTCGACCTCGGCGATGGCGGTGAGCTCGCCGCGCTCGGCGTGGCTGGCGAGGTCACAGAGCACGAGGAACATCTCGTACTGGAGCGCGGTGTTCTGGAGGACGGCCTCGCGGTCGCCCTTGAAGCCGGCCATCTCCACCAGTTCGGAGGGGGGCTCCTCCTCGGGACGGCCCCACTGGGGCTTCTCGGGCTCCTCCTGAATTCTGACCTCGGAGACGGTCGCCTTCAGCTGGGCGGTGGGGGTGTACTTGCCGATGTCCTCCTCCTCGGAGACGGCGCTCAACACGAGCGTGTTGTTCCGGCGCACGACTTCGACGTCGGCGACGCCCTCGGGGTACTCGGGGTCGGCGTCGAAGTACTCGTGGAGCGTTTCGAGGGGGACTTCGAGCGTGGAGTGTAATCGGAAGACCCGACTCATTCTTCGGCCCCCAACTCGGCCGCCAGCTCGTCCCGCTCGTCGAGTTCGGCGAGCACGTCGCTCCCGCCGACGAACTCGCCGTCGACGAAGGTCTGGGGGATGGTATCCCACCCGCTGTGCTCGGAGAGAGCCTCCCGGTAGGCGTCAAGGTTCTGGAGCACGTCTACCGTCGCGAACTCGTCGCGGTACTGGCCGATGAGGCCGAGCGCCCGCCGCGAGTAACCGCACTGGGGCATGAGTTCGGTACCTTTCATGAAGAGAACGACTTCGTTTTCAGAAAGGGCGGTGTCGACACGCTCCTGGACCTCGCCGGGGGAGAGGTCCGCGGTTCGGTCGAACGACATACCCCTATGTAGGGCCGTTCGGTTAAAGAGACTTCCGCTGGGCTACTCCCGGGCGCCGACCTGGATGACCTGCAGGAGGGAGTAGACGGGGACGCCGTCGACGTCGTCGATACCCTGCTTGTCCGCGAGAACGACGCACGCGAGCGGGTCGCCGCCCTCCTCGCGCACAGCCTCGACCGTCTCGCGCATCGTCGTTCCGGAGGTGATGGTGTCATCAACGAGGTAACAGGACCGACCCTCGACACCGGCGAAGTTCCGGGAGAACCCCCCACCGTAGTCCTCGATATCGCCTTCCTCCCACTGGTGTTTCCGGGGGGCGTACGTCGCGAGGTCAGTGTCCAGTTCGCGCGCGACGGTCGTCGCCAGGGGAGCGCCCGCCTTCTCGATGCCCACCGTCACGTCGACGTCGTCGCCGTCGCTCGTGAGCAGGTCCGCCAGCGTCGACCCGACGGCCGAGAGCCGGAAGGAGTCCTCGCCGATTGCGGACCAGTCGATGTGGATGTCGTGAGGGCCCGTCGGGGCGGAGGTTGTCCCGTCCGTCGTCTCGGCCGCTTCGCTCGCCTCGCCGGAGCGCTCCACCAGCCACGCCGCCGTCTCGCGGGAGACGTTGAGTTCGTCCGCGATTTCTCCCTTCGAGAGGCCCCGGCGCGCGAGTTCGCCGGCGCTCTCGGTTAGGTCGTCGACGTTCTTCATACCCGGCCTTGGCCCGGGTCCGTCATAAATGGCAAGGAGGGACACGCGTGCCACCCGGCGCGGGAAACCGAGGGGCACCGCGCGGACCGGAAGCGCCACACCGGAGTGCGGACCGGAAACGCCGCCGAAGGGCCCCCGCACGCGATGGATTCCGGGTTCGCGGCGGAAAGCCGTCTCGAAACCTTTAGTTTCGGCACCGCTGAAGGTCCGGGCGTGCCTGTAAACTACGAGAACCTGAACGACCCCAACGCCCACTACACGATGCGGGACCTCTCCGCTGAGACGATGGGCGCCACGCGCGAGCGCGGCGGCGGTCGTGACGTCGAAATCACGGACGTACAGACGACCATCGTCGACGGGAACTACCCGTGGACCCTCGTGCGAGTGTACACGGACGCCGGCGTCGCGGGCACCGGCGAGTCCTACTGGGGCGTCGGCGAACCCGAGATCATCCAGCGCATGAAGCCGTTCCTCGTCGGGGAGAATCCCCTCGACATCGACCGGCTCTACGAGCACATGGTCCAGAAGATGTCCGGCGAGGGCTCTATCTCCGGCAAGGTCATCTCCGCGATCTCCGGCATCGAGATCGCGCTCCACGACGTCGCCGGCAAGATTCTGGACGTTCCGTCCTACCAGCTTCTCGGCGGGAAGTACCGCGACGAGGTCCGCATCTACTGTGACTGTCACGCCGGCGACGAGTCCGAGCCGTCCTCCAACGCGAAGGAGGCCGAGCGCGTCGTCTCCGAGCTCGGCTACGACGCCCTGAAGTTCGACCTCGACGTTGTCTCCGGCCACGAAAAGGACCGCGCGAACCGCCACCTGCGCGGCCCCGAAATCGAGCACAAGGCCGAGATCGTCGAGCAGGTCTGCGAGACGGTCGGCGACCGCGCCGACGTCGCCTTCGACTGCCACTGGTCGTACTCCGCCTCCGGCGGCAAGCAGCTCCTCGAAGCGGTCGAGGACTACGACGTCTGGTGGATCGAGGACCCCATCCCGCCCGAGAACCACGACGTCCAGGAGGAGGTCACCAAGTCCTCCACGACGCCCGTGACGGTGGGCGAGAACGTCTACCGCACGCACGGCCACCGCGACCTCATCGAGAACCAGGCGGTCGACATCCTGGCACCCGACCTGCCCCGTGTGGGCGGCATGCGTGAGACCCAGAAGATCGCCAACATGGCGGACCTCTACTACATCCCCATCGCCATGCACAACGTCTCCTCCCCCATCGGCACGATGGCTTCCAGCCAGGTCGCGGCGACCATCCCCAACTCGCTGGCCGTCGAGTTCCACTCCTACCAGCTCGGCTGGTGGGAGGACCTCGTCGAGGAGGACAACCTCATCGAGGGCGGCCGCCTCGAAATCCCCGAGAAGCCCGGCCTCGGCCTGACTCCCGACTACGACGCCATCGAGGAGCACATGGTCGAGGGCGAGGAACTCTTCGACGAAGTGGAAGACGCGGCCTAACACGGCCGATCCGGTCCGCGTCACGTAGTTCTCTTCCTTTTTCTTTTTCGAACTTCTCTTTTCGTTTTGGGAAGCGAGGAGGGGGTAGTGCGAAAGGGTTATCCTTCCGACGCCCCATTTTTCGGACGACCTAATTGCATGGCTACGCTTGAACTCCGCAACCTACACGCTGAAGTAGCCGAAGAGGGCGGCGAAAAGATTCTCCAAGGCGTCGACCTGGAGGTTTCCTCGGGCGAAATCCACGCCCTGATGGGGCCCAACGGCTCCGGGAAATCCACCACCGCGAAAGTCATCGCGGGCCACCCGGCCTACGAGGTAACTGACGGGGAAGTCCTGCTCCACATCGAGGACGGTGACTTCGAGGCCGCCGCCGAACTGGACGAAGAGGACCGGACCTGGGAGCTCCTCGACCTGGAGCCCAACGAGCGCGCCGCGCTCGGCGTGTTCCTCGCCTTCCAGTACCCCGCCGAAATCGAGGGCGTCACGATGGTGAACTTCCTCCGGACGGCACTCAACGCCAAGCTCGAAGAGCGGGAGGACCTGCTCTTCGAGGACGAGGGCGAAGAAGAAGAGGAGGACGCCGGCTACGAGAACTCCCCGATGGAGGGCCCCGCGGACGAGGGCGAAATCGGCGTCGGCGAGTTCCAGGAACTGCTCCAAGAGAAGATGGAGCAACTGGACATGGACGAGTCCTTCGCCAGTCGCTACCTGAACGCCGGTTTCTCCGGCGGCGAGAAGAAACAGAACGAGGTCCTGCAGGCCGCCATCCTCGAACCATCGATCGCGGTGCTCGACGAGATCGACTCCGGGCTGGACATCGACCGCCTGCAGGACGTCGCGAACGGCATCAACGCCCTGCGCGACGAGGTCGGCACCGGCGTGCTCCAGATCACCCACTACCAGCGCATCCTCGACTACGTCGAACCCGACAGAGTCCACATCATGCTCGACGGCGAGGTCGTCATGGAGGGCGACGCCGAACTGGCCGCCGAGCTAGAGGACAAAGGGTACGACTGGGTCCGCGAGGAAGTGTACGAAACCGCCTGAAGCCCGCGACAACCACTAACACACTATGAGTTCCGACGACAACCTACAAGAGACCGACACCGAGGCGCGCTTCGAGTTCAAAAAGGAGCAGTCCTCGGCCTTCGAGTCGGGCACGGGCCTGACCGAGGAAACCATCCGGCTCATCTCCGAGGACAAGGACGAGCCCGACTGGATGCTCGAACGGCGCCTCCGCGCGCTCGAACAGTACCACGAGATGCCGATGCCGACGGACTGGCCGGCCCAGCCCGACCTCTCCGAACTGGAAGTCGAGGAAATCATCCCCTACATCCGCCCGGACGTCGACAAGCGCGCCGGCGTGGACGACTGGGACGAACTCCCCGAGGATATCCAGGACACCTTCGAACAGCTCGGGATTCCCGAGGCCGAGCGCAACGCGCTCTCCGGTGTGGGTGCCCAGTACGAGTCCGAGGTCGTCTACCAGAACATGCAGGAGCGCTGGGAGGAGAAGGGCGTCGTCTTCTGCAACATGGACGAGGCCGTTCGGGAGTACCCCGAACTCGTGAAGGAGCACTTCATGACCCGCTGTGTCCCGCCCAGCGACAACAAGTTCGCCGCGCTCCACGGCGCTGTCTGGAGCGGCGGTTCCTTCGTCTACATCCCGGAGGACGTGACGGTGAACATGCCCGTTCAGGCCTACTTCCGGATGAACTCCGAGGGGATGGGCCAGTTCGAGCACACGCTCATCATCGCCGAGGAAGGCTCGGAAGTGCACTACATCGAGGGATGTAGCGCGCCCCAGTACGGCACGCACAACCTGCACAGTGGGGGTGTTGAGGTCTTCGTCGGCGAGGACGCCCACGTCCAGTATTCGACCGTGCAGAACTGGTCGAAGAACACCTTCAACCTCAACACCAAGCGCGCCATCGTCGAGGAGAACGGCACGATGGAGTGGGTGTCGGGGTCGATGGGTTCGAAGGCCACGATGCTCTACCCGAGCACCATCCTGAAGGGACGCGGTGCGACGGACAACCACATCACCATCGCCTTCGCGGGCGAGGGCCAGGACATCGACACCGGCGCGAAGGTGTATCACAACGCGCCGGACACGAAGTCGACCATCGAGTCGAAGAGTATCAGTAAGGACGGCGGCCGCACCAACTACAGGGGCCTCGTCCACATGGCCGACGGCGCCGCGAACTCCTCGACGAGCGTGGAGTGCGACGCGCTGATGTTCGACAACGAGTCCACGTCGGACACGATGCCGTACATGGAGATCAACGAGTCCACCGTCGACGTGGCCCACGAAGCCACCGTCGGAAAAATCGGCGACGAGGACGTCTTCTACCTCCAGTCTCGTGGGTTGGACGACGACGACGCCAAGCAGATGATCGTCGCCGGCTTCATCGAGCCCATCACGGAGGAGCTCCCCATCGAGTACGCCGTCGAGCTGAACCGCCTCATCGAACTGGAGATGGAGGGGTCGCTCGGATAACATGGCCGCGAAGATGCACACGGGCCTCTCCGAGGAGACGGTCCGCGAGATCAGCGAGGCCCGCGACGAGCCCGACTGGCTGCTGGAGACGCGTCTCTCCGCGCTCGACGCGCTCGATTCCCTCGACTACCCGGACGTCATCCAGACGCCGGGACGCACGTGGACGAACCTTGAGGACCTCGACTACGAGAGCCTCGTCGACCCGCTCTCCCAGACCGAGGAGAAAGACCAGGTCGGCCCCGCGGAAGCGACGGTCCTCTCCTTCAGCGAGGCCGTCCAGGAGCACGAGGAACTCGTCAAGGACGCCTTCGGCAGCGTCGTCGACCCCCAACAGAACCGCCTGACGGCGCTCTCCACCGCGCTGTTCACGACGGGGACGGTCATCCACGTTCCCGAGGGTGTGGACGCCGAGGACGTCACCATCAGAACGACGATGAACGGGCGCTCGCTGTTCAACTACACGCTCGTTCTGACCGAGGAGTCTTCTTCCGTTACTATCCTCGAACGCCAGGACACTGGTGCGGAACAGGACGGAGAGCGCTACTACTCCGGCATCGTCGAGGTCGACGCCGCCGAGAACTCCTACGTCCAGTACGGCTCGCTGCAGAACTTCGACCAGCGGACGTACAACTACACCGTCAAGCGCGGCGTCGCCGACACCTACGCCACGGTGAACTTCATCGAGGGGAACCTCGGTTCGAAGCTCACGAAGACGACGGTCGCGACGGAGCTCGTCGGTGATAGCTCGGAGACGAAAATCGTCGGCGCCTTTTTTGGCCGCGACGACCAGCACTTCGACATCGACTCGAAGGTGTGGCACCGCGCCGAGCACACGACCGCGGACCTCGTGACCCGTGGAGTCATCGACGACACCGCCCGCTCGGTGTACGAGGGCGTCCAGGACGTGGGCCGCGACGCGTGGGACACCTCCTCCTACCAGCGGGAGAACACCCTAATGTTGAGCGACGACTCGGAGGCCGACGCCTCCCCGAAGCTCATCATCAACAACCACGACACCGAGGCCTCCCACTCCGCCACCGTCGGCCAGGTGGACGAGGAAGACCTCTTCTACATGGAGTGTCGCGGCGTCGACGAGCAGACGGCGAAGAACATGCTCGTCGAGGGCTTCTTCGTCCCCGTCCTCGAGGAGGTCGCGGTCGATGAGCTCCGCGAGGACATGCGGACGGGCGTCGCCGAGCGCCTCGCCGAGCGGTAACTCCCTCCGTAGCGAACCTTATAAGACAGTCAGCCCCAACGGGGTAGTGTGAGCCGAGAGTCTCCCGGGGGGTGGCGATGAGCGTCACTGCCCGGGTCGAATCGGACGGTCAACTGGCCCGCCTCCTGCAGGTGGGTGCCGTGCTCGAGGAGGTCGTTGAGGCGCGTGCCCACCGCCACTATCGCTCCCTCCCCGAAGGAGAGCGCGACGAGCGCATCGAATCCTTACTCGAGGAGGCCGCCGAGGAGTCAGCCGCCCACCGCGAGCGCATCGACGAACTCCTCGACGCGCTGGACGCCGACCCGATCGCTTTCGAACAGATCGAGGCGCTCGTCACGGAACAGTACAGCGAGGCCGACACCGACTTCGACGGCGTGCTCTACGACCAGTTGAACGGCGAGGAGACGGCCTACAAGTTCTACGCGGACCTCATCGAGGCCGTTGAGGCCTCGGAGACGGATTTCAGCATCGACCGAGAGCCGCTTCTCGAAACGCTACGCGAGATCAAGGCCGCCGAAGCGGAGGGCGTCGAGGCGGTCGCAAAACTCATGGAGGAACGAGCGTGAACACCGCAGACCAGTATCTAAAGGCGATATACCTCGTCGAACAACTCGAAGACGGCCCCGCCTCGACCGGCGCGCTCGCGGACCGCCTGGGCGTCTCGCCCGCCAGCGTGAACGAGATGATAGGCAAACTCCAGGAGCGGGGCCTCGTCGAGCACGAGAAGTACAAGGGCGCGGAAGTCACCCCCGAAGGGAAGGTGCTGGCGGAGGAGGCGCTCCAGAACTACTGCATCCTCGAACGGTTTCTCGCGAACGTCCTTGACGTCGAGGACTATCGGGGCGAAGCGAGACAGATGGAGCCGGTCATCGACGACACCGTCGCCGAGCGACTGGACATGATCATCGACCGGGAACCGGACTGTCCCGACTGTTTCGACGTGGAAAACGACGCCTGCACGTATCTGGAAGGCGACGACTGAGTTAGTTCAGCCGTTCGACGACCCCGCCACACGCCGGGCAGTTCGGTGGGTCGCGATCGAATCGCATCCCACAGCAGCGACAGGCCCGCTCCGAACTCTGCTCGCCGAGTCGCTGTCCGAGTCGGCTGACAAAGCCCAACATCAGCCTCGCGGGTGACAGTCCGCACAGAGCCAGCGGACGTTCCGGTGGGTCATGGCGTCGTTGTAGTCGAGGTACCGTGCGACCGGGGAGGGTTCCGAACACTCATCGCAGCGTACGTCTCCGACCGAACGGTTGCTTTCCGCACTCATACACGTATGATTGGACCCTGTTGACTTAAATTTTTGCCTGTATGGGTTGGTATTCTCCTTTATAGTGATTAGAAAGAACCGCAGACAGAGTCGAATTGAATGAAAAGCGGAGAATACCCGCCATCACAGCCCGTCCGGTCACATCCGAGGACGTATAATTCGGGATGCCCATCGCCACGGCATGGATACAGTCTCGCTCGCGCCCAGCGCCACCGCGACGCTCCGGGCGTTGGATGTCGGGGACCGGGTGGTGGCAACGACGGACCACTGCCCCGGAAACACCGAATCGGTGGGTGGGTGGCTCTCCCCGGACCTCGAACGCGTCGCCGCGCTGGACCCCGACACGGTGTTGACGGCCGACCCCCTTCAGTCGGAACTACGCGATAGGCTCCGCGCGCGGGGGTTTGAGGTGGTCCACACCGAACCCCGAACGCTCGGCGACGTGTACGACGCCGTCAAAACCCTCGCGGGTGCCGTCGGGGAGCCCGAACGGGGAGGGCGTCTCGCTACACACATGCGAGAACGGGTGGATGCCGTCCGCGACACGGTGCCCGACGAGCGACCGGTCGTCTACTGCGAGGAGTGGCCCGACCCCCCGATGGCCGCCGGGAACTGGGTTCCCGACGCCGTCCGCGCGGCGGGCGGCGCGTACCCGTTTCTGGACGCCGGCGAGCGCTCCCGGGAGGTTTCGGGTGAGGCCGTCGTGGACGCCGCCCCTGGGCACGCGGTGCTCCACTACTGCGGTGAAGGCGACGACTCTGAGCCCGAACAGTTCCGGGAACGCTGGGAGATCGACCCTGAGATTCACGTCTTCCACGACGACCTCCTGAACCAGCCAAGCCCGAAGCTGGTCGAGGGTATCGAGACGCTGGCGGCGGCGATACACGGCATCGAAACGTCCGAGAGAGGCGTCCGTGAGGAGTTGAATTGGAGTCACCGGGGATAGTTCGGACAAACGCGAGCGGCAAAAGTAGTCCCGGGCGGATTCGAACCGCCGTCGAAGGCTCCAAAGGCCCTCATGATTGGCCACTACACCACGGGACTGCACGCCAACGTACCCGCCGGGACCAATTTACGCTTGCGGTCCAGGGCGTCGAGTGAACCGTTCGAAATCGGCACCCGTGATGGCGTCCGAAACCGCCGAATCGTATCGGTACACGCCGCTCTCGACTCGTTCGAGGGGCACGTCGAAGTCGATTGACCCCAGTTCCCTGTCCTCCCAGGCGGTGTGGGAAACAGCCCCGACGAGCGGTGTGACGACGACGGGAACCCGGGGCGTACCGAGGGGCGTGCGCGGGTAGTTATCCAGTCCCGGGAGGTATCGGTAGGGGAGGGTAAGTTCGTGGCTCCGCGTCCGCTTGCCGGTGAACACACAGCGCTCCGGTTCCTCAGCGAGGGAGGCGACCACGGCGTCGTCGTCCGGAACGACCGCGCGGAACCCCGAAACCCGGGCCCCCTCGTGGAGCCCCGTCGCGCGGCGCATCGCCCGGTCGCTGTCGGCGACGGTCGCCAGCCAGACGGCGGCCGCGAGCGCGTCGTCCCGGTCGGCCGCGACGGCGAAGAGGGAGCGCTCGCCGCCGACGCCGGCGAGGACGCCGACGAACTCCGAGGACGGAATGTCGGGACGCTCGTCGAGACGGGTGCGCTCGGACTCGAAGGGCCCGGTGTCGGTGTCCGCGACGAAGCGTTCGGCGCCGTCCTCGCGTTCGAACTCGCCGGCGACCACGTCGAGCGTGGGGCTGCCGCCCTCGTGGACGAAGGCAACCCGTTCCGCGTCGTATCGCGTCTCGCGCCACCCTTCGGGCAGGCGAAGGTCGTCCATACCCGGGGAGGGCGACGCAGGAGTGAAAAGCCACCGAATCGGGCGGGAGGGAGGTTCGGCGGTGGCGAACGCAGAACGCGACCGGCTCCCCGGCTGTCGCGCGCCTACCGACCGCGATGCCCCTCGATGACGTTCCGGGCGGCCTGCGCGCGCTGTTGCCAGCCGTATCCCTCCTCGTAGACGTGGCGTTTGCTCTCGGCGAGCGCCTCGGGACTCGGTTCCTCGAAGCCACCGCGGGCCCAGGTGTTCGACTCGTGGAGCCAGTCGATGAGCAACTCCTTGGTCTCCTCCCAGGAGAAGCCGGCCGACTCGTACCACGCGATGAGCGCGAAGACGGCGTTGTCGTGACAGCCCGGCACCGAGCCCTCCTCGTAGATGACCCGGAGCGGCTCGGGGTCCGGAACCGAAAGGCGCTCGCGGCGCTCGTCGGGGGGGACGGCCCGGAAGTCGCCGCCGCTGGTCTCCTCGACGCGGTACTCCCGTTCGAGCAGGGCCAGACAGGACGCGTGGAGCGGCGACCACGGCAGGTCCCGTTCGAGGGCGCCCCGCGCCGTGGGGGCGGCCATCACCGTCGCTAACAGGTCGAGATAGGCAGATTCCACGTCGCTGCGCTCCGTGTCGCCGAACCGGCAACCGGGGTCGTGGAGGTTGCTCGTCGTCCGGCAGGCCGGACACGGGTAGCCGAACGCCGCGGGCATAGCTACCGGGAGGAGGGGGAGGTTGAAATACTCCCCGTCACTCCTCCGTCCGGAACCGCTCCAACCCGAGCGAGAGCATGTCGGGCGAGACGGGCGTGAACTCCTCGCGCTCGCTCTCGGGGAGGTAGGGTCGGACGCTGTCCCACGACTCGCGGGCGTAGCGCTCGTCGACGAACGCCCGGACGCCCGTCTCCTCCGGGCCGCGAATCACCCGCCCTACCGCCTGCCGGGCCTTCCGCACGGCGGGCACCAGCAGGGCGTACTCGAAGCCCTTCCCGTCGAAGCGCCGGTCGTAGGCCGTTCGGACCGCCCGCGTTCGGGGGCTGGCCGTGTTGACGATGGGGACGCCACAGACCGCGGCCGCGGCGAGGCGGTCGCCCCGGTAATCGACCCCTTCCGTGAGCGTGCCCCGAAGGCTAGTCACGAGGACCTTCCCCGCGCCGGCGAAGAAGTCGCTCTTGAGGGACTCGGTCGCGTCGTCGTCGCTGGCCGCATCGAGAAGAACAGGCTTTGAAACCCGGGATTCGAGTTCTCCCGCGGCCCACTCCGCCTCGGCGTAGGACGGCATGCCGACGAGGACGTTTCCGTCCACTCTCGCGACCTCGGCGAGCGCCTCGGCGTGGACCCGTCTCGTTTCGGTTGCCTCGCCCGGCGCGCCGCGGTTCTCGTAGGTGAACTTCGGCGCGGCCACCGCGAAGGAGGCCCGGTTCTCCTCGGGGAAGTTCAGCCCGTAGGTTCGCTCGACGACCGGACGCCCCTCCGATTCGAGGGCGTTCAGCCCCGTTACCTCGGTAAACACGTCGAGAGGCGCGAGCGTCGCGCTCATCAGGACGCCGCCGCCGAACTCGCCCAACCGCTCGCCGATAGCGTCACCGGGCACGCAGTTCTGCAGGGCGAGCTCCGCGTTGTACGCGCGGCGCCACGAGTCCCCGGGCTCGGTCGTGTCCCACGTCCGTTCGAGGACAATCTCCCGGAAGTACCCCTCGTGGTCCGCCCGGTACCACTCTCCCAGCGCCCGGCCCGCCGCGGGGAGCGCGCGCTGTTTCTCCTCCTCTTCTGCCTCGTCGAGAATCCGGGCGACGACCGCCCCCACCGATTCGAGACAGGTGAACGTGTGTCCATCGTAGCCCTCCGATTCGGCCCACTCGGAGATTTCGTCGGGTTCCGGGACCTCGGGGTCGCGGAGAGGTATTTCGTCGTCGTCGAGTTCGGAGAGCGAGGTTCGCCACCCCCGGTGTTCCCGTTCGAGATGGGCCGTCACCCGACGGTCGAGCTCCGAGCGCAGGTCCGTGAGGAAACTCCGGGCCTCCCGGAGGTCCGCCTCGTCGACCTCGGCGTCCATCAGTTCCCCGCGGACGAGTTCGGCGTCGGCCGCCTGGCTCCCGGCGTGGGCGTCGTCGAGGTCGAGGGGTTCCAAGACGCGTGAGAGTTCCGTCGCGGCGTCCCGGAGCGTCCGGTCCCCGACGCCGTCGCTCACGAGATCCCGGACGCGGGGTTCGAGCATGTGGGCCTCGTCGCAGACGACGAACGTCGAGTCGTCCACGAGCGCGCCGGTGAAGGTGCCCGCCGTCACGGGGTCGAAGGCGTGGTAGTAGTTGCCGACGACGACCTCCACGCTCCCCAGCAGGGCTCCCATCACCGAGTGGGGGCAGGTGCCGGCCTCCACGGAGCGCGAGACGAGTTCCTCGGCGTCGACGTGGCCCGCGTCGGTCCAGTCGAAGGGGACGGCCTCGGCGGGGTCGCCTTCCTCGGGCAAGTCCTCAAGGAACTGCGCGTAGAAGGGGCAGAACTCGGTGTCGTCGGCCGTCGGCATCTCCGGTTCGTAGGGCGCCGCGGCCCCCGCGGTTTCGAGGTAGCGCGCCGACTCGCCGACGGCGACCTGTTGGGAGCGGGCCTGCGCGGCGAGGGAGCCGGCGTCCCCCTGCTCAGCGAGGGCGCTCGTTCGCTCGCGGAGCGCCTCACAGCGCTCGTAGACGCTCGCGTCCGGCATGCCGCCGACACCCTCCCGCTCGTAGGGGCAGACGTCCGCTTTCCCCACGAGGGTGAGCCCGGACACCGGCTCGTGGTCGTCGGGGAGGTTCGCATTGATCGTTTCGAGGTCCTCTTCGAACTGCGCTAACTGCTGTTTGACGCTCGTGAGCACGAACACGCGCTCGTAGTCGCTGTCGGGGTCCCGGACCTGCGTGATGCCCGCGGTCAGCGCGAGCATCGTCTTTCCCGTTCCGCAGGCCCCCTCGACGACGGTGAACCCGCCCTCGGAGGCGGTGTCGATGGCCGTTTCGATGCCGTCGACCTGCTCGTCGTACGGGTCGGGGTGGCCGAACACCGGCCGCCAGTTATCCATCAGAGAGAGGGGGGTCCGAGAAACGGAAAGGGCTGTCGGACCCGGGGCTCAGGCGAAGCGCCCGCCGAGGTCGTGGTCCTCGCCCGTGAGCAGGTAGCCCAGTTCCTCCAGCACGACGACCAGCGAGGGGATGACGCGGAGGAGTCCCCAGCCGATAAGAACGAGCGCGACCACCGATAGCGACTGGGCGAGGATGCGGTCCGCGACGTAGTAGGAGACGAGTTTCGCCCCTGATTCGGTGTTCGGAAGGCCGAACAGAACCGAGACAACGTCGACGAGCGCCGGGGCGCGGAACCACTGCCCGGCGTGGGCGCGGACGATGAACGCGACCCGGAGGACGTTCAGCCCGTAGATGACGGGAACCGCGATGGCGACGGCCGTCGCCTTCTGTTTGAACGTCCCCGAGACGGCGAGCACGAGGCCGACGACGATTGAGATGCTTCCGATGCCCGTACACGCCAACAACACGGGCGTGAGGTAGCGCTGGGTGGGCGAGGTGGTCGTGACGAACTTGCTCTCGTAGGGGTTCAGACAGCTGTAGTCGCCGGCGACGATGCCCGCGTCGTGGAGCCCCTCACAGGAGTAGACGGTCGTCTCGAAGCCGAACGTCGTCATCAGCCAATGTGCGTGGGCGGTGACGCCCTCGATGGCGAAGCGCTGGAGCGGGACAATCGTCTGGAAGGGGAGATAGACGAGGCCCATCACTGCGACGGCCCGCGTGAGAACGATGAGCGATGGCCGTTGCTCGTAGACGAGATAGGCGACGTAGAGGCAGGCCGGCACCGCGACCACACAGAGCAGCCCCTCGACGTAACTGCGCTGGGTGAGCGCGAAATGGGGGATGAGAACGAGCCAGAACCCCGCGAAGAGCGTCCATGCGCCGGCCGCCATCGTCTGTGCGCGTTCGGTCGAGCGCGTTGAAACGAGCGCCGTCGAGGCGAACGCCGCGATGACGACCCACGCGAAGAGGTCGGTGAGCAGTCCCGGCATTACGCGCACGTCGGAGCCAGCCGCGTATATCCGTGACGGTCAAAGAGCGGGAAGCCGCATCAGCGCACCCGGAAGACGAGGAGCGCCACAGAGAGGAGCGCCACGATGACCGCAGCGGCGGCGGTGAATCCGGACGTTCCGCCGGACTGGTTCGGCGTCGCCGTCTCGTTCGTCGTAGTCTCCGTGGTTCGCTCTGGCGTCTCCGTCGTGGTGGTCGTGGTTGTCTCCGTCGCCGTTTCCGTCGTGGCCTCTGTGGCCGTCGTCTCCGTCGTGGTGGCCGTAACTGCCTCCGTCGTTGTCTCCGTGGTGGTCGTCGTAGTGGTCGTCTTGGTCGTCGTCTCGGGGGCGGAATCCTGTGGCGGCGGGAAGAACACCGCGCCGCCGGAGCCGCTGTCGTCGGAGCCGCTGTCGTCGGAGCTACCGCTATCGCGTGCGTCGATGGTCAGTGTCCCCGAGGCGGCGTTCTCGGTGCTCTGAACGTTCAGGTCGACGTCGACCGTGTAGTTCCCCGTCGTGTCGGGGTTGCGCACATCGGCGAAGGCGAAGGCAACGACCGCGTCGTTCGGGAGCGTGTAGTCCCCGCCGAACGTCATCTGGACGGTCTTCCCGTCGTTCGAGAGCTTGGCCCCGCTGAGGTCGTCGGTCGCGTTTCTCGTATCGACCCCGTCGTTGTAGTCCCCGTCCGCGTTCCCGTCGATGGAGATGTATCGGACGCTGCTTTGGGTCACGTTGCCCACGTCGGCGCCCGTCCCCTGGTAATCGACCTCGATACTGTTCAGCGAGTCGGAGGCGTCGTTCGCGTTGACGGAGACGTTCCCGGCGTGGGTCGTCGTCGCGCCGGGCGTGTCGTTCGTCGCCCTGACGTGGGCGTCGTAGGGAACGGCGTCCGACTCCACGTCGAAGCTAGCGGACGCGCTGGCGGTGGTGTTTCCGTCGGGGTACGCCGTCACGCGGTACGTGCCGGCGGTGGTCGGGTTGGTAACGTTCGTGTACGTGACGATGACCCGCTTCGTGTACCCGACCGTGTGGTTCCCCGTGAAGTTCACCGTGAGCGAGCTCCCGTTCACGGCGACGCCCTGTACGCCGATCGGGTTGCTCGTTCCGCCGAGAGAGGCCGTCACGTTGCTCTCGTTGACGCCCGCGAGGTCGGTCTCCCCCGCGGGGTACGTCACGGTGAGGTTCGAGACGTTCGTGCCGTTGATAGCCGACCCGGGCGTGTAGGTGACCTCGTGGGTAGTGACGGTGCTGTCCGTGCGGTCCGTCACGTTCATCGCCGCCCGCGGTTCAATGGTGGAGATGTTGTAGGTGTCGTTCCCGGGGTTGTCCGTACTCTGCACGTTGACGCCGAGCCCGGCCTGGTACTCCCCGACCGAGGAGGGGTTCTGTGCGTCCTCGAACTGGACGAAGACGTAGTCCCCGTCCTGTAACTGTTCGTTCCCGCCGAAGCCGATGGTGAGAGTGTGGCCGTTGTTGCTCGCCGACGCGCTACTAAGGTCGTATGTGGCGTTGATGTCGAGCGTCGAGAAGTTCCGTCCGTCCGCGTCGCCGGTCCGTTCGATGCCGACGCGGACGATGTCCCCCTGCCCCACGTTACTGACGTCCGTGGAGGACGCCCCGACGGAGAAGTCGACCTCGATGCTGTTCAGCGAGTCGGAGGCGTCGTTCGCATTTATCCGGCCGTACGCGGTGTACTGCGTGGTCTCGTTGGGAGCCTCGATTCGCGGTGCGACGGTGACGTCCGTCGTCCCGGTCACCGCCGCGATGTCGAGGGTCGCCATCCCGTGTGCACTTGTATCGCCGTTGAGGAACACGTCGACGCCGTAGCTCCCGTCGTTCGGGTTGGTGACGTTGTCGTACATGAGAACGACGTCGTCGCTCGCGTTCACCGTGCCCGCGCCGCTGAAGTTCACGCGGAGTTCGGTAGCGTTCTCGGCGACCGTGTAGCCCGAGACGTCGTCGGTGAGGTTGCGTTCCGACTGGTCGTACTCCCGGTTGCCGTTCTCGTCAACGAACGCCGTGAGGTTCGCCACATCGGAGAGAGCGCTCACTGCCCCGTAGTCGACGGTGACGTTGGTGAGCGTCGTGTTGTTGTACGCTTGCTTCGGCCGCGTCAGGAGCGTGTGGGTCGCGTTCGCCGCCTCGGTGTCCGGCGTCGCGTTGATGGTCGCGTTCCGCACGTCGTCGATGTCGAAGGACGTCGTCACCGGATTGGACGTGCTCTGCGGGTTGATGTACACCTTCGCGTCGTACGTTCCCCCGAGGTCCGGGTTCTGTACGTCGGAGAAGTTGGCGACGATAGTGTCGTCCAGGCTGATACTGTGGGCCCCTCCGAAACCGAACTTCACCGTCGCACCGTTGTTGCTGACGGTGACGTCCTGAAGGTCGTCGGTGACGTCCGTCCGGTCACCCCCCGATTCGTTGATGTAGAGCGCATTGACGTCCGACACGCCGACGTTACTCACATCTGTCTCGGGCGTGCCGGCACCGTACTCGACCTTGAGGCCGTTGAGAGAACTCCCGCCCTCGTTGGCATCGACCGTCGCCGTCACGTTGTGCGCGGCGGTCGCGCCGGATTCGGGAGGGCTCACGTCGATCGTCGCGGACTGCGTCGCGAGCACGCTCCCCGAGAGGGCAACGGGTCCGCCGACTGTCGATACCACCAGCAAAACCGAGAGTAACACCGCGCGTGTGCGTTGCATTCTGGGACACCTGAAGCGGGCGCTCTAGAGTTGCCCTTACGATACACAGACTGGCGTCCCCGATATGCCGTATGGCCAATATGAATAGGCAGATCGAACTGTCGGCACTACGGAGGATGAGAACCCCCGCCGGGATGGCGGGAGAGAAGTGGTCGGATAACGCCCGACCGGGCGTGGTCGGGAGGCGGGACGACGAAACCGAACTAACGCGGACGCGTTAGTTCAGTTAGTTCTCACGGCGGAGCGCGAGAGCGCCCGCAGCGAGGAGCGCCAGCAGCGCGATGCCGACACCGAAGCCGGGCACCGGACCGCTGGAGGACGTCGTCGTGGTGGTGTTAGAGCCACCGGACGTCGTCGTGGAGTCACCAGACGTAGTCGTCGTCGTGGTGGTCGTCGGCTCCGTCGTCGTGGTCGTCGTCGTGGTCGTCGTCGTGGTCGTCGTCGTGGTGGTGGTCGTCGAAGTCGTCGTGGTCGTCGTCGTGGTGTCGTTACCACCAGTGGACGCCGCGACGATCTGACCGTTCGCGGTCACAGTGTCGACACCGGGACCGGAGACTCTGACCGTGAAGTTCGTACCAGCCGCCACGCCGCTCATGTCGAACGTCGACGTGTACATTGCCTGACCGCCCTCGCCGGCCACAACTTCAGTGTTCGGGTTGGAGCGGAGGAACGGACTGTTAGCGTCCGAGGACTGCACGCGGACGTTGAGCGTCGTGCCGGGCGCGAGCGTCGTCGTACCCGTCACGTTCGCGCTCTCGGTCTGCGGCAGGTCCGCGGGCGTGTCAATGGAGAGGGAACGCTCCTCAACCATGACGTCGTCCGTCAGCGTCTCGTCGGAGGAGACACCAGTCCGCTTGCTCTCGAAGAGCGTGACGTTGCTGGTGTACGTGTAGCCGGCGCGGAACTTGTAGGGCTGGCCGGCGAAGTTGTCCGTGTTGCCGTCAGCGTCGACGATCGTCGGGCTCTGGGTCGAGACAACGACGTAGTGCGTGTCGTTGTCAGCGTCGACCACAACACCCGCGATCTGGTCGGGCATGTAGAACTCCGTGCCACTCGGGCCCTCAAGCGAGAGGTCCGCGTAGCCGGAGCCGTTGATCAGCGAGACGAAGTTAGTCGTCGTGTTGCTCTGGTTCTGGGCCGCGATGGCGCCAGTCAGTCCGGACGCAGAGATCTGCTGGACGAGAACGTCGCCCTTCGCGAGCGTGTCGGACTGCGTGATGCTTCCCTCATCGACGGCGTCGAGAACGGCCTCGACGTCGTCAGGAGCACTGGTGCCCTGGGCTGCGCGCCAGTTGACGATCTCCGTCGCGGAGCGCTCCTGCAGCGAGAGCGTCGCAACGGCGTCGGCGTCAGCCGAGCCGTCCCAGCTGGAAACGTCCTTGAACGCCTGCAGGTCGTAGGCGTTAGACGATATGAGGTTGGAGCTCGCACTCACGTTCTCGCCCACGGTGACGGAGTCGTCGCCGTCAGCGGCGGAGAACGGCGACATGCTGCCACCGTTCCGGGCGTAGTCGCCCGCGAGGAACGTGTTCATTTCGATGGTGACCTGACCGTCGTCGCTACCGTCTGTAACCGTGAGGTTCGCGCGGTAGCCGTTATCGATCGAGCCGATCTGGACGTAGCCAGTGTCACCGTTGAGATTCTCGGTGTTGACAACGATGGACGCGATGTCACCGCGCTGCTCCTCGAAGACCGTCTGGTCGAAGCTGATCTCGCCCGAAGCGGGATCAGAGACGTTGACCGACGTGGAGGAGGACGCCGTCGTGTCCGTCACTTCAACGTCGAAGTTGTACTCGCCCGTGTCGATGTCGTCGCTGTCGGGGAAGTTCAGCGTCCACGTCTTCTCCGTGGAGCCGACCTGAACGATGTACTCGTCGTCGCTGTTCAGAGTGCCAGCGTTGCCGAAGACGGTGTTCCAGTCGGAGCTGCTGTCGCCGAGCTGGCTGTTGGTGATGGCGACCTTGTAGGAACGCCGGTTGCTGTCGAGCGTGAAGTCGACGTCACCGGGGTTGCCCTTGGTGACGCTGGTCGTGTTGACCGAAGCGTCGAGGTTTTGCCCCGTGATTTCGAATTCGAAGTCAGCCGAGTCGTCGGCGTTGTTCGTGATGAGGTAGTCCGAGCCCGTCTGATAATTGTCCGTTGTAACGTTGACGTAGCCGTCCTCAATGTTCAGCGCCGTCTCGAAGGTCGACTCGTTGTTACCAGTGTAGCGGCGGAGCTCGTAGTCATCATTCTGGTAGGTGTTAGGACCAGAGGTGTCCTGCGCCTGCGCGTCGAAGACAACCGTCTGACCCTGGAAGACCGTCGCACCATTTTTAGTAGGCGTGAACGGGGTGCCCACGTCTACCGATGCGAGGGTCGTTTCAATGTAGTTAGCCCCATTAGAGAAGCCGACATTGAAGTTAACGGTGGCAGGTCGGCCAGGGAACTCAACCATCGCATCCTCCACGGACACGTTGATGTCGTCACCAGAGTTGCTGGGTTCGACCTGGAACGTGATGTTGCCATCGTTCGAAACCTGACCATTGCTAGTGATGGACCCACTGCTGTTCAGATCAACGGTACTAAGAGACGTGAAATTAGCACCGTTGGTCAGGTTCAGGGCGATATCGGTCTGCCCGCTGACGTCACGAATGGTGAAGTTAACCGTACTATACTCCTTCTGCTCGTTGACAGACACGTCCGAGCTATCGCTTAGCCCGCCGTTGTCTACGCCGGATGCCGAGGCAGCCGCACCACCTGCGAACGCGAGGCCTCCCACGAACGTGGAGAGAACCATCAGCGCCGCAAGCGTCACGGCACGGAATGTGTTTCCTTTCATAGTTGATTTTGTCTGATTTGGGCGTACTGTGTTTCTCACTCCGTTAGTGATACTCCGTGCAGCCCTGGGTAGGGGTACACGGCTACCAAATCGTGGTTCGGGTAAATGCTTTGTGTATGTAGGGAGTGCCATGGTCATAGTTCACAAAGGTAGAGAACGCCGGCCGAGAACGGTGTTTTCGTACGTTCGCGAGCGTACACGCCGGCGGCGGAATTACACGGTGTGCCGGCGACAGGGAACTAAAAACGGATGCGCCGACCGGGAACGAAACGCGGCTATATATCCCCCGAAGAGGTCGGGGGACCGGAGGTTCGGTGTCGTACTCGTAAGCGACCTGCCGGCGCGCGCGGAAACTCCGCAAGTATCCGCCTTAGAGCGCGTCAAGCAAGGCGTCGATGTCCGCCTCCGAGTTGAACGCGTGGACGGACGCGCGCACCGCCTCCGGATAAGGAAGCGAGCGGACGACAATACCTGATTCCGAGAGGGAGTTCACCGTTTGTTCCGGGGCGTCCGCCTCGAATGTGACCAGCCCCGACTCGTACGCTTCCGGCCCGACGAGCCGGTCGCCGAGGCCCTCTTTCAACCGGTTGGTGAGCGTCTCGATGCGCGCTTCGACCGTCGGCAAGCCGATGGCCTCCATCGTCCGAATCGCCTCACTGAGCCCGGCGTAGGGAGCGGGCGAGAGGGTGCCGATTTCGAGGCGCCGCGCGTTTCGGTGGTACTGATACCCCTCGGCGTTGGGCTCCTCGACCGACCGATAGCCGACGTGGTCGGGCCGGAGCGCCTCGGTCGCCTCCTCGGCGACGTAGAGAAAGCCCGCGCCCCAGGGTCCGAGAAGCCACTTGTGACCCGCACCGGCGACGAAGTCCGCGCCCCACTCGCGAACGTCGACGTCCATCTGACCCGGCGACTGTACCGCGTCCACGAGCACGCGGGCGCCGGCCTCGTGGGCGAGGTCCACCGCCTCCGAAACCCGCAGCCGGGTGCCGTAGTTCCACGCGAGCGAACTCAGACAGAGCAGGTCGGCGTCCCGGAGCTGCGCTTCCAGAGCCTCCAGATCCAGACGCCCCCGTTCGGTCTCGTGGACGCGCACGTCGATACCCGCCGTATCGGCGAGGCGGCGCCACGGCAGAACCCCGGCGGCGTGTTCGAGGTCGGTCCGGACGACCGTGTCGCCTGCCGCCCAGGGGAGGGCGTTCGCGACCCGGGAGATGCCGTCGGCGGTGCTCTGCGTGAGCGCGATCTCCGCGGGACTCGCGCCCAGCAGGTCCGCGACGGCCTCGCGAGTCCGATCGAGTTCGTCCCACGCGACTGGGTACATCCCGTCACCGCCCGGGGCCTCGTACGCGTGGCGTTCCAGAAAACCGGTCGCGGCGTCCACGACTCGTCGGGGACTTGGGCCGCTCGCGCCGGTGTTCAGATAGACCAAACCGTCGAGCGCGGGCATCTCCGCCCGCAGGTCCGCGGGTCGCATGGCCGAACGTGGGGCGGGCCGGGGTTTCTAGTTGGCGACGGCGGCGACCGCGTCCGCGACGATGCCGGCGCCGGTCATCGCCTGTTCCTCGGTCATCACGAGCGGCGGCATCAGGCGCATCACGTGGCCGGCCCGGCCGCCGCCCCACACCGCGGCCCCGCGCTCGTAGCAGGCGTCCCGGACGGCGCCCATCGTCTCGCTGTCGGGGTTCCCCGCCGAATCGACGAACGGAATCCCGATGTAGAGCCCTCGCCCGCGGACTTCGCCGACGATGTCCTGTGACCCAACGGTCTCACGCAGGCGGGATTTCAGTTTCGCGCCCAGCTCGCGGGAGTGAGCTACCAGGTCGTGTTCCTCGATGTACTCGATAGAGCGGAGGCCGGCGGCCATCCCCGCGGCGAACCCGCGGAACGTCCCGGTGTGCCCGCCCGGCCCCCACGTATCGAGTTCCTCGCGGTACATGATACCCGAGAGCGGGTAGCCCGCGCCGAACGCCTTCGCCATCGTGATGACGTCCGGGACGACGCCGTCGTGGTCGCTCCCCCACCACTCGCCGGTCCGACCGAAGCCCGTCTGCACTTCGTCGGCTATCAGGGGCACGCCGTACTCGTCGCAGAGTTCGCGAACGCCCCGCAGGAACCCCTCGGGCGGGACGATGACGCCGGCCTCGCCTTGAATCGGCTCGACCCAGACGCCCGCGGGGTTGGCCATCCCCCCGTAGCGCTCCCCGAGAACCCGTTCGAGGTCAGCTAAGGACTCCTCGACGGCGCGCTCGGGCGTTCGGTCCTGATAGAACGGCGCGGGGTACTGGACGTGTTGGACCTCGGGGAGGAGGGGCGTGTACTGTTCTTTCTGCTTCTGGTCGGCGGTGAGACTGAACGCGCCGGACGTTTCGCCGTGGAAAGACCCCCGGAAGGCGATGAGCCCCCGGTTCCCGGTGAACTGCTTGGCGAGTTTGATCGAGGCCTCCACCGCGTCGCTTCCGGTAGGTCCGCCGAACGTGACTTTGGGGGACTCCATGGGCGATATTTCGCCGAGTTTCTCGACGAGGTCCAACCGGACCTCCGTGGGGAAGTCGAGCGCGTGGGTGAGCGTCTCCGCCTGCGACGCCGCGGCCTCCGTTATCTCGGGGTTGCAGTGCCCGACGTTCGCCACGCCGATACCCGCGAAGAAGTCCAAATAGAGGTTCCCGTCCGCATCCTTCAGGGTCGCCCCCTTCGCCTCCTCGAAGGCGAGCGGAATCGAATCGGGGTAGAGTACCGCGTTCCCCTCCAACTCGTCCTGTCGGGCGAGGCGGCGCTTCGACTCGGGTCCGGGGTAGGACGCCACGTCGGGCGCACCGTCGAAGTGCAGCCCGTCGGTCGGCGTGGTCATACCGGAGGCACGGGAGGAACCGAAAACCCCCTTCGGGAAGGGGCAAAACGGACGTTTCCAACCGTCGTAACGCTAAAGAGTCACACAGGCCTACGTGTGTCCAACCATGACTACGGATTTCGACAGTCGGTTGGAGGGACCACAGTGGGGGTCGAAATAAAGGAATCAGGGGTGCCCGCCGACGAGTTTGCGACGATGCAAACGTTCGTCAGGGACTACCTCGCCGCGAGCGTCGAGAACGAGGAGGACGGCGGGCGGATGCGCTGGTACCCATGGCACTCCGCGGAGTACCGCTTCAACCACATCCTCAACGTCGTCGATCTCGGAGTGACTATCGCGGAGCGCGAGAACGCCGACGTGGACGTCGTCCGGGTAGCCGCCCTGTTCCACGACGTGGCGAAACTGGAGGCCGAACAGGACGTTCACGCGGACGCGGGCGCGCGAGTCGCCCGGGAGTACCTCAACAGCCACGGCGACTACCAGGAATCGTTCATCGAGCGGGTCTGCGACGCCGTCGCCCGCCACTCCTATCAGGGCGATCTGGACGACCTCCCTCTCGAAACGCGCTGTCTCGTCGAGGCCGACTTACTGGACAAGGTGGGCGCCAACGGCACCGTCCTCATGCTGCTCCGCATGGGCTACGAATCGCGGAGCCACATGGACGCCGCGACGATGATCGACCGCGTCCTCGAACGGGGGCGGAACGCCGCCGAGCGCATCGAGTCGGACGCCGCGGAGTCCATCGCACACCAGCGACTCAAGCGGGTGCGCTGGTTCCAGGAATGGCTGACCGAGGAAGTCCCCGAGATGGAGCCAGAGGGGGAGGACCCGCTGGGGCCCGGCTCGCCGGAGTGAACGCTTCGCCCGCGCGGGCGGACACGTCGGTTTCCCTGACTCCCTAAAAAGCTACGCCTCGGCCGTCGCCCGAACCCGAATTGAGCGCGCAATCGACTCGGGGAGGTGGACCAGTTCGTCGCCGATTCGGACCACGTACATCCCGATGGGCGCGACCTCGATCAGTTCCATCTCCGTTCCGGGTTCAATGCCCTCGCGGGCCAAGTATTTGAGCTCCTCGTCGTCGCGGTCGCTGACGCGGGCGACGGTAACCGCCTCGCCGGCGTCGAACTCCGAGAGGGCCGCCGTCCCCTCCTCGGCGGGCGGCGAGAGGTCCGCCGAGGGGATGGGGTCGCCGTGGGGGTCGACCGCCGGGTCGTCCAGCGCTTCCGCGACGCGCTCCTCGAACTCCTCGGAGATGTGGTGTTCCAGCGCGTCGGCCTCGTCGTGGACCTCGCTCCACTCGTAGTCCAGGTGTTCCGCGAGGTACGCCTCCAGCAGCCGGTGGTGCCGGAGGACTTCGAGGGCCACCGTCTCCCCCTCCTCGGTGAGTTCCGCCCCCTTGTACTTCTCGCGGGCGACCAGCCCCCGCTCTTCGAGCTTTTCGAGCATGCTCGTCACGGTCGGGGGCGTCACGCCGGTGTACTCCGCGATGGCCGACGTGCCGACGGGCCCCTCGGCCTCGTGTTGGAGGATGTAAATCGCCTTCAGGTAGTCCTCCATGACGTCGCTGAGCATCCGTTTGAAGCAGTCGGGCCCCCTGCGTTAAGTAGCGTTCGCCTCCCGCGGCGGCTCAGACGCCCTGACTCATCAGGTGACTTCGCAACACGTCGCCCGCGGCGGTGGCCTCGGCGGCGTTCACCACGACGACGGACTCCGAACTGCCGATGTCCCCCTCTTCCGCGAGTTCCCACGCCGCGGCCGCCGCTACGCCCGAGGAAGGGCTCATCCCGACGCCCTCGTGTTGGGCGACGGTGACGGCGCTCCCCATCGCGTCGCGGTCCTCGACGGCGACGGCCGTCCCGCCGGATTCGCGGACGGCGTCGAGCGCCAGGTCGCCCCCCTCGGGGTCGGGAATCTCGACCGCGCCACAGACGGTGTCCGGCGTCTCCCACGCTTCGACCTCGCCACCCGACTCGAAGGCCTCGACGAGGGGCGCACAGCCCGCGGGCTGGGCGGCGTGGAGCGTCGGGGCGACGCCCAGTTCCGCGCTCGCCTTCGAGAGGCCGTAGAGGGTCGCGCCGTGGCCCGTCGGCACGACGACGTGGTCCGGTTCCGTCTCGGCGACGACCTCGTAGAGCAGGGTCTTCGCGCCCTCGTGGACGAGCGGCGAGTCGAACGGTCTGGTAGAGCGACCCTTGTGGCCCTCGAACGCCTCGACAGCGTCGGGGTACCGTCCCTCGACGACGCGCATGTCGCCGCCGTGGACGTTCACCATCGCCTTGTTCACGAAGGGGGCGCGCGTCGGCACGAACGACTGGGAGTCGAGGCCCGCGCGAGCGGCGTGGGCGGCGAGCGCCTGCCCCGACCCGCCGGGCGTGGGGATGGCGAGCGCCTCGGCGCCGGCCGCGGCGGCGCCCGCGACGGCGAGCGCCTGCCCGCGGTCCGCGAGCGAGCCCGAGGGGTTCCGGCCCTCGTCCTTCACGTAAAAGGTCCCGACGCCGGCCTCCTCCGCGAGCTCCGGGCAGTCGACGAGCGGCGTCCCGCCCGGTTCCGTCCCGCCGGCGTCGCCCGGCCCCACGGGAAGGGGTGCGCCGCAGTTCCAGACGCCCTCAACGGTTGGGTCGCCCGCTTCTTCCGTGTAGATCGCGTCGAGGCGCCCGCCACAGTCGGGACAGCGCCCCAGCGCGTCGGTTCGCTCGCCGCAGTCCAGACAGACGAACCCGTCGAACGCCGCCGTCGTCTCCATACCCGACGGTGGGAATCGGGCGTGAAACGCTTGGCGTTCGTCGCCGGACTTTATACCGGGGCCGCCCCCAGAGAAAGTATGCCCGAGGTGCTGGAGAACCAACGCGCGGCCACCCGCTTCCGCGTGCTGGTCGAAATCGCGGACCGCCAACCCGCCGTCTCGCAGGGGGAGATAGCCGACGCCATCGGCGTCACCAGCCAGGCGGTCAGCGAGTACATCCGGGAGCTCACCGAGGAGGGGCTGGTGGAGATGGAGGGTCGCTCGCGCTACCGCATCACCCGCGAGGGCGTCGACTGGCTCCTCCGGCGCGCGGAGGACCTCACGCACTACGCCGACCGGGTCACCGAGGACGTGCTCGGCACGGTGGGAGAGGACGCGGCCATCGCCGCCGAGAGGGTTTCGGACGGCGAGTCCGTCAGCCTCGAAATGCGCGACGGGCTCCTGCACGCCGTCCCCGGCGACGAGGGGCCCGCGACGGGCGTCGCGACGACCGACGCCGAGGCGGGCGAGGACGTCGGCGTCACCGGCTTCGAGGGTGTTATCGACCTTCAGCCCGGCGTCGTCGCCGTCTCGCAGGTCCCGCCCGTGCGCTCGGGGGGGAGCGGCGCCGTCGACCCCGATTCGGTGAGGAAAGCCTGTGCCGGCGCCGACCTGACCCTCGCGGCCGGCGTCGAGGCCGTAGTCGCGCTCCGGAAGGCGGACATCGAACCGGCGACCGCGTTCGCGGCGGGTGACGTGGCCGCCGAGGCGGCTTCACGGGGACTGGACGTGGCCGTCATCACCGCCGGCGACGCGGTCGGGAGAGTGACCGACCCGCTCCGGGAGGCCGGCGCGGAGTACGAAGTCACGCGACTGTAGAAACTCAGTTCGCAGCTTCGCGCGCGGCGGTGTACGCCTCCTGTAACTCCCGGAACGCCTCCTCCTCGCCGCCGTGGTCGGGGTGCACTTCTTTCACCTGTTCGCGGTAGGCCGCCCGTATCTCGTCCTCGTCGGCGTCGCGGGGGACGCCGAGCGTGTCGAACGCCGAGTCGACCCGCTGGCGCTCGCCCTCCGCAGTCGTCGTGCCCGAGGGTCCGTTACTCCCGGCCCGTCGGCGGCGCTCCCAGCGCTGTCGGCGCTCCCGGCTGTCGTTCCGTGCGTCCGCCTCCTTCCGGTGCCTGTCGAAGCGCGTTTCGGGCGTCTCGAAGGGGAGCCGGGCGCCCAGATGGGGGCCCGGCATCTCGTGTTCGACGAGCACGGCGTGGAGCCCCTCGCGCTCGATGCGGAAGTACGCCTGCCCGTCGAAGGTGATGGCGACGTCGCGCTCGGGGAGGTAGAAGGCGACGGGCTCGTCGTCGAGAGGGTAGTCCTCGGTGTAGGGCTCGTCGATGGCGTCGAGGTAGGCCCGAATCTCGGCGCGGCGTTTCCACTCGCCGTCGTGCTCGCTCCCGGGATTTGCGGCCGCGGGCGGGAAGAACCGCTCGCCGACGGCGAAGAGGACGGCGAAGAGGACCGCCAGCCCGCCGGCGATGGCCAACCCGACCACGAGCCACTGGGGTACCGCGACCACAGCGCCGGTTAGGCGTAGAAAAGCAAAGCCGTTGTGCTATCCGATGTACCGCAGGTCGTCGTCGGCGCCGGGGGCCGCGTTGTTTCCTTGCTGGCCCTCCATCTCCTGGAGGCGGCTCATCACGTCCTCCATCTCGTCGGCGTGGTCCTCCAGGTCCGCGAAGTCGACCTCGAAGCCGAGTACCTCCTGGAGGATTTCGAGGACCGCCTGCGCGCTCTTTGGGTCCACGAGGTAGCCCGAGGTTTCGCCCATCAGACAGGCCGTCCGGAAGCCGCGGCGCTCGCCGAGGCCCAAGAGGAGCCCGGAGGTGCCGACGATACCGCCGGAGGGCTCGTCCTCGGTGAACTCGACGCCCTCCTCGGCGAGGGTGTCCCGCAGGTCGTCGTCGGTGTAGGCGCCCAGCACGCCGTACTCCTCGACGAGCTCGCCCGTCGGCACACCGCCCAGCGCGAAGACCTCCTCTGCGCCCTCGTCCTCGGCGATGTCCAGGAACGCCTCGGTCACGCGGTAGTGACCCGGTGCGTCCTGGGCCTGGTGGTCGCCGGTGAGAACGAGCAGGTCACGACCCTCGGTCTCGACGGCGTACACCTCGGCCGCCGCGAGCGACGCGCGCCCGTCGTCGTCGACGGTGACCTGCGGCGGGAAGTGCTCGGTGAACACCCGATAGACGAGCTCCCCGTCCAGTTCTTCGAGGACGTGTTCGACCGCCAGTTTGCCGACCTGTCCGACGCCCGGGAGTCCCTCGACGAAAACGGGGTCGTCGAGGTCCGCCTCGGTGACCTGTTCGGTCTCGACTTCCTTCATGGGTCAAACAGGCGAGCGGGCCGCATAAGAGCGCGTCGGTCGGATTAGTTCGCTTCGCCAGCTGGCCGGACGTGAGTGCTACTCCCACCGGCTCAGTACTTCCCTGGCGTCGAGCGTTGCTCCGTCCGGCGACCATCGCGGAGCCGGACGTGAGTGTTACTCCCACCGGCTCAGTGCTTCGCCGGCGTCGAGTGCTACTCCCGCGCCCGGCGCCGGTACTCCCCGTAGGGGTCCTCCGGGTTGAACGGCGCGGGCGCCGAGTTCACGGCGTCGGCGCCGCAGTCCGGGCACGTATCGGAGAGGGTGTAGACGGGCCGCTCGTGTTCGGACGCCCACGCCGCGCAGACGTGGATGTCCGATTTCATCTCAGGCCTCCTCCTGCTGGCGCTCCCGGTGGAACGCCGCCGTCCCGCCCGCGGAACCGAGGAACTCCTCGGCGCGCTCGGCGCTCGCTTCGAGGGCGTCTTCGGCGGTTTTGTAGTTGGGCGCCTGCACTTTGATCCGGTATTCGGGCGCGCCGATGTACGTCACGTCGAGGTCGACCTCGTCGGGGACCTCGCCGTTGCCCTCGGCGGCTTCGAGCGTCTCGCGGATGGTGTCTACGCCGTCGCTGTCGGCGGACTCCAGGGAGAGGTAGCCCGAGACGGTGACGTAGGGGACGGAGACGTTCTCCCGCGCGGTTTCGACGACTGCGTCGAGTTCGTCCTCCTCCAAGTCGACGTCCTCCAAGGCCTCGTCGCCGTGGATGGCCGCCTGCTCGAAGGCGTCGTAGAGCGTGGCGAACTGGTCGAGCAGGGAGCCGGCGATGCGACGGAACTCCTCGTCGGCCATGTCCTCGCCGAAGGCGAGTTCGAGCCAGTTGTCCGCCTTCTGCTCGTTCTTCCACTCCTGTATCTTCTCGGAGCGCTGGTGGTCGTTGACGTCCTTCAGCGAGAGGTCTATCTGCTGGGCGTCGCGGTCGATGTCCAGCACCTTGCAGACGACCGTCTGGTCGACGTTGACGTGGTCGCGGATGTTCTTGATCCATCCCGAGGCCACCTCGGAGACGTGGATGAGGCCGCGTTTGTCCTTGTACTCCTCTAAATCCACGAAGACGCCGAAATCCTCGATTTCCTCAACCTTGCCGACGACCAACTCGCCGGGTTCGGGCCAGCCTTCGTATTGCATACGCGAAGGTAGTGGGCTGGGGTGGTTAAAGTCCGCGATGCCGCGAGGAGAGGAGTTATCGGGACTCGGCGACGCCGACGACCTCGCCGGCGAGGTCGGCCTCGCCGCCCGTGGGGGTGGCGAGCGTCGTGCCACAGACCGCGCAGTTCACGGTCGTCGAGGCTTTGCCGAAGAGCGTCTGTTCGTTCTCGCAGTCGGGGCACTCGACGGTGATGAAGTCCCCCGCCATTATTCCTGGAACTCCAGTCGGCCGGCGCGCCATCCCTCGCGGAGGTGGGCCTTGCCACACTCCGAGCAGCGGTACTTCAGGTCCGTCTTCTTGGTGGGTTTGTCGCCACCCGGGACCTTCGAGAACTTCCCGGAGTTACCGATGGTGGAGGTCTGGCGCTTGTGCTGGCGGCCCTGGACCTTCGTCATACCGGAGGCGCGCCCGCCGCGGACCTTCTCGACCTCGTGTTGGTTGTGTTCGTTACAGTGCGGACAGTACGTATTGAACCGGCGTGGCATCTGCATAGATAACGTCCTCTTGCCCGTCGCTTGGACGGGGGCGCTTAAGAACGGTTCGGATTGGGAACCCACCCGACGGGATACAAGCGAGACCTTGTGCCACGCGAACCCTTTTCGAGGTGGCGGGAAACACCCCGGGTATGCCCTCCCGTCGTGCCGCGCTGGCCCTGTTCGCGACACTCCTCTGTGTGGCGCCGGCGGCCGCCGCCCCACCCCCCGAGCCCGTCTCGGCCTTCGAGGACGGCTTCGGTTCGGAGGGGTATAGCCCGGACTACCCATCCACGAACGTCTCGAACGTCTCCGTGGACGTGGAGGTGGCGTCGAACGGGTCGGCGCGCTGGACCGAACGTGCGACGCTCAGCAACCCCGAGACGGTCGACGCCTTCCGCGGGAACGAGAGCCTGCGACGCGCGGCCGTTGAGTACACCTTCGACTACCGGTTCGACGACCACGTCACGGCCCTCCGCTCCGAACTCGCCGGCGACGCCCTCCTCGTGACGTACCGCACCGACGAGGGGGTCGAACGCGGCCCCGGCGGCGGTGTCGTCTTCGCGCCGTTCGCGTCGTACGGCAACGACTACTACCCCGGCGTGGCCGACGTGACGATTCGCCCGCCTGCGGGCCACACCGTCGTCGGCGCGCCGGCCGCGTTCGTCCGCTCTGGGAATGTCCTCCGCTGGAACGCCACCACCGGGCCGGGTCGGCCCGGGGTCGACCCGGGTATCGTCACTTTCGCGCCTGGGAACGCGCTCGTCCCGGGGCTCGACGCGTGGCTGGCGACGGCGGCCGCCTTCGGCGCGGCCACGCTCCGCGTCGCGCTTCGGAATGCCCTCGTCTTCGGGGTGCCGTTCGGGCTCGTTCTCTCCGGCGTCGTCGCCGCGGTCGACCGCAGGCGGTGGCAGGTGCCGGCGTTCGTCTCGGCCCCGGTACTAGGGTTCGTCTGGGTCGCCGTCGCCGCCTTCCCCGCGACGAACCCGATGCCGGCGTTCTGGCCCTTCGGGCTGCCGTTCGTGTTGGTCGCCGTGGCGCCCGTCGTTCTCGGGGGTGTGGCACTGCACGCCCTCGCGCGGTGGGGGTGAGGCGTGCTCACAACCGGCTCCGTTCCAGTCGCCGGGCGTCGCTCGACGGCGGCGAAGAACTGAGCCGCCGGGAGCGGAGCAGGTGCGCACGAGCGGCTCCGCGTCGGTCGCCGCTCGGCGCAGGTGCGAAACGTTTACTCCGCTCCCCCCGGAAATCCGGATATGAAGCGGCTCATCATCCACGGGAACCCCGGCGTCCGTCGGGACGGCATCATCGAGTACGACGGCGGGGAGAAGGTCCTCTTCCAGGTGTCCAAGCAGGGTGACTGGCACGGCCCCGACGAGCCCCAGCTGTGGTGTGTCATTGGCGATGAATCCGAGCGCGAGGACTACGAGAAACGCAACTACATCCCCCACTGGCTCGACGTGGAGACCATCGACGCCGAGGACGTGGACATCGTGAAGGCGGCCGGCGAAACTGCGGTCTGAGTTACCCCAGCGCCGAGCGGTTCACGCCGTACACCGTCACGTTCCCCGACCGGTGGGCGACCTGAATCCCCGGTTCCTCTTGTATGGCTATCGACCCGTATCGTTCCTTCTCCGCGGGCCCGTAGTAGACGTATTCGACGTCGTACTTGCGGAGCATCGCCGCCCGCGTCGCCGCGCTCCCGGTGTAGAGCAACTCGGTATCGCCGACGCGGCGCCGGTAGGCCTCCCGGCCCTGGTAGTCGGCGGCGTGTGACCAGCCCGCTATCGTCGGCAGCCCGGTCAGTGAAGCGGCGGGGCTCGACCACTGGTAGATGGCTTCCCCCGGCGCCGAGGCGATGTGTGGTTTCCCCTGTCGTTCGCTCAGCCACGAGATAGCCTCCGCCTCCTCGGCGTGGTAGCGCTCGACGAAATCGGTGGCGTCGAGAGTCGCGCTGTCCTCGGCGGCGAAGTGGCCGTTCAGCGCCAACACGCCGTAGACGGAGAGCGTACAGAGGAGGAGACTGACGCCCAGGGCGCGGAGCTGTCGTCTGGTCTGTGGCGACGGCGAGAGCACGCCGGAGCCGTCGACGTGGACGTTCGGGAACCGCCCGGCGACGGCCGCGAGCGTCGCCCCCCCCGCTATCGACCAGAGGAACCACGCCTGCGCGTAGGTCTTGAACACCGTGTTCATCCGCCCCGGGCCGGCGCCGTCGTTCAGGTGGATGAACTCCACGAGTAGGAGCAGGCCCGCGCCGGCGACGACGAGGACCGTCTCGAAGCCGGCGCGGCCGCGCCGGAGGAGATACCAGCCGCCGAGGAGGAGCGGGGCGAAGACGGCGACGCCGGCGAGGTCGACCGCGGCGCCAAAGGCCAGGAGGAGCGCACAGAACACCGCGGCGACGGCGACGCTCGCCCGGCTCCGGACGCGGTCGGAGAGGTAGCGGGCGAAGACGGCGAGGAAACCGCCGTGAACGAGGACGAGCGCGACTACGCCCGAGCGTTCCGGTAGGAACTCGACGCTGCGCTCCACACCCGGTTCGAGCAACACGGTAGCGACGAACGGCGCGACGGCGGCGAGTGCCGCGGCGCCGACGAGGGCCGCCAGCGCGACGGCCGAGACCGGGCGGAGCACCTCACGGGCCGCCCGCGGAAGCCCGTCGAGGAAGCCTGCAGCCCGTTCCGGCAGCAGCGACCAGACCGGCGCGGGGGCGAATGTCGCCGCGACGCCGACGACGCCGAGCGCGGTCGGCAGGCTCCACGTGTTCATCGCCGTGACCGACCCCGCGGCGGCCGCCGCAAGTCCGAGCAGGCCGAGGCGGCGGGCGCGTTCCCGGCGCGGCGCCCGGTAGTAGGCGAGGGCGGCAGCGACGACGACGGCCATCCCGATGGGGCTGAGCATGTGGCCATGGAGGTCGCCGTTCAGGAACGCGAACAGCGGAAACTCGTTTATCGTCCCCGGAATCACGCGGCTGGCGTCCCAGTAGGAGAAGCCGTCGACCGTCGTCGTGACCGAGTCCCACTTCAGATTCGAGTGGGCTCCGACCCACGACGAGACGCTCGCCGGGAGGGCGTCCATCACCAGACGGAACGGCGTGAAGAGGTTCGCCGCGAACCCGAAGAGGAAGGCGCCAGCGAGCCCGGCCGTCCGCGTGGAGACACCCCGACCGTCGGCGACGGCGGCGCTCAGCCCGTAGACCGACACCACGACCGTCGCGTAGAAGCCGGCGAGCGCGAGGTTGTAGGCGAAGCGGCCCGGCGTGGCCGTCAGCTTCGCCAGCGAGGCCGCGAGCAGATGCCCGCCGTAGTAGTAGTTCACTGGTTCTCCGGCGAACCACATCGACTCCGGCGGGAGCACGTCGTCGCGGAGGATAGTCTGGAGGAGTCCGAAGTCGAGGAACTTCTCCCCGCCGCCCGGGAACGCCGCGGGGTCGACCGCCCGGATCGCAATCAGGAAGGCGAACGCCGCGAGGAACACCGCGGCAGCCTCGGCGAATGCCGCCCGGTTGACGGTCTCCCTCCGGCGGGCGAGAAGCACCGCGACCGCGAGGACCCCGAGCAGACACGCGAACACGACGCCCGTGCCGAAGGCCAGGTGACCGACCCAGAAGATAGGGAGGAAGAGCGCGAGCGCGGAGAGCGGGAAGGCGAGTGCGGCGACCGACGCGGGTGGGAATCGCCGGAAGGCGACCCGAGCGATCGGCGTCGTCGCGGCCGCCAGCAGCAGATAAACGGCGGCCCACAGCGCGACGAGCCCGTACTCCATCGGGCGGTTGTTAGCCGGCCGCCCCATAACCTTACTGCTATGCGTCGATGGAGCGCTACACGTCGATGCTCTCGACGACGGACTCGGCGGTCGCCGGGTTCGTCGCCAGTGGGGTGTCGTGGACGTCGCAGATGCGCAATAGCGCGGAGACGTCGGGTTCGTGGGGCTGTGCGGTCAGCGGGTCGCGGAAGAAGACGATAGCGTCGATGTCGCCGGATGCAACCTCGCCGCCGATTTGTAGGTCCCCGCCCAGCGGCCCCGACGCCTTTCGCTCCACGTCGAGGCCCGTCTCCTCGCGCAGGCGCTTGCCGGTCGTGCCCGTGGCGACGAGGGCACAGCGCTCCAGGGTGGCCGCGTGGCGGCCGACGAACTCGATGAGTTCGGGCTTCTCCTCGTCGTGGGCGATTAACGCGACCCGTGTCATACACTACCTACACCCGGGAATCACGTGAGCGTTGCCCCGCCCGCAAAGGGAGAATCACAACCCTTATCCAGGGGACGGCGCTACGATTTGGTAGCGGGATGGGATAGCCAGGAGATTCCGCCGGGCTCATAACCCGGAGATCGGTAGTTCAAATCTACCTCCCGCTATGTTCTACGGCGCACAAGCGAACGAAGAGGTGAGCGTGCGCCGGTAACATAGCACGGAGGAGATTTTGAACCAGGAAGTGAAACGACCGTGGTTCAAATCTACCTCCCGCTAGATTCGTCACGTCACCGACTGATTCTCGGGCCGTTCGCCGATTCGTCCCCGACCCGCAGGCACGCAGCCTCCTGTTCCCCTTCGCTTCGCAGTCCCGGATTCGTTTTCTCGCAGGGGGTACTAAACACGCGTCCCAAGAGCGCCGCCGCGCTTTCGAAGTTCGCCTCGGAAGCCCTGTCGAGCGCCGCGCGCAGACACCGCTCGCCGTCCGCGTCGTCCAAGTCCGGTATCCCGAAGCGCTCGCGGAGTGCTGTAGGCGATGCCGACCGCACGTCGCCGTCGGCCAGCGCCCGGCGGAAGCGGAGGACCGCGCGAAACCCCGCAGGGTCGCCGTCGTACGTCTCGGGGAGAACCACGTCCGGACACCGCGGGTGGAACCGACAGCCTCCGGGCGGGTCGGCGGCGCTCTCGGGGTCGCCCGGAAGCGCCTCTCCCCCGGCGGCGTTCGGTTCGGGGGGCGTCTCGGCGGCAACCAGCGCACGGACGTACGGATGTGCCGGGTCGTCGAAGAACTCGGATGCGGAGCCCCGAGCCACCGCCTCGCCGGCGTAGAGGGCGATCACACGCTCGCAGAGCGAGCGGACGACGCGGAGGTCATGGGCGACGAACAGGACGGCCGTCCCGTCCTCGGAGCGCTCGGCCAGCAGGGAGAGCACGGCGGCCTGGACGCTCACGTCGAGGGCGCTCGTCGGTTCGTCGAGGACGAGCAGGTCAGGGTCCGTCACGAGCGCGCGGGCGAGGGCCGCGCGGGCGGCCTGACCGCCCGAGAGTTCGTTCGGGAACGCGGCGGCCGCGTCGACGCCCACGCCGTCGAGCGTCTCGCGGGCACGTTCGCGAGCGGGCCCCCGGGCAACGCCCGCGATCCGGAGGGGTTCGGTCACCGAGTCGACGACGCTCGTTCTGGGGTCGAGGCTCGCGCCCGGGTTTTGAAAGACGAAGCCGATACGCGATCTGTCGGCGTTCTCAATGGGTGCGCCGTCGAAGCGGACCGAGCCCTCGGTGGGGTCGTCGAGCCCGGCGGCGACCCGGGCGAGCGTCGACTTCCCGGCGCCGGACTCGCCGACGACGGCGAGTGCGTCGCCCCGATCAAGCGACAGGGAAACCCCTTCCAGCGCGGGGTCCGCTCCGACGGTCCGTCCGAGAAACCCCCGCCGTTCGTACGCCTTCGACACGCCCTCGAGTTCGAGGAGCGTCATTCCAGTTCCTCGGGGTCGTATCCCGGCCCGTAGTAGACACAGGACGCCTCGCCCTCGCCGGCGTCGTAGAGCGGCGGTTGCTCGCCCATCCGGCAGTCGTCAGTCGCGTGTGGACACCGGGGGTGGAACCGACAGCCGGCAGGCGGGTTCGACGGGCTCGGCGGCTCGCCGGGAATCGGCGTCGGAAGCTCGTACCCACCGGGCGCCGCGTCCAGCAGCGCCCGCGTGTAGGGGTGAGCGGGGTCGTCGAAAAGCGCCTCGACGGGAGCGCGCTCCATCGTCTTCCCGCCGTAGAGAACGAGCGCGTCCCCCCCGAGCGCGGCGACGGTGCCCAAATCGTGGGTGACGACTAGGAGCGCGAGGCCGGCATCGCGGAGGTCGGCCAGCAGGGAGAGCACCGCCCGCCCGGTCGGCGCGTCGAGTCCGGCGGTCGGTTCGTCCAACACCAGATAGTCGGGGTCGCCCGCGAGCGCCGCGGCCAGCGCGACCCGGCGTGCCTCGCCGCCCGAGAGCTCGTTCGGATGGGCACCTCCAACTTCGGGCGCACCGACCCGCGCGAGGAGGTCGTCCGCGCGCTCGCGGGCGTCCCGCCGGCCGACACCGCGGGCGCGGAGCCCCTCGGCGACGTTCGCGCGGGCGGTCATCACCGGATTGAGCGACCCCGCCGCGTCCTGGAAGACGAAGCCGATGCGCGTCCCGCGGAACGTCTGGGGAGTTTCGAGCACGTCCTCGCCGTCGAGCGTCACCGAGCCGTCGACCTCGCCGTCCGTCAGGCCGACGAGCGCCTCGCAGAGCGTTGTCTTGCCCGCGCCGGACTCGCCGACGACGCAGAGCGTGCCCCCGGCGTCGAGGTCGAAGGAAACCCCGTCGACGGGGCGCGCGTCCCCGATCGTGACCCGCAGGTCGCGGACGGAGAGACTCACGCGTTCACCTCCCGCGGGTCGAGCGCGTCGCGGAGCCCGTCGCCGACGAAATTGAGCGCCAACACCGTACAGAAGAGGGCGACGCCCGGGACCGTAGCCACCCACGGCGCCGTCGTCAGGTCGCCCCGGCCCGCCGCGACGGTCCGCCCCCACGAGGGGACGGAGGGGGCGGTCAACCCGAGAAACGAAAGGGAGGCCTCCAGGAGGACGAACGCCGGCACGAGCAGGGTGACGGTCACGACAACCGAGTTCGAGACGTTCGGGAGGACGTGCCGTCGGAGGACCCATCCCCGCCCCGCGCCCGCCGCCTCGGCGGCGCGGACGTACGGTTCGGAGACCCGTTGGAGCGCCTCCGCGCGGACGAGACGGGCGGTGTTCTCCCAGCCAAGCAGGCCGAACAGACAGACGAGAAGGAAGAGGGACGGCTCGAAGAGATAGGAGAGGAGGACGAAGAGGAAAAACGAGGGGAACGTCGCCTGGAGGTCGACGTATCGCATCAGCAGTTCGTCGACGGCGCCCCCCGCGTACGCCGCCGTCGTTCCGACGAGGGTCCCGAGAGTTGCCACGATGGCCGTCGTTACGAGCGCCACCTGTAAAGAGACTCGGGCGCCGGCGACGACGAGCGCCAGCAGGTCCGCCCCGGAACCGGTTGTCCCGAGCGGGTGCGCGAGGGTGCCATGACAGAGCCGCGTGCCGCCCGAAACCGTCGTCTCGCCCAGACAGCGTAGCGGGACGGACGCCTCCACCGGGAAGAACAGCGGCGGCTGAAGGGCCTGCCCCGGGACGACCCGCGGGTCGGGGGCGAGAAGCGGCCCGAGAAGGCCGAGCGCACCGACCAGCGCCAGCACGGCCGCGCCCACGAGCGCCGCGCGGTCGCGCCGGAAGCGCCGCCAGTACGTCCGGGACTCGCGGGGGGAAAGCCGGGAGAGCACGCCGCCGATACCGAGCAGGGCGAGCAGGCTCAACCAGTCGAGCGGGGTCACGCGTTCACCTCCACCCGGGGGTCGAGAACACGGTACGCGATGTCCTGTGCGAGGTTCCCCAACAGAACCCCCAGCACGGGCAACAGCGTGGTCGCCACCACGAGCGGCGTGTCGCCCGCGCGGAGCGCCTCGTAGCTCAGCATGGCGACGCCCGGCACCTGAAAGACGACTTCGGTGACATAGGCGCCCGCGAGAAACGTCGCCAGGAGGTCCGAGAGGAGGACAGTAATCAGTGGGACGAGCGCGGGGCGAAGCGCGTGGTAGGCCGCCCGATAGCCGTTCGCGCCGCGGGCGCGGGCGGCCTTCACGAACGTCGCCCGGACGTACTCCGCCGCCTCCCCCCGCGCGTAGCGGGCGTTCGCCGCGACGGCGCCCGTCCCGACGACGAGCGCGGGCAGAAGGAGTTGGCGCGCGTTGGCGGCGGAGAGGAAGCCGTGCTCGTGGACGACCGCGGTGCGGTAGTAACTGGGGAGCGGGAGGAGTTCGACGCCGAGAACGGAGACCTCAGGGGCCCGAACCGCGAACAGGAGGATACAGACGATGCCTAGCCAGAAGTTCGGCACGCTCACCCCGAAGAAGGCGATTCCCGAGAGAAGACGGTCCGCGCCGGTGTGTCTGTTAAAGGCGCCGTAGAGGCCGACCGCGTACCCCGCCACGACGGCGAACGCGGCCGCCGGAACGGCGTACCCCAGCGTGTAGGGGAGCGCGTCGAGCACCGCCGCGTTGACCGGGCGGTTCCGGGAGAAGGACCAACCGAAGTTCCCGCGAGCAACGTTCGAGACGAACTCGGCGTAGCGCACGGGGAGGGCGCCCCCGCCGCGAAGCTGTTCGTACGTCCGGGCTGCCGCCTCGGGGTCGGCGCCGCGGGCCGCCGCGCGGAAGGCGAACACCGCGGCGTCCGGGTCCGGCGCGAGCACGAGCAGGGCGAAGTACGCCGACAGGACCGCGACGGCGGCGAACACGGTCCACGCGAGGCGGCCCGCGACGTAGCGGTACATCTACCGGTACTCGTAGCCCTCGGGGAGCGCCGTGAGGAGCGTCTCCCGGGCGGCGCCGATGCCCGACGAGTTCGGGCCGCCGTAGCGCGTTACCTTCGCGTCGTTGTACCACCGCGAGTACTCGGGCTGGTGAGTGTACGCCGCCGCGGCGTTCCCACGGAAGACGTCCTCCGCGATGGTCGGCTTGCTCACGGCCGTCGAGAGCGCGCGTCGAACGCCGGGCTTCCTGAGCTCTCCCCACCCGTTCGCGCGCTGGTTGTACGCGAGCATGTTGCAGAAGGCCGTAGGAGTGCGCAGAACTGATACGTCGGCGTCGTCCTCGAAGGACGCCACCGTATCGGGGGGTAACTCCGTGCTCTGGATGTCGCCCGCGCGGAGCGCCGAGAGGCGGGTCGAGGACTCGCCGAACGTCTGGATGTGGCGCTCCTCGAAGAACGGGGCGCCCTCGGGGAACAGCGTGCCCGCGCCGTAGTAGTCGGGGTTCCGGCTCGCCACGAAGACGGAGGAGCGGTCCCAGCGCTCGAAGGAGTAGGGCCCCAGGTTCCCCGTGTAGGCGAGTTCCCCCACCCCGGAATCGCGGTTCAGCCCCTCGCCGTCCTCCGCCTCCCGGTATTCGGCCACGAGGCCCTTCGGCAGGCAGTAGGCGCCCCAGAGCGCCGGGCGCAACACGAAGAAGGGGTCGGGCTCGGGGAGGCGGACCTCGAAGGAGCGCTCGCCGGTTTCCGTGACCTCGATTGGTTCGCCGTTCCGGAACCACGGCGCGCGGTTGAGGCTGTTCGCCCAGTTCGGCTCCGCCTGGTGGACCTCGGTGATGTAGTAGACCCAGTCCTCGGCGGTCATCGACCCGAACTCCGCGCCCCACTCCAGCCCCTCCCTGATGTGGAACTCGTAGACGGTATCGTCCTCGCTGGCCTCGTACCCGGTGAACCAGCGGGGGACGAACTCGTCGTCGTTGTCCAGTTCGTAGGCGCCGTCCATCGTGAGCCGGATGCGCGCGTCGGACTCCGTGTCGTCGGCGCGAATCGGGTTCAGCGTCTCCGCGCCCGAGCTCCGGCCCGAGACGTAGGTCCCGCCAACGCCGGGTTCCTCGCCGAAGTAGCGACCCTGCGAGGCGTAGCCGAAGGAGGGGCCCGGTTCGCCCAGCCCCGAAACGCGGCGGGCGAAGCCGTGGATGTTCGCGTCGAAGACGAGGAAGTTCACCGGCTGGTCGCGGCTGAGGACGCCGAAGACCTCCCCCAGCAGGTCGCGGCGCTCCGCGTCGTCGGGGGTCGTCGCCGCGCGCTCGAACTTCGGCGCCAGCGCTTCGGTGGGGTTGTAGCCGAAGAAGTTCGCCTGCGCTACCGCGCGCTCAGCCACGTCAACCCAGAAGGTGCGGAGGGAGGTCGGCGAGCGCGGGAAGGCGTTGAAGCCGACGCCGCCCATCAGGTCCCACGGCTCCTGGCTCACCGCCTCGTCGCGGGGACCGGCGTTGAGCGCCGTAGTTCCCTCGTAGCTGTTCTGTGCGTACTGCGCCAGCATGTCGGGGTAGGGCAGACCGTTTCGTTCGACGTCGAACCCGAGCGATTCGAGGCGCTGAGCGATGTACTCCATCGTCGTCGTGACGGGCGGGCTCCCCGTCGCGTACACCATCGAGAGCGTCACCTGCTCGCCGTCCGGGCCGTAGAGGGTGTCGCCCGAATCGGGGGCCTCAAGTCCCGCACATCCGGCCGTCGCCACCACTCCGGCGCCACCCAACCCGCGAAGAAACCGTCGCCGTCCCAACGTTCCGCCGCCGTGCGACATATATACGCAGAGCCAAGGGAGCGTAAAATACCCTTCGACGGTCGAAAGTGTAATTCGACGAACGTCTTACCCATCGAATCTCCTCACGTCGGCGGGTTTTCCGAGTTGTCAGTGAGGGTGAAAATCAGCTACCCGTCGCCGTCGGGGTCGACGATGCGGACCTCGCCGTCGACGACGTCCACGTTGATGAGCGTCTTGACCTCGTGACGGCTGTCGAGTTTCTCGCCGCCGCCCTCCTTTTTGATGACCGCCACGGTGTCCACGACGTCAGCGCCGATGTGTTCGAGCGCGTCGTGGATGGCGTCGAGCGTGCCGCCCGTCGAGAGCACGTCGTCGAGGAGGAGGACGCGGTCGCCCTCGTAGACGTCGTTCATGTACATCTGGTTCTCGGAGTAGCCCGTCTCCTGGGCAAGCGAGACCTCTCCCTCCAGTCCGTACTCCCGCTTGCGGATGACGACAAGGGGGATGTCCGTCATCAGCGACATCGCCGTCGAGATGTGGATACCCATCGCTGCGGGGGTGACTATCTTGTCGACGTCCTCCAGCTCGGCCTTCCGGATGATGCCGATGACGATTTCCCGGAGGAGTTCGGGTTCGAGCATCGGGACGCCGTCGCTGATGGGATGGACGAAATACTGGTAGTCCTCTTTCTCGATTATCGGCGCGTCGAGCAGGGACTGTTCCAACCGGTCCATGTCGCCCGTAGGAGGGGGTAGCGATAAAAGGGTACGGACTTCGCCACACGCCCCGGACGGCGCTTTTATACCCCCGCCGAATCACGACGGGGTAATGGCACGGTGGGTGATTCCGGAGTACGAGAACCCCGTGGCGAGCCTCTTCGTCGTCGTCTGTGCGCTCTTACCGTGGGAGGTCGCCCGACAGACCGCCTACGGCGGGACCATCCTCCACGTCCGCTGGCCCTTCTTCGAGTGGTACCAGCGCGTGGGCATCCTCTCGCCGACGCCGACTACGCGCCTGCTGACGCCGCTCTCGGCGTACCAGTCGCAGGCGAGGGGTGCCATCTCGCCGGTCGTCGCCGCCTACGGCGTGTGGATGGCCCTCGCGGCCCTTGTACTCCTCCTGCTCGCCTTCGCCATCGCGCTCTCCTTCCGGGAGGAACGGGTTGTCACGGTATGTGCGAACCGGATAGACCGCCGTCCCGCCGTCGTCGTCGGCGCGGGGCTCGTCGTCGCCGGCGTCGGCTTCCTCGCGGCGACGGTCGTCCTATATCTGCGCGGCATTCAGGGCGTTCGCATCCCGGTCGGCTCGCTGTTCGCGCTCCTCCTGGGCGCGCTCCTCCTGAGCAACGACCCGTAGCGTTTTTGAGAAGGATTAAGTCCGGGCCGGCCGCTCTACACGACGTGCAACCGACCCTCGAAGCGGTGCTTGCGCTCGTCGCGCTTCCCTTTGTGGGGGCGGCGGCGACACCGCTCATCTATCGGGTTCTCGGCGAGCGCACCGCCTACTACGCGGCGGCGGTGGCGGCTGCCTGTTTCGCGCTCGTCGTGAGTCTCCTCGGAACCCACGGCGAGGTCGGCCTCCCGTGGGTTCCGGCCTACGACGTGTCCCTCGCCTTCTACGTCGACGGCCTCGCCCTGTTGGTGGGGCTGTTGGCGAGCGGCGTCGGCGTCCTCGTCTTCACCTACTCCGGTGGGTACATGCACGGGGAGCCGGCACAGGCGAAGTACTACACCACGCTGCTCGCCTTCATGGGTTCGATGCTCGGCGTCGCCTTCGCCGGCGACCTCATCGCCCTGTTCGTGTTCTGGGAACTGACCAGCGTCTGCTCGTTCGTCCTCATCGGCCACTACACGGGAGAGGCGAGTTCCAGATACGCCGCCCGGAAGTCGATGCTCATCACCGTCGGCGGCGGGCTGTTCATGCTCGCGGGGTTCCTGATTCTGGCGAACGCGACGGGGACGTTCTCGCTGGCGGAACTCCTCTCCCACCCCGGGGAGACGCTCCACGCCCTCGAAAGCGCGGGCGCGCTCGTGCCCGTCGTCGCGCTCGTGGGCATCGGCGCCGCCGCGAAGTCGGCTCAGTGGCCGCTCCACGTCTGGCTCCCTAACGCCATGGAGGCACCCACCCCGGTGTCGGCGTTCCTCCACTCCGCGACGATGGTGAAGGCCGGCGTCTACCTCCTCGGACGGGTGCGTCCGTTCCTCGTGGGCGACGTGTGGGAACTCGCCTTCGTCGTCCTCGGGCTCGTCACGATGACGGTCGCCGCGATGCTCGCGGTCGGCGCGACGGACATCAAGGAACTGCTGGCCTACTCGACGGCGTCGCATCTGGGACTTATCGTCGCCGGCTTCGGCTTCGCCTCCCATTACGGCGCCGAAACGGGCGCCTTTCACATCCTGAATCACGCCGCGTTCAAGGCCGCGCTGTTCCTCGTCGCGGGCATCGTCGCCCACGAGGCGGGCACGCGGAAAATAGAGAGTCTGAGTGGCCTCCGGAAGGACCTCCCGATCACCGCCGCCGTGACCGTCGTCGCGGCGCTCGGGATGGCCGGGGTGCCGCCGTTCAACGGCTTCTACTCCAAGGAGTTCCTCTTCGAGGCGGCCTACGAGGCGGCCCACGCCGCCGGCGGCCTCTGGTGGCTCGCACCCGTCGTCGCCGTCCTGGGCTCCGTCTTCACGTTCCTCTACTCGGTGCGCTTTTTGATGCTCTTCTTCGGGGAGAAGCCCGACGGCCTCGGACACGTCCACCGGCCGCCGCTGGCGATGCTGGCGCCGCCCGTGCTGTTGGCGCTGGTCGCCGGCACCATCGGTCTCGGCGGCGTCATGGGCACGCTCGGCGCGCCGCTCGCGCCGATAGAGCAGTTCGTCGGGAGTGTCGTGACGGCCGTCAGCGGCCACGGCGGGGGCGAGGCGTTCCACTACTACGTCCCGACCCACGTCACGCCGGCGTTCGCCATGAGCGGAATCACCATCGCGCTCGGTCTGCTCGCCTACCCGGCATACGGTCGCCTGCACGACCTGGTGAACGCCCTCTCGCGCGGTCCCGCACGCGCGAACTGGTGGTACGACACCACCGTCGACGGCGCGACGGCGCTCAGCACGGTCGTCACCCCGCGAATCGCAACCGGGCTCCTCCGGACGTACGCCACGTGGGCGCTCGGCGGCGCCTGCGGTCTCGCGCTCGGGGGGTATCTCGCCGCGGGAGCGACCCCCGCGTTCGGCGCGGTCACTCTCGACGCGCCGCTGGTCGTCGTCTCGTTGGTCGCCGCCGGCGCCGCCGCGTCCGTGATTCTCTCGGACTCGCACGTCGCGGGCGTCCTCACGCTCTCGATTCTGGGCTTTATGGTCGCCATCGTCTACATCGTGGCGAGCGCACCCGACCTCGCACTGACGCAGTTGGTCGTCGAAACCCTGACGCTCGTTATCTTCCTGCTCGTCCTCGACAAACTGCCGTCGTGGTACGGCACCGCCGAGCGGGCGCGCTCGGTTCGGGACGCCGGCCTCTCACTGGTCGTCGGCGCCACAGTGACCGCCACCGTGCTCCTCGCCACGGCTGGGGAGCGCGCCCCCGGCGGCCTCCAGCCGGCGGATCTGGGCCGGCTCGCGTTAGAGGAGGGCGGCGGGCACAACGTCGTGAACGTCATCCTCGTCGACCTGCGTGGTTTCGATACGCTCGGCGAGATATCGGTCGTCGGCATGGCGGCTCTCTCGGTGGTCACGCTCATCGCTATGCGCGAGCAGACCGGAGGTGAGGCGGAGTGAGCACTGTCGTCTTCCGGACCACGACGCGGGTCGTGGTGCCCCTCATCCTGCTCGTTTCGGTCGCCCTCTTCATCCAGGGCCACAACATGCCCGGCGGCGGGTTCATCGGCGGCGTCCTCACCGTGACGGCGTTCGCCCTGCTGTACATGGCCTACGGGATGGACTTCCTCGAAACCGAGGTGTTCGCGCGCCGCGAGGAACCCGTCACCGACCACGTCTTCGACAGCATCGTCGTTGTCTACCGGCGGCTGTTCGCGTTCGGCCTCGCCGTCGCGCTGGCGAGCGGACTGGTTCCCCTCCTGCTCGGCCTCCCCTTCATGAGTCAGAACTACGTGATTCTCCACGACGTACCGCTGTACGGCGAACTGGAAGTAGCGAGCGCGCTCGCCTTCGACTTCGGCGTCTACTGCGTCGTCGTCGGGGGCCTGCTCACCGTGCTCTCGGTGGTGAGCGCCGAATGACCCAGACCGTCCTCGCGCTCGTGCTGGGCGCGCTGTTCGCGCTTGGCACCTATCTGGTGCTCCGCCGCGACGTCGTGCGGGTCGTCTGGGGCGTCGTCGTGATGAGCCAGGCCGCGAACCTCTATCTCGTCACGATGGGCGGGCTCTCGGGCTCCGTACCTGTCCTGGAGGGCCACGGCTTCGAGGGACTGACCGACCCGCTGGTGCAGGCGCTCGTGTTGACGGCCATCGTCATCAGCTTCGGGACGACGGCGCTCGCCCTCGTCCTGACCTACCGGGTGTACCAGGGTCACGGCACCATTAGCATGGAGGAACTCGGCGCGGAGGTCGAACCATGACGGACCTCGTCATCGCGCCCCTCCTCGTCGCGCTCGCGACGGCGGTCCTCTCGCTGTTCGTTCGCCCCTTCGAACGGCTCAGAGCGGGCGTGAGCCTGGCCGGCGTCGCCGCCTACGCCGTCGTCGTCGCCGCGCTCGCGAGCGAAGTGCTCGCCGGCGGGACGATGACCTACCAGGTCGGCGATTGGCCCGCGCCCTTCGGCATCACGCTCGTCGCGGACGGGCTCTCGGCGTTCATGCTCGCGCTGACCGCGCTCGTGGCCGTCCCGACGGCCATCGCGGGGCTCCGACAGGTCAGCGAGCGCGCCCAGCGGGTCGCCTACCACCCGCTCTTCTTCTTCATGCTCGTAGGCGTCTCGGGCGCCTTCCTCACCGGCGACGTGTTCAATCTCTTCGTCTGGTTCGAGGTCCTGTTGATGTCGAGTTACGTCCTCGTCGTCATCTACGGGGACCCGGAGACGACGGGCGCCACGCTCAGGTACGTCGCGCTCAACCTCGTCGGGTCGGCGCTGATGCTCGTCTCCATCGGCGGGCTCTACGCGGTGCTCGGCACGCTGAACATGGCGGACATGAGCCGCCGGCTGGCCGGCAACGCGGGCGTCGAACCCGCCGCCGTCGTCCCGGCGCTCGGCCTCTCGGCGATTCTCTTCGCGGTGTTCGCGCTGAAAGCCGGAGTCGTCCCCTTCCACTTCTGGGTGCCCGAGGTCTACCGCGCCGCGCCGACGCCGGTGACGGCGATGCTCGCGGGCGTCGTGAAGAAGGTCGGCGTCTACGCGATGATCCGCCTCGTCTTCACCGTCTTCGGCGGCGCGGCCATCGACGTCTCGCTTCCGGGCGTGACGGGCGACGCGCTCGGCTTCTACGGCCCCGTCCTCTTCGCGCTCGCCGTCGCGAGCGTCGCCTTGGGTGGCGTGGGTGCGGTCGGCCGGGATGACCTCCCGGGGCTGTTGGCCTACTCCTCCATCTCGCAGGTCGGCTTCATCCTCCTGCCCGTCGCCATCGCGGCGACCGCGGGGGAGTCCGTCCAGGTGCTCGCGCTGACGGCGGCGCTCGTCTACGCGCTCAACCACGCGGTCGCGAAGTCGATGCTGTTCCTTGTTGTCGGCGTCATCGAGGACGCCGTCGAGACCGTCGATATGCGCTCGCTCGGTGGCATCGCGGGGAACGCCCCCGGCCTCGGCGCGGCCTTCTTCGTCGGGTCGCTCGCGCTGGTCGGTATCCCCCCCCTCTCGGGCTTTTTCGGCAAACTGCTCATCTTCGACGCCGCCGTCCAGGCGGACGCCCTCCTCGCGCTCGCCGCGGCGCTCGGGGGCGCGATATTCACCATCGCGTACACGTCCCGGGCATGGAACCGCGCGTTCTGGGGCGACGCCCCGCTGTCCGTCGAGGGGATGGCCCCCGACCGGGTCGTGGTCGGAATCGTCCTCTTGATGGCGGGGGCGCTCGTGGTCATCGGCGTGGGCTTCGACCCGGTGTACCGCTTCGCGGAGGCCGGCGCGCACGCTGCCCTCGACAGACAGGGGTACGTCGACGCCGTCCGCTTCGCCAACGCGACCGCAACGGGGGGTGGCCACTAGATGGCGCTCCGTGACTTCGAGACGCGGACGTGGCCCGCGGTCGGCGTCGTCCTCGCGGTTATCTGGCTGTTCGTCCGCGGCGTCCGCATGGACCCCGCGAACATCCTCGGGGAGTTCCTCATCGGCCTCGCCGTCGGATTGCCCGTCGTGTTCGTCTTCCGGCGCCTCTACGTTCCTCGGACTCGGATCGGCCGCCACCTGCGCGCCGCACCCTACGGCGCGCTCTACGTCGCCGCCTTCCTTCGGGAGGTCGCGACGGCGAACATCGACGTGGCCTGGCGCGTGCTGGCCCCGTCGATGCCCATCGAACCGGCCGTCATCGTCCTCCCGCTCCGGGTCGAATCGGACGCGGCGGTGACGACCATCGCCAACTCGATTACCCTCACGCCGGGGACGGTAACCATGGACTACGACGAGGGGGAAAACGCCCTCTACATCCACGCCATCGACGGGCGCGACCCCGAAAGCGTCGTTTCACCCATCCGAACGTGGGAAGACTACGCCCTCGTCGTCTTCAGCGAGGAGAAACAGCCCGGCGACCCCGCGCCGGAGTTCGAACTCGGGCGGAATCACCAGGACCAGAATCGCAAGGGGGGTGACGCGGAATGAGCGCGCTCGCCGGCGTCCTCGATGCGGTCGTCACCGGGGCGCTCGTCCTCGCGAGCGTGCTCACCCTGCTGTGTGGCTACCGCATCGTGACCGGGCCGACCGTCCCGGACCGGGTCGTCGCGCTCGACACCATCGGGACGAACGTTGTTGCCATCGGCGTGCTCGTCGCCCTCTCGACAGGGCGGGGCCTCTTCGTGACGGTGGCGCTCGTGTTGGCGATTATCGGCTTCATCAGCACCGTGGCGGTCGCCCGCTACGTCATCGAGGGGGACATCATCCAACAATGATAGACACACTACTCACGACGGCCGGCGCGGAGACCGCATCGACCGGGACGCTCGCGCTCGTCCGGAACGCGGTAACCATCGCCTTGCTGTTGGTGGGGTGTTTCTTCCTCACCATCGGGACCATCGGTCTGCTTCGGTTCCCGGACGTGTACAACCGCCTGCATGCGACCTCGAAGGCGACGACCCTGGGCGCCGCGTCGGTGTTCCTCGCCGGCTTCGCGCACTTCGGCCCGCAGGGCGCCGCGCTCACGGCGCTCATCGGCATTGTCTTTCTCTTCGTGACGGCGCCGACCGGCGCGCATATGATTTCGCGCTCGGCCCAGCGGATGGGCGTCGAGTTCGTCGGCGTCGCGGAGTGGCCCGAGCAGGAGCCCGAGGAATCAGAGTAGGCGGTCCGCGACTGCGAGCCCGAGTTCCTCTTTCGTTCCCTCAAACGCCTCGCTCGCGTTGCCCGTGACGAACAGCGCCCGCGTTGCGTCGGCGCCCATCACGCTCGCGTCGTTGGCGACGACGAACTCCAGCCCGACGCGTTCGAGGGTCTCCCGTGCCGCAGCGACCATCGCCTCGTCGTCGCCCGACGTTTCGGCCTTGAAGCCGACGATGGGGAGGTCGGGGCGGGCCTCGCGGACGGCGTCGATGACTTTCGAGGTCGGTTTTAATTCCAGTGTGAGCTCCTGTCCCGAGCGGATTTTCTCCGCCGCGGCGTCGACGGTGTAATCCGAGACCGCCGCCGTCGAGACGAGCGCGTCCGCATCGGAGACAGCATCCATCGTCGCCTCACACAGCTCCGCAGCGCTCTCCACGCTTATCAAATCGGCCCACGGCGCCGGCTCGCTCCCGTGTACCGACCCCTCGACGAGCGTCACGTCCGCGCCCTTCGCGTAGCAGGCCCGCGCGACGGCCCGCCCCGTCTTGCCCGACGCCCGGTTCGTGAGGACCCGAACGGGGTCGACGCGCTCGGCGGTGGCGCCGCCCGTCACCACGACGTGCTCGCCGTCGAGCGGCGATGGCCCGGCGGCGCGCGCGGCTTCGAGGACGATGGTTTCCTCCGAGGCGATCTTCGCCTTCCCCTCCTCGATGCGGGGTTCGACGAAGGGGACGCCCCACGACTCGACGCGCTCGATGGCGTCCAGAACGCCGGGGTGGTCGTACATCGGCTCGTGCATCGCCGGCGCGACGACCACCGGCACGCCCGCGCCGAGCGCCGTCGTCGCGCAGGTCGTGACCGGCGTGTCGTCGATGGCCGCCGCCAGTTTGCCGACGGTGTTCGCGGTGCAGGGGGCGATCAGGAGGACGTCGGCCCACCCCTCGCGCCCGCAGAGCTCGACGTGCTCAACGGCGCCGGTGATTTCGGTCGTGACCTTCTCGTCGGTCGCGAACGCGGCGGCCCACGGGTCCAAGATGTGGCTCGCGGAGTCGGTCATCACCGCGCGCACAGAGGCGCCACGCCGGCGGAGCTCGTGGGCGAGCTCGACGGTCTTGACCGCCGCGATGCTCCCCGTCACCCCGAGCGCGACGTTCGTATCGGAGAGAAGGCTCATTGGCCCCTCTTCAGGGGGGAGGGGCAAAAACCCTCAGTCGTCGGTCGTGTCCTCGCTCTCCGCCTCGCGGCTCCTTCCGTCACCGCTCGGTCTCCGAGGCCTCCCTACCGGTCGGCCTCGCTCTCTACCACCGAGGGGTGCATCGTCGGGTCCTCGGGATAGGGCTCCTCGAAGCGCTCGCGCATGAGTTCTCGGGACTCGCGCGCGCGACGCTCGCGCTCCTCGGCGTCGATCTCCTCACAGCCGGGGGGTACCTCCCGGCCGCGCTCGGTGAAGTAGCCCTCGGGCGCGACCCAGTCGTGGTAGAAGGGGACCTCCGAGTCGTGGAGGAGCGTCAGTGCCGCCGTAGCGCCGTCGCCGGCCGCGACGACCGTCTGGTGGGAGGCGCCCGCGACGCGGCCCGCCGCGTAGAGGCCCGGCACCGAGGTCCGCCCCTCCGGGTCAGGGTCGAGATACGTCTTCGACCCGCGCTCCTTCGCTTCGACGGCGAGCGAATCGAGATACGACGACTCGGACCACGACGCCGCGACGACGTAGTCCGCTTCGAAGCGTTCTCCTTCCATGGTTTCGGCGACGAACCGCTCCTCGTCGCGGAGGGCCGTGACCTCGCCGTGCCGGAGCGCGACGCCGTTTCGCTCGGCGCCCTCCGCACAGAGCGAGAGGAAGCGCCGCGCGTCCACCCCGACAGGGAAGCCGGGGACGTTTTCGAGGTGGGCATTGCGCGCGAGGATGGACTCGCCCGCCGAGAGGACGAGCGTGTCGAGGCCCGCGCGGGCGGTGAACGTCGCGGCGGTGAGGCCGGCGACGCCCCCGCCGACGACCAACACGTCACTACGGTGTGTCATACGTTCCGGAGGCAGTGGGGAGAAAAGAGTCCGCCGCTTCGCGGGTAGCTATTTGGCGCTCGGGTTCCAAACCGGCGTGTGGAACGCTTCGTCGCCAGCACCGTCGCCTATCTCCCGCCGGAGAAGGCCTACGACTTTCTTCTCGACTTCCCGGGCTACGCGAACTACTCCAAACACCTGCGCGCCGTCGACCAGCGCGGCGACGGCAGTCCGGGCACCCGCTATCGCCTGCGCTTCGCGTGGTGGAAACTCACCTACACCGCCCACTCGGAAGTGACGGGCGTCGCCCCTCCCGAGCGCATCGACTGGGAGGTCACGAAGGACATCGAAGCCCACGGCCGCTGGGAGATAGAGGAGGTGGAACCGCCCGAGGGACGGGAGCACGCGACCGAGGTCAGGTTCGTCGTCGAGTACGAACCCGACACCGTCCACTCCGGCATCTTCGATTTGCCGGCGCTCGTCAGCATGGACTGGGTCGTCGAGAAGGTCATCGGCCTCATCCGCGAGGAGGGAAAACGGGTGGTCGAGCGGGTGGTCGCGGACTTGGAAGGGGAGAAACGGCCGGTCGAGGTCGAGGTCCGTTACTCCTCGAGCTCGCCGTAGTCCCCGCCGTATTTCATGAAGACGTAGGTCAGGCCGAGCACGGAGGACATCGCGCCGACCGTCGCGACGCCGAGCGTCTTCGCCGACTCGGGGAGGATGGACTGGTAGCCCTCGTTTTCGGGAGGGTTCTCGGTGACGATGATGGTGCCCACCATGCCGAGCGACTCGTGGGGGTCGCAGTAGTAGCCGTACTCGCCGAGCGTCTCGAAGGTGTGGGTGTACGTGTGCCCGGTGTCGTAAATCTGGGTTTCGCCCTCCCAGCTGGCTCCGTCGGGGATCTGGTCCGGATAGGGAACGACGTTGTGCCCGTCGGACTTCCACTGGAACTTGACTTGCGTCCCCGGCTTGACGTAGGTCTCCTCAGGCGAGAACACGGCCTGCCCCCCCGGTCCGACCTCGATCGTTTTGGTGCCGCTCTCGCCGCCCTCCGAGGCCGCGCTCGCGGTACCCGTCGCCCCGGCCGCGACGGCCGTTCCGGCCGCTGCGCGAAGGAGACCCCGACGCGTAACCGGCGTCGTCTCGTCTACCATACTCCGGGCTAAGGAATCGCCGATACTGAATCCTCCGGTTCGATACGCTCAGACCTGCCGGGTGGCGCCCTCCTCGGGCGTCCCGGAGGTGCCGACCATCAGGGTGCCGACCGCGATCGCGAGCGCGCTGGCGGCCAGCGCCAGCCCGGGGAGGTTGTCGAGGGCCGTCGCGCCGTAGAAGAGGGAAGCGACACCGATAACCACCAGTACGGCGCCCGCCGCGACTCGTGTCGTGTCCATACCCCGCCTAGCGATGGCGGCTATAAAAATCCCGCTGAAGCGAACGACAAGCCCTTTGCGCGGGGCGCGAATTCGAAAGGTATGCACAGCGGCGTCGATATCGAGGGGTTGCGAACCGTCGCGGACTACCAGTTCGGGGCCGGCGCCGGGGCCGCGCTGTTCGCGACCGACGAGTCCCCCGAAATCGAGCGCTCGCGAAACGGCCGGCCGAAGCGGATTTCCGTCGACGGCGAGCGTCTCGTCTCGGTCGGGGCGGGCGAGCGCTTCACCCTGGGAATCGAGGGGGGAAAGCGCCTTCTCGCGGCGCTCGACGCACCCGCGGCCCGGGTCGTCGTCGGCGACGAGAGCGAGCCCTTCGTCCGCGACGGCCGGAACGTCTTCGCGAAGTTCGTCACGGAGGTCGGCTCCGAGATTCGGGCCCGCGACGAGGTGGCCGTCGTCCACGAGGACGGCACCCTGCTGGCGGTGGGCCGCGCCGAACTCGACGCGAACGCGATGCTCGATTTCGACTCGGGTGTAGCAGTAAAAGTGCGTTCGGGAGTCCCGGCCGAAGAGGAGGAGAAAGAGGAATGACCCGCTTTCTCCTCGCCACCGACTCGGTCCACACGAGCGCCGCGGCCTGCGATTACCTCCAAGAGCGGGCCGGGCCGGCGGACGAAGTGGTCGTCGTGGCGGTCCGGGAGCGCGAATCCGAGCGCGACACGCGCGACGCCGGGAGCGAACGCGACACGGCGGGCGACGCCGCGGACGCCGCGAACGTCGTCTCCGTCCGCCTGGTCGAGCCGGACGTCGAAACCGTCGAGCGCGAGGGCGACCCGGTCGTGGAAATCCTCGCCTGCGGTGAGGAAAACGGAGCCGACGAACTCCTCCTTGGGCCCCACGGCGACCCGCCGGGAACCGAGCGGCTGGGCGGAACGGCGCAGCGACTCATCGCCCGGGCGGACCTGCCGGTCGTCGTCGTCCCGCTCGCGTAGCGAACGGCACGCTTTTGGACCCGCCGCGAGGAAATCGGGGTATGTTCGGAGGCGGCGGCGGCATGAACCCGCGCAAGATGGAACAGATGATGGAGCAGATGGGTATCGACGTGGACGAGATCGACGCCACGGAGGTCATCATCCGCACCGAAGGGGGAGAGGAGCTCTACTTCGACGACCCCGAAGTGACCAAGATGGACGCCCGCGGACAGGAGACCTACCAAGTCGTCGGCGAGCCCGAGAGCCGCGAGGCGGCGGAACTCGAAGCCGGCGACGGCGACGAGGAGTCCGGGTCCGGCGTCCCGGACGCCGACGTGGACATCGTCGTCCAGCGCACCGGCGCCAGCGAGGCCGCCGCGCGCGAGACCCTCGAAGAGGTCGACGGCGACCTGGCCGCCGCGGTCGAGCGCCTCGAATAGTGCTACTCGTCACCCGGGGCGACCGGGAGTTCCTCTGCGAACCCGGCGACGAGGTCCACACCGACCTCGGCGTGCTCCACCTCCCCGACGACGTCGAACCCGGGGACACCGTCGAGACGCATCTCGGGGAGCCCTTCGCCGTGCGCGCCCTGCGCGGCCCGGACTGCTTCGAGCACTTCGAGCGCACCGGCGCGCCGATGCTCCCCCGCGACGTGGGGCAAGTTTTGGGCGTTACCGGCATCTCGGAGGGCGATTCGGTCCTCGACGCCGGCACCGGCACGGGCGTCCTCGCCGCGTACATGGCCCGCGCTGGCGCGGAGGTGCTCACCTTCGAGCGCGACCCTGAGTTCGCCGAGGTGGCACGGGAGAACATGGTCCTCGCGGAGGTCGCGGACAGGGTGGAGGTGCGCGCGGGCGATCTGAGCGAGGAACTCGACTCCCTGGGGGAGTTCGACGCCGTCACCCTCGACACCGGCGACGCGCCCGCGGTGGTCGAGTCCGTCCCCGACCATCTCGTGTCGGGGGGCTTTCTCGCCTCCTACTCGCCGTTCGTCGAGAACGCCCGGGCGGTCCACAGGACCGCTGAGGACGTGGGGCTGAACGACGTCCGGACGGTCGAGACCATCCAGCGCCGGATGCAGTTCGACGACCGGGGCTCGCGGCCATCGACGGGCCCTGTCGGGCACACCGGCTACATCACCTACGGGCGGGAGTTTTAGTCCACGTCGCGCACTAACTCGATTGGGACCTCCGGGCCCGCGCCGCCGGCGACGCGGAACTCGTCCTCCCGCGGCCACGAACAGACGGCCGCGCGGATCCGCTTTCCCTCGATTTCTGCCGCGTAGCGGCGCATCCGGGCGCGCTCGCCGGTCCGGACCCGGAGGCGTTCGGTCCCCGCCTCGTCGAGGTCGCTCGCGCCGCGTTCCCGGATCTCATCGCGAAAGGAGCGCGCCGCGGCGGCGAAGACGGTCGAGCCGAGCATCGCCGCGCCGCCCGGCGGGAGGCCGGGGTCGATGGCCACCCGCGAGGCGAAGAAGAAGGCGTCCGCGCGCTCGTAGACGAGCGTGCGACCGACAGCGCGCGCGGGACCCAACTCGGCGAGGGTGTCGGTGTCGTCCTCGCTGCGCTCGTAGCCCGCGCTCGACAGTTCGGCTTCGGGAACGCCCGGCGCCGGGAGGTCCATACCCGAGATAAGGACTGCCGGTAGTTAGTTGTCGTCTTCGCGCCAGGTGTGCTCGCACTCCGTACAGACGAAAAAGCGCGTCTCGGACTCGTCGGCGCTGCGTATCTGTTGCATGTACCAGAAGGCCTCGTCGTTGCCACATTTCGGACAGCGTTCGTCGGTCACCGGGAGCCCCGAGCCCTCGGTGCCGGCGCTCTCGATGACCTCGCTGGCCTCCTGTCCCTCGGTGACGACGTAACTCGCGTCGGGGTCCTTTGGCTTCTGGTGGCCCTCCGAGCAGACCCACATCTCGACGCCGTCGACCTCCTGGGTTTTCATCATCGAACCGCACTCGTCGCAGAACTCCATTATGCCGCCTTCGTTATCGACGGTCCCGAATAAGCCCTCCCCTTCGTTCCTGCGGGATGAGAGCGCTACCCTTCCCCTTCGCTCTGTCCTGGCTCCCCGACGGCCTCGATGGGGAGAACGTTCATCACGTCCGTCCGCAGGTCGTCGGGGCCGGTGAACACGTCGCCCTCGACGCGTTCGAGGACGTCGAGGAAGTCCTCCTCGCCGTCGGCGTAGAGGAGGTGTACCTCGGCGAGTTCGGCGGCCACGTCCGCGCGGGTGGCCGGGTACGCCAGCGTGTCGAGTTCGGCGTCCAGATGACTGAGTTTGACCTCGCGCATGGGCGAACGTGGGCGCCCACCCGCTTAACCGTTGGCGCGGAACGCGGCCATCGCCTCGCGGGCGTCCTCGGAGTCGAAGAGCGCCGCCCACGCCGCGCTCGCCGGGGCGCGCTCGGGGCGGGCGTCGGCGAAAGCCTCCTTGGCGAAGCGGAGCGCCATCCCGGGGCGCTCGGCGAGGTCGGCCGCGAGCTCCGCGACGAAGGAATCGAGCGCACCGTGGGCCACCACGTCCCCCACCAGCCCGAGTTCGTAGGCATCCGTTCCGTCCACCCGGTCACCGAAGTAGACCAGCCGTTTGGCGGTCTCGGGGCCGACCAGCCACGAGAGGCGCGGGACGCCGCCCCACCCGGGCACGATTCCCAGTTCGGTCTCGGTGAAGCCGAGCGCCGCGCGCTCGGTCGCGACGCGCAAATCGCAGGCGAGCGCGAGCTCCAGTCCACTCCCCAGACAGGCGCCGTCGATGGCCGCGACGACGGGCGCAGGGTGGCGCTCGATGTCGGCCGCGAGCGCGGCGCCCGCGGCGGCGTACTCGGCCGCTTCCTCCGGGGAGAGTTCCAGCAGTTCCTCCACGTCCGCGCCCGCCGAGAAGTCGCCGTCCGCGCCGCGGAGGACGACGACGCGGGCGTCCCGGGCGTCGTCGAGCGCGTCCGCCAGCGCGGCGACGTCCGCTCGGGTGAGCGCGTTGTGCCGGGGTCCCGAAAGCGTGAGCGTCGCCACGCCCCCCTCGCGGGTCTCGTCGATTGGCATACCCCGACTCCGGTTTCCGGCGGCAAAAAGGAACGGGCGAATGAAATACCCCGGCCGGGTAGGGGGACGTAATGAGCGAGGGCGAAGCGCTCGGAGCCGAAGCCGAGGAGCGACTGGCCGACATCGTGGAACTCCAGCCCACGAAGAACGCCGACCTGCAGGACCGGTGGGGGATGGAGAGCGGCAGCGAGGTCCACAGCTACCTCGAGAACGAGCTAAAGGAGTACTACTACCGAAACGAGGACAGCCTCATCTGCGCGACGCCGGAAGCCGTCGAACTCCTCGGGGGCGACGCCTCGGGGATGAGCGTCTCGGTGACGCCGTTCCAGTCGGCGGTCATCGACGTTTTGGCGGACCACGACGAGCGTTCGGAGAGCGTCGTCTCCGTGCTGCACAAGCTGGAGGAAAAGGAAGACGAGCGCGTCCCCGACGACGTGGACGCCGACGCGGTACGCTCGGCGCTGCGCCGTCTGGCCGACCGGGGCATCGTCGAGGTCGTCCAGCGAACCGTGCCGACGTTTAAACTCGCGGTCGCGCGCGACGAAGTCGCGATTACCGTCGAGGAGTAGGCCGGCGGCGTCCGCGCTGTTCGTCCAGCACCTCCTTGATTCGTGTCCCGGGACCACCCTCGATGGGCCATCCCTTCGTGCGCCACGTCGGCGGTTCGGGCTCGAACGCGTCACAGCCGGCCGAACAGGCCGCGGCCGATTGTTCACAGTTCTTCGCCGCGCAGTAGGGGACGTAGTCCGCTCCCGCCCGCCGCAAGGCGAACTGCCGGCAGTCCGGGCGCATCGTCTCGTAGTACGTTCGCCACCCGCGGCCGTAGGCCCGTTCGGCGAGCTGGCGGCGCTTCGCGCGCTTCTCGGCGGGGGAAACGACCGAGAACTCGCAGGCGGCCTCCTCCCGGTCCCCGATGTTCGTCCCCGCCTCGTCGGGCGCGAGCGTCGCAGGGTGCCACGCCACCGTCGCTGAATCGGGGCTGTCGAAGGCCAACACGCCGGCCTCGACGGGGAGCCGTTCCAGCAGAACGGGCTCGACGCGCTCGTCCGTCGCCTCGGTGGCGACCCACACCTCGTCGGCGAGCGAGAGCGCCACGTCGCGTTCGAGTTGGTCCGCGAGGGCGTCCGCGGCGCTCGCGGAGAGGTCGGGTTTGTTCTCGATGGCGACGATGCGGCGGACCCACTCGGGATAGGCGTTCGTCCGCCGTATCTGGATGCGACTCCCGTTCCGGCGCTTCTCGATAAGGTCGCGCCCGGCGGCGCGGTGGACCGCCTGCCGGACGTAACGCCACGGGTAGTCGGGCTCGGGGAGGGCGTCGCGATACCACTCCCAGTCGGCGGGCGCGTGACGAACCACTGGCAGGAGGTCGGAGTCCAGTTCTCGCTCCCCGAAGGCCCCCCGCTCGCGGAGCCCGTCGGGGTCAGCTTCAACGACGACTGTGTCCCAACGACGGCCGTAACTCCCGAGCTGGCGCGCGACGAGGACGTCGCTATCGGGGCGGCGCGGCTCCCAGTTCCGCTCGACCCACGCGCAGACGCGCAACTCGAAGCCGAACTCGTGGTCGGGCACCTCAGGCGGTGACGCCGCTGTCGTCGGCGGGCGCCCCCTCCTTGAGGTACTCGTGGGCGTCCTCCAGTACCTCGCGGGGGCCGTCCTGCGTGATGGTGTTTATCGCCTGGTCGTAGTCGCGCCACTGCATATCCGTGTGCTCGCTGGATATCTCGGCGGACGCCTCGTCGGACTTGGCGATGAAGAGGTGGACGGTCTTGTGGATGCGCTTGCCGTCCGCCTCGAACACGTAGTCGTAGTCGTCGCGGAAGCCGTCGATGATTCTGAAATCCTCGATACCGGCTTCCTCCTGTACCTCCCTGATAGCCGTCTGCTGGAGCTCTTCGTCCCCCTCGACGCCGCCCTTGGGAAACTCCCAGTCGCCCGGGCGGGATTTGAGGAGGAGGTATTCGCGCCGGTCCCGCGTGTCGCGGAACAGGATGCAACCGGCGCTGGTCGCTTCAACCGTCATTGCTACTGTGTATACGGTTGCGGACTAAAGGCGTGTCGCCACACGCGTGGCGCGTAGCACGCAAGCGGACGACTTTTGAGGCTACACCTACTGGTTAGGTCCAGATATGACCATCGTCACCCAACTGACCCTCCAGAGCGGGGACCGCGCCGCCCTCGACGGCGTCGTCTCCGACATTCAGGACGCCGCCCAACGCAAGGGCGCCGAACTGAAGGGGCCCCACTCCGAGCCCCCGGAGACCCTGCGGGTACGCCAACCCAAACAGCTCACCGGCGGGAAATCCTTCGACGACTGGAACTACACGGTGTACACGCGCCGCGTCGAACTCCACGGCCACGAGGAGTTCGCGCGCTCCTTCATGGAGTGGGACTTCCCCACCAGCATCCGCGTCGAAGCCGAAGTGAAACAGATTCGCGCCGCCGGTCGCTAAGGTTCGCCCGTTTTCGAGCTTTACGCACTCTTTTCAGTCGTGCCTAAAGCACCGGAAGGCTCGCACACTCGCCTTCCGAATTCCCGGCACTAATCGTGCCGGAAACACCGAAGGACTGCACTCCGTTTGTCCTTCGAACTTCCGCATTCCTTCGTTTCACTCAGTCATGGCGGAAGCACCGAAAACTCGCTTCCTCGTTTTCGAGCCTCAGACACTCCTGTTAGTCGTGTCTGAAACACCGCTCGCCGGTCAGCACCATCGCCATCCCGTGCTCGTCGGCCGCCTCGATGACATCGTCGTCGTTGACCGAGCCACCCGGCTGGATGACCGCCTCGATACCCGCCTCCGCGGCGGCCTCGATGCCGTCGGGGAACGGGAAGAAGGCGTCTGAGGCCATCACGGCTCCCTCTGCGGACTTCCCTTCGGCGTCCTTCTCCGCCTTCATCTTCGCGATCTCGACGGCGTCGACTCTCGACACTTGCCCGACCCCCAGGCTCACCGTCTCGGTGCCCGAGGCGAACAGAATGCCGTTCGACTTCACGTGTTTGAGCGTGTGCCACGCGAACAGCATCGACTCGATCTGTTCGTCATCGGGTTCACGCTCGGTGACGACTTCCAGGTCCTCGGCGGTGAGCCGCGAGCGGTTGCGCTCCTGGACGAGGCGCCCGCCCACCAAGGGTTTCTCCGCGAAGCGCTCCGTCGCGTCCTCGGGGCCGAGCGCTCGCGGCTCATCGCCGCTCGCATCCGAGGCGCTACGCGCCTCGCGGTCCACATCGAGCACCCGCAGATTGTCCTTCTCGAAGAGCACGTCGAGCGCGGCGTCCGAGTAGCCCGGCGCGACGACGACCTCCTTGAACGACTCGACTATCTCCGCGGCGGTTTCCTCGTCGCAGGGTCGGTTCAGCGCGACAATCCCTCCGAACGCGGATTTGGCGTCCGTCGAGAGCGCGTCGCGGTACGCCTGCGCCAGCGAGTCCGCCGTCGCACAGCCCGCGGGGTTGGTGTGCTTGATGACCGCGGCGGCGGGCTCCTCGAACTCCTTGATCAGGTTGAGCGCGCCGTCGGCGTCGTTGTAGTTGTTGTAGGAGAGCGCCTTCGCCCCCTCGTTGAGTTGGGGGGCGCCCACGACGCTCGGCTCCTCCGTCGTGCGGTCCCGGTAGACGGCCGCGTCCTGGTGGGGGTTCTCGCCGTATCGCAGTTCGGAAGCACGCTCGGCGCTGACCGTCCGCCGAACGGGAAAGTCGCCGCCCCGGTCGGCGTCGATACGCACGTCCTCGCCGTCGATATTGACTCCCCCTTCGGCGAACCAGTTGACCACTCTGGGGTAGGCGGCGAACTCCGCCTCGTGGAGGACGCGCTCCTTCAGGTCCTCCTCGGTGTCGTCCTCGTGGACGGGCACCGACTCCTGGGTGAGAATCGGCCCGCCGTCGACCTCCTCAGTGACGAGGTGGACAGTCGCGCCGGTGACCCGCACGCCCGACTCGATGACTTGCTCGTGGGCGTCGATGCCGGGGAAGGCGGGGAGAAGCGAGGGATGGACGTTGATGGTCGTGGGCGCGGCGTCGAGGAACGTCTCCGTGAGCACGCGCATGTAGCCGTCGAGACAGACCAACTCGGCGTCGTACCCCGCCAGGGCGTCGAGGACGCGTTCCTCGTGGGCCTCGCGGCCCTCGTCGTCGCCGCGCTCGACGACTTCAGTGGGGATACCCCGGTTCTCTGCTTCCTCCAGAACGGGCGCGTCGGCGTGGTTCGAGAGTATAACGCCGAACTCGACGTTCCCGAGCTGTTCGTCGATATGCAGGAGGTTCCGCCCGCGGTTGCTCGCCAGCCCAGCGAGTTTCATACGCGTTAGCCGGCCGGGAACCGGTAAAGCCGTTGTGGTCTCTGCCGACATTGTATGCACGCACATGTACATTACATGGCTACTCAGCGAATTTTTCCGCCGGAGGTTGCATGGGTGTGCATCACTACCCTTTTGTCGGCCGGCGGGCCAACGTGGGGTATGCCCGAGGAACTCTACGCCGTCTCGCCCCTCGACGGCCGCTACGCCGGCCGGACCGAACCCCTGCGCGAGTACGCCAGCGAGGCCGCGCTCATGCGCGCCCGCGTCGAGGTCGAGGTGGAATACCTCATCGCGCTCTCGGGGCTCGCCGCGACGCCCTTCTCGTTCCCCGAGAGCGAGCGCGAGCGCCTGCGCTCCCTCTACCGGGAGTTCGACCGCGAGGACGCCGCGCTCGTCAAGCGGATCGAGACGGAGGGGGCCGCCGGCTACGCGGCGACCAACCACGACGTGAAGGCGGTCGAGTACTTCCTCCGGGAGCGCGCGACCGACGCCCTCGGGGTCTCGAACTGGGTTCACTTCGCGCTCACCAGCGAGGACGCCAACAACCTCGCCTACCGCCTGCTCGTGAAGGGGGCCACGGAAGAAGTCCTGCTCCCGGAACTCCGCGCGCGCCGCGACGAGTTAGTTGAACTCGCCCACGAACACGCCGACGTCCCGATGCTCGCGCGCACCCACGGCCAACCGGCGACGCCCACGACCTTCGGCAAGGAGATGGCCGTCTTCGCGGGTCGACTGGGCCGCTCGCTCGGCCGGGTGAAGGACACCAAGAACGGGCTCCAGGGCAAACTCGCCGGCGCCTCGGGCACCTACGCTGCCCACGTCGCCGCCTACCCCGACGTGGACTGGCGCGCCTTCGCCGAGGAGTTCCTCGATACCCTGGGGCTGGAGCGGGTCGAACCCACCACCCAGGTGAACCCCTGCGACGACCTCCAGACCCTCTTCGACGCCCTCAGGAGCGCGAACAACGTCCTCCTCGACCTGAATCGGGACATGTGGCGCTACGTCTCCGATCGGTATCTGGGCCAGGAAGCCACGGCGGGCGAGACGGGGAGCTCCACGATGCCGCACAAGGTCAATCCCATCGACTTCGAGAACAGCGAGGGGAACCTCTCGAAGGCGAACGCCGATCTGGTGTTCTTAGGCGATTACGTCACCTCCTCTCGCCTCCAACGGGACCTCTCCGATTCGACAGTCAAGCGCAACATCGGCGCGGCGTTCGCCTACTGTTTCATCGGCTACAACAAATGCGGCGCCGGCCTCTCGAAGGTCGTCCCCAACGAGGGCGTGATGCGCGAGGAACTGGCCGAAACCCCCGAAATCATCGGCGAGGCCGTCCAGACGGTTCTCCGCCGCGAGGGCCACGCCGACGCCTACGAGCGCGTGAAGGAACTCACCCGCGGCCGACAGGTGACCATCGAGGACTTCCACGACCTCTTCGCAGAACTGGACGTGCCCGAGTCAGTCAGGGAGGAACTCATGAATTTAACCCCTGAGACGTACGTCGGCGTCGGCGAAGCGTTGGCCGAGGACGCCTAAACCGGTCCCTCGGGGCCGAAAGTATTTGCCGCTCCCGGGGGATGTGCCGACGCAATGGACCCCGAATCCCCCTCCGATGAGGGCTGTCCGAAGTGTGGCAATCACGACGTCGAAGTCGGTGATATCGCCACTACCGGAAGCGGCCTCTCGAAGATGTTCGACATCCAGACGGAGAAGTTCAAAACAGTCACATGTACCGAATGTGGGTACACCGAACTGTACGCCGACGTAGGCGACCGCGGGATGGACCTGGCGGACGTTTTCTTCGGATGAAAGCCCTCGGCGCGAGCGGCACGGGACCGCTCGCGCCTCGCCCTTTTCATGTCCGCCAGGCCGAGCGCTGTCGCGCTCGGCACGGTTGGTTCCGCGGCGCGTCTTCCGCGTCCGCGCCGCACCCGCGCTGTTCTACCGCCGGTGGACCGTCATCGGTATTTCGTCTCTCGGCCGGGCGGTGACAGTCGCCATCAGGTCGAGTTCCGTCCCTGGCACGAGTTCGAGGTGGAACTCCCGGTAGATGGCGGCCAACAGCAGGCGGGCTTCGAGCATGGCGAAGCGGTCGCCGATACAGCGCCTTGGGCCCGCGCTGAAAGGGAAGTACGCGAGCTTCGGCAGTTCTTCCTCCATCTCGTCCGTCCAGCGCTCGGGGCGGAAGGCGAGCGGGTCGTCGTACCAGCGCTCATCGCGGTGGACGACCCATTGGTTCATCTGGACCGTCGCGCCCGTCGGAATCTCGTAGCCGTCGATGATGTCCGGCTTGACGGGTTCGCGGACGATACCTGGCACGGGCGGGTAGAGGCGCATCGACTCCTTGACGACCCGCTCGGTGTCGGTCAACTCCGGGAGGTCAGCCATCGTCGGCGGGCCCTCCAACACCGCGTCGAGTTCCTCGACCAACGCGGCCTCCGCCTCGGGGTGTTTCGAGAGCGCGTACGCGGTAAAGGTCAGCGAGAGCGCGGTCGTCTCGTGGCCCGCCAGCAGGAGCGTCACCACCTCGTCACGTATCTCCTCGTCGGTGAGTCCCTCGCCCGCCTCGGTGGTCGCGTCCAGCAGCGAGGAGATCACGTCGCGCTCGCCGGGGTTCGCGCGGCGCTCGTCGATCATCTCGTAGACCACCTCGTCCAGGCGCTCGCTCGCGTCCTCGATTCTTTGGCGGGCGGGCGTCGGCGCCCACTCCGGAAGGACGAGACGTGAGAGGCTTTCGTTCGCCCGCATCACGTCGTCGAGGGCTTGTGCGACCGTCTCGACGTGGTCCTCGATGTCGACGCCGAAGAGCGCCCGCGCGACGATGCGCAGCGTGACTTCCATCATGTCCTCGTGGAAGGGCCTGGTCTCGCCGTCCGACCACTCATCGAGGGTCTCCGCGACGGCGTCGGTCATCATCCCGGCGTACTCCTGAATCCGTTCGGGGTTGAACGCGGGTTGAATCATGTGACGGTTGCGCCGCCAGACCGCCCCCTCGCTGTTCAGGATGCCGTTGCCCGTGACGGGCCCGAGCGTCCGCTGGAACGCCTCGCCCTTCACGTAATGTTGGTTGTTCTGGACGAGGACCTGCTCGATGTACTCGGGGTGGTTCAACTGGTACATCGGCCCGCTGACGGTGTCGAAGGCGACGATGTCGCCGTACTCGCGTGCGTTCTCGGTCATGAACGCGAAGGGGTCGCGGGCCATCGAGAGCGTGCTTCCGAGCACGGGCAAACCGTCGGGGCCGGGCGGCTTCGGGGAGGATGACGTGTCGCTCACAGCCACCCTACGGGGCCGGTCCCCCTCCGTCTGTATCCTATCATCGTAGGTTCTTTTATATGCACTCTACCCAAGAGGGCGTATGCGCTACGCGACAGTAGCCCTCCGGTGGGAGGACGCCGACAGGCCAATCGGCGCCGTCCTCGCCCACGACGACACCGTGCGCGTCGAAGCCGTCCGCGACGTCAGCCCCGGTCCCGACGACACCTTCGTCCAGTTGCTCGAACTGAGCGGCGACGCCGAGCGAGCCCGCGACCTGCTGGCCGACGCGCCGGACGTACTGGAGTACGACGTGACCGGCGCCCACAACGGCGGGCTTGCCTACCTCCACTGTCGGGCGGCGGGACTCATCGCTGACCTGCTCGGGGCGCTCCACGACCACGGCATCGTCGTGGACTGGCCGATGTACCCGCTTGAGAACGAGGCGGACGAAGGCGACCCCGTGGCGGGCCTCGAAGTGCGCGTCCTCGGCACCGACCGGACCATCCAGACGGCGTCGGCAGCGCTCCCAGCGGCGGTCGAACTCACGCTCGAACGGACCGGCGAGTACGGCGGGAACGGTCTCCTCGCCGGCGCGTTCACCGAGCGCCAGCGCGAACTGTTCGAACTCGCGGTTCGGGAGGGTTACTACGAGGTGCCCCGGGGAACGACCCACCGCGAACTCGCCGAGAAACTGGGGGTTTCGACCGCGACCGTCAGCGAACACCTCCAGCGCGTCGAGTCGAAACTGGTCGCCGAGTACATCGAATCGAGGTGAGGCGGCGGGACGCGCCGGAGGCTGTCCGGCTACAGGAGTTTCCGGAGCGCGTCGGTGACGACGCCCGCCGCGCGCTCGACGTCCGCGACCTCGACGTACTCCCGGTCGGCGTGGGCAACGGCGCCCGTCTCGTCCGCGAGGTCGCCGGGGCCGAACACGACGGTCGGCGCGTCGGCCGCGAAGTAGGAGGCCTCCGTCGCCGCGCCGAAGGGGCGGGCCGCGCCGGCGCCCGCGGCGACGAGCGCGTCGACGACGGGGTCGTCCGCGGGCGTGTGAAACGCCTCCAGAAACGGCGTGTCGCGGTCCGTCAGCGCGAAGTCGACGCCGACGTTCTCAGGTACCCGTTCCCGAATTTCGGATTCGAGCGCCGCCCGGAACCCCTCGGCCGATTCGGGCGGAACGGAACGCCTATCGAGAACTAGCTCGGCCTCGGCGGGCACCTGATTCGTCGCCGCGCCGCCCGAAACCACGGTAGGAACGAGCGTCGGGTCGCCCAGCGAGTCGTGGGTCGCCGCGCCGTCGTCGAACTCGCGGACCGCCGCCAGCGCGCCTTCGAGGGCCGCGACGGCGTTCACCCCCGCCTCGGGTTCGGCGGCGTGGGCGTTCACGCCGGAGAGCGTGAGCGTGCCCTGGAATCGCCCCTTCGCGGCGTTGCAGGCGTCCAGCCCCGTTGGCTCGCCGACGATGTAGCCGTCCGGGGCAGGACCGAACGGGGAGAGGTCCAGCGCGTCGGCGCCCGTCGAGAGCGTCTCCTCGTCGGGCGTGACGGCGAGCGTGAGCGTTCCCTCGGGCTCTGTCGCGAGGAACGCGGCGAGGAGGGCGGCGAGCGGGCCTTTCGCGTCACAGCTACCGCGCCCCCGAATCACGCCGTCCTCGCGCTCGTAGGGAACGTGGGGCGTGACGGTGTCGATGTGCGTGTTCAGGACGTAGTGTGGCTCCCCCGAGCCCCTCGTGGCAATCGTGTTTCCCGCCGCGTCGACCGTCGCGTCGTGGCCGTGCTCGGCGAGGGTAGCGACCAACAGCTCGCGCATCTCGGTGACGTCCTCGTGAGAGGGTGTTCGGACGGCGCGTTCGAGGAAGTCGATGGGGTCGAAACTCATGGTTCAGGGGGCGAGATCCGCGGGCAGTTCGCCGTCGAACTCGAATTCGACGGGGCCGATCAGGGTGGCGCGTCCCTCATCGTCGATTCGGACGCCGAGTTCGCCGCCCGGCGGCGTCACCGAAACGGTCTCGTTCACCCCGGTTTCGCCTTTCCGGTGGGCGACGGCGGCGATGGCGACGGCGCCGGTGCCACAGGAGCGGGTCTCCCCCTCGACGCCACGCTCGAAGGTGCGCTGGCGGTAGCCGTCGTCCACCGGTTCAGCGAAGTTGGTGTTCGCGCCCTCAGGGAACACGTCGGCGTGCCGGATGGGCGGTGCATCCGCCTCGATGTCGACGGCGTCCACGCTCTCGACGAACGCGACGGCGTGGGGCACGCCCGTGTTGACGGCCGTCACCGTATAGCCGCCGAGTTCGCGGTCCTCGAAGGGGTCCGGTGAGTCGACCGGTACCGACTCGGGCGCGAAGGAGGGGACGCCCATGTCAATCTCGATGGCCTCAGGGCCGATTCTCGTGGGGCGGGCGCCGGCGGGCGTGTCCACGACGAGTTCCGAGACGCCCAGTCGGTCGGCGGCCCATCGCGCGGCACAGCGCGCGCCGTTGCCACACATCGCGGCGGTTGAGCCGTCGGGTTGGAAGAGCCGCATCACGACCCGGTCCGGCTCCCCCTCCTCGATGGAGAGGAAGAGCACGCCGTCGGCCCCCACCGTATCGGGGTCGCAGGCGGCCTCCGCGAACGCCGCGCGGTCCGCGACCTCGTGCTCGCGGGCGTCAACGATGAGGAAGTCGTTTCCGGTGCCGTGGTACTTCTCGTAGGGAATCATTCTTCGAGCCTCGTGACGTCCGCTATCGTCTCGCGGCGGCGCGCGAGCGTCCACTCGCCGCTCGCGTCACGGGTGACGGTCGCCGGGCGCGGCCTGGTGTTGTAGTTGCTCGCCATCTCGTAGCCGTAGGCGCCGGCGTTCCCGACGGCGAGGAGGTCGCCGCGCGCCGGGTCGGGGAGCGCGCGCTCGCGGGCCAACACGTCGCCGCTCTCGCAGACGGGGCCCGTGACGGTGATCGTCCGTTCGTTCCGTTCGTCGGCGTCGGGCACGAGGCTCCGGACGTGGTGGTAAGCGTCGTACATCGCCGGGCGAATCAGGTCAGTCATCCCGGCGTCCGCGCCGACGACCGTCTCCTTGACCGTGTTTATCTCCGTGAGGAGGACGCCGGCGTCCGCGACGAGATAGCGCCCCGGTTCGATTGTCAACGTGGCGTCCACGTCGCCCAGCGCGTCCCGGGTGGCCTCCGCGACCGCCTCCAAATTCAGGGGGTCCTCCTCGGGCCGATAGGGGACGCCGAAGCCGCCGCCCACGTCCACGAACTCGAGGGGGACGGGCGAGGCCCGCACGAGGACGCTCATCCGGGTGACGAGCTCGCGGTGGGATTCGAGGTCCTCGCCCGAAATCCCGGAGCCTGCGTGGGCGTGGACGCCCACGAGGTCGAAGTCAGTCGCGGCGTCCGCGAGGATTCTCTCGGCGTCGTCGTAGGGGACGCCGAACTTCGCGTCCGCCCCCGTCGTGACTTTCTCGTGGTGGCCGGCGCCCACACCGGGATTCACCCGCAGACAGAGCCGTCCCGAGTAGCCCCGCTCGCGGAGGCGCTCGATGGTGTCCCGGGCGCCCGCCGTGATCGTGATTCCGGGGTGGTCGTCCGCCATCGACACGGCCGCGTCTAGGTCCCTGTCGGGGGGGTTGACCGCGGTGTAGTGGATGTCCTCGCCGGGGACGGCCGCGTCGAGCGCCCGGCGGACCTCGCCCGCGGACGCACACTCGACGCCGATGCCCGCTTCGTTGACCGTTTCGAGGACGCGGTCGAGCGTGTTCGCCTTCGCGGCGTACAGCACGTCTGCGTCCGGGAACGCTCGCGTCATCCGGCGGCAGTTCTCCCGGACCCGTTCGAGGTCAAGCGCGTAGAGGGGCGTCCCGAAGTCGGCCGCGACGCTCCGGAGCGGGTCGGCGTCCCACTCGTCCAGCCGCCGGATTCGGGGGTTCATTCCCGGAGCGCGTCCTCCCGTTCGACTCCTTCGAGGGTGGTCTCCTCGACGTCCATCGCCACGACGGCGGGCTTGTAGGCGCCGCCCTCGAAGAGCTCGTGCTCGGAGACCGAGGACTCGACGAAACGCGTGAACGCCCGGCGCTCGGGGGGCAGTTCGCCGTATATCACTTCCTCCTCCACGAGGTCGTAGATGGGGATGCGCGGCGTGAGCAGGGTGTTCTCCGCGACGACGGAGTCGTGGCCGACGACGAAGCCCGACGTGACCCGACAGCCCGCGCCCAGCGAGGCGCCCTCCTCCACGACGACGGGCGCGTCCTCGACGGGTTCGAGCACGCCGCCGATGAGGGTGTTCGCGCCGAGTTTGACGTCCGCACCGATCTGCGCGCAGGAGCCGACCGTATCGCAGGAGTCGACCAGGGTGTTGTCGCCGACGTACGCGCCGATGTTGACGAAGCTCGGCGACATCATGATGCAGTCCTCGCCCAGATAGGCGCCCCGGCGGATCGTGGTTCCGTCGGGCGTGTTCCGGGTGCCCCGGGCGCCCAGGTCCTCGGTGTCGCGGAGGGGGAGCACGTCGTGGTAGGTGACACCCCCATAGTCGCGGGGCTCGGTTCCGCGAAGACCGAAGTTCAGGAGGACGCCCTGCTTGACCCACTCGTTGGCCTCCCAGTCTCCATCGTTCTTCTCGGCCGCGCGCACCTCGCCGGCTTCGAGGGCTTGCAGGAACGCTTCGAGGGTGTCGGCGTCCTCGGCGCTCGCGGAGTCGGCGTCCACGTCGTCGTTCTGGTAGCGCTCCCACAGCTCGGAAATCTCGGATTCGAGTGTCATTGTTGGTCGAGTACGTCGTCGAAGCCGTAGAAACCCGGCGATTCGCCCGCGAGCCACTCGGCCGAATCGAGGGCGCCCGCGGCGAACACGCCGCGCGACTCCGCGCGGTGTTCGAGGGTGAGCACTTCGTCGTTCCCCGCCAGGAGAACCTCGTGCTCGCCGGTGATGTCGCCCGCCCGACGGGCGTGGACACCGATTTCGCCGGCCTCCCTAGGCTGGTCGCCCTCGCGGCCGTGTACCTTCTCGTGGGTGCCCAGTTCGGCGTCGATGGCGGCTAAGAGTTCCTTCGCGGTTCCGGAGGGCGCGTCCGTCTTGGCGTTGTGGTGCGTCTCGGTGAGTTCGATGTCGTAGTCCGCAACGGCCGACAGGGCGGCCGTGACCGCGCGCTCGAGCGCCTGGACGCCCCGCGAGAAGTTCGCCGCGCGCAGGAGCGGGATGTCCTCGCTCGCCTCGATGAGGGCCTCGCTTTGCGCCTCGTCGAAGCCCGTCGTTCCGACGACTGCCGGCACGCCGAGGTCCGCGGCCGAGCGGACATAGGCGACGCTCGCGTCGGGGCCCGTGAAGTCGATGAGAGCGTCGGGGTCGTGCTCGGCGAGCACCGATTCGAGGTCCGCCGAGGGAGTAACCGGAACGCCCGCGACCGATTCGACGTCCGGCGTCCGGTTCACCGCCACAGGAACGTCGTGGCCCCGGGCGTCGGCCTCCGCGATGACCGCGCGGCCCATCTTTCCGGTGGCGCCGGTGACGGCGAATCTCATCTTCGCACCCCCAGTTCGAGTTCCGAGAGCAGGCTCTCCAAGTCTCTCCTGTGTTCGCGGGAGAGCCGCGAGAGCGGCGGGCGGACCTGCGGCGAGACACCCTCGGTGTAGTGAAGCGCCTCCTTTACCGGAATCGGGTTCGTCTCCGCGAACAGCGCGCGGGTGAGCGGGCCCAGTTCGTGGTGGGCGCGACGGGCGGCGGCGAAGTCGTTTTCGAGGGCCGCGCGGACGATTTCGGCCACTCTGAGCGGCGCGACGTTGGCGACGACGCTGATGGCGCCGACGCCGCCCACGGACATGACGGGCAGCGTGAGCGGGTCGTCGCCGGAGAGCACCGCGAAGGCCTCCTCGTCAGTTCGCTCGACGAGTTCGCTGATGGCGCTCAGGTCGCCGCCCGCGGCCTTGTACCCGCGGATGTTCTCGTGGGACGCGAGCGAGACAGCGGTGTCCACGTCGATGGAACGGCCCGTTCGGCTGGGGACGTTGTACACCACCTGCGGGAGGTCTATCTGGTCGGCGATTCGTCTGTAATGGGCTTCCATCCCCTCCGGTTCGGGCTTGTTGTAGTACGGCGAGATGAGAAGCAAAGCGTCGGCGCCCGCGTCGGCACAGCGCCGGGAGAGCGAGAGCGCCTCCTCGGTGTTGTTCGAGCCCGAGCCGGCGATAACGGGGACGTCGACGGCGTCGGTCACCGTCTCGACGACCTCGACGTGTTCGTCGTGGGAGAGCGTCGCGCTCTCGCCCGTGGAACCCGCGGGAACGAGGCCGTCCACGTCGGCCTTCTCCAGCCGTCGGGCCTCGTCGGCGAGCGCTTCGTGGTCGATACTACCGTCCTCGGCGAAGGGGGTGACCATCGCCGGGAAAACGCCGTGGAGCAGCTGTGAGTCGGTCGGCATCGTGTGTGAGTTGTGTTACTTGTGGGCCGTGCTCGCCGTCTCGGACCCGGAACGGGGCGTCACGCCGCATCCGGACCCTACGCGTGGCCCCGTTTGCCGGAGAAGACGGGTGCGCCGCTGGCGGCCGAACGCGTCGTACAGCGGGCGCGTCGCATACCCTGAGGACCGCCCGCGACGGACTTAGTCGTTCCGTCTCCCGGCTTCGCTTTCGGGGGCTTTTTCGGGGTTCGGGACCCACGGACGCTCGGATGCTCGTACTGGGCGACGCACACGCGGCCGACCCGAACCGGCGGAAGAGCCTCTTCGCCGCCTATCGGGCCTCGGGCGCGTCGAACGCCCTTCAGGCGGGCGACCTGGAGCATTACCGCCTTCCGATCCCCACCTACTTCGTCGCCGGCAACAACGAGGACCAGGACGTCATCGAATCCCTCCGCAACGGCCGCATCGAGTCCAGCGACGTGAACAACGCCCGCCTCCTGGATTCGCGGGCCGTCACCGTCGAGGGCGTCCGTGTGGCGGGCATCGCGGGCAACTACGCCCCGAGCCGCTTCGACACTCCCCGGTCGGCGCTCGTCGGGGAGCGCCGCCGGCATTTCACCCGCGACGACGTCCGCCGCGCGAAGGAGATCGACGGCGGCGTCGACGTGTTCCTCGCCCACCAGGCCCCCCACGGCCTCCCGGTCGAGGAGGAGTACGAGGTCGGCTGTCGCCACATCGACGAGATACTCGAGGCGCTCTCGCCGGACCTCTTCTTAGTGGGCCATCACCACCAACACGCCGAGACGACGGTCGGCGACACTCGCGTGGTGGCGCTCGACCCCGCGTGGGAGTCGCGCTACGAACTCCACCCCCGCACGCTCGAACTGGAGCGCTTCGACGCCCCCGACCCCGAAGCGTTCGACATCGACGTCGACGCCGACGTCGGGGCCGATCTATAACTCCGGACGCCCTTCCGGTGGTATGCCCGAGGAAGTCATCTCCGGGTTCGAGTGATACGGCGAGAACTCGGGCGGCGAGTTCCACATCGAGTAGGGGGAACTTTACCGCGGGGACTCAATGCGCCGGTATGCCGCCGATTCACGCCGACCAGCGCGTGGCCGTGCTTGCCGACGCGCAGAACCTCTATCACTCCGCGCAGACGCTCTACTCCCGGAACGTCGACTACTCCGCGCTCCTCTCGAAGGCCGTCCAGGAGCGCTCGCTGACGCGGGCCATCGCCTACGTCATCCGCGCCGACTCCCCCGAGGAGGAGAGCTTCTTCGAGGCCCTCGCCGACATCGGCTTCGAGACGCGCATCAAGGACATCCAGACGTTCGCGGACGGGTCGAAGAAGGCCGACTGGGACGTCGGAATGAGCCTCGACGCCGTCACTCTCGCCTCGAAGGTCGATACTGTCGTGCTCTGCACCGGCGACGGGGACTTCGCGCGCCTCTGTGAGCACCTCCGACAGGAAGGCGTCAGGGTGGAGGTGATGGGCTTCGACGAGTCCACGGCCGCGGCGCTCCGCGACGCGACGGACGAGTTCGTCGATTTGAGCGAACGGGAGGAGACGTTCCTCCTCTAGCAAGCCCTCCTCGGCGCGGGCAGGAGACCCGCGCCTCGTCGCCCTTGCAGATTCCGCCAGGCCGGTGCCTGTCGGCACCGGCGCGGTTGCGTCCGCGGCGCTTTCCGTGACAGCGCCGCCTCCGCTAACCGCTTCCGCTACTGCTTCCGCCCTGCGTCCGGCGGAGCGGGTGGGGTACGACGGACGGAAGCCACCCGTGAAACCCCGGGCTGTCAGCCGATAGTGCCCTCTCGGAGCCAAATCCTTTTCTTGGTGGCCCTCCCCGTGGGGGTATGGCAGACGTCGAATCCGAGATGCGCTCGCAGCTCCGCGACGCCTTCGGGGGCGCGGACTTCCCCGTCAACAACCAGATGGACCTCCTCCCCGCGCTCCCCGACGGGCCCGGGACGACCTTCGAGGCCGGCGACGTGCGGGTCTCCGCGATGGAACTCGGCTCCCGCCTCTCGGGCTACCAGGAGTTCCCCTACGATGACGTAGACACCCTCGTCGACGACGTCATCGAGGGGATGAAAGAAGAAGGGATGCTGTAGTCCTACTGCCGGTAGTAGTCCAGCGCGTTCTCCCCGTCGGGCACTTCCTCGGGCGGGAACGCCTCGATAGCCGCGACGTAGAACAGCACCTGCGCCCACGTGTGGGGCTGTGAGACGGTTGTGACGATTTCGCCGTCGTGTTGCATCCACACCTCGCCCATCACGTTCGTGTCCGCGGTGGCGTGCTCGCGGGCGATCCACCGGACCCCGCATTGAACGCGCTCGAAGCGTTCCTCGCCGCGCCACGCCCGCGCCAGCGAGACGAGCCCCTGTGCCTCGTAGAGCCCGGATTGGCGCTCGTCGTTGTGCGGTTCGCGGAACGTCTCCGCGATGTGGACCCAGAGATGCTCCAGATGGGCGTCCAAGCGCTCGCCCGCCGCATCGAAGCCGACGGGCCACTTGATGGCCGGCTCCGCGACGGCCGCCGGCAACAGGGGGAGCCCGTCGAAGAGGTCGTCGAGGACGGGAAGCGATTCGGCCCACCGGAACGAGGGGTACCGGCGGGTGTACGCACCGCGCTCGGGGTCCCAGAGGTGTTCCTCGATGGCGCTCGCGAGTTCCGCCGCCCGCTCCCGATAGGTCTCGGCCTTCGCGCCCTCGCCGCGCTCGTCGGCGGCGTCCGCGGCGGCCCGGAGAGCGAGATGGATGGGCCCCGCGCCGACGACCGACTGGGCCGGCACGACGTTGTCGTCCTCGTTCGCGGCTGCGTGGAGGCCCGTCTCGGGGTCGCGATGGGAAACCAGGAAATCCGCGCCGCGCTCGATGGCCGGCCAGACGTCTTCGAGGTACTCCTCGTCCCCGGAGACGGTGTAGTGGTCGTGGAGCGTCCACACCGCGTAGGCCACCTCGTCGATCTCGTAGGGAATCGGCCCCCCGAGCACGCCGTCGGCGTAGTAGTTCATCCCCCACGTCCCGGCGGGGATGTCGTCGCCTTCGTCGGCTTGCAGGTCGGCGTACCACCGGTTGCGCTTTGCGACCCACTCTCCGAGCCCGAGGGCGTCGAGGAGGTGGTTGAAGTAGGCGCCGTCGCGGGGCCAGTCCAGGCCGTAGGGCGCCTGCGTGGCGACGCTCGCGACGATGGCACCGCTCTCGCGGTCGTAGTTCGAGACGAGCGTCACGAGGGCGCGGGCCGCCAGCGAGCGCACCGCGTCGTCGTCGGTGGCGGGCATCGGCGGGTCGTCGAGCAGGCCGTCAAACCAGTCGCGTTTCTCGCCGACGACGTCCTCGCGCTCGCGGGCCTCCCGGAGAACCTCACGAGCGTCCGACCCCGTCTCCCCCGCGGCGAAAAGCACCGAGAGGGAGTCCCCGTCCGAGAGGTCGAGCGGCGCGCTCAGCGCGCCCGTCGTGTGGCCCACGTAGCGACCCGCGCCCGAGAGCCGACCGGGCGCGTCGGCGTCCTCGTAGGCGTCGCGGGGGCCCTCGCCGGCGGCGGGTTCGTGGGCGTCCGTTCCTACCTGGTGGCCCGCGCTCGCGCGGTCGAACCCCATCGCGATGGCGACGCGCCGGCGCTCCCCCGTGGACTCGTCCGTCCCCTCCTTCCCGTGGACGATGGCGTCGGCGTCGCCGTCGTAGCGCGCCCGGTCGGTGTTCTCCGACTCCCGGCACCAGTCCTGGACGGGGTTGCCGGCCTCCTTGGTCACGACGAGGTTGCAGTTCTCGAAGGCGACTAGCCGGACGGATTCGACCGGCGAGTTGGCGTCCCGGGAGATTTCGACTTCGCGGTGGAGCGCGTCGGTGTCGGGCGCGACCGTGTCGCGGACCCGCACGTCGAGCGCGAGGCCGTCCTCGCGGTAGACCGTCTCGATCGTGTCGGAGAAGTCGTCGACGTAGCGCTGTTCGGACTCCCACTCGCGGAGCCACTCCGTCTCGGGACCCCACTCGGTCTCCAGGGCGAGCCCGAGGAAGGCGCCGGCGTTGACCGCGGCGCCCATCCGCGGTTCGTCCCGCCCTGTCGTGTGGTATTTCAACTGGTCGTAGAAGGAGGGCCGGGGCCAGCGCAGGACGGTCATCGTCCCTTGCCGGTTGAACGCGACGGCGAGCGACCCGTTCGCGGACTGGGAGTTGATGTCCGTCGGGCCGAATATCTCGGGCGCCTCGCCGAACTGGAAGCAGGGCAGTTGTGCCAGAAAGGCGCCCGCGGTCCGGCGGTTTATCATACACCCCCTGCACCCGCCGGGAACTTCGCCGTTGGGGTCAGGGCCGTTGCTTGAAGGCCTCCCCGATAGCCCCCACCAGGACGTCGACGGCGATGTCGAGGGTGGCCTCGTCCACGTCGAACGTCGCCGAGTGGTGCCCGCCGGGGTGGTCCGTGCCGACGCCGACGTAGGTCGCGAGCCCGCCCTGCGATTGAACGCGCTCCATCAGGTAGGTAGCGTCCTCGCTCCCCCCGAGGTCGTCGCGGTCGACGACACGCTCCACGTCGGGGGTCACGTCCGCGGCGGCCGCGACGAGCGCCCGGAGTTCGTCGTCGCTTTCGGCGTTGGGGGCCTCCGCTCTCATGTCCGTGTCGACGGTGCAATCGTGCATCGCCGCCGCCGCGTCCAGAACGGTCGTCGCACGGTCGTAGGTGTACTCCATCAACTCGGTGGTCTCGCCCCGGACCTCTCCCTCGATGAACGCCTCGTCGGGGACGATGTTCGAGGCCGTCCCGCCGCCGACGCGCCCGGCGTTCACCCGGGTCGCGCCGTCGCCGTGGCGGGGAACCGAGTAGAGGTTCTGAACCGCAGTGGCCATCGCCTGCACCGCGTTTCTCCCCTCCTCCGGTTTGGCGCCAGCGTGGGCGGACTCGCCCGCGAAATCCGCGCGGAACTGCCGTACGGCGAGAAACCCCTCGATGCCGGCGGTGACCTCGCCCGTGGGATGGTCGAGGCCGACGTGCGTCGCGAAGAGGTAGTCCGTGTCGTCGAGTACGCCCGATTCGGCGACGGGTTTCGCGCCGCTCGCGAGTTCCTCGGCGGGCTGGAAGAGCACCCGGAAGGTGCCTGAGAAGTCCCCTTCGAGGACGTCCGCCAGGACGCCCAATCCGATGGCGGCGTGGGCGTCGTGCCCGCAGGCGTGCATCGCGGGCGTCTCCGAGCGAAAGCCCTCCCTGGCCGGGGTGTGGTCGTCCGCGCTCGATTCCTCACGGGGGAGACCGTCGATATCCACGCGAAGCGTGATGACGGGGCCCTCGCCGCGCTCGACGGTGGCCAGGAGCCCCGTGAATCCCCCGTCGCAGGCGTCGAGGACGTCCTCGCGGGTACCCGCGTCGCGGGCCCGCTCGCGCCACTCCCCGATGGTTTCCTCGTCGGGGACGCTCAGGCGCGCGTCGGCCGCGAGAAAGTCGCGTCCCAGTTCGTACTCGACGCCCAACGCATCCAGCTCGTCGGCGATGTACCCCGTGGTGTAGAACTCACACCAGCCCGGTTCCGGATGGCGATGGAGGTCCCGTCGGACCCGCCGGAGCCACTCGTGGTCTGCCATACGCCCGCTGTAGCCCCCGAGCGGTAAGTCCTCCCCGGTGTGCCGTCTCCGTAGCACCCATATGCCGGCCCACACATGCCGGAGTATGCGCTATCACGAGGCCGCGGAGTTCCTCTTCGGCCTGCGGCGATACCCCCCGCGGCCGGGGTTGGACGCGACGGCCGCGCTCCTCGACGCCCTCGGCGACCCCCATCGCGAGGTTCCAGTCGTGCAGGTCGCCGGGTCGAACGGGAAGGGTTCGACCGCCCGGATGCTCGAATCGACGCTCCGGGAGGCGGGCCTCGACGTCGGGCTCTACACCTCGCCCCACCTGGAGGACGTCCGCGAGCGGGTCCGCGTGAACGGCCGGAAAATCAGGGAGCGGGCGGTCACGGCGTTCGTCGGGGAAGTAGAGGAGTACGTCACCGACGCCGCCGTCGAGGGCGAGGCGCCCACGTTCTTCGAGGCGCTCACCGCGTTGGCCTACTGGGAGTTCGCCCGACAGGACGCCGACGTGGCCGTCGTCGAGGTCGGCATCGGCGGGCGCTACGACGCGACGAGCGTCGCCGACCCGGTCGCGTCGGCGGTCACCAGCGTAACCCTCGAGCACACGGACGTGCTCGGGGACACAGTCGAGGAAATCGCACGGGACAAGGCCGCCGTCGCACCTGCCGAGCGGCCCCTGGTAACGGCGGCGACGGGCGACGCGCTCGCGGCTATCGAGGGCGAGGCCGATACCCTGACCGTCGGCGGCGCGGACGCCGACGTGCGCGCAGTCTACGGAGGTGCCGAGCGCCCCGGCGAGGCTGGCGTTTCCCTCGCCGGCGATGGCTGGGAACTGGACGCGACGATACCCCTCCCCGGCGAGCACCAGGCCGAGAACGCCGGGGTCGCGGCGGCGCTCGCGCGGCAGGTCGGCGAGGAGTTCGGCGTCGACGTCGAGGGGGCACTCCCGCGGGGCCTGCACAACGCGACGTGGCCCGGGCGCTTCGAGGTGTTCGACGACGCGCCGCTCACCGTACTGGACGGCGCGCACAATCCCGGCGCGGTCTCAGCGGTCGCCGACACGCTCGGGGAGTACGACTACGACGACCTCCACGCCGTCGTCGGCGCGCTCACCGACAAGGACCACGTCGGGATGGCGGAGGCCCTCCCCGCGTCGTCGGTGACGGTTTGCGCCCCGGACACGTCGCGTGCGGAGACGCCCGACGTGCTCGGCGCCGCCTTCGAGACGGCCGGCCACGACGTGCGCCGCGCGGCGTCCGTGGAGGCCGGGCTGGCGGATGCGCTCGCGGACGCCGAGGCGGGGGACGCCGTGCTCGTCACCGGGTCGCTCTACACGGTCGCGGAGGCCCGCGAGCGCTGGACGCGCCGCGCGGTTCCCCTCGACGGCGACGACGTGCGGGCCGCGCTCCGGCGCGCGAACGTCGCGGAACCCGACCCCGCGAATCACGCCGGCACCACGCTCCGAATCACGCTGCGACCGGCGCTCGCCCGCGAGCTACAGCGGGCCGTCCTTGCCGCCGGCGGGGCCTGCGACGTGTCGGCGCTCGCCGAGCACGGCGAGCGCGCGGCGACGGTGCTCTCCGGAACCGACGAACAACTGGAACGGGCCTTCGCGGCCGTCGACGCTCCGGGCGTTGTTTCCGACCTCCGTGCGGCGCTGGAACCGGTCGAAAGCGAGCACGCGGAGGGGACCGCCGTGATGGGGATTCTCAACGTCACGCCAGACTCCTTCCACGACGGCGGCGAGTACGAGGCCTTCGAGGACGCGATGGCGCGCGCCGAGTCGATGCTCGCGGACGGCGCCGACATCATCGACATCGGGGGCGAGTCGACCAGACCGGGCGCCGACCCCGTGCCAGTCGAGGAAGAAATCGAGCGTGTCGTCCCGGTCGTCGAGGGGCTCGCGGCCGAGGACGCCCTGCTATCGGTCGATACCCGGAAGGCCGAGGTGGCGCGCGCGGCCGTCGAGGCCGGCGCGGACATCATCAACGACGTCTCCGGTCTCGGGGACCCCGAGATGCCCCACGTCGCCGCGGAGACGGGCGCGACGCTCGTCGTGATGCACAGCATCGACGCGCCTGTCGTCCCCGAGCGGGAGGTCGAGTACGACGACGTGGTGGCCGACGTCATCGACGAGCTCCGCGAACCCGTCCTCCGGGCCGTGAAGGCCGGCGTCCCCCGCGAGGACATCGTCGTCGATCCGGGCATCGGCTTCGGGAAGCGTTCGAGCGAGTCCTTCGAGATGCTCCGCCGGGCCGGCGAGTTCGAAGCGCTGGGCTGTCCCGTCCTGATAGGCCACTCCCACAAATCGATGTTCGGCGCCGTCGACCGGTATCCCGACGAAGGGGGGTACGCGACGGCGGCGGCCACGACGCTCGCGGCGGCCAACGGCGCGGCGATGGTGCGGGTCCACGACGTGTCCGAGAACGTCGCCGCCGTGCGGGTCGCCGAGGCGACCGAGGAAGGAAGCGACTAGCGCAACCGGTTGTAGCGCCGGACGTAGCCCCGGAGGATTTCGTCGCGGTCGAAGCGCTCGAACCCCTCGTCGATGTCCTTTCGCTCCAGCTCGGCCGCCGAGGCGAGCGCCGCGGCCAGTTCGGTCTCGTCGGTCACCCGGAACCCCCGTTTTTCGCGCTCGACGAGTTCGTGGGCCGCGGACTGTTCGTGGTACTCGACGATGCCGACGCAGCCACAGGCCAGCGCCCGCGCCAGATCGAAGGGAAACGGCGTTTTGCGGGCGGTGTAGACCGCGACGTGGGCGCCCCGGAAGAGAGCCCGGCGGCGCTCGACGGGTTGGGAACCGAGGAACTCCACGCGGTCCGCGATGCGTAAATCGCGGGCCTGGCGCTCGTACCCCTCGCGGGCGGGCCCCTCGCCGACGACGGCGGCCGTCCAGTCGCGCTCTCTGAACTCCGCCAGCGCGAGGAGGAGGGATTCGAGGTTCGCGTCGTCGTTCAGCGGGCGGGCGTACACCACGTCGGCCCGTTCCTCCGGTTCGGTGGCCCGAATCGCGTCGAAGTCCACGCCCGTCGGAACCACGTCGACGTCCTCGCCGGGGACGCCGAACTCGCGGGCCGAGGTCTTCACCATGCGGGAGGGCGTGACGGTCCGGACGGGCGCGGCGGCGGCCCGGTTCCGGAGGAAGGCGTTGAGCACACCCGACTCGTCGGGCGTGTCGTACCAGTCACAGAGAAGGGGTGCGCCCGCGAGGGCGGCGCCGGCCCGGGCCGCGAGGACGTGAGCAGAACCGTCGGCCGCAGCGTGGACGACGTCGGGGTCGAAGCGGCGGAGCGCCAGGGGGAGCCCGAACGTGTACCCGGAGCCCGCTCCGTCGGCGAGCGAGCGATAGACGACGCCGTCCTCCGCCTCGAAGTCGGTGTGTGGTCCCTCCCACCACCGCGCGCAGAACCAGACGACGTCGTGGCCCCGGCCCGCGAGGTCCGCCGCGAGGTCGCGCAGGCGAGCGCGGCGGTCGTTCTCACGGTGAAAGACCGTCCCCGCGGAGACGAAGGCCACGCGCATACAAGCCCAAAACAGGCGGACGGCTAAAAGGTTCCACCGATTCACCCGAACGGCTTTGCCGGCCCCGCCGGTAAAGCGGGTATGTACGACATCGAGCGGTATCTCAACATCCGGAGCGCGGGCGGCGCGTCGCTCGGACCCGACGGCCAACTCTCCTTTCTTCTCGACACCACCGGTTCGGGGCAGGTCTGGCGCCTGGACGACCCCCGAAACTGGCCCCGACAGCTGACGCACGGCGACGAGCCCGTGGGGTTCGCGTCATGGTCGCCCACGCGTTCGGAACTCGTCTTCGGCCGCGACCGGGGCGGCAACGAGCGCACGCAGTTGTTCCGGCTCGCGGGCGACGGGTCGGAGGTCGTCCCCCTCACCGAAACGCCCGACGCGAAACACCGCTTCGGCGGGTGGAGCCACGACGGCGAGCGAATCGCCTTCGCCTCGAACCGCCGCGACGAGGCCGTCTTCGACGTGTACGTACAAGGGAGAGAGGGCGGCGACGCCGAGCTCGTGATGGAGGGCGACGGCTGGTGGTCCGTCGCCGGCTGGAGCCCCGACGACGCAAAACTGGCGCTCGTGGAGGCCGGGTCGAACTTCGACCAGGACGTCTACACCCTCGACCTGGAAACCGGCGAGCGAACGCACCTCACCCCCCACGACGGCGACGTGCGGTACGTGGGTGTCGAGTGGGGGCCCGAGGGCGGCCTCTACTGCTGTACCGACGAGGGCGAGGACACGCTCTATCTCGTGCGAATTGACGCCGAAACGGGCGAGACCGAAACGGTCGTGGCGGGCGGCGAGTGGAACGTCGACGGCGCGGCCATCGACGACGAGACGGGGAGAGTCGTCTACTCCCGGAACGTCGAGGGGTACACCGAACTCACCATCGGCACCTTAGAGGAAGGTGACATCGCCGACGAGTCCGCCGTGGACCTCCCCGAGGGCGTCGCGGGCGGCGTGAGCTTCGGCCCCGACGCCGAGCGCTTCGCCGTCACCGCGACGGCGGCGGACGACAACACGAACGTCTATCTCGTGGACCGCGAGGGGGAGGCCGAGCGCTGGACGCTCGCCGACACGGCCGGCATCCCCCGCGAGTCGTTCGTCTCCCCCGAGCTAGTCAGATACGAGTCCTTCGACGGCCGGGAGATACCGGCCTTCCTCACGCTCCCCGAGGGCGAGGGGCCCTTCCCTGTGGTTGTGAACATCCACGGCGGCCCCGAGAGCCAGTATCGTCCCTCCTTCTCTCCCGTCACGCAGTATCTCGTCTCGGCGGGCTACGCCGTGCTCGCGCCCAACGTCCGCGGGTCGACGGGCTACGGGAAGGCGTACACCCACCTGGACGACGTGGAGAAACGCATGGACTCGGTGGCCGACATCGACGCCGCGGCGGGGTGGCTGGCCGACCACCCGAAAGTCGACGCCGACAGAGTCGTGGCGATGGGGGGTTCCTACGGCGGCTTTATGACCCTCGCCGCGCTGACCGAGTACCCCGAGCGGTGGGCCGCCGGCGTCGACATCGTCGGCATCGCCAACTTCGTCACCTTCTTAGAAAATACCGGGGAGTGGCGCCGCGAACTCAGGGAGGCGGAGTACGGCAGCCTGGCGGAGGACAGGGAGTTCCTCGAATCGATTTCGCCCATCAACAAAATCGAGAACATCCGCGCTCCCCTCCTCGTCCTCCACGGCGCGAACGACCCCCGCGTCCCGGTCGGCGAGGCCGAACAGATAGCCGAGCGCGCGAGCGAACACGTGCCCGTCGAGAAACTCGTCTTCGAGGACGAGGGGCACGGCTTCTCGAAGTTGGAGAACAGGGTCGAAGCCTACCGTACCGTCGTGGACTTCCTGAACGAGCACGTCTGAAAGGCGCGTCCCGGACTGTCCGGTTCCGCCGGGTGCCCGCTGGCTGGTGCGGTGCCACACGTTTATGTTTCATAGCCGAGAGGCGAGCGCATGGACGAGAAACGCTTCGTCGTCGCCCTCTTCGGCATCGCCCTCGCCGTGGTCGTCGGCGCCGTCGCTTACCAGTTCATCGCGGCGCTCACGGTCTCGGTGTTCCTCTACTACTCCACCCGGCGCTTTCACCGGGCCCTGCGTCGCTTCCGGCTCCCGGTCCGCATCCGGGCAGTTATCAGCATGGCCGCGCTGGCCGTCCCCCTCCTGTTGCTCATCTCCTATGCGGTCGTGTTGCTAGTCGTCGAGGCCCGCCAGCTCGTCACGCAGACCGATCTGCTCAGCGTCGCCGCCTCGCAGATAGGCTGGCTCGGCTCCACCGGCGAGATTCCCGAGCTTACCGTGCAGGGCATCTACAGCGCCTACCAGACCGGGCAACTCGACCCCTTCATCGCCTTCGCCGAGTCGAACGCCACGGTTCTCACCTCGTTGGTCTCCGATTTCTTCCTCAACGTGTTCGTCGTCACCGTCGTCACCTACTACCTGCTCGTCGACGGCTCCCGAATCCGGGAGTGGCTGTTGCGCTTCGACGACGAGGCCATCGTCCGTGAGTACATGGAGGCCGCCGACGAGGAACTCGAAGCGGTGCTCTTCGGGAACCTGCTCAACGTCATCGCCATCTCCCTCATCGCCGTCGCCTCCTTCATCGCCTACAACGCCTTCGTTCCCGCCGCGGCCCAAGTCCCCTACCCCACGCTCGCCGGCGCGCTCACCGGCATCGCCAGCCTGATTCCCGTCGTCGGGATGAAGATCGTCTACCTCCCGCTGGCCGCCGCGGCCGCGCTCCCGGCGTTCGTGTCGGGCGATACGTCGATACTCCCCTACGTCGCCGGCTTCCTCGTCGTCGCCGTCGTCGTCGTTGACACGATTCCGGACCTGCTCTTGCGGCCGTTCCTCAGCGGCGAGTCGACGCATCTCGGACTCCTGATGCTCGCGTACGTGTTGGGGCCGGTCGTGTTGGGCTTCTACGGGCTCTTCTTCGCGCCCATCCTCCTGGTCGTCGCCCTGACGTTCGCGGACACCGCCCTCCCGCGGTTGCTCCACGCCGATGAGCCCGACGGGCTCCACGCCAACCAGTTGCGCCTCTCCGACTTCACTCGATAACGCCGGTCCGCTCGGCGGCCTCGATGGCGGCCGCCTCGCTGATGCCGTCGCCCAGAATCGTGTAGCGCTCGCGTATCTCGTGGGCGGTACAGAGCGCTTCCACGACGGTCTCCTCGCGAATGCCCAACTCCGCGGCCGTCGTCGGCGCGTCCAGGCTGGCGAGCGCGTCCCGGATGGCCCGCCACTCGCCGTTCTGGCCCGTGTGGAGGTACTCCGTGAGCACCGCCCCAACCCCCACCTGGTGACCGTGCAGGGCGCCGTCCGGCGCCAACCGGTCGAGTTGGTGGCTGAACAGGTGTTCCGCGCCGCTTGCGGGCCGGGAGGAGCCCGCGATCGACATCGCGACACCCGAGGAGACGAGCGCCTTCGTCACCATCCACGCGGATTCTTCGAGGCCGGGCCGGACGGCATCGGCGTTCTCGACGAGGAGTTCGGCGGTCATCTCCGCGAGCGCGGCGGCGTACTCGTGGTACTCCACGCCCTTCAGGCGGTTCGCCAGCCGCCAGTCCTTGATGGCGGTGTAGTTGGAGATGATGTCCGCACAGCCCGCGGTGGTGAGCTCCCAGGGCGCGTCCGCGAGGATTTCGGTGTCCGCGACCACGCCCAGGGGGGGCGCGGCGGCGACGCTGTGTCTCGTATCCCCCTCCGGAACCGAGGCGCGCCCGGAGACGATGCCGTCGTGGCTCGCCGCGGTCGGCACCGAGACCAGAGCGACGTCGAGTTCGTCGCTCGCCATCTTCGCGATGTCGATGGCCTTCCCGCCGCCGACGCCCACCAACAGCCCGGGGTCGGCCGACTCGGCGGCCGCGACAACCTCCTCGACGGCGCCGAAGCTCGCATCCTCGATGACGACCACCGCAGGGTCGTAGCCGGCGTCGCGAAACCGTTCGACCAGTTCCTCGCCCGCGACCTCGTTCGGCGTGGGGCTGGTGACGACGAGCGGCCGCCCGGAGAGATGGAGGTCCGCCACGACGTCGACGGCCTCCGCGAGGACGCCGTGTCCGACGACGACGTTCCGCGGGAGGCGTATCCACGTCGACTTCTCGAACATACCCGGGATGCGCTCCGCGGGAGGATAAAAAGGGTGGTTGACCGCGCCGCGGGACCGCGCTCAGTCCGCGCTCCCGGGCACCTGCCCGGCCTCGCCGGCGCTGACGGGCAGGGAGTTCCGGGCGTCCGCCTCGGGACGTCCGGAGATGGCATCCGCGTAGGCGTCGGGCATCACCTTCACGAAGTCATCGAGCGTCGCCTCCCAGTCCGCCAGGAGCTCCTGTGCGCGCTCGGAGCCGGTGTAGGCGGCGTGGTTCTCCACGAGGCGGCCGATGGCCTCCTCGTCGGAGCCTTCGAGGTCCTCGGTGAGGGTGGCCATGTCCGTGTTACATCGCTCGTGGAAGTCGCCCTCGGGGTCGTAGACGTAGGCGACGCCGCCGGACATCCCGGCCGCGAAGTTCTTGCCCGTGTCGCCGAGCACGACGGCGATGCCGCCAGTCATGTACTCACAGCCGTGGTCGCCGACGCCCTCGACGACGGCGCGCACGCCGGAGTTGCGCACGCAGAAGCGCTCGCCGGCGACGCCGTTGATGTAGGCCTCGCCCTGCGTGGCGCCGTAGAGCGCGACGTTCCCGAGCAGGGTGTTCTCGCTCGGGTCGAAGGCCGCGTCCTCGGGCGTTCGGACGACGAGACGACCCCCGGAGAGGCCTTTGCCGACGTAGTCGTTGGCGACGCCCTCGATGTCGAAGGTGACGCCCTCCGCGAGGAACGCGCCGAAGGACTGGCCGGCCGCCCCCTCGAAGTTCACGCGCAGCGTGTCGTCGGGGAGCCCGTCCTCACCGTACTCCTCGGAGACGGCGTTCGAGAGGGTCGCGCCCACCGTTCGGTTGACGTTCGAGATGTCCATCTCCAACTCGGTGGGCTCGCGGTCCTCGATGGCCGCCTCGGCACGTTCGAGGATCTCCCAGTCGAGTTGCTCGTCGACCTCGTGGTCCTGCGGGCGCGTCTTGTAGCGGTCCACATCGTAGTCGCTCTCGGGCACCTTCAGCACGGAGGAGAGGTCGAGCTTCCGGGCCTTCGGGTGGTCGACGTCGTCACGCTGTTCGAGGACGCCGACGTCCCCGACCATCTCGTCGACCGTTTCGTAGCCGAGCTCGGCCATGATCTCGCGCAGTTCCTGCGCGATGAAGCGCATGTAGTTGACGACGTGCTGGGGCTCGCCCGGGAAGCGCGCGCGCAGGTCCTCGTCCTGCGTGGCGACGCCCACCGGACAGGTGTTCTTGTGACACTGGCGGGCCATCACACAGCCCGACGTGACGAGGGGTGCGGTGCCGAAGACGTACTCCTCGGCGCCCAGCAGGGCCGCGACGGCCACGTCCCGCCCGGTTTTCATGCCGCCGTCCGCGGAGATGCGGATGCGGTCGCGCAGGCCGGTCCGATACAGCATCTGGTTCGCCTCCGCGAGGCCGAGCTCCCACGGCAGGCCCGCGTTCTTGATGGAGGTCTTCGGCGAGGCGCCGGTGCCGCCGTCGTGGCCCGAGATGTGGACCACGTCGGCGTTCGCCTTCGCGACGCCGGCCGCGATGGTGCCGATGCCGGCCTCCGAGACGAGCTTGACGTTGATGTCCGCCGAGGGGTTCGACGCCTTCAGGTCGTGAATCAGCTGCTTGAGGTCCTCGATGGAGTAGATGTCGTGCTGGGGCGGCGGCGAGATGAGCCCCACGCCGGGGACGGAGCGTCGGACCTCCGCTATCATCTCGTTGACCTTGTGGCCGGGGAGATGCCCACCTTCACCGGGTTTCGAACCCTGGGCCATCTTTATCTGGAGCTCGTCGGCGTGCGAGAGGTAGTTGGAGGTGACGCCGAAGCGTCCCGACGCCACTTGCTTGACGTTACACTCCCGTTCGGTGTCGAAGCGCTCGGGGGGTTCGCCGCCCTCGCCCGTGTTGGACTTCGCGCCCAGCCGGTTCATCGCGATGGAGTTGTTCTCGTGGGCCTCCGGCGAGAGGCTCCCCAGGCTCATCGCCGCGGTGGAGAAGCGCTTGACGAGCTCCTCGACGGGCTCGACGTCCTCGATGTCGACCGGCTCGCGCTCGGAGTCGAACTCGAGGAGTCCGCGCAGGGTCTGGAGGTTCTCCCCCTGGTCGTTTATCATCTCCGCGAACTCGCCGTACTGCTCGTAGTCGCCCTGGCGGACGGCCCGCTGGAGCGCGTTCACGGTTTGCGGGTTCCACTGGTGGAAGATGCCGTTGGAGCGGAACTCGTACTCGCCCTGCCGTTGAAGGTCCTCGATCTCCTCGTCGAAGCCCTCCGCGTGGCGTTCGAGCACGTCCTCCTCGACGTCCCCGATGCCGATGCCGCCGGTTCGGGCTTCGGTGCCCTCGAAGTACTCCTCGACGAAGTCGTCATCGAGGCCGGCCGCCTCGAAAATCTGGGCGCCCTGGTAGGACTCCATCGTGGAGATGCCCATCTTGGACATCGTCTTGAGCAGGCCCGCTTCGAGAGCCCCGATGTACGCGTCGATTGCGTCCTCGGGGTCCGCGCCGTCGGGGCCGGCGACCATGTCCTCGATGGTCTCGTAGGCGAGGTAGGGGTTCACCGCGCCCGCGCCGTAGCCCACGAGGGTGGCGAGGTGGTGGACCGCCCGGGGGTCCCCGGACTCGACGACGAGCCCGGCGCGGTTTCGCATGCCGTTCCGGACGAGGTGGTGGTGAACGCCGCCCGTCGCCAGCAAACTCGGGATGGGGACCCGCGAGGGGTCCGTCTCCCGGTCGGAGAGGACGACGATGTCCGCCCCGTCCGCGATGGCCTCGGCCGCCTCCTCGCGGACGCGCTCCATCGCGCGCTCGATGTCGCCGCCGCGGTCGTAGGTGATGTCGACGGTCTCGGTGCGCAGGCCGCTCGCGGAGACGTTCTTGATGGACTCCGTCTCCGCGTCGGTCAGCACGGGGGAGTCGAGGACGAGTTGGCGGGCGTGCTCGGGGGACTCCTCAAGCAGGTTGTTCTGCTCACCCAGCCGCGATTCGAGGCTGAACACCAACTTCTCGCGGATGTTGTCCACGGGCGGGTTCGACACCTGCGCGAACAGCTGCTTGAAGTAGCTAAAGAGGGGCCGGTTGAACTCGGTGAGCGCCGAGAGCGGCGTGTCGTCGCCCATCGACCCGACGGGGTCCTTCCCCTGTCGGGCCATCGGCTCGATGAGGTTGTCGAGCTCGTCGTGGGTGTAGCCGTACGTCGCCTGCAGCGAGCGCAGCCGTTCCTCAGTCCCCTCGGGGAGCAGGCTGTCCTCGTCGTGGACGTCGTCGAGGTGGACCTGGTTCCCCTCGACCCACTCGCCGTACTTGGGGTCGGTGAGGCGGTCGAAGACCTCGTCGTCGGGGAGCACCCGTCCCTCCTCAGGGTCCGCGAGGAACGACTGGCCGGGCTGGAGCCGGCCGCGCTCCTTGAGTTCGCTGGCGGGTGTTTCGAGCGCGCCGGCCTCGCTGGCCATCACGAGCGTGTTCGACTCGGTGACCTCGTACCGGCAGGGCCGCAGGCCGTTGCGGTCGAGCGTCGCGCCGATACGGTCGCCGTCGGTGCCGATGACGAGGGCCGGCCCGTCCCACGGCTCGACGAGGGAAGCGTGGAAGTCGTACCAGTCCTTGCGGGCCTCGTCCATCAGGTCGTCCGAGCGCCACGCCTCGGGGATGAGCATCCGGAGGGCGTGGGGGAGGTCACGCCCCGTGTTCATCAGGAGTTCGAGGGCGTTGTCGACGCTCGCGGTGTCCGACTGGTTCGGGTCGTTGATGATGGGCTTCAGCTCGTCGAGGTCGTCGCCGTAGTCGGGGTCGGCGAGGTCGTCCTCGCGGGCGCGCATCCAGTTGATGTTCCCCTGAATCGTGTTGAACTCGCCGTTGTGGATGATGTTCCGGTAGGGGTGTGCGAGATGCCACGCGCCGAGCGTGTTCGTCGAGAAGCGCGCGTGGACCATCGCGAAGTTCGAGGCGACGCGCTCGTCCGCGAGGTCGGGGTAGTAGTCGGTGACTTGGTCGCCCTTCAGGAGCCCCTTGTAGACGATGGTCTTGCGGTCGAGCGAGCAAATGTAGAAGCGCTCGGCGCCCGCGGGGTTGCGGTCCTCGACGTCGTTCTCGATGGCGCGCCGCGACACGTAGAGGCGCCGGTCGAACTCTTCGTCCTCTATCTCCTCGTTGGGGGCGACGAAACACTGGCGGACGTCGGGCTCGGAGTCGATGGCCGTCTGTCCGAGTTCCGAGTTGTCCGTGGGCACGTCCCGCCACGCGACGACGTCGAGCCCGTGCTCGGCGAAGATTGCCTGCATCCGGGCCTTCAGCGTCGTGCGGGCGTCGTCGTTCGCCGGGAAGAAGACCGACCCCACGGCGTAGGTGTCCGGTAAGTCGGTGTCGACGGCCTCGGCGAAGAACTCGCGGGGCGTCTGCAGGAGAATACCCGCCCCGTCACCGGTCGCCTCCTCGGCGCCGGTGGTGCCGCGATGCTCTAGGTTCGCCAGAAGTTCGAGACCGTCGGCGACGACGGAGTGGTCTCGGCCGCCGTCCATGTCCATGACGACGCCGACACCACAGTTCGCGCGTTCGTCGGTTGGGTCCGCGAGCCCGACGGTACCTGTCGTTCGAGAGGCGTTATCCATGTGTAGGAAACCTTTATTTCGTCTGGATAAGAGGGTTACCCTGATAGAATAAGGGTTCCTTATACACAAATAAGGTATTTATAACATTAAAGAACACAATTGAACGGAGTCGAAGGGAGACGAAAGTGGGGGACAGAAAGGCGAAAGCGAGAAACGGAGGGACGAAAGCGCGGACCCGGAGGCGCTACGGCCAGACCCCGCTTTGGTCGGCGGACTGGAGGACGCGCTGAATGGCGACGGTGTAGGCCGCGACGCGGAGGCTCGGAAGGTCGTGTTCCTCGTAGGCGTCGACGAGGTTCCAGAACTGTTCGACGATGATGGATTCGAGCTCGTCGTTGACGCGTTCCTCAGTCCAGTAGAAGCGCTGGCGGTTCTGGACCCACTCGAAGTACGAGACGGTCACGCCCCCGGCGTTGGCAAGGATGTCGGGGATAACGACGACGTTCTTCTCCTGGAGCACGTCGTCGCCGTCGGGCGTGATGGGGCCGTTCGCCGCCTCCGAGATGACGTCTGCCTCGATCCGCTGGGCGATTTCTTCGTCGATGGCGTTTTCGAGCGCCGCGGGCACGAGGAGGTCCACGTCAAGCGTCAACAGGTCCTCGTTGGAGATCTCCTTGACTGCATCGTGGCCGACGACGCTCCCGTTCTCGCGTTTGTACTCCCTGACCGAGAGCGGGTCGAGGCCGTTGGGATCGTAGATGCCGCCCGAAGAGTCGGAGACGGCGACGACGTTCGCGCCCATCTCGTTCGCGAGGTTGGCCGTAATCCAGCCGGCGTTCCCGTAGCCCTGAACAGCGACGGTCGCCCCCTTGATGTCCTTATCGAGGTAGTCGAACGCCTCGCGGGCGGCGAGAACGGTCGAGCGACCGGTCGCTTCGACGCGGCCCTCGCTCCCGCCCGACGCGATGCCCTTCCCGGTGATGACGCCGGGTTCAGTGGTGTTCTCCAGCGTCTCGTAAGTGTCCTTGATCCAGTTCATCTCCCGCTGGCCGGTGTTCACGTCCGGCGCCGGCACGTCGCGGTCCTCGCCGATGAGCGGGGTGAGTTCCTTGGCGAACGCGCGGGTGATTCTCTCCAGTTCCGAGTCGGAGTAGTCGTCGGGGTCGATGACGATACCGCCCTTCCCGCCGCCGAGCGGGATGCCGGCCGTCGCCGTCTTGTACGTCATCCACCCGGAAAGCGCCTTCACCTCGTCCCGGTCGACGCCGGGGTGGTATCGGATGCCCCCCTTGTACGGCCCGCGGTCACCGTTGAACTGCGAGCGGTAAGCCCGGAACACCTCGATGGATCCGTCGTCCATCTCGACCGAGAGGTTCGTTTCGAGTATCCGCTCGGGGTTCTTCAGACGTTCGAGCATCCCCCCCTCGACGTCCAAGTAACCGGCGGCTTCGTCTATCTGTTCCTGCAAGCTTTTGAACGGGTTTGCGTCTTCCGGCATATTGGACATTTGCAGACCCCTTTATATAAGTTACTTCGGATTATGAATCAATAATATCACGAAATATGAACCTGAGAGTCCTTAAGGACGGATAAGGTGTATTATCGGGGGTGCGAAAACGTTCGTGACACCGCGCAAGCGAGAACGGCGGGAGAAATCAGTACGTTTTGGCGAAATATGCACTCAGTTCCGCGTCGTCACCGCAGACCGCGCATTCGTCCCCGTCTTCGATATCCGATTCACCATCGAAAGGAACCATCGCTATCTCCGCGGCGAGCGCGTCCTTGATGGGCCCCTCACAGGCCTCGTCGCCGCACCACGGCGCCTTCACGTAGCCGCCGTGCTGGCCGATGGTCCCCAGAATCTCCTCGCGCGAGTCGGCCTCGCGGACGTTCTCCTCTAGGTTCTCCTCGGCGGCGGCGTACAGCTTCGCGTACACCGAATCGAAGTGGTCCTCGATGGTCTCGGCGATTCCCTCACGCGCCTCGACGGTCTCCTCCCCGTCGGGGCGGTGGACCACAGTCACTTCGCCGTCCTCGACCTCGTGGGGACCGATTTCCAGCCTGACCGGAATCCCGTTGAGCTCGTGTTCGTTGAACTTGAAGCCGGGGTTCCGCTCGTCGCGGTCGTCGAGTTCGACGCGGGCGCCCGCGTCCTCCAGGTCCGCGGCGAGTTCGGTCGAATACTGGAGCACGTCCTCCTTGGTGTCCTCCTGCCAGATGGGGACGATGACGACCTGGGTGGGGGCGATTGTGGGAGGGAGGACGAGCCCCTGGTCGTCGGAGTGAGTCATGATGAGCGCGCCGAGCGCGCGCCACGAGAGGCCCCACGAGGTGGTGTGGGCCGTTCGTTCCTCCTCGTCCTCGTCGGCGTAGGTGATGTCGAAGGCCTCCGAGAACGTGGTGCCGAGGTAGTGGGAGGTCGCGCCCTGCACCGACTTCCCGTCGGGCATCAGCGCCTCGACCGTGGTGGTGGTGTCCGCGCCGGGGAACTTGTCGTGTTCCGGTTTGCGACCCCTAAGGACGGGCATCGCAAGCACGTCCTCGTAGACGCGCTCGTACTGGTCGAGGCGGCGCATCGTCTCCTCCCAGGCGCCCTCCTCGTCGGCGTGGGCCGTGTGGCCCTCCTGCCAGAGGAACTCCTTGGTCCGGAAGAACGGCTTCGTTTCGGTAGCCTCCCAGCGGATGACCGAACACCACTGGTTCACTCTGAGTGGGAGGTCCCGATGGGAGCGCACCCACTCCGCGAGGTACGGCGTGATGATGGACTCGCTGGTGGGGCGGACGGCCATCCGCTCTTCGAGTTCCTCCTCGCCGCCGTGGGTCACCCACGCGACCTCGGGGTCGAAGCCCTCGATGATGTCGGACTCGCGTTCCAGGTAGGATTCGGGGATGAGAACGGGGAAGTAGGCGTTCTGAACGCCGGTCTCCTTGAACCACCCGTCTAAGTACTCCTGGAGGTTCTCCCAGAGGGCGTACCCGCGGGGTCGGGTGACGATGAACCCGCCCATGGGGGCGTAGTCAGCGAGGCCCGCCTTCCGGACGACCTCGGCGTACCACTCGCCGGTGTTGTACTCCTTGCTCTCGGTGATGCCGAGTTCCTGTTCGCCGCTCATGGCCGTTCGTTTCCGGGACGGCGCTTAAAGCCGGTGAATGGAGGTGACGGTCGTGCGGCGAAGGTCACTCACGTACGTCAGTCGTGGGTGGACGAAGGTGCAGGACGTGCGACAGCCGTCCTGCCCGAAGGTCTCGGCCACGCGGACGAACGCCCTCCCCAACGCTTAGTGGCGGCCCGCGAGAGGCCGACGTATGAGCCACACCGTCGTCCTCAGCGACAACAAGACGGTCGACCCCGAGACCCAAGAGGAGATTCTGGAGGCCGCGGGCGCCGACATCGAAATCTTAGGCGAGAAGACCGAAGAAGCGCTCGCCGAGGCCCTCCAGGGCGCGGACGCGCTCATCACCGACGCCGCCACGCCCGTCACTGCCGACGTGCTCGCGGCAACGGACACCCTCGATGTGGTGGGCCGCGCGGGCATCGGCGTCGACAACGTGGACGTGAGCGCCGCCGACAAACACGGGATTACCGTCGTGAACGTTCCCGACTACTGTCTGGACGAGGTCTCGACCCACGCCCTCTCCCTGATGCTCGCCTGCGCGCGCTCGGTGCCGCGCTACGACCGCGCGACCCGCGCGGGCGAGTGGGACTGGAAGGCCGGCCGGCCGATGTTCCGCGTCCGCGGGAAGACCGTCGGGCTCGCCGGCTTCGGCGGCATCGCGCGTCGCCTCGCCTCCAAACTCCGGACCTTCGGCGCGGACGTGCTCGCCTACGACCCGCACGTCGACGCGGAGACGATGACCGACTACGGCGTCGAGAAGGTCGGGTTCGACGGCCTGCTCGCCCGCTCGGACTACGTCTCAATACACATCCCCCTCTTCGAGGAAACCCGCGGGCTCTTCGACGCCGACGCCTTCGCCGCGATGAAGGACGAAGCCATCGTCGTCAACACCTCTCGCGGCGGCGTCATCGACGAGGACGCCCTGATTGAGGCGCTCGAATCGGGCGACATCGGGCGCGCCGGCCTGGACGTACTAGAGGACGAACCGCCCGCCGAGGACAACCCGCTCCTCTCGATGGACGACGCGGTCGTGACGCCCCACACCGCCTGGTACTCCGAGGAGTCCCGGCGGGACCTCTCCCGGAGCGTGGCCCGCGACGTGGCCGCCGTGTTGCAGGGCGAGGAGCCCAAGAACCCGGTGGACCCCGACACGCCATGGGTTTGACTTCCTCTCCGCCCCGAATGACGGGGCCCTCTCCCTGATTTCCCGTAACTGCCAAACGCGAAGGCTTTTATAACCTCACCCGTTATCCCGAACTAAGCGGGTTTTCGGGTCCTCCTCGCCGCGAGGCCGTCTGAATCAAACACGCCCCGCGTAGTTATGGCAGACCGAGTGGTTCCTTCTGCGAACGACGCTTGCCCCCGAACCGGACGTGGTTCGGAGCCGGCGGTGGCGACGGGACCCGACCCCACATCTGGAATATGAGCACGGTAGACCAGCAGCTAGAAGAGTTACAGGCAACGATCGAGAGCGAAATCCCCGACACCATCTCCGTAACGGACGTCCGCTACGAGGGACCGAAGCTCGTCATCTACACGCGCGACCCCAAGGCGTTCGCGTCCGACGGCGACCTCGTCCGGCAGCTCGCGTCGAAGCTCCGCAAGCGCATCGACGTGCGCCCGGACCCCAGCGTCCTCTCGCGGCCGAACGCCGCCCGCGAACAGGTGATGGACGTGATTCCCGAGGAGGCGGGCGTGACGGACCTCGATTTCTACGAAGACACCGGCGAAGTCATCATCGAGGCCCAAAAGCCGGGCATGGTCATCGGCCGGCACGGGTCGACGCTCCGGGAGATCACCCAGGAAACCGGCTGGACGCCCGAAGTCGTTCGCACGCCGCCCATCGAGTCTTCCACGGTGTCGAACGTTCGGGGCTTCCTCAAACAGGAGCGCGACGAGCGTCGGGACTTCCTAGAGAAGGTGGGGAGACAGATTCACCGCGAGGAGATGTCCGACGACGAGTGGGTCCGCATCACCACCCTGGGTTGTTGTCGTGAGGTCGGGCGCGCGAGCTTCATTCTGAACACCCCCGAGTCGCGCATCCTCATCGACTGCGGCGACAAGCCCGGCGCCGAGGACGAAGTCCCCTACTTGCAGGTGCCGGAAGCGCTCGGCGCGGGCGCACAGAACATCGACGCCGTCGTCCTCACGCACGCCCACCTCGACCACTCCGCGCTCATCCCCCTCCTGTTCAAGTACGGCTACGACGGCCCCATCTACGCGACGGAGCCCACCCGCGACCTGATGGGCCTGCTCACGCTGGACTACCTCGACGTCGCCTCCAAGGAGGGGCGCAACCCGCCCTACTCCTCCGAGATGGTCCGGGAGGCTATCAAACACACCTACCCCCTGGAGTACGGCAACGTCACGGACATCGCGCCGGACGTGAAGCTCACGCTCCACAACGCGGGCCACATCCTCGGCTCGGCGGTCTCGCACTTCCACATCGGCGACGGCCTCTACAACGTCGCCTTCTCGGGGGACATCCACTACCAGGACACCCGCCTGTTCAACGGCGCGGTCAACGACTTCCCGCGTGTCGAGACCCTCGTGCTCGAATCCACGTACGGCGGCCGGAACGACTATCAGACCGACCAGTCGGACTCCGAGCGCAACCTCGTCGAGGTCATCAACGAGACCCACGACCAGGGCGGGAAGGTGCTGATTCCGGCGTTCGCGGTCGGGCGTTCCCAGGAGATAATGCTCGTGCTGGAGGAGGCGATGCGCGAGGGGAAGATCCCGACCATGCCCATCCACCTGGACGGGATGATATGGGAGGCGACGGCGATTCACACGACCTATCCGGAGTATCTCCGCGACGACCTCCGCGATAGGATCTTCCACGAGGACAAGAACCCCTTCCTCGCGGACCAGTTCAACCACATCGACGCCGGCGACGAGGAGCGCGAGGAGGTCGCGGGCGGCGAGCCCTCCATCATCCTCTCGACCTCCGGGATGGTCACCGGCGGACCCATCATGTCGTGGATACGCCATCTCGGCCCGGACCCGGACACGAACATGGTGTTCGTCGGCTACCAGGCGCAGGGGACCCTGGGTCGCCGCATCCAGAACGGCCGCCGGGAGATCGCGATGCCCGACGACCGCGCCCGCAGCGACAACCTCTCGCTGAACTTCGGCGTCGAGACCGTGGACGGCTTCTCCGGCCACGCCGACCGCCAGGGGTTGGAGGACTTCGTGAAAACGATGAACCCGCGCCCGGAGAAAGTGCTCTGCGTCCACGGCGACGAGCGCTCCGTACAGGACCTCTCTAGTGCCCTGTACCACGATTACAATATGCGAACGTTCGCGCCGAAGAACCTGGAAACCTTCCGTTTCCTGTAACCGCCGAACGCCCCCTCGAACTCCGCGTTCGCGCTCCATCGTTCGTTCGGTGGGTCCCATAAAAGCAGATTGATAGGTCGGTTTAAACTCACGGAGGCCCTAGGTGAGGTATGACTCTCGTCGTCCCGTTCGACGGGTCGGAACTCGCGGAAGCCGCCCTCGTCCGGGCGGCCGAGTTCGCCACGGTGTTCGAGGAGAACGTGCGCGCCGTGAGCGTCGTCCCGGAGAACAACGCGAGGTACGCCCGGGAGCAGGGGTGGCTCGGCCCGGAGGAGGAGTTCGACCTCGAATCCGTCGTCGGGGGCCTCCACACGAACGTCACGGAGCTCTATCCGAGCGCCGACTTCCAGCATGTCGTCGTGGACCGGTACTCCCCCGCTGGCGAAATCGCAAACCGCATCCGAAAGCTGGCCCGCGACGCCGACGCGTCGATGGTGTTCGTCGGGAGCGAGAACGCCGGGCACGTCGTCGCCTCGGTGAGCAGCGTCGGCAAGCGCGTCCTGCGAGAGGACGCCTACGACGTCGTGGTCGTCCGTCAGCGGATGCCCTCGAAGGTGGCGGCGTTGCGGGAGCACTCGCCGCACAGAGAGGGCAAATCCGACTTCTACCTACCCTAGCAAGTGCCTATTTCGACGGTTCCATCGCCTCGCTCGGGTCGACGACCTCCCCGGTTTCGGGGTAGACGCCCACCTGTTCGCAGAGGTCCGCCATCGGGCAGGCCTCCGGGTCGTCCAGACAGGCTGGTTTGCGCGCGGTACAGAAGTCGCGGCCGAACTGGATGGTCGCGGTGTGCCCAAATCCGCATTTCTCGGCGGGGATTTCGGCTTCGAGAACTTCGCGCACCGCCTCGTGGTCCGCGTCCGGCGGCGCGATACCCATCCGCCGGTAGATGCGATGCACGTGGGTGTCGACCGGAAAAACGCCTGCACGACCGCCCGAGAAGAGGAGGACGCAGTCCGCGGTTTTGGGGCCGACGCCGTTGTATTCGAGCAGGCGCTCGCGGACCTCGTCGGGGTCCTCGTCTTTCACGAAGGAATCGAAGCCCTCGGTGCCGCCGTACGCCGCGACGACTTGTTCCGCGATGGTGACGATTCGCTCGGCCTTCTGGTTGTAGAGGCCCGCGGCGCTGATGGTCTCCGCGAGTTCGTCCTCGCGGGCGGCCGCGAGATGCTCGGCTAACTCCGAGGCCGGGCCGTAGCGGTCCATCAGCGCGTCGTGGGCCGGTTGGCTCGCCTTGTCCGAGGTGTTCTGGCTCAGGAGGGTGCGGACGAGACACTCGAAGCCCTCCTGTCCTCCATAGCTCTTCTGCCAGTAGCGCTCGCCCAACCGGTCGACGACGGCCTCGGCGCGGGTATCCGCCGCCGCGGCGTCGAAGCGGGAGGGAACCCCGCCACCGCGCTCGCCGCCGGAGATGTTCTCCGCGGGTTCCTCGGGCATGGTGGGGGATAGGGCGGAATCCCGGTTAAGCCTGCGCTTCGGTCCGTCGGACCGAGACGATGTACGCGGGGTTCGTGGAGTAGCGGCGTTGGAACGTCGTCCGGTGGAGCCACTCTAGGTCCCACTCCGGCCCGGCGAAGCGCTCGCGGAGTTCCGCCTCCGAGGCGCCGCCCTCCCAGACCGGCCGGTCGTTCGGGCGGACGTCGCAGAAGAGGAGCAATCGCCCGCCGGGACGGAGCACGTCGGCGAGCACCGAGGCGAAGCGCTCGCGGTCGGGTTCGCCGAGCGTGTGGTACATCGCGGAGTCGGTCACCGCATCGAATTTTAACCCCAACTCATCGAGGCGGAGCGCGTCCCAGACGAGAAAGCGCACGGGAATCCGTCGCCCGTGTGCCCTTGCGGTCGCCTCCCCGACGGCTGCGGGCGAGAAGTCGATGCCCAACACGTCGTGGCCCCGGCGAGCGAGGTAGAGCGCGAGTTCCCCGGTCCCCGTTCCGACGTCGAGGACGCGTCGGCCGACGAATCCAGCCTCTTCGAGGGCGACGAAGGCTTCCTGCGGGCGGCCGATGTCCCAGTTCGCGTCCCCGGAGCGGTAGATGGAGTCGTAGGCGTACGCGGCGGGGCGGGGGGCCCACCCGGTCACGCCCGTTCGGAGCGCCATGCCGGGAGAAGGCGGAGCGAGCGTGAAAGTCACTCCGACACGCGGAGCGTGAGTTCGAGGTCGGCTCCCCCGGCGAGCGCGGCAACGAGTTCGCGGTCGAAGTCCGCGGCCGCGGCGTCGGCGTTCACCATTACCGTCCGGTCGTCGACGTAGTCGGAGGTCCGACCGACCAGACTGCGCTCGTTCTCGAAGGAGAACTCGGGGTGGCCCGTCCCTGAAACCGTGAACTCGTGCTCGGCGGCGACGAACTCGGCCGTGATCGTCGCATCGTATGACTGACAGGCGGCGACGAACTCGGGGGCGAAGTCGGCGGGCGCCCGGTCGGCCTCGATACCCAAAATACAGTCGCCCGCGGGAGTGAGGTAGTCGTCGGTGGTGACCTCGAAGGTGCTGGCGTGCTCGCCGGAAACGTTCTCGTGGCCGGTCGCACGGACGTGTTCTTCCATACGCGCCCCTCGGGGGGACGGCTTTTCCCTCCGGCGCTTTCGCCCGGACGTAGCGTTCCGGACGGTCGGCTGTCCTCGGCCGCTCGTCCGCGGAACGTGGAACCCGTGCGACAGCCGGGTTCCCGCGGCCGAGACCTTCGTCGCACGACCATCACGTTCCGAACGGCCGGAGAAGCACGGCTGACGCACGTACTTCACCTTCGTCCTCCCACGGCTGTCGCACGTGGGAGACCTTCGCTCAGCGTGCGACGGTGACGGTAACCTCCCCGCACACACACTCGTAGGCCCGGCGCTCGCCACCCTCGGTGCGCATCGTGAGCGCCGGCTCCGTCAGGGGTCGGCCACACGACTCACAGTCACACGACAGGTCGGTGAGCATAGTAGAACAAGAGTTCCAAACCCACCTAAAAGCGACCCGTCCGCGGTGAAAGTGAAACTGGAGCGCTGAGGCGTGTGGTACCTATTCTCAGACGATAACGACCGTAAAGACTAAAGTGGGCAATCTTCTATGTACTGATACCAGAACGCCTCCGCACCGGCGTTCATCGCACAGCTAGATGAACGGAGATTTTCCCCTCAAGCGAGCGCGAAGCCGAGTAGCCCTCGCTTCCGGTACGGGGCGGGTTGGGACCGAGTGATCGAATACAATGGCAGAGCAAATCGAAGTAACGTCCGCGGACGAGCTTATTACCGAGGACGGACTGCAATCCAAGTCGAAAGGTGAACTCATCAAACTCGCTGGCCAGTTCCGGGACCGCCGGAACGACCTCAACCAGGCCGCGAGCGAACGCGCTTCCAGCCGCGACGACCTAAACGCGAAGACTCGCGAGAAGGTCGACGAGGCCCAGGAGCACCGCGAGAAGCGGGATACGCTCAACGAGCGCGTTCAGGAGCACAAGGAAGTTCGCAACGAGCTCAACGCCGACGCGAACGAGCTTTTCGACGAAGTAGACAAACGCAAGTCCGACCTCGAACTCGACGAGGGAAAGGACCTTGAGGAACTCAAGCAGGAGATCGAGGACCTCGAGTTCAAACAGCAGACCGAAGTTCTGGGCACCGAGGAGGAGCGTGAACTCATCGAGAAGATCGAGGACAAGCGCGAGGAGTACCAGAACCGAAAGGAGAAGCTGGACCAGTCCGACGACCTCGAAGAACTCGTCGAGGAGGCCGAGTCGGTGCGCGCCGAGGCGAGCAAGCACCACGAGAAGGTGACGACGCTCGCGGACCGCGCACAGAAACACCACAACCAGATGATCGAGGCCTACCGGGAGGCCGACGACATCCGGGACGAGGCCGACGAGATGCACGAGTCCTTCGTGGAGGCCCAGGAAGCGGCCGACGCCCACCACGAAGCCTTCGTCCGCGTCCAGAAGCGCCTGCGCGAACTGGACAAGCAGGAAGAGGAGGAGCGCGAGTCCGAGCGCGCCGAGGAACAGGAGAAGGCCCGCGAGGAAGCCGAGGAAATCTATCAGCGCTTCCAGGAAGGCGAGACCCTCGACACCGAGGACCTGCGCAAGCTCCAGAAGAGCGGCCTGCTTTAAGCCCGCCCAACCCCATTTCGTCCTTTTTTCACACCGCGTAGCCTCGGGTCCGCCGCCGGCGGCGGCTTTATCCGGGATGCGACCGGAACACCGGCATGGCAGACACGACCGCCAAATCGGTTCTCAGAGTCGTTCTCACCCTTTTCGGGGGCGTCGTCGCGCTCGCCGCGGGGTGGTTCGTCTTCGTCCGCTGGGGCGGGAGTCTCGCCCGAATCCTGGGCATCCTCCTCGCGCTGGCCGTCGCCGTGGCCGGCGTCCGCGCCGCGAGCAACGTTGCGGGCCGGGTCGCACCGCCGTACAACGCCGCGATGGTCGAGGTGAAAGGCCCCATCAGCCGGGACGGCGGCGGGGGTGGCTTCCCGCCGACAGGGCCGACCACGCCGGGCGCGGACGACATCGTCGAGCAGATAGAACAAGCCGACGACGACGGTGCGAGCGAGGCCCTCGTGGTGAAGCTCAACACGCCCGGCGGCGAGGTCGTCCCGAGCGACGACATCCGGCGCGCCGCCGCCGATTTCGACGGGCCGACCGTCGCGTACGCGACCGACACCTGCGCGAGCGGCGGCTACTGGATCGCTTCGGGCTGTGACCGGATTTTCGCCCGCGAGGGGAGCATCGTCGGCTCCATCGGCGTCATCGGCTCCCGCGTGAACGCGAGCGAACTCGCGGAGAAGGTGGGTCTGAAGTACGAGCGCCTCGCCGCAGGGGAGTACAAGGACGCCGGCACGCCCCTCAAGGAGATGGACGACGACGAGCGCGACTACCTCCAGGGGCTCATCGACGGCTACTACGACGAGTTCGTCGAGCGGGTGGTCGAGGGCCGCGAGTTAGAGGAAGAAGAAATCAGGGACACCGAGGCGCGCGTCTACCTCGGCGAGGACGCCCGCGAGCTCGGGCTCGTCGACGAGCTCGGTACCGAGGATGCCGTAACGGAGTACCTCGAAAAGGAGCTCGTCGAACCCGTAGCACTCCGGGAGTTCGAGGTCGGACACAGCATCGGCGCACGCATCCGGGGCGGCGCCGCGAGCGTCGCCTACGCCGCCGCGGCGGGCGCCGCGAGCGCGCTGACCGGCGACGGGCGCTTCCGGTTCGAGTGACCGCGGTGTTTTTGTCCGCGTAGGGGGAACCCGACGTACGAATGGACACCCTCGTGGTCTGTGTCGACCGGACGGGTGACCTCGCCCGGAAATCCGGCGTCGGGATGCCCGTCTCCGGGTGGGAGGCCGTCCGCTCGCTCGTCATCGAGGTCGGCCTCTCCGACCCGGAGGACTCGGGGGTGAACTGCCTGCTCGAAGCGCTTCGGGTGTGCCGGGACCTCCGGGACGGCGCCGCCGAGGCGGACGTGGCCGTCGTCTCCGGCGCGAGCGACTCAGTCGTCGGCCCGGACCGAGCGCTCGCGGCGCAACTGGACGCGTTGCTGGCCGAACACGACCCCGCCTCGGTAGTGGTCGTCGTCGACAGCGCCGAGGACGAACAGGTCGTCCCGGTTATCGAGAGTCGGGTCAAAGTAGACGCCGTCGACCGCGTCGTCGTCCGGCAGGCCCGGGACATCGAGTCTACCTACTACCTGCTCAAGCAGTTCCTCGGTGACGAGGAGCTCAGGCAGACCGTTCTGGTTCCGCTCGGCATCGTCTTGCTCGTCTTTCCGGCGCTGTTGATGTTCGTGGGGACCGCGGCCGCGGTAGCCGCCATCACCGCCGTCGTCGGGCTCTCGGTCCTCTACAAGGGCCTCGGCGTCGGCGAGCGCCTCGCCGCGCTCTCCGGGGAGCTCCGGGAGGCAATCTACTCCGGGCGCGTCTCCATCGTCACCTACGTCGTCGGGGGCGGACTGGCGACTATCGGCGTGTTCGCCGGCGTTCTCCGTACCTCGGAGCTAGTCGGCGGGCCCGTTTCCCTGCTCGCCGCGGCGGCGTTCGCCTACGCCAGCGTCCCCTGGCTGGCGCTGGCGGCGCTCGCCGCCTCGGCCGGGCGCTTGCTCGATGAGGCCATCCGCAACGAGCGGGTCGGGACCCCCTACCTCAATCTCCCCTTCGGTATCCTCGCCATCGCACTCGTCGTGCGGGGGTTCTCGGCGTACTTCCTCGAACGCGGCGCGCACATCGGGGCGATGCGACTCCCCCACATCGATATCGGCGTTGTCACCGTCGAGGCGCTGGTGCTCCGGCCGGGCGAGCGGTTGGCGCTGTTCGTCGCGGCGGGCGTGCTGGTGAGCCTTGTGGGGATTCGCGTCGCACAGTACCTCAGCGCGACGGACTTCGAGGAGGAACTCGTCCGTTAACCCACCAACCGTTCTAACTGTTCGGGCGGGACGGCGCCGCGCGCGGCGCGCTCGCCGTACACGAACGTCGGGACGCCGGTAATCCCCGCCTCCCGGGCGTCCTCGAAGGCCGCGAACACGTCCTCGCGGGTGTCGTCGATGGCGCCCACCACCTGCTCGCCGTCGAGGCCGACCGACTCGGCGCGCGCGGCGAGCACGTCGCGGTCGTCGATGGGGACGCCATCCACCCAGTGTGCCCCGTAGAGCGCCTCGTCGAAGGCCTCCCAGTCGTCGGGGTGTTCGCGCTGGACGTACAGCGAGGCGGCCTGTGCCTCCAGGGAGTCGATTTCCGGGACCTCGGTCACGTCGAGCATCGCGTCAGCGCCGTATTGCTCTTTCAGCCGCTCGACGTTCTCTTTCACCTGCTCCAAATATTCGTCGTCGGGGGTCGCCTCGGCCACGTCGATGTTCCCCTCGGCATCCCGGTGTTGCCCGCGGAGGTCGAAGGGGTGCCACTCGATTTCGAGAGGGTCGTCGTGCTCCGCGCGGAACGCTTCGAGGGACTGGCGGCCCAGATAGCAGAACGGGCAGACGTAGTCCGCGTAGACGGTGATCGAATCCATACCGTCGAGAGCGGCGAGCGAGTGATAAAATCGGCGCTCGGGGCGGAAAACACGGCTTCGGTACTTCTCGGTCGCGCGAACGAGCGGCCGAGTAAGCGTCCGATGGGCGTTTCAAGCCCGGGCGCCTCCCCCACGTATGGACGGACGCTGGGTGAGCCTCTTCTCGGGCGGGAAGGACTCCTCGTGGGCGCTCTACAGGGCCCTGGAGGAAGGGCTGGATGTGGGGCGCCTGCTCACGGTCCACCCGGAGGGGGACTCCTACATGTATCACGTGCCGGCGACGCGCCTCGCCGCGCTGGCCGCGGAGAGCATCGGCATCGAGCTCATCGAGGTGGAGCCCGACGACTTCGGCGCCGACGACGTGCCCGACTCGGGCGCGCAGGGCGACGCCGAACTCGAACCGATGGAGCGGGCGCTCTCGGAGGTAGAGTTCGAGCTCGCGGGCGTCACCGCGGGCGCGGTCGAGAGCGAGTTCCAGACGAGCCGAATCGAGGGGATGTGCGAGCGGCTGGGCTGTGAGCTGTTCGCGCCGCTCTGGCAGGAGGAGCCCCGCGAACTGGCGGAGGCGATGCTCGACACCGGCTTCGAAATCACAATCATCCGCGTGGCCGCCTACGGCCTCGACGAGTCGTGGCTCGGGCGGACGCTCGACTACGAGGCATTGGACGAGCTGGAGGAGCTCAACGAGGAGTACGGCGTCCACATATTGGGAGAGGGCGGCGAGTTCGAGACGCTCGTCACGGACGGCCCGCACATGAGCCGGCCCATCGAGTTGGCGTACGAAACGGAATGGGACGGCACGCGTGGAACCCTGAACATCGAGGACGCGCGACTCGGCTGACTACACCTGGTTCGTGGGTAACTACTCCGGGTTCGTAATCGTCGTGTGCGCGCCGAGGAGCGCGCCCGAGAAGTCGACGTTCTCCAACTCGACGTGCTCGTCGACGATGGAGTTCCGAATGTCGCAGTCCCGGATGACGGCCTCGGGGAACACCACCGCACGGTCGAGCGACGAGTTCTGCACCGACGCGCCGTCCATCACGTGGACGTTCTCGCCGAGGTCGGTGTTGTCGACGCGGGCGGCGTCCCCGACGAGGTTCTCGCCGTCGAGTTGCCACGCCACGGCGTCGAGATAGGAGTCGGCGGTCCCGATGTCGAACCACGCCTCGTCGAAGGTGAAGGCGTGGACTGCGCGACGGTCCTGCAGCCACTGCATGAACCAGCCCGGCTCGTCGGGGTTGTTGCCGTTCGAGAGGTACTCGGAGAGCAGCGGGAGCACGTCGGCGGGGAACGCATAACACGCGATGGAGACGAGGGTACTCTTCGGGTCGTCCGGCTTCTCCTGGAAGTCGGTGACCTCGTCGCCGTCGAGTTGCACCAGCCCGTAGGATTTGGCGCGTTCCTTCGACCCCACGTCGTAGGCCGCCAAGGCGGAGGCGTCCTCGCCTTTTGCCTCGAAGAAGTCGATGAACTCGCCGACGTCGAAACTGATGACGTTGTCGCCGGCGATAACCATCAGGTCGTCGTCGACGCCTTCGCGCTCGACGAGTTGGGCGAGCGCGCCGACAACGCCGAACTTCTCCGATTCGCCGCTCGTGTCCTCAACGGAGACGGTGGGCTTCTCGAAGGGTGAGTCGGCGAGGTGCTCCTCGAAGTCCTCGGCGAAGCGCTCGTTCGTGGAGACGAAGACCTCGTCGACGCGGTCATCGGCTTCTAACCCCTCGAAGATGCGGTCGATGACCGAGAGTTCTCCCACCGGGAGAAACATCTTCGGCCGGTTCTTCGTGATCGGCCAGAGACGGGTCGCGTACCCCCCAGCGAGAACAACGGCTTTCATAGCGGGACTATCCACCCCGACCGATAAGGATTTTTTCATCGGACCGACCATCACGGTATGGGCACGTCAGCGGAGACGACGCGCCAGCGCATCGCCGACGCCCTCCGGGAGCGCCCCGCGACGGCGGGCGGGCTGGCCGACGAGTTCGGCGTGACGGCGGCCGCGGCCATCGACCACGTCCAACACCTCGCGAAGAGCCTCGACGCGACGGACGAGGAACTGCTTGTCCGCCCGCCGGAGTGTCGGGACTGCGGGTTCAATGACTTCGACGACCTCATAAACAGACCGTCGCGCTGTCCGGAGTGTAAATCAGAAAGCATCGAGGAACCCGCGTTCAGAATCGGATAGGGAACCGAGCCAGCGACCGAAACGAACATCGACACCAACGCACACCCATCGACATGGTAAAGCCCAGGGTCGCGCTCGCCGCGTTCGTTTTCGCCGGGCTCGGAGTGGCGATTACACAGCTCGTCGAGTTGGCGTTCGTCGAGTCGGGCGTGTTACGGGCTGGAATCAACGGGCTCTTCGTTGGCACGACGACCTACGTTGGGATGAAAACCGTCGAACGGACCGGGAGCGCGGAGTAGCGACAGGGAACCGTCGAGCGCCGGTCAGGAGCGTCGTTCCGCGTCGATGCCCCGGAGCGTTATTCCACGTAATCGATGTCCTGGAGGTTGTCCTGCGCTTCCTCCTGGGCCTCGCCGTTGCGGCCGTAAATCTGGGGCGAGTCGACGCCGGTGACGACGATCATCGTGCGCATCGACCCGTCTAACTCCTCGTCGATGGAGGTCCCCCAGATGATGCGCGCGTCGGGGTCGATGCGGTCGTAAATCTCCTCGACCACACCTTCCGCCTCCTCGATCGCCATATCAGGGCCGCCAGTCACGTTCACGAGTGCCGAGGTCGCCGCGGAGATGTCCACGTCGAGGAGCGGCGAGCGAAGCGCGGAGTTCACCGAGTCCTGGGCCTTCTGCTCGGAGTCCGATTCCCCGAGCCCTATCATCGCGACGCCGCCCTTCTCCATGACCGTGCGAACGTCGGCGAAGTCCAGGTTCACGAGACCGGGCTTCGTGATGAGTTCTGTAATCCCCTTCACCGAGCGCATGAGCACCTCGTCGGAGACTTTGAACGCCTGCTTGACGGGCAGTTTGCCCACCGAATCGAGCAGACGGTCGTTGGGGACGACGATGACGGTGTCCGCCACGTCACGGAGCCGTTCAAGGCCGGCTTCGGCGTTCGTTCGTCGCACTTCCCCCTCCGCGGTGAACGGCGTCGTGACGATGGCGATGGTGAGCGCGCCGATCTCGCGGGCCGCCTTCGCGACGACGGGCGCGGAGCCGGTGCCGGTGCCGCCGCCCAGGCCCGCGGTGACGAAGACCATATCGGAGCCCTCGATGGCGCCGTAGATGTCGTCCTGGCTTTCGAGGGCGGCTTCCTCGCCCACCTGGGGGAGAGAGCCGGCGCCTCGACCGGAGGTGCGGTCCTCGCCCATCAGGATCTTCTGGTCGGCCTCGATTTCGACGAGGTGCTGAACGTCGGTGTTCGCGGCGACGAGTTCCGCGCCGTGGATTCCCTCCTCGAACATCCGGTTTATCGTGTTCGAGCCGGCGCCGCCACAGCCGACGACGGTAATATCGGTCTGGAGGTCCTCCAGAACCGCTTGCAGTTCCTCGTCGGTCATGTTGCCGGAGGCGTTCTCCGCGTCCGTCCGGGACGAATCGGGGCTGTCCGGCGCGCCGGTCAGTTCCGGACCGCCGTCCTCCGCCGACTCCGAGGCCTCCTCCTCTTCGGCCTCGTCGATGGCGTCCTCAACGATGGAGTCCATTATTGGCTGTACCCTGTGCGAGCACGCCTAATTACCTTTCCCCTCCGCGTCAGACTCGCGTCCGACGCCGTCGCCGTGTTCGGGGCCGTCATCCGTCACACCGGGACAGTCGGGGTCCACGGTCCAGAACAGAAGAGGGGCGGCTACACGTCGAACGTCCGGCTCTCCTCGCTTTGAACCGCTTCAGGCGGGATTTCCTCCCCGCGGACTTCGACGGCCTCGCCGGCGGCGAGTTTGCCGAAGGCGGGCCCCTCCGAGACGCCCAGCGTGCGGGCCGCCTCGGGGTCGAAGGTCTCGCGGACGGCGACGACTTCCCCCGACTCCCGTTCGACGGCGTCGTACTTCTCCCCGAGGAGGTCGGCGAGGTCGGCGACCAGTTCGTCGTAGGCCTCCGGGTCGGGAAACGCGGCGCTCCCCTCGACGAGTGAGCCGTTCTCGGCGGTGCCGTAGGCGAGCGCCGACGCGGCGACGAGCGCTCGGGTGCGCGCTTGGTCCACGCCCGCGCACTCGGCGAGCAGGTCGTCGGGGAGCGATTCGACCGCGTACTCCCCGGCACCCGTTCGCTCGCGGGCCGGTGCGCCGAATCGCAGGCCGTCGTCGACCGAGCGCAGGCGCGTTTCGAGTTGCGCCGCGAGCGCGAGGGGGACGCCGTCCGTCTCGCGGAGATACGTCTCGCTCACGACCCGGTAGCCGAGCCCCGCGATGGTTTCCCGGAGGTCGGCGCGTTCGCCCGCCACGAGCGCGCGGGTCGCGCCGCTACGCTCGAAGGCCCGCCGGACCACCTCGGGGTCCGGCTCGCCCATCGCGGAGAGCGCCCAGTCCGAGCCGATGTGCCCGACACGCCAGTCAGTCTCCTCGACGATTCGGGTGGGCCGGGGCGCGTAGTGGTCGTCGCCGAAGGAAACAACCGTCCGTTCGTGGGTCGGCGGCGTGTCGCCGAGTTCGAGGATGGCCGCGGCGACGGCCTCCGCGCCCGCGGGGTCGTTCCACTCGGCCTCGGCGCTTCCCAACTCGACGAACAGGGAGGGACAGCCCACCTCGCTCGGGCCGTGGTGCGTACACTCGATGCCCGTGTCGTAGTTCTCGGGGGCGTACTCGTCGAAGGCCGCGAGGAGGCGCTTCTGGACGTTCGGCGCGGCGCGCGCGAGTCCGCCTTCCGTCCCGCCGTACTCAGCCGGGCCGAAGTTCCCGGTGAAGTGTGCGGTGAGGAGGGGTCCCGTCTCGCCGGCGTGTTTCGACGCGAACGCGACGAGGTCGGGGTCGTCGAACATGGCGGCGGCGCGCTCGGCCTCCAAGTGGGGTTCCTCGATGGTCCGGAGGGCGAAGTCGCCGTGTTTTTTCGGGGCGTTCCCCCGCCAGTCCGCGCGTTCGAGGAGGGCCTCACGGATGGACAGCGACGCCTCGTCGGCGCGGCTACAGACGATACCTATCACGGGCGAACGGAGAGGAGGGGCCGACAAGGGGGTTTCGGACTACCGCGTGAACGCGTCGCGCGCGGCGTCGCGGGCGCTCCCGAGCACGAAGGCGAGCTCCCCGCGGCGGCTGGCGAAGAGCGCGACGCCGAGGACCGTGTAGAGGGCTGTGTAGCCGAGCAGCAGGTCGTGGCTGCCGAAGGGGAGCGCCACCCAGTCCCGGATGATGGCGAACTCGATGACGACCTGTGAGGCGAAGAGGACGAGCAGTCCGACGGCCTCGCGGCCGCTGATGCAGAAGTTGATGAGCACCGCGATAGCGAAGAAGCTCTGTGCGGCGGTAATCCAGATTTCGGCGGACTGGCGCGCGTCGAAGGGGAGCGTGCCGACGCTCCCGATGGAGAGGCTGTAGACGACTGCGAGCGTCCCGATGAGCAGCGTCCACTGATTGAGCTTCGAAGAGACGAGGGCGTTGAAGCCGGCCGTCGAGCGTGCCTTGTTCACGAGGTAGGCGACGACGATGAGTTCGGGGCTCTCGCTCGCGAGCGGCGCGATCCACTGAATCATGAAGAAACTCGGGATGCCGAAGTCCGTGCCCAGCGTTTCGAGGCCGTGGGCGAAGGGGTGGACCGCGGTGTAGATGAGTGCCCCCGAGAACGCGAAGAGCGTGAGCGAGACGAGGGCTCGGCCGGCCTTCGGGAACCCGTGGAAGTACGCCGGCACGCCGACCTGGTCCTCGACCTCCTCGATGTCGCTGCTGACCGCGATGCTGATGTAGATGACGTAGAGGCCGACCAGAAAGAGCGTGTCGACGATGCCGATGCCCCCGCCGAGCGGGACGAAAAACGCGAACGCCGTCGCGGCCAGCAGGAAGGCGATTTCGACCGCGATTTTCCGGTCGAGGTTGACGACGTCGGCGAGGAACCCCTCGCGCTCCGCGACCGCGGCGTCCGCCGATGAGTTCCCCCGATAGAGGGTGAACAGCGCGATGCCGGACCAACCGAGGCCGATGAGGATGCGGTTCGCGCCCGTCATGTTCGCCACGGCGAGGTTGGCGTCGTGACACGCGGCGGCGAGCGGCGTGACCCCGTTCTCTATCTGGGCGGCGGTGAACTGCGCGCAGGCCTCCGCGGTCGCCCCGCCGGAGCCGGCGCCCCACGCGTAGAGCGCGTCGACCGCGTACTCCGGCGCGACCGCGAGCACCGCGAGAACGGCGATGGCGAACGCCCGGGGGACGTCCTTCTCGGCCGTTTCGGCCCCCCACGCGAGGAGGAAGGACCCCCCGAGGATGCCGACTCCGCTCACGGCGACCGTGAGGAGGGCGCCGAGCGACTCGGCGCCGCCGGTGGCCCACGTGTACACCCAGGGCACGGTCAACGCGACCGCCCCGAAGAACGCCGCGAGGGGGTGGCGTAGGTACTGTGACATGGTGGTGCGCTTCCGAACCAACCTACGTTTGTCTGTCGGTTCGAATCCCAAATGTGGGTCCGGCGGTTTTTATCCGGGGAGCACGGAGAGGGCGTATGCAGGTCTTCGGACTCCTCGGCAACCCGGTGGGCCACTCGCTCTCGCCCCCGATGCACGAGGCCGCCTACGACGCGTTGGGGATGGAGGCGCGCTACGTCACCTTCGAGCCCGGCAAGGACGAGGCCGTCGAGGCCATCGAAGCCGCCAAGACCCTCGATATTGCAGGGTTGAACGTCACGATTCCCTTCAAGCAGGACGTGCTCGACGCCGTGGAACCGGACGCGCTCGCTCGGCGCATCGGCGCGGTGAACACCGTCGACTTCTCGACGAGCCCCCCTACCGGATACAACACCGACGCCGCGGGCGTCCGGCGCGCGCTCGAACACCACGGCGCGACCATCGAATCGAGCGAGGCGGTCCTCGTCGGCGCGGGCGGCGCGGGGCGCGCGGTCGCCTACGCCCTCACCGACGCGGGCGCCGATTTGACCATCGTCAACCGGACCGTCGAGACTGCCGAGGAACTCGCCGACGAGACCGGCGCCGACGCCGACGGCCTCACGGCTCTCCCCGAGCTCCTTCGGGGTGCGGACCTGCTGGTGAACGCCACCAGCGTCGGGATGGAAGAGGACCGCTCGCCCGTTCCCAAGGACTCGCTCCACGACGGGCTGACCGTGATGGACGCCGTCTACGCCCCCCTCGACACGCGGCTCCTGCGCGAGGCCCGCGAGGCCGGCGCCGACACCGTCGACGGCGCGTGGATGCTCCTCTATCAGGGCGTCGTCGCCTTCGAGCACTGGACCGGGGAGGACGCCCCCGTCGACGCGATGAACGACGCATTGCGGGAACGCCTTTAAATCAGGGGCGTGAGTAGGGAGAGGAAATGGGACTGCTCTCGCAACTCAAGTCGCTGCTCGGCCTCGACTCCGGAACGGAAGGGGGCGGCAACGACGTGGACGTGACCGTCGAACGGGAACCGGACGCCGAACCCGACGCGTCGAGCGAACACGCGGTGAAGGACCCCGCGGACGAGGTCGAAACCGAGGAATCCGACCGCGAACCCGGCGTCGACGAGTCGGAGACAGAGGCCTACGAGGAGGAGATCGAGGAGAACGCGCCCGCGGCGGGCACCGACGCCGCCGCCTCCACCGGAACCCTCGTCGAGGAGGACAACGCAAACGAACCCCACGAGGCCGCCGAACCCGCCGAGGCCGCCGGCCCGACCGGCGCCGAGGACGCCATCGAGGAGGCCGAACCCGGCGACGAAGCCGGAACCGACAAGGACGAATCGGTCGACGAGTCCGAAACCGAGGCCTACGAAGAGGAAATCGAGGAGAACGCGCCCGCGGCGGGCACCGACGCCGCCGCCTCCACCGAAACCCTCGTCGAGGAGGACAACGCAGACGAGCCTCACGAGGCCGCCGAACCCGCCGAGGCCGCCGGGCCGGCCGGCGAACTCGACCAGTCGACCGAGCACATCAAGGGCATCGGGCCGGCGTACGCCGAGACGCTCGCCGATGCGGGCGTGGGAACCATCGCCGACCTCGCCGCGGTCGAGGACACCGACGCCCTCTCCGAGGAGACCGGCCTCTCCGCGAAGCGCCTGGGCCGGTGGGTCGACCGCGCGCGCTCGTGGGAACCGTAAGCGGGTTGCCGGGGGGTTCCCTTTGAGCCGTATGAACCCGACGCCGGTCACCGACCGGGCGGCGTTCCGCGCGGCGGCGAGCGACGCCGCGGGCGCCCGCGTCCCGGTCGTGGCGACGCTCCGGTCCGACCCCTTCGATGCCTACCGGCGCGCCCGGGGCGACGACCCGGCGTTCTTCTTCGAGACCTCGGGCGGCCCCGAGGGGTGGGGCTACTTCGGCGTCGCCCCCGACGCGTTCTACGAGTCGAGCGAGGCCTTCGACACGCTCGAAACCGTCCTCGACGGCGAGGGGCTCGTCCGCGGCGACTGCGAAATCCCCTATCCGGGGGGCCTCTTCGGCTGGCTCTCCTACGACGCCGTCCGGGAACTGGAGGACCTACCCGACGCCGCCGCACGCGAGCGCGAACTCCCGCGGGTGCAGGTGGGTCGCTACCCGACCGTCGCGGCGTGGCGCGAGCCCCACGACGGCGAGACGGAACTCAGGCTGGTCTCGGCGCCCCGCGTGGAAAACGCCGACGACGCCGACGACGCGTACGACCGGGCGCTCGCCGACATCGACGCCCTCGCCGAGCGCATCGAAACCGGCGACCCCGAACACGGCGACCCGCCCGCCTCCGCCGAGTCGGTCCCCTTCGCGTCCGACTGCGGGCGGGCGGCCTTCGCCGACCGCGTGCGAACGGTGAAGGAGTACATCCGCGAGGGGGACACCTTCCAGGCGAACGTGAGCCAGCGTCTCGTCGCGCCCGCGGCGGTACACCCCGTCGCCGCCTACGACGCGCTCCGGGAGATGAACCCCGCGCCCTACTCGGGACTGGTGGAGTTCCCCGGCGTCGACCTGGTGAGCGCGAGCCCCGAACTCCTCCTCGAAACTGACGGCGAGCGCATCGAGACCGAACCCATCGCGGGGACCAGACCGCGGGGGGAAAACGAAGGGGAGGACCGCGAGTTGGCGGCTGACCTCACGGGCAACGAGAAGGAGCGCGCCGAGCACGCGATGCTCGTTGACCTGGAGCGCAACGACATTGGAAAAGTGAGCGTCTACGGGAGCGTCGACGTGGCGGAGTACCGCCGTGTGGACCGCTACTCGGAGGTGATGCATCTGGTCTCGCTCGTGACGGGCGACGTGCGCGAGGGCGCGACGCTCGCGGACGCCGTCGCGGCGATGTTCCCGGGTGGGACCATCACCGGCGCGCCGAAGCCCCGGACAATGGAGATCATCGACGAAGTGGAGAAGACGAGACGCGGCCCCTACACGGGGAGCATGGCCGCTATCGGCTTCGACGGCGCGGCGACGTTGAACATCGTCATCAGAACTCTGGTCCGGTACGGCGACGAGTACGGCCTGCGGGTGGGCGCTGGCATCGTCCACGACTCCGTGCCCGAACGGGAGTACGAGGAGACCCTGGACAAGGCCCGCGCGCTGGTGAACGCGGTCGACGAGGCCCTCGGGACGGAGATGGGGATAGAGAGATGATGCTCGTCATCGACAACTACGACTCCTTCGTCTACAACCTCGTCCAGTACGTCGGCGAGGTCGCTGAGGACGTCGTCGTGAGGCGCAACGACGCCGTCACGGTCCCGGAAATCGAGGCGATAGACCCCGACGGCGTCGTCGTCTCCCCGGGTCCGGGCACGCCACACGAGGCGGGCGTCTCGATGCCCGTGTTCGGAACCGATTTGCCAGTATTGGGCGTCTGTCTCGGCCACCAGGCGCTCTGTGCCGTCCACGGCGCGCCGGTCGGCCACGCCGACGAGGTGGTCCACGGGAAGGCCTCGACCGTCCACCACGACGGGAACGGCGTCTTCGCGAACCTGCCCGACTCCTTCGAGGTCGGGCGCTACCACTCGCTGGCCGTCGAGCGCGACGACCTGCCCGCCGAGCTCGTGGAGACGGCCAGCACCGACGACGAGGCGGACGTGTTGATGGGCGTGCGCCACCGGGAGAAACCCCACGTCGGCGTGCAGTTCCACCCTGAAAGCATTCTGACAGGCCCGCCCGAAGACCCCAGCAGCCTCGAGCTGGGCAAACGGATGGTGCGGACCTTCGTGGAGGAAATATGCGCTACCACGTGAACGGCTCGCTGGTGCCCGCGGACGAGGCCACCGTGAGTGTCCGCGACCGGGGCTTCATGTACGGCGACGCCGCCTTCGAGACCCTCCGGGCGTACGGCGGCGACGTGTTCGAATGGCGCGCTCACGCCGAGCGACTGAGCCGCTCCTGTGAGTTACTGGGAATGGGCGACGCCGTCCCGGAGGACCTCTACGACCGGATTCTGGCGACGCTTACGGGCAACGGCCTCGAAGAGGCCTACATTCGAGTCTCCGTCACCAGGGGCGTGCAGCCGGGGAAGCTCACGCCGGGCGAGGCGACGGACCCCGGCGTCGTCGTGGTGGTGAAGGAACTCCCCAGCGGCGGGCCCGACGGGGACGACGTGTGGGAGGACCCCGCGGCGGTCGAGACGGCCTCGGTAAAGCGCGTCCCGGACGCCGCGCTCCCCGCGCGGGCGAAGACGCACAACTACCTCAACGGCGTACTCGCCAGGTTGGACGCGCCCGACGCGGACGAGGCCCTCATGACCGATTCGGAGGGCGGGCTCGCGGAGGGCGCGGCGAGCAACGTCTTTCTGGTCTCGGAGGGCGCGCTCCGCACGCCCTCGCTGGACGGGCCCGTCCTCCCCGGAATCACCCGAAAAGTCGTTCTCGAACTGGCCCGCGAAGAGGGGATTCCGGTGCGGGAGGAAGGACTAACGCCCGCGGACCTCCGAACTGCTGAGGAGGCGTTCCTGACGAACACGACGTGGGAGGTCAGGCCCATCGCGCGTGCCGACGGCGTTTCCGTGGGGGGGGGCCCCGTCACCGAACTCCTGACCTACCGTTTCGACGAGCGGGTGGCCGAGCACTACGACGGGGATTGAAGGCCGGCGATCGCGTTTTTCGGCGTGATGGCCGAGCGAATCGTCTCTGAGCGCCCCACGGGTTCGACGCATCTGTTCACCGTCCGCGACGAAATCGCCGAGAGCGAGGTCGAGGCCGTGCTCGTCGCCACCGAAAACGGACCGCGCGCGTGGCTCAACTACTGTCGGCACCGGGGCGCCCGCCTCGATACCGGCGAGGGAGCGCTCCGGGACGGGTCGATTCGCTGTCCGCGCCACGGCGCGGTGTTCGACCCCGAGTCCGGCGACTGCGAGTCGGGGCCGTGTGCGGGGAAACCCCTGCACGGCCTGGACGTGGAGCGCCGCGAGGACGGGGTCTACCTCACGGCGAGCGGATATTCGTTCGTCGGCGAGGGTGGGATTTAGAGGTCTTCTGCCGCCTCGGGCGCCGCCGAGCGCGTCTCGCCGTCCCGCGTCTCGATTTCGACCTCGCCGGTCTCGCGGTAGTGGTTACCGAGTATGACTTTCCGGGGGATTCCCAACAGATCGCTTTCGGCGAAGCGCTCGCCGATTGACTGTCCGGGGTCGTCGAAGAGGAGCGTCCGGCGGGAGCCACACGCGCCGTGGATGCTGTCGGCGACGGCGGCCAGCTCCCCGCTGTAGTCGAGGGGAATCACCGACACGTCGTAGGGAGCCACGCTTCGCCCCGTCTCGGGCCACCGGAGGCCGTCGCCGTCGGCGTGCTGGGAGATTAGCGTGTGGACGAGTCGCTCGACGCCGATGCCGTAACTGCCCATCACCACCGACTGGTCACCCCCGTCGGGGCCGTCGACGGTGAGACCCATCGCGTCGGCGTAGCGGGCGCCCAGTTTGAACGTGTGCCCGACTTCGACCGCCTCGCCGCCGACGAGGTCCGTCCCGCAGTCGGGGCAGGCGTCGCCGGCCGCGAGCGCGGGACCCGCCTCGGCGGTCGTTCCGAACCGGCAGCCCTCGGCGGGACAGTACGTCGCGTCGAGGGTCCCCGACTCGACGGGCGCGAGGAACTCCTCGGAGTCGGAGCCGCCCATCACGCTGTTCGCCGCGTCGGCAACGACGAAGTCGACGCCCAGGGCGTCGAGGAGTTCGGCGTACGCCCGCCGGACCCGCTCGTACGTCGCGTCGAGGGATTCCTCGGAGGTGTGGAAGCTGTAGGCGTCCTTCATCGTGAACTCCTTCGTCCGGAGCAGTCCGCCCCGGGCGTGGTCGTCGCGGTGTTTCCGCCCGACTTGATAGACGAGCACCGGGAGGTCGTCGTGTGAGCGGGCGGCCCCGTTGAGGAGTTCGACCGCGGCCTCCTCGCCGGTGGGGGCGAGGCACATCGCCTTGCCCTCGCGGTTCTCGAAGGTGAACATCTCCCCCTCGAAGGCGCCCCAGCGGCCGCTTCGCTCCCAGGGCTCCTTGTGACTCAGTTGGGGGAGCCGGACCTCGCGGGCGCCGATCCCGTCCATCGCTTCCCGGACCCGCTCGGCGACGGTCCGCCGGACGCGCTCGCCGGTGGGGGTGAAGGCGTAGAGGCCGCTGCCGAACTGCCGTATCAGCCCGGCCCTGTGCGCGAGGCGGACGGCGCGGTTCTCCCGGTCGGGAGCCTCGCGGCTGGTGAAGAGGAGCGTCTCGCTACGCCGCACGACCACCACCCCCGTCGGCGTCGCTGTCGGTGCGGAGCCTCAGCGTCGAGAGAGAATCAGTACGACCGTCGCGGAACCCGGCCGCGGGCCGCGCCGGACCCGCGGGTGTCGAAACCGAACCGTTCGTTTCGCATCATTGCATTCGGAACGACCGAAGCCGAGTTGAAGTATCTTTCGCGGCCCCGAAAACGTATCCCGCGCTCCGCCGTGCGTCCGGTATGGCCGACGGCGCCTTCGCGGGGTCGGGGGAGCGGATTCTGTGGGTGTGGACCGGCACCGAGTTGCTCGCGCTCGTCGCCTTCTTCCTGCTGTTCGCACCCGCGGCGCTCACGGGGCGGGGTTTTGGTTCCTTTCCCGCGGGCTTCGTCCGCGTCGCCTGGCTCTTCCTCCTTCTCGAACTCCTGATTCCGCTGGTCGTCTACGCGGATATGCGCCGGCGCGGCGACATCGATCACACATGGCTCCACATCGCCGCGGCGCCCCTGTTGAACCTGGTGGGTCTCGCGGCGTACCTCTCACGCCCCGACGGCGGCTGAGGGCGCAGAGCCCGCCGACGATACTGTCGGGGCCCCGTTCGAGGCCACGAAGACACCCGTGGGGCGGGACACCCGCGACCGTCCTCTCCCTGTAGGGGCCCAAAAGGACATCTCCGTGCTGGAGGCCGAGTGCGTGAAGTTAAAACCCCGGCGGGTGTAAGCCGCCGGTATGGAAGTTCCCACGTCACTTGCCGCGTACACGCGGGTGCTGAAACTCGCCAGCACCCCCGAGTGGGAGGAGTTCTCCCGCGTGGCGCTCGTCGCCGGAGCGGGTATCCTCCTCATCGGCGTTATCGGCTTCGTCATCCTCCTCGTGATGGGTATCATCCCGGGTGCCTGAGATGGGTGTCTTCGCCGTCAAGACCACGGCCAGCCAGGAACAGACCGTGGCGGACATGATCGCGAACCGCGAGGAGCCCGAGATTCACGCCGTCATCGCGCCCGAGTCGTTGGTGAGCTACGTGATGGTCGAGGCCGACGGCCAGGCCGTCATCGAGCGCGTCATCGAGGAGATTCCCCACGCTCGCTCCATCGTTCCGGGCCAGAGCGGCATCTCGGAGGTCGAGCACTTCCTCTCCCCGAAGCCGGACGTCGAGGGCATCGCGGAGGGCGACATCGTCGAGCTCATCGCCGGGCCGTTCAAGGGCGAGAAGGCGCAGGTCCAGCGCATCGACGAGGGCAAGGACCAGGTCACTGTGGAGCTCTACGAGGCGACGGTCCCGATTCCCGTGACGGTGCGCGGGGACCAGATTCGGGTGCTGGATTCAGAAGAGCGATAAATCGCTCTTCAGCGTCTCGTTCGCTAACGCTCACGAGACCTCCGAGGAACGCTGAGCGCTAGCGAGGCGTTCCTCGGAAAGGTGAGCGGGCGCGGAGCGCCCGCGAGCAGATTCTGAAGAACGCTGAGTGAAGCGACGTTTCTCGGAAAGGTGAGCGAAGGGTTGACAATCAGTCCGCACGGGCCGCCGGCACCGCGTCCTCTTCTAAGCGCTCGCGCAGGCGCTCCGTATCGACCCGTTCCTCGATGCGCGCGAGCAGGCGCTCGCGAGTCCGGATGTCGTCGGTCGAGCCGTCGTAGTGGCGCACGAAGTCGGTGCGGGTGTGTTCCTCGAAGGCGTGTTGGATGGCGAAAAACCCCTCTGGAACCACGGTGCCACAGACCCGACACTCGTGGGCTTCGTGTGCGTTCACCTGGTGTGCGAGCGCCGCTTCGGGGTCGCCAAAGGTTCGCCCACAGTCGCCGATACCACATTCCCACCCGGGCATAGGGTCTTTTTACCGAAACCGCCTCAAAAACCTTCCGGCCATCCTATCAGCGTCCGCCGGTTTTTCCCGCTACCGCTGGCTGAAGATGAGGTTGCGCTGTATCTCGTTTGCCCCCTCGTATATAACGGGGACACGGGCGTCGCGGTAGACCCGCGCGATGCGCCGGTCGTTCAGGACGGAGCGCCCGCCGTGGAACTGCATCCCCTGTTCGGCGCAGTCCACCGCGGTTTCGGTCGCCTTGGTCTTCGCGAGCGCGCCCCAGTAGCCGGGGTTCTTCCCCTGTGCCACTTTCTCGGCGGCGCGCCACACCAGCGAGCGCGCGGACTCGAACTCCAGGAGTTGGTCCGCGACGCCGTGCTGAACTGCTTGAAAGCGGTCCATCGTCCGGCCGAAGCCCTCGCGCTCGGTGACGAAGTCGACGGTTTCCTCGACGGCGGCCGCCGCGAGGCCGATGCCGTGGCCGCCGACGATGACGCGGCCGTGGTTGAAGAACTCCGCGAGCATCGTGAAGCCGACGCCCTCGTGGCTGATGCGTTTCTCCGCCGGAATCCGACAGTCCTCGAAGGTGATGTGGGCCTGCTTGGACGCCCTGAAGGCCATCTTCTCCGGGATGTGTTCGGCCTCGAAGCCCTCCGTATCGGTGGGGACGATGAAGAGGGAGTGGTTGCCGTAGCGGTTGTCCTCGTCGTCGCCGGTGCGGGCGTAGACCGTGAGCCAGTCGGCCTCGACGCCGTTGCCGATCCAGTACTTCTCGCCGGTGAGTTCGTACGCCTCGACCTCGCCATCGTCTCCCTCGATGCGCTCCGCGCGGGTCGCCATCCCCGCCAGGTCGGAGCCGGTCTCGGGCTCCGAGACCGCGAGCCCTGTAATCTGCTCGCCCTCCGCGACCGGTCGCAAATACTCCTCTTTCTGTGCTTCAGTACCGTACTTCTCCAGCATCTCGGCGCCGAAGCTCGCCAACTGGAGCGTGAGCGCGATGCCGGCGTCCGCGCGGTAGAACTCCTCTGCCATCGCGAGATACTCTTGCAGGCCGAGGCCGCGGCCGCCGTACTCCTCGCCGATGTCCTGCGCGACGAGGCCCGCCTCGCGACCCGCCTCCACGACCTCCCACGGGTACTCCCCCGCCTCGAAGTAGTCGGCGGCGTTCGGTTCGATGTGCTCCGCGGCGAACTCGCGGGCTTCCTCCTTGACGCCGCGGGCGTCCTCGGGTATCAGGTCTTCGGAGAGCAGGTCCATACCCGATATGCGGGGGGAGGGAGCATAAAAGGGGGCGCCGGGGACGGACCGGCAGGGACTTTACCGGCCGGTGAATACCCGGGGGCGTGACGGACACGCGGGTTGACCTCCACGTGAAAGTACTCGACGAGCGGGTCGCCGAGCGGGCGAAGCGCCGCGGCGTCGACACGCTCGTCTACGCCCCCCACTTCACGCGCCTGCCGACGGCTCGCCGGCGCGCGGAAGCGTTCAGCGATGACGAACTCACTGTCGTTCCCGGACGGGAGGTGTTCACCGGAACGTGGGGGAACCGGAAGCACGTGCTCGCAATCGGGCTCTCCGAGCCGGTCCCCGACTTCATTCCCTTAGAGACGGCGATGGCCGAGTTCGAGCGCCAGGGCGCCGCGGTGCTGGCGCCCCATCCGGAGTTCCTGAACGTCTCGCTCTCCGCGTCGGACATCGCCTACTACGAGGACACCCTCGACGCCGTGGAGACGTATAACCCGAAACACCTGCCCGCGGACAACCGGCGGGCCCGCGAAATCGCCGCCGACACGGGGATTCCCCCCTTCGCCTCGACGTACGCGCACCTCAGAACGACGGTCGGCGAGGTGTGGAGCCGCTTCGACCGCTCGATACGGTCCGAAGCGGAGCTCGTGGGCGCGCTCCGTGAGGGCGCCCCACGCGGGGTTGGCCACCGCGACGGCACGGTCCACCGCCTCCGGCGCGCCGCCGAGTTCGCGCATCTGGGCTGGGAGAACTCCTACGGCAAACTCGACCGAATCCTCCTCTCGGGGATGGAACCGACCCACCCCCGGCACATCGCCTACGAGGGGCGCTTCGAGGACGCCGCGCTCTACTAGAGCCCGATCGTCCGGTTCGCGGACTCGGTCGCACGGACGACCGCCTCCTCGATGCCGGGCGGGAGCGCGGGCACGACGTAGAAGAGCAGGCCCGCCACCGCCAGCACTTCCAGTATCGTAATGAAGACCGTAACGACGCCGGCGTAGTCGCTGACGACGGTCACGCCCACCGGGAGGCCGTACTCGGTGCTCGACAGCGGGTAGAAGAGCGCGACGCCGCGCTTGCTCCCGACGATGTCGAGGACGAAGTGGGTGAGCACGCCCAGCCACACCCACTGAAGATTACCGAAGTAGAGGGGGTAAGCGAGGAACACCCCGAGAACCGGGAGGTTGTGGAGCGCCTTGCGGTGTTTGCCGTAGTGGGCGTCCACGTCGGGGAACAGCGCGCCCAGAACCAGGGGCACGAACATCGCGGCGATGAGCTCGAACGTCTCGAGGTTCCCCGCCGGTTCGAGGACGTAACCCAAGCCGATAGCCAACAGCGCCCCGTTGAGGACGTGTTCCTTCCTGTTCACAGGTATCCCTCCAGTTCATCGAGCGCGGCGCGGGCGATTTTACCCTTGATCTCCACCCGGTCGCCGTCGAACTCCCGTCGGACGACGTCACAGAAGGAGTCCCCCGAACCCCACTCGCCGGCGTGGGCGACGCCGATGTACACCGTGCCGACGGGTTTCTCCTCGGTGCCCCCGGTCGGACCGGCGATGCCGGTCGTGGAGAGCGCCCACTCCGCCCCCGCGTCGTCGCGGACGGCGCGGGCCATCGCCCGCGCGACCGGTTCGGAGACGGCGCCGTGCTCGTCCAGGTACTCCCGCGGGACGCCGGCGTCGAGTTTCGCGTCGTACGTATAGGTAGCGTACGTCCGGTCGAAGTAATCCGACGCGCCGGGCACGTCCGTTATCAGGGAGCCGACGAGCCCGCCCGTACAGGACTCGGCGGTGGCGAGCGTCCCCCCCGCCTCCCGGAGGGCGTCGCCGACCCGTTCCTCGATGTCCGTCATACGCCCCGCTACCGGCGGCGGCGCCAAGAAGGCAGCGGGTGCGGGGTCAAACGGATTTGCTCGCTGTGTGCCACGCACTGACGTACGGAACCGACGGGTACACGGGGCTCGCCCCGCTTTCCCCACCATGGACGAGTTGGAAGTCGAGGCCGTCGAGGAGATCGACCAGCCGGCGCTCGACGCGGCGGAGTACGTCCTCTACGGCGGGAAGGGCGGCGTCGGCAAGACGACGATGGCCGCAGCGACGGGCCTCCAGAGCGCCCGCGAGGACGTCGCCACCCTCGTCGTCTCGACGGACCCCGCCCACTCGCTCTCCGATACGTACGAGACGGACGTGCCCTCGGAGCCGACGCGCATCCGGCAGGACATGCCCCTCTACGCCGTCGAAATCGACCCGGACGACGCCTTAGAGGACGCCGCGATGTTCGGCACCGACGGCTCCGTCGAGGCCGGCAGGTTGGGCGACATGCTCGGCGGCGGCGACGGGGAGGAGGCTCCCGGCGGACTGGGCGACCTGCTGGGCGGGCCGATGCCGGGCGCGGACGAGGCGGCCGCCACCCAACAGCTGATGCGCTTCATGGACGACGAGCGCTTCGAGCGCGTCGTCGTGGACACCGCGCCGACGGGCCACACCCTGCGCCTGCTGGAGCTCCCCGAGGTGATGGACTCGATGCTCGGGCGCATCGCCCAGGCGAAACAGCGCTTCGGGGACATGCTCGGGTCGATGCCCGGCTTCGGCGGCGACGGCGAAGGCCCGGAGATGGACACCGAGGAGGCCCGCCGGCGCATCGAGCGCCTGCGGAGCGTCCTCCGGGACCCCACGAGAACTGATTTCCGCATTGTGATGGTGCCCGAGGAGATGAGCGTCGTCGAGTCCGAGCGGATGAAAGAGCGCTTAGACACCTTCGGCGTCCCCGTTGGGACCGTCGTCGTGAACCGCGTGATGGAGGACCTCACAGATGTCGTCGAGGGGGCCGGCGCGGACGCCGACGCCTTCGTCTCCCCCGATCTAGATGGGTGTCAGTTCTGCCAGCGTCGCTGGGAAGTCCAACAGCACGCGCTCTCTGAGGCCCAGAACCTCTTTCGCGGCCACGACGTGAAACGCGTCCCCCTCTTCGCGGGCGAGGTGAAAGGCGAGAAGGCACTGCGGGTCGTGGCGGCCTGTATCGCCTAACGCTACTCCAAGACGAAGATGCGTAGGTCGTTGACGTTCGTCCCCGTTCTCCCCGTTCGGATGAGACAGTCCCGCTCGCCCAGATAGGGGAGCGCGTCGTTGTCGTCGAGCGCCGCCCGTGCGGCGTCCGGGTCCGAGACGGTCTCCGAGTCGACGAGCGCGCCCGCCGCGTCGGTGCTCCCGTCGCGGCCGTCGGTGTCGACCGCGGCGCAGACGCCCTCGAAGTCGATACCGGCGCGCACGGCGAACTCCAGGTTCGGCCCGCCGGTTCCCGACCCGGTGATGTCGACCGTCGTCTCGCCGCCCGAGAGCAGGACTGCGGGGGGTTCGAGGGGGTTCCCCGAGTCGAGAGCTTCGTCCGCGAGCGCCCGGTGGAACGCCGCCGTGTCGCGGGCTTCGCCCCCGAAGCGAGTGGAGAGCACCGAGACGGCGTAGCCCCGCTCGCGGGCCGCCTCGCGCGCCGCGTCAAGTGCGGTGAGCGCGTTCGCCAGCATGTGGACCGGACCTCCCTCGATTGGGTCCCCTCCCTCTTCTCCGCGCAGGTGCTCGCGGACCGACTCGGGGACCGAGACGTTCCGCTGTTCGATGACGCGGCGGGCGTCCGCGTGGGTGCCGTCGTCGGGGACCGTCGGGCCGGAGCCGATGACGCCGGGGTCGTCGCCGACGACGTCGGAGAGCGCAAGCGTGACGACTGTCGCGGGCGCCGCGGCGCGGGCGAGGCCGCCGCCCTTGATTCGGGAGAGGCGCTTGCGGACGGCGTTCATCTCGTCGATGGGTGCGCCGCTCCCCAGCAGGGCGTCGGTCGTCTCGCGCATCGCGTCCAGGGGAACGTCGGGCGCGGCCAACAGGGCGCTCGCGCCGCCGGTCACGACGGCCAACACGAGCGTGTCCGGACCGGCTGCTCGCGCCCGTTCGAGGATTTCCTCGGTCGATTCGACGCTCGATTCGTCGGGGACCGGATGCGAGCCAGGGAGGGCCGTCACCCGGTCCGACACCGAGGGGGTTGCGGCCGACGTGTCGCGTTCGCTCCCGGCGTCGCGCGTAGCCGTAACGACTGCACCCCCGTCCAGTCGCTCGCCGAGGACCGATTCCAGCGCCGCGGCGACGCCCGCAGCCGCCTTTCCGCCGCCGAGAACCAGAATTTCGTCGTGTTCGGCGAGGTCGTACTCGGTTTCTTCCACCCGGAGGGTCGTCCCGTCGAGCGCGACCGACTCGCGGACGACTTGCTTCGGTTGGGCGGCCTCGATGCCAGCCTCGATACAGGCGAGAGCGGTCTCGTGGGCGGGCGTCCGGGCGAGTTCGTCCCGTGATTCGACGTTCATCTATCGGGTCACCCGCCGCACGAGGCCGGTCACCGCGTCCACCCATCGGTCCGGGAGATGCCGGGCTGCAGCCGTGAGTTTCGCCCCCGTCCCGACGAGGTAGCGCGGGTTCGGGTTCGGCGAGGAAGCGGCTTCGAAGACGACGTCGGCCACCTCCGCGGGCGAGGAACGACCCAGCTTCCCCAGCAGGTAGCGGTCCTCGTGGAAGTCGTAGATGTCGTCGTAGGCGCCCGTCCCCGACTCCCGGAGGGCTTCGAGTTCCTCCGTCGCGCGGGACTGGAAGGACGTGTCCACCGGCCCGGGTTCGACGAGCGCCACGTCCACGCCGAAGGGTGCCACTTCACGGCGAAGGGCGTCGCTCATCGCTTCGAGCGCGGCCTTCGAGGCGGAGTAGATTCCCAGCCCGGGCACGGTCATCAGCGCGGCGGTGCTGGAGAGGTTGACGATGGTGCCCTCCTCCCGTTCGCGCATGTGGGGGAGCGCCGCGCGAATCAGCCGCTGCGGGCCGGCGACGTTCACGTCGAACTGGGCTTCCGTCTTCGATAGCGGCACGTCCTCGACGGGGCCGAGCTGGCCGTAGCCGGCGTTGTTCACCAGGCAGTCCAGCCGACCGTGTTCGTCGATAATTCTGTCGACGGCGCGGTTGCAGTGTGCGCGGTCCGTCACGTCCAGCGGTTGGGTCTCACAGCCGAGCTCCGCGAGGGGTTCGATGTCGTCGGTGTCCCGTGCGGTGGCGTAGACGGTCCACTCCTCCTCCAGGAAGCGGCGGGCCGTCGCGGCGCCGATGCCCGAGGAACACCCGGTGATGAGAACGGTTCGCTCCATGGAACTACCCACTCCGGGGCGGGTGTTAACGTTGGCTCCTCCGCCCTCACGCGGCGTCGCCCGCGTCGGCGTCGGCCAGTCTGGTCGGTTCGGGGAGCTTGTAACCGTCACAGAGCGCCGCGACGAGCGAGACAGTGGTTTCGGCGCTTACCCGGTGGCCCGGCGAGACGTAGAGCGGGTTGATATGGCGCTTCTCGGGGTTCGGGTACTGTCTGGACTGGTAGGCGTAGCCCACCGTCTCGCCCTCGAGCGCGGTCATCGAGTCGTCCGCGAGTATCGGGACGCGTTCGCCCGCCTCCAAGTGGCCCTCCAGGGGTTCCGCGGGCTCGCCGCAGAGCAGGTTCTTCGCGACGCCGACCGCCGGCGTGTCGAGGATGACCCCCACGTGAGTGGCGATGCCGGCCTCCCGGAAGTGGATGCGCCCGCTGCCGTCCAACACCAGGAGGTCGGGGTCGGTGTGAAGATTCGACAGGGCGTCCAGGATTGCGGGCGCCTCGCGGAAGGAGAGGAGCCCCGGGATGTAGGGGAGTTCGAGGGGCGCCCGCCCGGTCGCGCGTTCGACGACCTCGCCGTCCCGGGTCGCGACCACGGCGCTCACGGCTTCCTCCTCCCGGAAGGCCTGGTCCACGCCGACGACGACCGGGGCCGAGTCCCGCGCGTCGTCGGGCGTCCAGCGGACGTCGTCGGGGTCGAAGGCGAGGTCGTCCGCGAAGACGGCCCGCGCCGCGACCTCGCGCTGGAGGTCCTCCATCTCCTCGCGGGAGAGTGAGGGGTCCGGTCGGAACTCTTCGCGGGTTCTCATATCCGGCCGCGGCCGGGGCCGCCCGGTCCCCCCGGCCCGCCGGGACCGCCCCCGCCGAACTGGAGTTGCTCGGGGGCGCGTTCGCCCTCCCGCTTGAGCTTGTAGCCGTAGAGGACCCCCACGGCGAGGCCCGCGAGGTGGGCTATCTGGGCGACGTTGCCCGCACCGATGCCGCCGCCGACGGTGGAGACGAACACGGAGTAGCCCGCGAAGAGCGCCGTCGCGATCCAGAGGGGCATCGGGATGATGAAGTAGAGATAGATGCGCAGGTGCGGGTTCAGAACGGTGAGGACGCCCATCGCGGCGGCGATGGCGCCGCTGGCGCCGACGACGCCCGGTCCGGGCGCGCCGAGGACGAGCCCCACGGTGATCTGTGAGAGGCCCGCGAGCGCGCCGGCGAGGAGGAACATCGCCGCGAAGCGGTCGCTCCCGACCCTGTCCTCAACGACGGGGCCGAAGAAGTAGAGCACGATGCTGTTGAGCGCGATGTGCCCGAAGCCGCCGTGCGCGAAGATCGAGGTGACCCACGTCCAGACGTAGAGGGGATGGTCGGGCGTGAGGACGAAGGCGGCGCGCCAGAGGGGGGATATCGGCGAGAAGCCGAGCGCCGGGAACACCAGATACTGCAGGAGAAACGTGAACCACATCAGGGCGAGGAAGAGATAGGTTATGTTCCCGCGGAAGTAGCCAAGCAGCCCGCCCGGGCCGGTGTCGATGGGGAGGCGGGCGGCGAGGCCGTCGGATTTACTCGACTGGTTCACCGAGTCGTCGAAGCCGCTGTCGAAGACGCCCGAGGGGTCGTTCCACTGGTTCAGCCCCGGGCAGTCGTGGTTCTCGGGGAGGCGGTGTTCCGAGCAGAAGGTTCCCCCGCAGCCCCGACAGCGATAGGGAAGAGAGACTTGTTCGCCGCACACGTCGCAGGTCGCCATTGGGGGCGGTACGGAGAGGGGCGCAAAGCGTTTTGGGGTGACGGCTCAGTCGTCGTGGAACTCCGGGCCGTCGCAGTTGGCGTTCCGTGACCGACTCCGGACGAGTTCGAGGCCGTCGTTCCGGGGCTGTACGGAAACGATGTAACAGCCGGGCTCGGTGTTCGGGGCGGCCTGCTCGTACTCTGACCCATCCCCGTTCGTCCACGCCGTCGTGCCGTCCTCCAGCCGAGCGAACACCGAGAAGCCGCGGCGGTCGGCGGGCGTCCGCAGACGCACCGGGTCGTCGGTTGGCCCCTCGACCGGGAGATGGTGGGTCCCCCAGTGAACGATTTCGCCACCGGTTCGAGCGACGATTTCGACGTCGTGGGCCGTGTCGTCCCGGTTCCAGAGGCGGATAGTCCCAAGGCGGGGTTTTTTCGCTTGGGCGGGCTCCAGCGCGTCGTTCCCGAAAAAGCCGCCGAGCGCGCCGAGGACCCCGGCACCGCCGGCAGCCAGCAGTTCACGCCGGTCGATTTCCATATTCATTACTGACACGTTCGGCGGGCCGGTGTTCAAACTACTCCCTCGGCAGGGAGGTTTTTGGCCCACCGCGCTCAACTCGAACGCGTGAAGGAGTACGAGCGCAAGCAACTGCTCGAACGGGTCGACCGGGAGGGCGCCATCGTCGGGGTCGACATCCCCGACACCGTCGCGTTCTACGCCTACGAGGAGGGCGCGGAGCCGGAGCCCGTCGACCTCCGCGAGTTCGTCTTCGAGGTGAAGAAGCGCGACTCGTTGCCCGAGGAACTACAGGAGGAAGCCGACGCGACCAAGAAGCGCCTGCGCCGCGAGCGCATCCAGCGCCGCCAGCGCATCGAGGAAGCCGACATCACGAAGGAGGAGGGCGAGGCGCTCGTCGCGGAAATCATCGGCATCGAGCGCGCGCTCAACGCCCTCGAGGGGTTGGGCTCGCCGACGAACCTCGAAGCCGAGATGCAGCGAAAGGACACTGCGGACAAGCGCCGCTGGCGCTCCTTTTTGAACGAGGCGCTGGGCAAGGACTCCGGCGGTCGGGGGCGCGGCCGATGAGCCGGAACGCCGCCGCGGCGGACGAACTCGAAACGCTCGCGGACTTCCTCGAAGCACGGGGCGTCGAGTACAAACCACAGACCTACCGAACGGCCGCGGCGAACGTCCGGGACTACCCCGAGGACGTGGCGGCGCTCGCCGAGAGCGATTCGCTGGGGGACATCGAGGGCGTCGGCGACGCTATCGCCGACAAAATCGCGGAGTTCGTCGAGACCGGGGAGATCGCGGAACTCGAAGCCGAGCGCGAGGAACTCCCCGTGGAGATGGGGGCGCTCACGAGGGTAGAAGGAGTCGGCCCGAAAACGGTGAAGCAACTCCACGAAGCCTTGGACATCCGGGACCTCGACGACTTGGAGGCAGCCGCCGAGGCGGGAGAGATACAGGACGTGAAGGGCTTTGGCGAGAAAACCGAACGGAACATTCTGGACGGCATTCCCTTCGCCCGCGAGTCCCAAGGGCGGGAACTACTGGGCGACGCCCGGCCCGTCGGCGAGGAAGTCCGGGCGTTCGTCCGCTCGCTCGACCCCGTCGAGACGGCCGACCTCTGCGGGTCGCTCCGGCGCTGGAAACCGACCATCGGCGACGTGGACGTGCTCGCCGCGAGCCCCGACGACGCCCGGACAGTAGAAGCGTTCGCCGACTGGGAGCGCGCCGACGAGCGCATCGAGGCGGGCACGAACAAGGCCTCGCTCAGAGTCGACGGCCTCCGCGTCGACCTCAGAGTCGTCGTCCCGGAGGAGTACGGCGCCGCGCTCCAGTACTTCACCGGCTCCCGGGAGCACAACATCCGCCTACGGAACCACGCCATCGCACAGGAGAAGAAAGTCAACGAGTACGGCGTCTTCAATGTGAGCGACGTGGCGGACCCGGACTCGGGTCAACGCGTCGGCGATCGCGTCGCGGGCGAGACGGAAGAGAACGTCTACGACGCGCTCGGCCTCCCCTTCATCGAACCCGAACTCCGGGAGGACGCGGGCGAAATCGACGCGGCGAAGGGGGGAGAGCTCCCCGACCTCCTCGACGAGTCCGACATCGGCGGCGACCTCCACACCCACACGGAGCACTCGGACGGCGACAACACCGTCGAGGAAATGGTCGAAGCCGCCGCCGAGTTCGGCCACGACTACGTCGCGGTCACCGACCACGGCGAAGGGCCGGGAGTCTTCGGCGACAGCGGTCTGAGCGCGGCCGACCTGCGCGCCCAGCGCGAGGAAATCGAATCGGTCGCCGCGGACGCCGCGATCGACGTGTTCGCGGGCGTCGAAACGAACATCGATTCGGACGGGAACGTCGCGTCCGTCCCCGACGACGCGCTCGCCGAGCTGGACATCGTCGTCGCCTCGCCCCACAGCGCGCTGGAGGGCGACGCCACCGACCGGTTGGTGCGGGCCATCGAACACGAGCACGTCGACGTCATCGGCCATCCGACGGGGCGGCTCATCAACCAGCGACCGGGCGTCGATATCGACGCCGAGCGCGTCGCGGCGGCGGCCGCCCGCGAGGGCGTCGCCCTGGAGGTGAACGCCAACCCCAACAGACTGGACTTAGAGGGCGGGCAGGTCCGCACGGCCATCGAGGCCGGGGCGACAATCGCCGTGAACACCGACGCACACAGGCCCGCCGGGTTCCCGCGAGTGACCTACGGCGTCCACACCGCCCGCCGGGGCTGGGCCGAGTCGGAGCAGGTCCTCAACGCCCGCGACGCCGACGGGGTCCGAGACTTTTTGGACCTGTGAGATTTCTCTGTGACGCGATGTGCGGCTCGCTCGCCCGTCTCCTCAGAATGTGCGGCCACGACGCCGCCTACGCGCTCGACCGGGGTGTCGAGGACGACACCGCGCTCCGGGCGCTGGCACGCGCGGAGGGCCGAACGCTTCTCACCCGAGATGCGGAGCTCGCCCGCCGGAGCGCCGACGCGGTGCTCCTCACATCGAAGGACACCGACGGACAACTCCGGGAACTCGCGGCGGAAGGGGTGTCGCTCGAACTCACGGCGCCGACACGCTGTGGCGCCTGCAACGGGGAACTGGAGCGGGCGAGCGGACCGTACCCGGCGTACGTTGCCGATGACGCCGAGGCCGTGTGGCGCTGTCCGGACTGCGGGCAGTACTTCTGGCGGGGAAGCCACTGGGAGGACCTCAGAGAGCGACTCGAATCCCTACACTAGTTCCTGCGGTTCGGCGTCCACTCCTCGCAGGCGTCCATGTCGTCCATGACCTCGGAATCGAGCCCGCAGTACGGCTGGATGCCGTTCTCGGTGCGGACGTAGCGGAACTGCTCGCAGTTGCCGCAGTACTCGTCCGCGGGGTTCGGGGAGTCGGGCGCGTCCGGTCCGCTTACTTCCGCGCCCTCCGAGGCGGCGAGCGACTGGATGTCGTCGTCCACGACGCCGCCGTCGGCGGACGGATCCGCGACGTCGGGGCCCGAGTCCCCGCTCACGTCGCCGAAGACGGCGACGCCGCCCGACCCGAACGCGGCGCGGGCGTCGGCGGCGGAGTCCGCCGCCACCTCCACGGTCCGGGTCTCGCCGCCCTCGGTGAACTCCATCGTGACGGTGCCCCCGGGGTCGTTTCTGGTTTTGAACGTCGCGACGGCGGTGAACAGACACCAGAAGACGACGAGCGTCCCGAGCGAGTAACAGACGATGACCGCGAGCGCCGCGCCCGTCGGGGCGTAGCCCGCGGTGAGCCAGCCGTCGGGGTAGACGGCGCGGAAGGCGAGGACGCCGACGACCGAGAGGCCGGCGCCGACAGCAGCAGCCAGTCGCTCCCTGCGTCCGGCTGGGAGAACCGTGAACACGCCCACGAAGACGGCCGGGAGGCCCAACCCGGCGAGAACGCCCGCGGTCTCGCGGGCCGCGGCGGCCGCGGCGGTCGTCTCGGGGGTCGCGGTCGCGAGTGTGAGAATCCCCCCGAGGACGAGGGCGGCGCCCGCGAGGAAGAGCCCCGTTCCGAGCGCGACCCGGCGGCGGCCCGCCTCACCGGCGCGGCGTTCGTACGCCTCCGCGAGGCTGGTCATAGGGTAGACCAGTCGTGCAACGTCAAAAAAGGTGCGTCAGACGCGCGGACGACAGCCGGAGCGTAAAGCCTAATCGGGGGAGCGCCGAAGCGGACGTATGGCCGACGACGAGGAACCCGAAGAAGAGGAAGCGCCCGCCGTCGAGTTAGGCGAGGGCGCGAGCGTCGCGGGCGCGCCGCTGGCCCGCGTCGCACACCGCCTGCAGTGGGGCATGGAAAAGAGCGGCGTGCGCGAGCGCGAGGGCGACACCGAAATCCGGACCCCAGAGGGCCCGACCGCGCTCTCGGAACTCTTGGACGACGTGGAGGTGCCCTACTTCGAGAGCCGACAGGAGTTCGTCGAGGCCATCCGCGCCGAGGCCGGCGTCGGTCCCGTCGATTAGAACAGGCCGCTCGTCTCCGGCGCGTAGGCGACGCCGATGTAGACGATACCGAACAGCAACGCGTCGTAGGCGCCGTGGGCAAGCGCCGGCACGAGGAGGTTTTCCGTCCTCTCGTACACCGCGCCGAAGACCAGACTCGGGAAGAACAGCACCGATATCGAGACCAGTAACGCTTGCGGCGACCCGACGAGCGAGACGATGTGTGCCGGTGCGAACGTCAGACTCCCCAGGACGATGGCGACGGGCGCCGAGAACGCCTCGCGGAGCGTGGACTGGATGACGCCCCGGAAGAGCAGTTCCTCGCCGGGCCCGATGAGCAGGAAGGCGAGGGGAATCAACGCGAGGAGGACTTCAGGGTTCTGGAGCATCTCGGCGTCGCTGCGCGTCGCGGTGGGGGCGTCGGTGAGCTGGATGAGCGCGAGCAGGACGAGTGCGAGCAGGAAGGCGGCCAGAAAGCCGGCGGCGCTCCACCCGATGTCGGGGAGAGAAGGCAACCGGGCCCGGACGTAGTCGAAGGACTTCCCACGCAGGCGGAGATAGAGGAACGCCGCGAGCGGGAAGGCGATGCCTTGTAGCGAGAGGAGCCCAACGACGACGGTCACAACCGGCGTCAACTCGATGGCCAACACGCCGAGCGCGAGCCCGAGGACCAACGCGACCGGAACGACGAGGGCAAACCCCGCGACGCCGACGCCGAAAGCCAGCAGGACCGCCGCGACCGGCCTGTCCGCCAGCGATTCAGGGAGACGTGCCATACCCGAAGGACGGCCGGAGTCCGGTTAAATCATCGGGAGCCGTCCGGGAGTCGGCGTCCGAATCCGCGTCGTCCCGCAGGCGCTCGACCTCCGCCTCCAACTCGGCGACGCGCTCGCGGAGCGCCGCGAGGTCGTCCGCGTCGGCGCTCGCCGTTCCGTCTCCGTCCTCCCCGAGATACCCTTTCGCGAACGGGAACACGACGAGGACGACCAGGAGGAGCGGAACGCCTACGAGGAGAAGGGCGACGAGGAGGAGGATGACCAGTTCGGGACCGCCGAGGCCGCCGGGGAGGGAGAGGGGGACCATACCGGAGGGTGAACGCGACGGGCCCTAAAGCTACTCCGTGAACGCCGAGAGGTTCGACTGCGTACCCGCGACCATCTCCGATTTCCGGCGCAGCGCGGTCTCCGAGACCGGAAGCCGGGGGACGATTTCCGAGACCGCGCCGTGGAGCGTCTGGGCGAGGCCGCCCTCGCCGTCGAAGGCGTTTCTGACGGATTCGCGTATCTGCCAGACCCCTACCGGCGCCCAGTACTCGTCCGAGACCTCCCGCAACACGAGGGCCTTCGCCTGGCGGCCGATGTCGTGTAAGTGCTCCAGAACACCCAGTCGGGCGGCGTAGTACGCGCCCGCGGTCTCCTCGACGTAACCCGTTCTGCCCTCGTAGCCCTCGTGGGCACTTGCCATCCACACCTGGCCGCTCGGGTCGGGGTTCCAGACGCTGCCCGGCGATTTCATCTCCACCAGTTCGAACTCCCACTGGCCGGGCGCAAGGAGGGCCCAGTAGCGATTGCCCATGTACTCGTTCATCCAGACGCGCGGCTTGTCCACGGAGGGGTTGTTTCTGATCTGGCCCCGCAGGTACTGGCCGATGGTGTCGTCAACCGCCGTAATCGACCACCTGGTGGGGACGAGTTTCCTAGAATCGGCCTCGCCGAGCGCGCCGACCGAGAGGATATTGTTTATATCGTAGACGTCCAGTCCCCGCCGGTAGAGGTAGGTCATCGCGCCCTGGGCCTGCCAGTCGTCGTCCTCTAGGGTCTTCTGGACCTGTGTGGGGACGTGGGGGTTCTCCGTGAGCTTCGCCGTGTCGGCGTTGGCCTGCGGGCCCGTCGGGGTTGTCACGTCGTCCAAGTCCCACTCCAGGTCGGGGTTGCCGGAGAGCCCGATCTCCACACCCACCGGACTGTCGGCGATGGCGACCTCCCGCTGGGTGCCGACGAAGCCGTCCCACGTGTCGTGGACGGCCACGTCCGCGCGGTGACTGGAGTTCAGCAGGCCGGTTCGGCGCTGGAGGACGTTTTCGATGCCCAACCCCTCGCCGTACCACGCCGAACTGGTGGCGAAGGACTCCGGGTCCCCTTCCGAGTCCATCGGCGAGAGGATGCCCGTCGAAACCTCGGGATAGCCCGTGTGGCTCACGAACACCGAGGGGGCCTCGGAGCCGAAGGAGCCCCCTTCCGAGTCGAAGGAGGCCGACACGTCGTCGAGGTAGTCCAGAATCTCGTAGGACTTCTCCTCGGCGAGGTGGCGCCGCTCCGCCGCGGCGTCGCGTTCCATCCCCTCGATGTAGTCGTCCAGTCGCACGAGTGAAGAAAGCGCCCGCTCCTACAAAAACCGATTGTCGCCAGTGGCATAAACCCACCTGAAAAACCATTAAGGAACTGCCCGGAGAAGGTGTTCACATGTACCAAGTACTAGTGCCGATAGACGACGACGAGGACCGCACGGGGGCACAGGCCGAAGCCGTCGCGAACCTACCCGGCGGGGACGACACGATGGTCACCCTGCTTCGGGTCTGTTCCTCCCGGGGCGAGGCCGCGGCGATGGACGTGACGAAGACGGCGTCGGGGGCGCTCGCCGCCCAGATTCTGGAGGACGAGGGCGTCCGCGTCGACCCGGAGACCCGGGTGGGCGATCCGGCCGAGGAGATACTCGCCGCCGCCCGCGAGAGCGACGTCGACGCCATCGTCCTCGGCGGGCGAAAGCGCTCTCCCCTCGGTTCCCTGCTGTTCGGGAGCGTCACCCAGGCCGTCATCGTGGACGCGACGCGACCCGTGACGGTGACGGGCGCGGAGGCGGCCGAGAACCCGACTCATGAGTGTTCGGACTGCGGGGAGACGTACTACGCCGACGGCGACACCGAAATCGCGACCTGCCGGCGCTGCGGGGGGACGAACGTCGAGCGAACCGAGGAACGGGCGCCCGAGGCGTAGCTAGTCGGCTTTCGCCTGCCACTCGCGGACGCCGTCCGCGGTGACGCCCTCAACGTCCTCGGAGAGTTCGTCGGGGTCGGCCTCGATGAGGTCACCGACGTTCTCGACGCCCGCGTCGTCCAGTTTTTCGGCTGTTTTGGGCCCGATACCCTCGATTTCGTCCAGCCCGCGCCGGGCGCGGTACTCCTCGTAGTTGCAGATGGGACAGCCCAGTTCCCAGGGCTCGTCGTCGTTGTGCACGAGGAGTTCGGGCAGGTCGTGTTCCTCACAGCGCGCCTCGGTGACCTCGATTTCGCCGCGCCGCGGGAGCGGGAGCGAGTAATCGCACTCGGGGTAGCGCGTACAGCCCACGAGCCGGGAGCCGTTCTGCAGGGTTTTGATGGCGAGCTCGCCGCCCTCGGCCTCGCCGCAGGCCGGACACGTTCCCAAAATCACGTCTTCAGCCGCCTCGGCGCGCTCGGCCTGGCAGAGCGGGCAGCCGTGGACGAACGTGTCCCGCCCGGCGAGCATCTTCACCTCCCGCAGGCCGTGGTCCTCGCAGGTGTCCTCGGTCGCAACGGGTTCGCCGGTGTTGGGGAGGGGGAGAGTGAAATCACACTCCGGATAGCCGTCGCAGCCGACGAAATGGGAGCCGTGACGCGACCGCCTGAGAAGCAGGTCCTCGCCGCAGTCGGGACACGGCCCCAAGGTCCGGTCGGCCTTCATCGACTCCCGGAGGAGTTCGCCGACCTCCTCGCGGGATTCGCCGAGCTCCTCGAAGATGCGCTCTAAGACCTCGCGGGACTCCTCGGTGACCTCCGCCAAGCCCTTCTCGCCCTCCGCGATGGCGGTCATGTCCTGTTCTAACTGGCTCGTCATCTCCTCGCTGACGACGAGGTCCGCGAACTCCTCGGCCGCCTCGACGACGGCCATCGCAAGTCTGGTCGGTTTGGGCGGGTCGCCCTCGACGTAGCCCCTATCATATAATTTTTCAATGGTATTATGCCTGGTACTTTTTGTGCCAATCCCCATTTCCTCCATGCGCTCGATGAGCCGGGACTGGCCGTATCTCCGCGGGGGTTGCGTCTCTTTGGCCTCCAGTCTGGGGTCGGTGACCGCGAGTTCCTCGCCCTCGGTCACGTCGGGAACGAAGTTCTCGCTCGTGGAGAAGTAGGGGTAGACCGCGTGATAGCCCTCCTCGAGGAGGCGCTTGCCGTTCGCCTTCAGCGACTCGCCGTTGGCGTCGACGACGACGCGGAGGTGTTCCCACTCCGCCGGGTCCGCGAGGGTGGCGAAGAAGCGTCTGACGACGAGTTCGTACACCTCCCACTCGTCCTCGGAGAGTTCGCCCTTGTTGGGGATGTCCGGCGTCGGGTGAATCGGCGGGTGGTCCGTGGTTTCGGTGTCCCCGCGGGTGGCTTCGAGTTCGTCCTTTTCCAGCAGGGAATCGGCGTCGTCGCCGAAATTCAGGTTGTCGCTGAACTCCTCCAATAGGTCCTCAGGCTCCAGGTCCTCGGGGTACACCGTGTTGTCGGTCCGGGGGTAGGTCATGTAGCCCGCGGTGTAGAGGTCCTCGGCGATGCTCATCGCGCGGCCCGCCGAATACCCAAGCGAGCCGGCGGCGCGGATGAACTGGGTCGTGTTGAAGGGCGCCGGCGGGTCGTCGCTCCGGGTGCGCCGGCGGACAGTCGTGACCTCGGCCGTCGACGCCTCCAGTAAGGTCTCGTAGGCCGCCTCCGCGTCGGCCTGGTTCCACGTCCGCTCCTGTTCTTTCCCGTCCTCGACGTGGAACTGCTGGGCCTCGAAGGTCTCCCCCTCCTTGGTGAGGTCGGCGAATATCTCCCAGTAGTCCTCCGGCGTGAACGCCTCGATTTCTCGCTCCTTGTCGACGATGAGCTTGAGCGTCGGGGACTGAACCCTGCCCACCGAGATGAAGTCATCGCCCATCTGCTTCGCCGAGAGGGAGAGAAAGCGGGTGAGCGCCGCGCCCCACACGAGATCCACGATCTGGCGCGCCTCGCCGGCCGCGGCGAGGTCGGTGTCGAGGTCGTCGGGGTTGGCGAACGCTGTCTTCACTTCGTTGTCCGTAATCGAGGAGAAGCGTACCCGCTTGGCGGGGATGTCCGGGTTCGCGTCCTGGACCAAATCGAGGGCTTCCTTCCCGATGAGTTCGCCCTCGCGGTCGTAGTCAGTCGCGATGACCGCCTCGTCGGCGTCGCGGGCCAGCGAGCGGAGCACCGAGACGATGTTCCCCTGGGTCGGCCGCGTGACGACCTCGGCGTCGACGAGTTCGCGGGGTTCGGCGTCGCGCCAGTCCTCGTACTCCGGCGGGAAGTCGATGCCGACGACGTGGCCCGAGAGGCCCATACAGCGCTTGCCGCCCCATTTGTAGACGTTGACGCCGTTTCTGCGCTCGACGCTCGCGCCCCCCTCGCTGAGGATGTCGGCGATGCGCCTGGCCGCGTTCTCCTTCTCCGTGATTATCAGTTCCATCGCTCACCTCGCGCGTGCGTATTTCTCATTGCGGAGACGTATGCGAACACCGTGGGTAAACCTTTCGCGGGAGCGTATCCCTCGAAAACCGCCGCCCGCGAGGGGGAAACGACTAACCCGTCGGGGCGTCGAATCCGCATATGTCGATTCGCTACCGCGCTCAGGGCGTCCTCGGGGGCTTTCTCCTCCTCGTGGTGGTCGCCTTCCTCGCGCTCGCCGGCCCGCCCTCGGAACTCGACGCCATCGTCGTCCAGCTCGGGTTGCTGGGCCTCTCCGGAGTGTTGATGTTGCTCACCGGCTTCGAGAACCCGCTCCGCGAGCGCGCCGGCCCGCTGAAACTCACCGGCCTCGCGGACGTGTTTCTGGGGATCTCGTTGCCCCTGAGCGAGGTTGAAAACGCGCTGAACGGGGAGTACACCTTCTTCTTCGTGCTCCTGGTTGGGGGTCTCTCACTGGTGGCCATCGGCGTCGACTACCTGCGCGGCGGCGAGTGGTTCGAGGCGCCCGAACCGTAGGCTCAAACGGAGTCGAGGAAGGAACGCAACTCGGCAGTCGCCGCCTCCCGGCGGTCCCGGAAGACGCAGTGGCCGGCACCCTCGACGTGGACGACGCGACCGTCGGCCATCGTCGAAACCAGCTCCTCGTCGCGGACGCGGGCCTCGTCGTCCGCGTCGGCGCGGAGGACGAGCGTCGGCGCCTCGATTCCCTCGAACGCGTCCTCGGGGTCGAGGAGACCGTGCTCGAAGACGGTCGGCATGTTCGTGCTCAGGCGGAGGCGGGCGTCGGCGAGGCGGCGCGCGAGTTCTTCCTCGCCCTCGGCGACGTGGCCCGCGAGTTCGTCGTCGGCCTCTAAGAGTTCTTTCTTCGAGTGTTCGTGCCACCACTCGATGCGCTCGCGACTCCCGCCGACCATGTCCTCGCGGCTCTCCTCGGTCTCCTCCTCGGTGTCCGCGGCGTGGAGCAGGGCTCCCGGGTCCTCCAGCACGACGGCCCTCGGAAGGTCGGGATGTTCGGCCGCCGTCGCGGCCACCGTGTCGCCGCCCATCGAATGCCCGAAGAGGACTGGGTTCTCGATATTGAGCGCCTCCATCGCGCCCACGAAGTCCGCGACGCGGTGCTCGAAGTCGTAGCCCGTCTCGGGGGCGTCGGAGCGGCCGTGGCCCCGGGCGTCGATGAGGAAGACGTCGTAGTCGTCGGCGAGTTCCTCAGCCAGCGGCGTTCGGCAGGGGCCGTCGTCGAAGGCGCCGTGTGCGACGACCAATGGAGGTTTCCCGCCGTCGCCAGTGCGCGTGTAGTGGACCGTAATGTCGTTGGCCTCGACTGTCCCCTCGATCCACCCGTCAGGAAGCGGCGTGGCTGAAACCATGCAGTCAGTACTCAACGGCGGGGGATAAAACTGACCGGACGGTCAGCCCACTCAGGGCTCCAACTCCTCCCTGAGGAGGCCGTTCACTTGCCCAGGGTCCGCGCTCCCGCCGGTCTTCTGCATCACCTGGCCGACGAGGAAGTTGATGGCGCCGTCGTCGCCCGTCTCGTAATCCTCGACGGCGTCGGGGTTCTCCGCGATGGCCTCCTCGACGGCCTGCTGGACCTCGTTCTCGCCCGTTTTGCCGAGCCCTTCGTCCTCAACGATTTCGTCGGGGTGTTTCCCCTCGTCCAGCATCTCGCGCAGCACCGTCTCGCGGGCGTTCTTCGCGGTGATTTCGTCCTCAGCGACGAGTTCGACGAGGCGGCGGACCTCCTCGAAGCGGTCGTCGATATCTTCGAGGGTCATGTCCCGATAATTCAACTCTCCCAACAGGTTGTCCGCGACCCACGCCGCGGCCAAGTCGGGGTCGAACTCATCGCAGAGGGCCTCGTAGAAGTCCGCGACTTCCTTCGAGGAGGTGAGTTTCGAGGCCGCTTCCTCGGAGAGGCCGTACTCCTCGCGGAAGCGCTCGCGGCGGGCGTCGGGCAGTTCGGGAATCGATATTTTCTCCTTCCAGTCGGATATTTCGAGCGGCGGCAGGTCGGCCTCCGGGAAATAGCGGTAGTCGGCTTCGGCCTCCTTCTCGCGCATCGAGACCGTGATTCCCCGCGACTCGTCCCAGTGGCGGGTCTCTTGGGCCACGTCCCGACCCCGCTGGACGGCATTCTTCTGTCGGGTGACCTCGTAGGCGAGGGCTTGCTCGGCTCCCTTGTGCGAAGAGATGTTCTTGACCTCGGTTCTGTTGGCCTCGTCCAGTTTCTCCCGCGCGACGTTCCCCTCCTCGTCCATCCCCTCGACGAGCGAGATGTTCGCGTCGATCCTGAGAGAGCCGTCGCGGGTGGCGTCGAAGACGCCCAGGTACTCTAGAACTTCCTCCAGTTTGGCCAGGAAGACCCTGACCTCTTCCGGGCCTCTGAAATCGGGTTCTGTGACGATCTCCATCAGTGGGACGCCGGCGCGGTTGTAGTCCACGAGGGTGTAGTCGGCCGTGTCGATGGATCCTCCGACGTGCTCGATGGAGCCGGGGTCCTCCTCCAAGTGGGCCCGCCGGATGGTGATGTCGCGGCGCTCGTCGCCGACCCGGATTTCGAGTTCCCCGTCCTTGCAGACGGGCGCGTCGTACTGCGTGAGTTGGAAGCCCTTCGGCAGGTCAGGGTAGAAGTAGTTCTTCCGGTCGAATCCAGTTTGTTGGGGAATGTCGGCGTCGATGGCCTTCCCCAGCTTGACGGCGGCCTCCACAGCGGCTTCGTTCAGGACCGGCAGGGCGCCGGGCAAGCCGAGACAGACGGGACAAGTGTTCGTGTTCGGCTCCTCCGATGGGTCGGTCGAACAGCCACAGAAGACCTTCGTGTCGGTTTCGAGTTGGACGTGGACCTCCAATCCGATGACGACGCCGAGGTCCCCCGTCGCGGCCTGCTGGCTCATTGGCCGCGTTTCGGCGCCGGGGCGCTAAAGGCTAACGCAGCGGAGGTCTCGGTCGCGCGGACGAGCGACCGAGGACGAAGGTGTGGGTCGTGCGTCAGCCGACCCACCCGAAGGTGGACCACGTGCGACGGAACTGTCGAACGGGGGAACGCGGCTGACGCACGCGTTCCACCTGTCGCGGACGAGCGACCGACGACAGCCGACCTCCCGAAGACCGAAAACATATCAGAATTTATACTAATGTCTGACACATTCTTAAGGTTGTCCGTCCACGGGTACGTGTATGAGCGACCGGGACGAGCGCGTCGACGAACTGGAGCGTCAGGTCGCGGAACTCGAAGCCACGGTCAAGGGGCTGACCGAGGAACTCGTGGACCGCACCGAACGCATCCGACAGCTGGAGGCCCAACACGACCTGAACGCCACCCCGGACGACGGCGGAGACGGCGAGCCGGAACGGACCGCGGCCGACGCCGATGAGGCTAAAGGCTCGGAGACGGAAGGCGAGGACGGTAGCGGGGACTCCGAGGACGACATCATCGTCGCCTGAGGGGTCCGGCATCGCCGGATATTACCATGCACATCGAGGAAATCGTTCTTGACAACTTCAAGTCGTTCGGCCATCGGACCAGAATCCCGTTCTACGAGGACTTCACCACCATCAGCGGCCCGAACGGCTCCGGGAAGTCGAACATCATCGACGCCGTCCTCTTCGCGCTGGGGCTCGCGCGAACCAGGGGGATGCGCGCCGAGAAGCTCACGGACCTCATCTACAACCCGAGCCACGCCGACGGCGAATCGGGCGAGGGCCCCAGGGAAGCGAACGTCGAAGTCACGCTGAACAACGAGGACCGAACCCTCGAACGCTCCCAACTCGTCAACGCCGCCGGGAGCGAGGACGTCGGCGACGCGGACACGATTACTGTCAGGCGGAGAGTGAAGCGCACCGAGGAGAACTACTACTCCTACTACTATCTGAACGGCCGCTCGGTGAACCTCTCCGACGTGCGCGACCTGCTGGCACAGGCCGGCGTCACCCCCGAGGGCTACAACGTCGTCATGCAGGGCGACGTGACCGGAATCATAAATATGACCGCCGGAGAGCGCCGCGAGATCCTCGACGAGATCGCCGGCGTCGCGGAGTTCGACGCGAAGAAGGAGGACGCCTTCGAGGAACTCGAAACCGTCCGCGAGCGCATCGAGGAGGCCGAACTCCGCATCGAGGAGAAGCAGAACCGACTCGACCAGTTGGCCGATGAGCGCGAGACGGCCCTGGAGTATCAGTCCCTCAAGGAGGAGAAGGCCGAGTACGAGTCGTATCGGGCGGCCGCCGAACTCGCCGAGAAACGCGAGGACCTGGAAGCGACCCGCGCCGACATCGACGAGCGGCGAAAAGAGCTTGAGGACCGGCAAGCCGCGCTCGACGAGAAGCGTGGGCGCGTCGAGCGCCTCGAGGAGGAATTAGAGGAGCTGAACGCCGAAATCGAGCGCACCGGCGAGGAGGAACAGTGGGAGGTAAAACGCGAAATCGAGGAGCTCAAGGGCGAAATCGCGCGCTTCGAGGACGGCATCGAGGCCGCGACGGAGCGCGCCGAGGAGGCCGAAGCCGAGCGGCGCAACGCCTTCGTCGAGATCGACAGAAAGGAAGAGGAACTCGAAGAGACGGAATCCGAGATCCGCGACCTGAAGGTCCGCAAGGCGGGCCTGAAGGGTGACGTACAGGAGAAGGAGTCCGAACTCACCTCTGTGGAGGCCGAAATCGAATCCGTCGACACGGCGTTCGACGAGCTCAAGGCCGAACTCGCGGAGCGAAAGGAGGACTTGGAGGAGGCGAAGTCCGAGCGCAACGAGCTCCAGCGCGAGCAGGACCGCCTGCTCGACGAGGCCCGGCGGCGCTCGAACCAAGTGAGCGAGGCCGAATCGGAGTTAGAGGAAGCGCGCGAGCGTCTCCCCGAGCTCGACGACGAACTGCGCGACCTCGAACGCGAGCGGGAGAAGGCCGAGCGCAACGTCGAACAGATTCAGGGCGTCGTTGACGACCTGAAACAGGAGAAGCGCGCCGTCCAGGAGGAACTCGACAGCGTCGAGGACGACCTGAGCGCGGCGCAGGGCGAGTACGCCGAACTCGAAGCGAAGGCCGACGAGTCCGGGGACTCCTCCTTCGGGCGGGCCGTCACGACCGTCCTGAACGCCGGGCTCGACGGCGTCCACGGCGCCGTCGCCCAACTCGGGAGCGTCTCCGAGCGCTACGCCACGGCCTGCGAGACGGCGGCCGGCGGGCGACTCGCGAACGTCGTGGTCGACGACGACGGCGTCGGACAGCGCTGTATCGAGCACCTCAAATCCCGGAACGCCGGTCGCGCGACGTTTCTGCCGATGACGGAGATGCACGACCGCCGGCTGGGCAACACCCCGAACGACCCCGGTGTCGTGGACTTCGCGTACAACCTCGTGGAGTTCGACGCGGAGTACTCGGGGGTGTTCTCCTACGTGCTCGGGGACACGCTCGTTGTGGAGGACATGGAGACCGCCCGACAGTTCATGGGCGACTACCGGATGGTCACCCTGGAGGGCGAACTCGTGGAGAAGTCGGGCGCCATGACCGGCGGGTCGCGTTCGGGCTCCAGGTACTCCTTCTCGAAGGGCGGCGAGGGCCAACTCAAGCGGGTCGCCGAGCGCATCCAGGAGCTCGAAGACGAGCGGGCCTCCCTCCGCGAGGACGTGCGGAGCGTCGAGGAACGCCTCGACGACGCCCGCGACCGTCAGAGCGACGCCAAGGACCGCCTCCGCGAGGTCAAATCCGATATCGAGGCCACGGAGTCCGAACGGGAGGAGACCGAGGCCGAAATCGACCGCCTAGAGGAGCGCCTCGAAGAGCTACAGGAAGAGCGCGAGGAGGTCGGCGAGCGACAGACCGAACTTGAGGGGGAAATCGAGACCGTCAAAGACGAAATCGCGGACATTGAGGCCGACATCGACGAACTGGAGGAGGAACTCGCGGACTCGAAGATACCCGAACTCACGGCCGAAAAAGAGGAAATCGAGGACGACATCGACGAACTGGAGGAGGAAATCGAGGAAATAGATAGCGAGCTCAATAGCCTCGAACTCGAAAAGGAGTACGCCGAGGATTCCATCGAGGACCTTCACGACGACATCGAGAGCGCGCAGAACCGGAAGGCGGAGGCCGAGGAACGAATCGCGGAGTTAGAGGAGGAAATCGAGCGCGCCGAGGCCGAAAAGGACGAGAAGGTGGAGGAAATCGCGGAGCTAGAGGAAGAGCTCGCCGACCTGCGGGAGGAGCGCGAGGCCCACCGCGAAACCCTAAACGAGGCCAAAAGCGAGCGCGACGCGGCGGCCGAGAAGGTCCAGCAAACCCAGAGCCGCCTCGACGCCCTCGAAAACGCGGCCGAGCGCCTCGAAGCCGACATCGAGGAGCTCGAAGCGCAGGTTGACTCCTTCGACCCCGAGGACGTGCCCGATATCGACGAGGTGGAGGCGAACATCGAGCGTCTCGAGCGGGCGATGGAGGAGATGGAACCCGTCAACATGCTCGCCATCGACGAGTACGACGACGTGGAGGCCGACCTGGAGGACTTAGAGGGGAAACGCGACACGCTCGTCGAGGAGCGCGAGGGCATCCAGGAGCGCATCGACTCCTACGAGGAACAGAAGAAAGAGACGTTCATGGAGGCCTTCGAGGCCATCGACGAGCACTTCCGGCGCATCTTCTCGCGGCTCTCGAACGGTACTGGGGAACTCCATTTGGAGAACGAATCGGACCCCTTCGAGGGCGGGTTGACGATGAAGGCCCAGCCCGGCGACAAGCCCGTCCAGCGCCTGAACGCGATGAGCGGGGGCGAGAAGTCCCTCACCGCGCTGGCGTTCATCTTCGCCGTCCAGCGCTACAACCCGGCGCCGTTCTACGCGCTCGACGAGATCGACGCCTTCCTCGACGCCGCGAACGCCGACAGAGTCGGGGAACTCGTCGACGAGCTCGCGGGCGACGCGCAGTTCGTCGTCGTCTCCCACCGCTCGGCGATGCTCGAACGCTCCGAGCGCGCCATCGGCGTGACGATGCAGGACAGCAACGTCTCGGCGGTGACCGGCATCGACCTCGGAAACGCCATGGAGGCGGAGGTCAGCGGCGATGACTGATAAAAGAGATGTCGGGGGAGGCACCGACCCCGACAGTACTGAGGAGAGGGATATCGGGGGAAGCACTGACCCCGACAGTACTAACCGGAACCCCGAGGACAGTCTGAACATCGCCGGCCACGAGTCGGCACGGGACAGCGATAACGAGGCGATGCCCGACCTGCCGGGGGACGCGGACGAGGAGGAGGAGGTCGAGCCGGTCGAACTGCTCGTCCAACTCGCCGAGCGCGGCGAAATCGAGCCGTGGGACATCGACATCGTCGCCGTCACCGACGCCTTCCTCTCGGAACTCGACGAGCGGGACCTGCGCACCTCCGGGCGCGCCCTCTTCTACGCCTCCGTCCTCCTGCGGATGAAATCCGACGCCATCCTCGAAGACGACGAAGAGGCCGAGGAGGAAGAACAGGTCCCGCCGTGGGAGGCGCCCGCGGCACCCGGCGAAGAGTCCGACTTCGGCCCGGACCCCGTCGCGGCGCTGGAATCCGAGATGGAGCGCCGCCTCGAACGGAAGGACGCCCGTGGCACACCGGAGACTCTCGACGAACTCGTCAGAGACCTCCGCGAGGCCGAGCGCGGGAGTTGGTGGAAGGACGGCCGGACGTACGACACCTCCGACTCCCCCGCCGGGTTCCAGCGCGGCACACAGGAGCTCGACTACCGCGCCGACGACGGGATGCGGGACATCGGCGAGCCGACCCAGGAGGACGTTACGGGCACGACCCACGGCGAGGACATCGAGGCGACCATCGCCGACGTGCGAGCCGAACTCGACCGCCAGTACGGCGCCGGGCGTCGTGAAGTGCTGTTCGCCGAGATCGACGACGCCGGCCCCACGCGGGTACAGACGTTTCTGGCCCTGCTCTTTCTCGCCAACCGTGGGACCGTCTCGCTCGAACAGGACGCGCCGTTCGGCGACCTGTGGGTGCAGGACGCCGACGCGGAGGAGGGCGCGGACGAGGCCATCGCGGACTGACGGAGGAACGCTTTTGCCGTCGTCGGTGAACGAGTACACATGAGCGACTCGCAGGCCGACCTCCGGGACGACGCCGCGGAACTGGCCGAGGACCTCGCCGCGAGCGACCGCGTGGTCGTGTCCCGACCGGACGCGACCCGAACGCTGAAAGACGAGTTGGACGTCGAACGCGTCGAACACGCCACCCTCCGCGCGGGCTTCGAGGCGGCGGGGTGGACGTACCACAAGCATCTCTACTACCGCGAGGACGCGCTTGCGGAGCGCGTGGCCGAGTTGAGCGAGGGGTACCGCGAGTCGGGACGCCTGCTGGTCTCGCACTCCGAACTGCTCGCGGACCTCATCCACCCCGAGGCCGACATCGACGACGTGGCCGGCTGGCGGACGGGCGGGTTCGTGGAGGCGCTCGCCGACGCCTTCGAGGGCGAGGGCTGGCGCGTGGACACCGTCGGCGAGGGCGCCGTCGAACAACATCTCTACCTCTACCCGCTGTTCACGGCGCTCGGGGAGGAACACCCCAAGGGCCGCTACCCGATGAGCCAGTCCGAACTGCTGGCCTACTACCTCGCGGAGTCCGTCGAGGACGCTATTTCGTCGTGAGTTCGTAGCCGTCGCCGTCGAAGGAAACGACGCCGCGGCGCTCCATCTCCGCGAGCACCTCCGCCATCCGGTTGGGCTGGGCGACTTCGAGTTCGATTGCGCCCACGTCGTGGTACTCGTCCAGCAGCGCGCGCACGTCGTCGGCGGTGTAGGACCCCCCTCCGTCGCGCTCCATCGCGCCCGCGACGAGTTCGACCATGTCCTCGATGAAGTTCCACGGGTAGACGACCCATGTCCACTCCGCGAGACGCTCGCCGACGAAGTCGGGCTCGAACTCGCTCGTGTCCAGCAGTTGGAGCGTTGCGGTCCGCACCGTGCCGGTGTCGTACTCCGCGACGTGCTCGCGTGCGCGGCGCATCGACTCGCCGGTGTCCGCGATGTCGTCCACGAGGAGGACATCCTTGCCGGCGACGGCCTCCTCGGAGAGGGGGTAGCGCACGGAGGCGCCCTCGCCCGTTTCGGCGGCGCCGACGTAGTGTTCCATCTTCAGGCTCGTCAGGTCGTCGAGGCCCAGGAAATCACAGAGACAGCGGCCGGCGAACCAGCCCCCGCGGGCGAGCGCGACGACCACGTCGGGTTCGAACTCCGCGCGGCGTACGTCCTCGGCCACCGCGCGACAGCGGCCGTAGATGTACTCCCAGTCGGTGACGGTGCAGTCGAAGTCCTCGGGCATACCCCCAAATCGAGAGGCGAGCCTATAGTTCGTGGGACTCGGTGTCGGCCGGCGGGGATTTATCCCGACAGCGGGGAAGGGAAACGCATGGTCGAGACACGGCGGGTGTTGCTGGCGGACGCCTTCGCGCTGGAACCGCTCGGGGGGATACGGACGGCCGTCGTGCCGGACGGTACGGGCGTCGACGCGGCGGCCGTCGTCGACGAACTGGGTGCGCCGGCCGTCCTCCGCGAGGGGGATTCGCTCCGCGTCGAGGGGACGACCCCGGAGCGCGCGGCGCTGGCGGCGTTCGGCGCGTTACGCGTGGCCGACGAAGTCGAAACCGGGGAGCACGGCATCGAAATCAACGGAGAAGAACGGACCGTCGAAGTCACCGAGACGGGCGCCTGGGTCGGGGCGTCGATGCCCGAGTGGACGACGAGCGACGCGGACGGCGCGGCGGCGCTCGGGGTGGAGGGGAACGACCTGCTGGACGCACCCGTCGGAAGTGCAGATGGAAGAACCGTCGTCGGGACAGAGTTTCTCTCTGCGCTCGAGGGCCAAATTCCCGAGGGGACGGTCGGCTACACCTTCGAGACGATGAGCGCCGAGGCACACGTCGCGGTCCGGGCGGGCGGGGCGGAGCCGACGGGTATCCGGGGGTGTCTGGCCGTCGCGGCCGCGCTCGATGCGGTGGAGGCGTTCGACGGCGCGTTCCCCGACCCGCTCGTCTGCGAGGTCGGTCGCCTCGGCGGCCGTCCCGGTGAGGTGTGGGTCAGCCCCGGGCGGGTCGGCGGGCCGGTGGCCGTCGCGCTCGACGGCACGCTCGCCGTCCGAGCGGCCGACGACGATATCGTCGTCGCGTAACGCTCGTCTGAGTGTATCTCTCGTCGCTTAGCTGTCGTCGAAGCTGAATTCCTCGTCCGGGCGCGTCACGTCCTGCACGGAGCGGTTGACGCCCTGAATGTCGTTCTGGACGTCCGAGAGGCGGCTGTCGAGGACGCTCAAAATGTCGCTTTTTACCTTCTCCGTGTCGTAGGTGTCCGAGACGTCGTCGCTGATGGCGTCCGTGATGGTCGCGTAGAACGCCCACGCCGTGAGGAACTGCCAGAGGACGAGTCCGACGAGCGCGAGCGCGAGGAAGGCGTAGAACTGCATCGGCAGCGGATTGCTACTGTTGGCGGCCCACTGGTAGTTCCGGTAGGCCAAGTACCCGCCGGCGGCGGTCGGAACGAGACCCAACAGGACGCCCAGACATTTCAGCAGGGCGTACTTCCCGGCGTATCGAGCGGCGCGTTTCGCGTCCATAGGGAGGGAACCATACCGGCGGTGCCTAAACAGTTGCGGGCGACAACGGGCAGAGCCGTCAGGGAACAGAACCGCTATACCGCGGGGATACGTCGGGCGGGGTATGGACGGGAACGGCCTCGGCGAGCCACAGGACTTCCGGCGGGTGCTCTCCTCGATGTGCACGGAGCCCCACCCGGTCGCCCGCCGGGCCGCCGAGCGGTTCCTCGCGACGAACCCCGGCGACCCGGCAACCTACGAGACGGTCGCGGACGCCGAGGACGGGGTCATCGAGGCGTTGGGAGAGGTCGTTTCCCTGGACTCGCCGTCGGGCTACGTCGCCACCGGCGGGACGGAAGCGAACATCCAGGCGGTTCGCGCGGCCCGGAACCGAAGCGAGATTGAGAAACCGAACGTCGTCGCCCCGGAGAGCGCGCACTTCTCCTTCCCGAAAGCGGCGGACGTGTTGGGCGTCGAGTTGCGCTTGACCCCCCTTGACGACGACCACCGCGCGGACCCCGACGCGATGCGTGCGGCCGCCGACGACGACACCGTGCTCGTCGTGGGCGTCGCCGGCACCACGGAGTACGGCCGCGTCGACCCGATACCCGAGTTGGGAGCCGTCGCGGAGGCGGTCGGCGCGCACCTACACGTCGACGCCGCGTGGGGCGGCTTCCTCCTCCCCTTCACCGACCACGCGTGGGACTTCTCGGACGCCCCGGTGGACACGATGACCGTCGACCCGCACAAACACGGGATGGCGGCCATCCCCGCGGGCGGTTTCCTCGCGCGCGAGGAGGAGACCCTCGAAGCCCTCGCCGTGGACACCCCCTATCTCGAATCGCGCTCGCAGGCCACGCTCACGGGGACTCGAAGCGGCGCGGGCGTCGCCGGCGCGTACGCCGCCCTCGAGGAACTCTGGCCCGACGGCTACGAGGCGGAGTACGAGCGCGCGACGGCGAACGCCGAGTGGTTCGCGACGGAGCTCGCGTCCAGGGGCTACGACCCTGTCGAGCCCGAACTCCCGCTCGTGAGCGCCGACGTTCCCGAGGAACTCTTCGACGCGCTCCGCGAGGCGGGGTGGCGAATCTCGCGGACCGGCGCGGGCGAGCTCCGCGTGGTCTGTATGCCCCACGTCGAGCGCTCGATGTTGGAATCGTTCCTCTCGGATATGGACGACCTCGAAAGCAAAGTTTAGAATCCCGCCGCCACGAGAGTCGGGCGTGTCCATCCGCCCTCCGCCCGGATTGCTCGACAGTTTCGGCCTCGGCTTCGGGTTGGAGGGCCTCGTCGAGACAGCCACCGGGCCGGTCGGCCTGGCCATCATCTTCGTCTACTCCTTTCTCATCGCCTTCGCGCTCCCCGGGGTGAGCGAGGTCGTGCTCGCGGCGCCCCTCGATTTGGGCTTCCCCGAACCCGTCGAGTTGGGCCTCATCGTCCTCGTGAGCGGCCTCGGGAAGGCCGCCGGGAGCGTCTTTGCCTTCCATCTCGGGCAGAGCGCCAAGGAGTCGGGCCCGGTCACCCGCGCGCTCGAACGCACGGGCTTCGACGTGATGGAGTGGTCCCGCTCGCGGACGGTCGAGATCGCGAACCGCTGGGGCGTCGTCGGGTTGGCTGTCGCGCTCTGTTTTCCCTTCTTCCCGGACACGCTCTCGATCTACGCCTTCTCCGTCCTCGACGCGGGCTACTACCGTTTCGCCGCCGCCACCTTCGTCGGGAGCGTCGGCCGCCTGCTGGTCACGCTCGCGCTCGTTCGGGGCGCCCTCGTCCTCGTCTGACCCTGGGGACTTTGGCGCTGGAAGCCAAGTGGACGTATGGAAACCGACCCGCGGACGGGCCTGCAGTGGGGCGTCGGGGCGGCGCTGTGGGTCGCGTCGCTCGTGGCCGTGGCACCGCTCATCGGCGTCTCCCCGCTCGCGGTGGCCGCCGACGCGGTCATCGTCGCCACGCCCGGCGCCGTCGCGACGGCGGCCATCGACACGTTCGGGAAAACCGCACAACCGCTGTTGATGGCGAGCCTCGGCGTCGCGGTCATCGCGGGCGCCGCGCTCGCGGGGACGCTCGTCGGGCGCGCCCCCGAACGGCGCCGGAAGGTGGGTTCGGGGCGCTTTCTCGCGCCCGCCGTCGCCGTTGCGCTCTACTGGGAGTCGACCGTACCCCCACAAATTGTGGGGGTCGTCGGCGCGGCTGCGACCGCTCTCCCCCCGCTGCTCTACGCCCGCCTGGACCGGAAGGCGGCGCGTTCGGGGACCGACCACGCGCGTCGGGGGGCGCTCCGCCGGGCGGCCGCGGGCGTGGGCGCCGTCGGCGTGCTCGGCGGGGTCGCCGCCGGGGGACAGGCCGCGGGCTACGGCGTCGACGCCGAGCGCGCGGGGACGGCGCTCCCGAACGCCAAGGAACGGACCGGACGAACGGTGGGGACGCCGAACACGGGCGACGGCGTCGCCGAGCGCACCGAGGGGGAACTGGGCTTCGACTTCGGCGGGATGCCACCCCAGGTCGAGCCCGTCGAGGACCACTACGTCGTCGACATCAACACGCAAGACCCGACGGTCGACAGCGAGAACTGGAACCTCTCGGTGACCGGCGCCGTCGAAAACGAGTACGACCTCTCCTTCGACGAACTGCTGGACCACCCCGACGCCGTGTCGGTGCCGGTGACGATGCTCTGCATCTCGAACCCGGTCGGCGGCGACCTGATTTCTACGACGACGTGGCGCGGCGTGCCCATCGACTCCCTGCTGGAGGAGGCCGGCGTGCGAGAGGGGGCGGTGGATCTCGTCACGAAGGCGGTGGACGGCTACAGCGAGGCCGTACCCGTAGAAGTGGCCCGCGAGGAGGATATGTTCCTGATGTTCGGCGCCGACGGCGACACCCTCTCGGCGACCCACGGCTTCCCGGCGCGCCTGCTGATTCCCGGGCGCTACGGCATGAAATCGACCAAGTGGGTCGAGGAGATCGAACTCTCCACGGAGTCGCACACGGCCTACTGGGAGCGCCGGAGCTGGGACGAGGAGGCCGTCGTGAACACCATCAGTTATGCTCGCGCCGCGGCCGTACAGGGGGACGCGGCCGCCGTCGGGGGTATTTCCTACGCCGGCAACCGCGGGATCCAGCGCGTGGAGGTGAGCCTCGACGGCGGCGAAACGTGGGGCGACGCCGAGTTGGAGGACGCCGCCTCCGAACACACTTGGCGGCGCTGGCGCTACGTCTTCGAGCGCGAGGGCAGAGAGAACGTGACAGCCACCGTGCGCGCGACGGACGGCACCGGAACCGTCCAGACCGAGGAGCGCACGTCGAACCACCCCGACGGGTCGACGGGATGGCACGAGGAGACGTTTGAGCTGTAGCGAGCGGCGGATTTATGAGCGGCGAGCGTTCACCGGGAAACGTGACGTTCCACTCCCGTCGCGCTCGCTCTATGCGTACGCACGGCAACGGGTAGTGGAAAGACCCCGCCGAACGCCGCTCACGGCTTGTGGCGGTGGAACGGCTGTCGCACGTTCTCACACGCTGGCGCTGGAGAGGCCCATCGCACGCTCTCGAAACTACCCTTTTCGCGCACCGTTTTCGACCATCACCGAGCGACCCATGACACGAACGTATCGGCGGGTTTTAGACCCGCACCGACCGGAGGATAGCGTATGACCGGCGAGTTCCCCACAGATGACCCCGCGGTGGTGACGTGCGGGTTGCCGTACGCGAACGGCGACCTCCACGTGGGCCACCTGCGGACGTACGTCGCGGGCGACGCGTACAGCCGCGCGCTCGAAACCCTGGGCCAGGAGACGGCCTTCGTCTGCGGCTCGGACATGCACGGGACGCCCATCGCGGTGAACGCCGCGAAGGAGGGCGTCTCCCCCGAGGAGTTCGCGCTCGACTACCACGAGGAGTACGAGGAGACGTTCCCGCAGTTCAACGTCGAGTTCGACAACTACGGCCACACCCACGACGAGACGAACACCGAACTGACGAGGGAGTTCGTGGAGGCCTGGGAAGAGGGCGAGCACATCCACGAGAAGGAGATCGAGGTCGCGTGGGACACCGAGGCCGACCAGCCCTTGCCTGACAGATTCGTGGAGGGTACCTGTCCCTACTGCGGGGAGAAGGCCCGCGGCGACGAGTGCGACGAGGGCTGTCAGCGCCACTTGGAGCCGGGTGAAATCGAGGACCCCGTCTCCGTCATCACGGGCAACCCCGCGGAGTACCGCACCCGCCCGCACAAGTTCCTCAAGCTCGACGACTTCCAGGACTACCTGAAGGGCTTCATCAACAGGTTGGAAGGGACGGACAACGCCCGCAACCAACCCCGCGAGTGGATCGAGGGCGAGTTGGAGGACCTCTGTATCAGCCGGGACATCGACTGGGGCATCGACTACCCCGGTGAGAGTGAAGAAGCCGAGGAGCTCGTGCTCTACGTCTGGGTCGACGCGCCCATCGAGTACGTCGCCTCGACGAAGCAGTATTCGGAACGCTCCGACTTCGACTGGGAGGAGGCGTGGCAGATCGAGGCCAAAGAGAACGAAACGCCGGACCCGAACCCCGAAACGCCCCCGAAGGCGGGCGAAATCGTCCACATCATCGGCCACGACATCATCCAGCACCACACCGTCTTCTGGCCGGCGATGCTCCGGGGTGCGGGCTACGCCGAGCCGCGCTCCGTGCTCGCGTGTGGCTTCGTCAACCTCGACGGGAACGCCTTCTCCACGTCCAGAAACCGGGCAGTGTGGGCCGACGACTACCTGAAGGAGGGCCTCGACCCGGACCTCTATCGCTACCACATCGTCGTCGGCTCCGCCTTCGAGGCCGACGTGGACTTCTCGTGGGACGGCCTCCGCGAGCGCGTGAACGGCGACCTCGTGGGCGCGCTGGGCAACTTCTGCTATCGCTCCCAGCTGTTCGCCCACCGGAACTTCGGTGGCACGCCCGACGAGGATGTGAGCGACGAGGTCGAGCGCGAAATCGGCGAGGCCATCGAGGACTTCGAGGCCGCCGTGCGCGACTACGAAATCAGGGGACTCGGGCAGGTTCCCCTGCGACTCGCACGCTTCGGCAACGAGTACATCCAACGCCACGAGCCGTGGAAGCTCGACGACGAGGAGGCCGCGCCGGTCATCCGCGACTGCGTCCAGCTCACGAAGGCTCTCGCAGTCCTCATGGAGCCCGTCCTCCCCGGCAAAGCGGGGGAACTCTGGGCCCAGCTCGGCGAGGAAGGGAGCGTCCACGACGCGCCCCTCGAAGCGGCGCTCGAAGCGCCCCCCGAGGAGTTCGACGAGCCCGACGAGCTCTTCGACAAAATCGAGGAGGAGCGCGTCGAGCGGCTCAACGAGGAGTTAGAGGAGCGCATCGAGGAAGCCGACGCGGAGGACTCCGGCGAGTCCGCCGACATCGAACTCGAACCCGTCGCCGAGGAGCGCATCGGCTTCGAGGACTTCCAGGACCTCGACCTGCGGGTCGGCGAAATCCTGAGTGCAGAACCCATCGAGGGCGCCGACGACCTCGCCAAACTGGAGGTCGACATCGGCGTCGAACGCAGACAGATCGTCGCGGGCATCAAACAGCTCCACGATTTAGAGGAACTCCCGGGCGAACGGGTCATCATCGTCGCCAACCTGGAGAAGGCCGAACTGTTCGGCGTCGAATCCAATGGAATGTTGCTCGCCGCCGGCGAGGACGCGGACCTCCTCACCACCCACGGCGACTCGGTTCCCGGCACCAAGATCCGATAGGTCCGGCGAGCGGGGCTTTTTAAGCGGTCCGCCCCACCGTCTCGGTACATGCGGAACGCGAAAATCGTCTGTACGCTCGGTCCGGCCACCGAGCACAGGGAGGCCGTCCAGGAGTTGGCCGACGCGGGGATGAGCGTGGCGCGCATCAACGCCAGCCACGGCGACCCCGAGGACCGGGCCGCACTCATCGACACGGCGCGAGCGGTGGACAACGCCACCGAGGAACCCGTCGCCGTGATGCTCGACACGCAGGGGCCCGAAGTGCGAACCGCCCCCATCGAGGAACCCATCGAACTGGAGACGGGCTCGACGGTCCGCTTCGTCGTCGGGGACGACGCCACGCCCGAACAGGTGGGGCTGAGCACCTCGATTTCGGCCGTCGAGGTCGGCGACCGGGTCCTGCTGGACGACGGGCGCATCGAAACCACCGTCGAGTCAGTCGACGGCGAGACAGTCATCGCGCGCGTCGACAGCGGCGGGGAACTCGGCGCGCGCAAGGGCGTCAACGTCCCGGGGGTGGACCTGGACGTGAGCGTCGTCACCGAAAAGGACCGACGGGACCTAAAACTCGCCGCCGAGAAGGGCGTCGACTTCGTCGCGGCGAGCTTCGTCCGGGACCGCTCGGACGTGCTCGCGGTGAGCGCCGTCCTCGAGGAGCACGGCGCCGACATCCCGGTCATCGCCAAAATCGAGCGTTCGGGCGCCGTCGACAACTTGGAGGAGATCGTTGACGCCGCCTACGGCGTGATGGTTGCGCGCGGCGACCTCGGGGTAGAGTGCCCGATGGAGGACGTTCCGATGATACAAAAGCGCATCATCCGGCGGTGTCAGAACGCCGGTGTCCCCGTCATCACCGCGACGGAGATGCTCGACTCGATGGTCGAGTCCCCCCGGCCGACGCGGGCGGAGGCCTCCGACGTCGCCAACGCCGTCCTCGACGGCACGGACGGCGTGATGCTCTCCGCGGAGACCGCCGTCGGCGACCACCCGACTCGGGTGGTCGAGGCGATGGACCGCATCGTCCGCCAGGTAGAGGGGAGCGAGGAGTACGACGAGCAACGCGAACAGCGGGTTCCCGTCGCCGGCGAGAACCGGACCGACGCGCTGGCGCGCTCCGCGAGGTATCTAGCGCGGGACGTGGACGCGAGCGCCGTCGTCGTCGCCTCCGAATCGGGGTACACGGCCCTGAAGACGGCCAAATACAGGCCGGGCGTCCCCGTCGTGGCCGCAACCCCCAGCGACAAGGTGCGCCGTCAGCTGGCGCTCTCGTGGGGCGTCGCCGCACAGTACGCACCCCACGAGGCCTCCGCGGCGGCTGTCATCGACAATGCCGTGGACGTCGCGATGGACGCGGGCGTCGTCGAGAGCGGGGACACCGTCGTCGTCGTCACCGGCATGATGACTGACCTGGAGGGGATGGACACCGCGAACACCCTGAAGGTCCACGTCGCCGCCGAGTCGCTCGGCGTGGGCCGCGTCGTCGTCGAGGGGCGCGCGAGCGGGCCGGCCTACTGGGCCGAGGACGGCGACCTCAGTGAGGCACCTCAGGGCGCCATCGCCGTCGTGCCCGAAGGCTTCGACGGGGAGTTCTCCGGCGACCTCTCCGCGCTGGGCGGTATCGTCGACGCCGCCGAAGGGATGACCGGCTACACCGCGATGGTCGCCCGCGAGTTGGAGGTGCCGATGATCAGCGGCGCCCACGTGGACGTGGCCCAGGGGCGGACGATAACCGTCGACGCCGAGCGCGGCGTCGTGTACGACGGGGAGGTACAGCGCCGATGAGCCGGGACGACCGCGCGGACCGTGCGGGCGGCGACGACACGGCGGGCGACGAACAGTGGGAGTTCAGCCTCGAAGACGTGAGCCCCGACCCTGGGTCGGAGGGGACCTACGAGATGGGCCCCATCGAGGCCGGGGACCCGAAGCCGGAGCACGTTCTCTTCTTCGTGCTCGGGGTGCTCGCGGCCGTCGGGTCGCTGTACGCGTTCCTCCTCTAGGGCAACGGTAAAGTTCCTCACACCCTGAGTCGAACGTATGGCCCTCTCCGATCAAGCCCTCCCGCTCGTGTTGACCGTCGGCGGGGCGGCGCTGTGTATCGCCGAGGCGATAGCGCCCGGGGCGCACTTCATCGTCGTCGGCGTGGCCCTGCTGTTGGCGGGGCTCATCGGCCTTCTGGTCCCCGCACTGGCGGGCCCGCTCGCGCTGGCCGTCCTCGTGGGCGTCATCGGCGCCGCCACGCTCTACGGCTACCGGCGCTACGACTTCTACGGCGGGAAAGGCGAGGCGAGGACCCGGGATTCCGCCGATTTGGAGGGCCAGGACGGCGTCGTCACCGAAACCGTCACCCCGAGCGCCGGCCAAGTCCGCCTGCGCGACGGGGGATTCGACCCGACCTACTCCGCGCGGACCGTGAGCGGCGACATCCCGGAGGGGAGCGAAATCATCGTCACCGACGCGGGCGGCGGCAGCGTCCTCACCGTCGAGTCCGTCGACGGGATGGACGAGATTGACCGGGAGCTGGCGGCCGGGCGGCGCGAGGAGGAGGACGAGCGGAAGGCCGAGTCGGAATCAGAGTCCGAATCGGCCTGATTCACCACGAACCTTTATTCGCGTTTCGTCCGAAGGGTGAGTATGGTACTCAGTGCCCTCCCCGCCCAGACGCTGGGCGGCGGCGTCTTTACGATGGTCGGCCTGCTCGTGTTGCTCATCATTCTGGTGGCGGTCTGGCAGGCCGTCGTCATCGTGGACGCCTACGAGAAGAAAGCCCTGACCGTCTTCGGGGAGTATCGGAGCCTCCTCGAACCGGGTATCAACTTCGTCCCGCCGTTCGTCTCGCGGACGTACCCCTTCGATATGCGCACCCAGACGCTGGACGTGCCCCGACAGGAGGCCATCACGCGGGACAATTCCCCCGTCACCGCGGACGCCGTGGTTTACATCCGCGTGATGAACGCGAAGAAGGCGTTCCTCGAAGTCGACGACTACAAAACCGCGGTGTCGAATCTCGCCCAGACCACCTTGCGTGCGGTGTTGGGCGACATGGAGCTCGACGACACGCTGAACAAGCGCCAGGAGATAAACGCCCGCATCCGCCGCGAACTCGACGAACCCACCGACGAGTGGGGCATCAGGGTCGAGAGTGTCGAGGTCCGGGAGGTCAACCCCTCGCAGGACGTCCAGCAGGCGATGGAGCAACAGACCTCCGCGGAGCGCCGCCGCCGCGCGATGATTCTCGAAGCGCAGGGTGAGCGTCAGAGCGCCATCGAAACGGCACAGGGTGAGAAGCAGTCGAACATCATCCGGGCGCAGGGTGAGAAACAGTCCCAGATTCTCGAAGCGCAGGGTGACGCCATCTCGACCGTCCTGCGGGCCCGCTCCGCGGAGTCGATGGGCGAGCGCGCGGTCATCGACAAGGGCCTCGAAACCTTAGCCGACATCGGCCAATCCGAGTCCACCACCTACGTGTTGCCCCAGGAGCTCACCTCGCTGGTGGGCCGCTACGGCAAACACCTCACCGGCTCGGACGTGGGCGACGGGGCGAGCGATCTCGAATCCATGGAGTTCGACCCCGAAACCCGCGAACTCCTCGGGTTGGACGATATCGAGTCCATCCTCGGCCAGCTCGAAAACAACGTCGAGGAGATGGAGAGCGGCGAGCCCGACATCCAGTCGCCCGAGGAGATCCTCGACGAGATGGACGCCGAGATGGAGGAAGTCGTCGAAGGAACCGACATCGACGCCGCCGACGTGGACATCGACGTCGACGCCGACGATGCCACCGGGTTCGGTGGATCGGAACCGTCCGACGCGGACGCCGAGGACGCTCCGACCGACGGGGACGACGCGGCCGACAGCGACGACGCGACCGACGACGAGTCGGCGTAGGGACGAAGGGGTTTTGCCCCACCCTCGCGTAGTGTCGTGTGAATGACTGACGAGGGGGTCGACAGGGAGAAGCGGACGACGCTCCGCCGGTTCGCCGCGCTGGGCGCCGTCGGGCCGCTGGCGGGCCTCGCCAAGGGTGAGGAGTCCCTCTCCCGTGAGGCGATTGCGGGCTACCTCTCCGCGACCCCCGGCGCGCACTTCTCAAAGCTCCGCGACGACCTCAAACTGGGAACGGGCGAGGCCCAACACCACCTCAGACAGCTCGGCGAGAGCGGCGCCGTCGAGAGCGTGAAGGACGGCGAGTACAGGCGCTTCTTCCCGACCGGCGAGTTCGACGCCTTCGAGAAGGTCGCTCTCGGGTACCTGCGCCGGGACACGCCCCGAGGAATGGTGGTCGAACTCCTGCAAAACCCCGACGCGACGGGCACCGAGTTGGCCGACGCGCTCGGCGTCTCGGGCGCTACGGTGAGCAACTACGCCGCCGAACTGGAGGAGAAAGGGCTTCTCAGCCGGACGGACGGCTACACCGTCGAGCGCCCCGAAACGGTGGTGGTGTTGCTCGTCCGCTACGCCGACTCCTTCGGCGCCGAAACGCAGGCGTTAGCCCGCGAAGCCGACGAGTTGCTCACGTATCGGTGACCATCCACGTCGTGGAGGAGGAGTAGCCCCAGCGCTCCACGTCGAGAGCGAAGTCACCCTCCGCGATGGCCGTCATGTTCGTGCCGACCTCCTTCGCCGACAGCCCGAGCTCCTCCCCAATGAGCCGCGATTTGAAGTACGTCTGGCTGTCGGCGCGCTCCCGGAGGTAACTCAGAATCCGCTGTTGTTTCTCGCTCAGGCCGGCTCCGACGGCGGCGGTCGCGCTCATACAGATAGGTAGTCCCTATCACACATAGGGGGTTTGGTACGTCCGACTAACCCGCTTCCATCGTGCGTTTTTCCGGGGTTCTCGGGGTCCGGAACCCCGACAGACAACCCCGAGTGGTACGGCCGGCTAACCGCAGAGGAGTCCAGAAGGTACTTAGGAAACCGAAGCCGACACTCGGGCAATGAACGACGGGGTAGAGGTGAGCGTCGTTCTCCCCGCCTACAACGAGGAGGACACCATCGAGGACACGGTGAAAACGGCCCTCGACACGCTCGGCTCCTTCCTCCCCGCCGGCTCCTTCGAAGTCATCGTGGCCGAGGACGGCTGCGAGGACCGCACCCCCGAAATCGCCGACCGGCTCGCCGAGGAGGACGAACGGGTGAAACACGTCCACAGCGACGAGCGCCTCGGCCGCGGCGGGGCGCTCGACTACGCCTTCCGGCGCGCGGACGGCGACACGCTCACGTACTTCGACACCGACCTCGCGACGGATATGCGCCACCTCGAAGAGCTCGTCGAGAGCGTCCGCTCCGGCGAGTTCGACGTGGCGACGGGTTCGCGCTGGATGCCCGGGCAGGTCGCCGAGCGCCCCGCGAAGCGCGGTGTTCCGTCGCGCGGGTTCAACCGGCTCGTGCGGGCCCTGTTGGGCTCGGAGATACGGGACCACCAGTGTGGCTTCAAGGCCGTCTCCCGGGAGGCCTATTTGGCGCTCGCGAACGACATCGGCGACGACCACTGGTTCTGGGACACCGAGTTGTTAGTTCGGGCCCAGCGCGCCGGCATGCGGGTCAAGGAGTTCCCCGTGGAGTGGACGCCGAAAGGCGACTCGAAGGTCGATTTAGTGAGAGACGTCTTCGGGATGGGTTCGCAGGTGCTCAGATGCTGGTGGGAGTTCACCGTCGCGCCGCGGGTGAACCGGACGACCGGCATCGCCGTCGGGTTCCTGCTCGCGCTCGTGGCGGTGGCGCTGATGTTCGTCTACCTCCCCGTCGGCGAGGTGGCGGCGGCCATCGAGAGCGCGGACCCGACCCTCGTCGCCGTCGCAGGCGGCGTCTACGTGCTCTCGTGGCCGATTCGGGGTGTCCGATATAAGGACATCCTCGGGGAGCTCGGCTACCCCTCGGAGACCGGCTTTCTGACGGGAGCGATCTTCATCTCACAGACCGGGAACCTCGTCATCCCGGCGCGGGCGGGCGACGCCATCCGAGCGTACGTGATGAAGGCGCGCCGGAACGTACCGTACGCGACCGGCTTCGCCTCTCTGGCCGTGGAGCGCGTCTTCGACCTGCTCACGATTACCGTCCTCGCCGGGAGCGTCCTCTTGGGGCTGGTGCTCGCGGCGCCCGAGACCGTCGGGCAACTCGCCGGGGCAGCCGGCGCGGAGGGGTTGAGCGCGGAGCGGAGCGCGGCCGTCCAGCGTGCCGTCGTCGTGGCGAGCGTCGTCGGCGCGCTCGCGGTCGGGGCGGTGGTCGCCATCGTCGCTACGGCGCGCTCGGAGACGAACCACGCCCGGAAACTCGTCGAGTGGGCCAGCGACGACAGTTACGTCGAGTACGTCGCCAGCGCGCTCGAACAGTTCGTCGGCGACATCCAGACGGTGGCCGGTAGCGGCCGCTCGTTCGCCCGGGTCGGCACCGCGAGCGTCCTCATCTGGAGCCTGGACGTGGTGACCGCCCTCATCGTGTTCACAGCCTTCGACGTGACTCTCCCCCTCGGAATGCTGGTCGCAGTTTGTTTCTTCGCCGTCAGCGTCGGCAACCTCGCGAAGGTCATCCCCGGCCCGCCCGGCGGCATCGGACTCTACGAGGCGGCCTTCACGGTGTTCGTCTGGGCGCTCACGCCCGTCTCCTGGGAGGTGGCCTTCGCCGCGGCCATCGTCGACCACGCGGTGAAGAACGTCGTCACCGTCATCGGCGGCGCGGTCTCGATGGTCCGGTTGAACGTCTCGCTCACTGAGGCCGTCTCGGGGAGCCGCGAGGCCGAGGAACCGGCAACCCCCGCCGAGGAGTAAACGGCCGCGAGAAGGTCTCACACGGTTGTTCGTGCGGAGTTTTCCGGAACGTTTAAGTATAGATCACGGGAAAAGGTGGGTTACGTTCGGCATCCCGGGTTCCGGGAGCCGGTTCTTCAACGATGACCGACGCGAGTATGCGCACTGAGCGGCACAGGCAACGCGAGGAAGAAAAGGAACAGGAGGAGACGGAGGGCTGCCCCGAGTGTGGTGGCCAGCTCGTCGCCGACGACAGCCACGGCGAGACGGTGTGTTCTGACTGTGGCCTCGTCGTCGAGGACGACGAGATCGACCGCGGGCCGGAGTGGCGCGCGTTCGACGCCAAGGAGAAAGACGAGAAGAGCAGAGTGGGCGCCCCCACGACGAACATGATGCACGACAAGGGGCTCTCCACGAACATCGACTGGCGCGACCAGGACGCCTACGGCAACTCCCTGGACTCCCGCCAGCGCGAGAAGATGCAGCGGCTGCGCAAGTGGAACGAGCGCTTCCGCACCCGCGACGCCCGCGAGCGCAACCTCAAGCAGGCGCTCGGCGAAATCGACCGCATGGCGAGCGGCCTCGGACTGCCCGACAACGTCCGCGAGACGGCGTCCGTGATTTATCGCCGCGCGCTCGACGAGGACCTCCTGCCGGGGCGCTCTATCGAGGGAGTTTCGACGTCCTGTGTGTACGCCGCCGCCCGACAGGCCGGCGTTCCCCGCTCGCTCGACGAGATCGCGGAGGTCTCCCGGGTCGAGAAGAGCGAGGTCGCCCGGACCTACCGATACGTCGTCCGCGAGCTCGGCCTCGAAATCAAGCCGGCGGACCCCGAGCAGTACGTCCCGCGCTTCGCGAGCGAGCTCGACCTCTCCGAGGAGTCCGAGCACCGCGCCCGGAGCCTCCTGAAGAACGCCAAGGAGAAGGGTGTCCACAGCGGCAAGTCGCCCGTGGGCCTCGCGGCCGCCGCGGTGTACGCCGCCTCCCTGCTCACCAACGAGAAGACCACGCAGGCGGCGGTCTCGGAGGTCGCGGACATCTCCGAGGTCACCATCCGTAACCGCTACCACGAGCTGCTGGAAGCCGAAGACGGGATGCTGGTGTAGGAAGGTGTGGGACGTGCGACAGCCGTTCCACCCGGACAGCCGTAGGAGGACTGCGTCCGCGGGAGTTTTTTCACCGTCCGACCCGCTGTGAGCGTATGCTCCCCTTCGATTCGTTCACGCTGGTCGCCGCGACGGCCGACCTGAGCGACGCGGCAACCGACGTTGCACAGGAGTACGCCGAGGCCGTCGAGTTCCGGATGGACCTCGCCGAGGACCCCCTCGAACAGTTGGCGGCGTACGACGCCGACCTCCCCTTACTCGTGACGAACCGTGCGTCGTGGGAGGGTGGCGAGGCAGACTCCGACGATGCCCGCCTCGAAGCCCTGGAAGCTGCGGTCGCGGACGATGCGGTCGCAGCTGTCGACATCGAACTCGCCGCGATGGCCGACGGCTCCGGCGAGCGCGTCGCCGAGGCGGCCCGCACGAACGACGCCTCGGTAGTGGTTTCGACCCACGATTTCGAGGCCACACCCCCGACCGATGCGATGGTCGCGCTCTTAGAGGACGCCTGCGAGCACGGCGACGTCGGGAAGCTCGCGGTCACCGCCGAAACGCGGGGCGACGCGCTGGACGTGTTGACGGCGACCCACGCCTGCGACGCCACGGGGGACACGGTGGCGACGATGGCGATGGGCGAAGCGGGGAGACACACGCGGGCCGTCGCGCCCCTCTACGGCTCGAAAATCGGCTACGCGCCCGTGGATCCCGAGGAGGCGACGGCACCCGGCCAGTACGACGTGGCGACGCTCGCCGAACTCGTGGCCCGCCTTCAGTAACGTTTTCCCGTGGAACCCCCTTTCTCGGGGCGTGAGCCGGAAACGACCGTGGTTGGCGGCGGTCCTCTCGATTCTCTACCCGGGGTTAGGACATCTGTATCTGCGCTCGTGGCTCCGCGCCGTCGTCTGGTTCCTGTTGGCGCTGATGACGGCGAGCCTGGTACTCCCCGAGTCCGTGGCGAACGCCTACGAGACCGGCGGGTTCGAGGCGATGGTGAGCGCGATGCAGGCGGTCCCCCTCGCTACGATGGCGCCGGTGTTGGTGGTGAGCGGGCTCTGCGTGCTGGACGCCTACGTCTCCGCGCGCCGGGACATCGCCTACGGCGTCGGCGGGTCCGAACCCCCCGAGAACGCCTGTCCGGTCTGCGGAAAGGAGCTCGACGAGGAGCTCGACTTCTGTCCGTGGTGTACGACGCGAATCGAGTGGGAGGAGTCTACTTCTCGATGATGGACTCCTCGATGGCCTCGCCGAAGTGGCGGGCGCCCCCCTCGCGGTAGACCTTCACCTCGTCGCCGGGTTCCAAGTCGGTAACGGCGATGCGGCCGTCCTTCCCGGCGACCTTGATGGTCTCGGCGTTCTGGATGAGCGTCTCGAAGCGGTCGTCCTCCACTTGGGCTTCCAGTCGGAACATCGGGCGCTTCTCGATCTTCGCGCGGCCGACGACGGCTTCCCTGGTTTTACCCTCCAGGTCCACCACCTGAACCTCGTCGCCGCTTTCGAGTTCGGAGAGGTACTTCGTGCCGCCGTCGGGCGTCCGGATGTAGGCGTGGACGGCGCCGGCGTTCACCCGGAACGGCCGGGAGGCCACGTAGGGGGACTCCGCCGTTTCGGCGTGGACGAAGAACAGCCCCCTGCTCATCGACCCCACGAGCATCCCCTCGTCGTGCTCCATCAGGCTCCCAGTGTCGACACAGACCCTGTCGGCGAGCCCGACCGGGTCGACAGCTGTCACCTCCGCCCACGAGAGCTCCAGTTGTTCGCGCTCCGCGGCGTCGCGGGCCTCGACGGCGCCCCGAATCTCACTGGGGTCGTCCGAGTCGACGAGCACGCCGTCGGCGCCGAGTTCGAGCGTTTCGAAGGCCGTCTCGGCCTCCTCGGCGGTCTGGACGCCCGCGACGAGCTCTGTCTCGTCACCGATGCGCGCGATGAGGTTCTCCAGGGGGATTATCTGCCAGTCCTCGCCGACGACGAGGGTGTGCTCGGCGTCGTGGGCGGCCTCCTCCGCGAGCGCCTCGTACTCCGAGTCGAAGATGCGGGTGTAGGTTCCCGTCACCTTCTCCTCGCGGCGCAGGGTGGTGAGGTCCGCGGAGCCCGAGAGGTCGTTGGGGAGGTCGACCGTACCGTCGCCCTCGCTGTCCTTCCCGACGATGTAGGCGTCGGCCTCGCCCTCGGGTTCGGCCTCGTCCATCACGTCGGCGTGGACCTCGTGGAACGCGGCGACCTTCACCTCGCCGAGCTCGCGGACCCGTGCGACGTCCTCTTCGTCGACGAGCACCCAGTCGACACCCGCTTCGAGGCCGGCGGTGATGCGTCGCTTGCGCGCCTCCCAGTCGCCGACGGCGTCGTCGGCCTTCAGCCAGACGGAGCGTGTCATTCTTACTCGCGGGGAGGGGGCGGCCCTTCTTAAAGCCGGCCCTTCGCGCGGTCCGACCGTCGGGACGCGGTAGCTACGGCCGGCGTTTTAGCCTACGGTGTGTATATGGTACTGTGCGTTGATACATCCAGTATGCGACAGTCCCTCCATCCCTCGTTCGTGGTCGCGCTGGCCCTCCTGGCACTGGTCGCGCTGTCGGCGTTCGCCGCGGGCCCCGCCGCCGCGGCGACCGACGCCGAGAACGGCACGACCTACGAGGCGGGCGCGACGCTCGTCTTCGACGCCGACGGCGACGAGTGGACCCTCCGGAACGCCGAGGGGGCGTTCGTCAGCGCCCGCCCCGTCAAGAACGGCACCGTCGAAATCGACACCGGCACCCTGCGGAACGGCACCTACCGATTGTTGGACGGGGACGGCACGCTCCGCTATCGCTTCTCGATAACGGGCGCGGAGCCCGACACCGACGACAGCGATGGGGGGTCCGCTGACGACGGTGACGCCGAGCCCGTCGTTCCTCCCGAGCCCGCGGCCGTCGAGAACGGTACCCGCTACGAGGTGGGACGGACCCTGCGCTTTACCCTCCCCAACGGCGAGTACGCCCTCCGACTCTCCGGCGGGCTGTTCGTTCAAACCCTCGTCGCGGAGGACGGAACCGCCCAACTCGACACGGGAGAGCTCTCGACCGCCGAGTACCGCCTCCACGGGCCGAACGGGACCGTCCGCTACCGCTTCGAGTTGGGCTGGGGCGAGGCGAGCGACTGCGAAGGGCCCGTCGACGCTGACCCCGAGCGCCGGGTCCCCCTGAACGCGACCGACCGGCTCACCTTCGCCGTCGACGAGCCCGGCTTCTACACGCTCTGTGGCCCCGACGGGAGGGTCGGTGCCACCTCCTCGCCCGAGACAGGCGGGTTCGACACCGACCGTCTCACCCCGGGTGTCTACCGCCTGCAGGACCGCGCCGGCGAGCTGACCGCGTCCGTCGAGCTCCTCCGTGACAGCGGGGGGAAGGACGACGAGCGACCGCCCGCCGGTTCGCTCGTCGCCTTCGAGAACGGCACCGCCTACGAGCGCGGGAACCGCATCGCCCTCGACACCGAATCGGCCCTCGAACTCAGGTTCGAAGGAGCGTTCGTCGCGGCGCTCGAAGCGAACGCCACCGTCGCCACGCGGGAACTCGAAGCGGGAACCTACCGCCTCGTGGACGACGGGTCGCTGGAGGGTGCGTTCCGCGTGCTCGCCGCCGAGGCGCCCGAGTCCGTCGTGGACGGCCCCCGCCGGGTCTGGGCGGGCGCGGACGCGACCGTCGGAACGAACGCAACCGACGCATACACTCTCTGGGGACCCGCCAGCCTGCCCGTCGAACGGTTCGCGTCGAGGGAGGGGAACGTGACGGTCGATACGGACGGCCGCCGCGGCGCGTACATCCTGACGGCGCCCAACGGCACCGCTATCGAGCGCCTCATCGTCGTCAAGCAGCGCCTCGACGCGCGGACCGACGGCGGCGACCTCGTCGTTACATCCAATCGCAGGGATTATCCCCTCGAAATCACCGTCGAAGGCGCCGACGCCGCCGATATCTTCGGGTCCGATACGGTCACGGCGAACGAGAGCGAGCGCCTCACGCCGAACACGACGGGGATCGAACCCGGCACCTACCTGGTGCGGTTCTCGTCGGCCGACGCGAGCGCCGCGGGGAACGCCACGTTCCGGATCGGTAGCGCCAGCGAGAACGCGACAAACGATACGGCGGTCGCCGCCCCCGCGGACGAAGCCACCCGGACGACTTCCACCCGAACGACGACCGAGCGGACGACCACGACCACTCCGAGCGCCGAGCCCGCGAACGTGACCGCGGAGTCGCCCGGCACGCCCGGCTTCGGCGTACTCGGGGCGCTGCTGGCGCTGCTCGTCGGGTGGGCGTCGAAAGAAAGGTAGCGAGCTTACTGCGCGGAGATGACGTCGTCGATGCGGACGATCATCGTCGCGGCCTCGGTGGCGGATTCGAGGGCCTCGCTCTTCACGGCGGCCGGGTCGAGGACGCCGTGTTCGACGGGGTCCGCGATTTCACCGGACTCGCCGACCGAAAGGATGCCCGCGATGCCGTCCTCGTTGGCGGCGCGCAGGTCGACGAGCGCGTCGATGGGGTCCATGCCCGTGTTCTCGGCGAGCGTGCGGGGCAGGACGTCGAGCGCGTCCGCGAAGGCCTCGACGGCGAGCTGTTCGCGCCCCTCGACAGAGGCGGCCTGCTCGCGGACGCGGCCCGCGACGATGGTTTCGGTCGCGCCGGCGCCGGGCACCGCACCGCCCTGGTCTTCGGTCACGGAGACGACGTCGAGCGCGTCTCCGATGGCGCGTTCGAGTTCGTCGGTGACGTGCTCGGTGGAGCCGCGGACGAAGACGGTCACCGTCTCGGCTTCCGCGCCGCCCTCGACGAAGGCGAGGTCGTCGTCGCCGTAGGTCTCGACGTTGATGTGCTCGGCGTATCCCAGGTCGTCGCTCTCGATGGCGGCCACGTCTCCCACTTGGGTCGCGCCGGTCGCGGTCGTGATGGAGGAGGCCTCGTCGGAGGAGACCGATTCGAACGCGAGGATGCCGGCCTTCGAGAGGCGGGCGGCCGCGCGCTCGTCGATGTCGTCAGTCGCGAAGAGTACGTCGACGCCGGCGTCGATGACGGCCTCGGCGTATTCGAGGACCTCGGACTCCTCGGCGGCGATGGCGCCCTCGAGCTGGTCGGCCGACGTGATGTTGTACTCGACGTCGGCGTTCGTCTCGCGGGTCTCGATACCGCCGTCGAGAACCGCCACGTCGGCGTCCTCGACGGAGCGCGGCATGTCCTCGCGGACGGGTTCCTCGTCGACGACGACGCCCTCGACGAGCGAGGTGTCGCTGGAGGCGGCGCCGGTCTGGGCGTGGACGCTGATGTTGTTGCGGTTCGCGCCCGCTTCGTTTGCGACGTGGCGGACGGCCCGCACGACGACCTCGGCGAGGGTCTCGGCGTCGACGTCGCCGGTCCCTTTGCCAGTCATCGAGGACTGGGCTACCTTCCGGAGGAGCTCGTCGTCAACCTCCTCATCGAGCACGAGGTCCTCGACGGCCTCGAGGGCGATGGACTTCGCGGCGGCGTACCCCTGCACGATGGTCGTCGGGTGGACGTCCTGTTCCAGCAGGTCCTCGGCCTGCGCGAGGAGCTGGCCCGACAGCACCGACGCCGTGGTGGTGCCGTCCCCGACCTCGTCCTCCTGGGTCTGGGCGACCTCCACGAGCATCTGTGCCGCGGGGTGTTCGATGTCCATCTCGTCGAGGATGGTCACGCCGTCGTTCGTGATGACGACTTCCCCCGACGAGTCGACGAGCATCTTGTCCATACCCTTCGGGCCGAGCGTCGTGCGGACCGACTCCGCGACGGCCTTCCCGGCGGTGATGTTCATCGACTGTGCGTCCTTGCCGGAGGTGCGTTGGGAGTCCTCGTTGAGAATGAAGACGGGACGACCCCCCATTTGTCGCTGCGACATACGTACTGTTAGAAGTTTGCGGTTCTATATAAAACTTGTTTCTCCGCTCGGGGCGCGAGCCCCCCGCGAACACGTGTGTCAGACTCTCACGCCCGACCCGAAGAGTCAAATCGGGAGGTAACCATCATGCCTAGTATATGAACCGTGTGGGACCGGTGATCGTGGTCGTGATGCTGGCGGTACTGGGGGGCTGTACGGGCTTCGTAACCGGCTCGGAGAGCTTGGACGTGAGCGCCGAGCGCGCGGCCGTCGCCCCGGACGCGGTGAACGCGTCGGGGTACGAGATGACCGGGAGCCAGACGCAGTCCATAAACCAGAGCATCGAGGTCGGTGGACAGGAACGCCAGGTGAACGCGCGGGTTCACGTGGTTTCGTACGCGAAGACCCCGAACCTGACTGACGGATCCGCCACGGGGAACGGGACGCAGGCCCTCGAGGGCGCCGGCACCCTCACCGTCGTCTCCGTCCCGGGCGTCAACGTCGCCGGCTTCTCACTGAACCCCCTCGATATACTGCCGGAGAGCCTGCTCTTCGAGCTCGCGGGTCAGCAGGGCACGGACCTGGAATCGACCGGGACGACGAACGTATCGATGCTCGGCCAACAGGTCGAGGGGCAGACCTACCGCGCCTCCGTCGACGGGACGAACCTCGCCGTCGAGCGCGCCTCCGTGTCCCACGAGGGCGACCTCGTTATCGCCGTCGCCGTCCGCCCCGAGGGCGGCGAGACCCCCCGGGAGCTCATCGCCGCCGTCGAACACCCCGCTTGATGCTCGAACTGAACCACGGCTTCCGAATCGTCGACGTGCACGCCCGTATCCACGCGGGCGAGGACGCGACCCGCGGTCGGAACGTCGGCGCCGAGGCCCTCGAACGGGAGATGCACCAGGCGGGCGTCGTCCGAAGCGTCGTCTTCGCCGACCCCCAACCCGACGGCGAGGGCTACCTCCGCGCGAACAACGCCGTCGCCCGCCAGGCCGTCGAGCGCCCCTTCGTCGCTTTCGCCCGCATCGACGGACCCCGCGAGGTCGGGAGCGGCGCGGGCTCCGCGCTCAGGAACCTGACTGGCGGGCGTGAGGCACACCACACCGACCCGGAGGACGTGGAGCGCTACGCCTACGACGACCGGTTTTACGGGTTCAAGCTCGACCCCGTTCAGGATGGCCTTCCGGACGCCGAAACGCTCGACGCGCTCGACGACGTGGGGCTCCCCCTCTTGGTCCACGGGGACACGGGCTTCGCGCCGGACGCCGTCGCGGACGCCCTGCTGGGCTACGACTTTCCCGTTATTTTGGCGCACTTCGGCGGCCACCCCCTCGACCGGGAGCTGATGCACGCGGCGGTGGACGCCCTCGACGCCCACGACGCGCTCCACGTGGACACGAGCGCCGTGCGCTACCGGACGGTGCTCGAGCGCGCCCTGCGCGAGCATCCGGACCGCGTGCTGTTCGGGTCGGGCGCGCCCGCCGTCCACCCGAACGTGGCGGCCATGGAGATACTCACCCTCGACGTGCCCGAGGACGCGATGCGCCGGGCCTTCTCGAAGAACGCCGCGCGACTCGTGCCGGCACTGGCGCCTTAAGCGTCGTGCTGTGAGAGCCCGTTCGGGTTGCGTGCCGGCGGTTCGCTTGCCCGCCGGGCGCGGATGCCGTCCACGACGCCGAGCGTGGCGTTCGTCAGCACTCGTTTGCCGTTGCCGGCCCACGAGGACGGCGTGCTCTCGCCCGTCGCCACCTCGCGGAGAACGCCCGCGCCCTCCCGGCCGGCGTGGCGGCCCAGTCGGAGCAGAGTCCACGGACCCGCGCCGTGGTTTTTCACCAGCCGGTACGCCAGCGCGCGGTATTTCGGCCCCCACTTCGGCTCGCCCGGGGCGCTCGCCATCCGGTCGGGCAAGTCGTCGGCGTCGGTCCTGAGGACCGCCATCCGGGGCGCCCACGCCACGTCGATGCCGGCGCACGCGAGACGATGGGCGGCGTCGCGCGCGCCGCCGGTGTCGAGGTACTCGTCGAAGCCGTCAAGGCGTTCGAGCGTTCCGCGGCGGAAGGCGACGTTCGCGCCATCGAAGAAGTGTATCTCGTTGCCCCGGATGGTCGTCGACTCGGGCGTTTCGGTGGTGACGCCGCCGCCGACGGCCCGATGAACGGGACCGGTGACGGCCTCGGCGTCCGCGAGCGCGTCGTCGAGGCCGTCCACCCATCCCTCTTCGACCGCGGAACCCTGGCCGACGAAGGCGATGACGTCGCCCGTCGCGACACGGACGCCGGCGTTTCGCGCGACGTTGAGGTTCCGTTCGGGGAGTTCGAGTAGCCGGTCGACAGCGTCGTGTTCGCGGGCGAGCCCCCCGGTCCCGTCGGTCGAGGGGCCGTTGACGACGACGACCTCGGCGTCCGGCGCGTGGGCGGCCAGCGCGTTGAGACAATCGCCGAGACGCGCTCGGCCGTTGAGCGTCGGGACGACCACCGAAAGGTCCATTGGCGACTCCAAGAACTGGGGGGCTAAAAGCGCGACGCTCGCCGGCGCTACACTTCAGCGTACCAGTAGGAGACGCTGGCGAGGCGATCTCCTCCGGGGAGGGAGACGAGGTCGGCGTCGACGCTCCGGAGCGGCGCGGCCATCCAGCCGGGGACCTTCCGGTAGAAGCCGTAGGGGAGGACGAAGTCGTGCTCGTCGTCCGCGAGGGTCAGCCCCGTCTCCGTCAGCAGGCGTTCGACCTCGCCGCGGGTGTAGAGCCGCGAGCCCATCGGGAGGAGGAAGTTATAGAGCGAACGGGTCGAACGGGCGTTGAACGTATCGAAGAAGACGCCTTTTTTCGCCACGCGGGCCATCTCCGAGAGGAACTTCGCGGGCGTGTCCGCGAGATGGAAAAACCGCATCGCCACGACCACGTCGAAGTGGTCGTCGGGGAACGGCAGGCGCGCGGCGTCGCCGCGCATGAACTCCAGGTGGTCCGCGACGCCCGCCTGTTGGGCGTTCTTCCGGCCCTCGCGGAGCATCGCACCCGAGATGTCCAACCCGACGATGTCGGCGCCGCGCTCGGCCATCATCACCGTAAAGCGGCCGGTTCCACAGGCGACCTCTAGAACGTCTTTCCCCTCGACGGGGCCGACGGCTTCGAGGACAGCGCGCTTCTCACGGCGGTCGATGAGCCGGCCGCCCCGGGAGAATCGTTTGTCCTCGTAGGACTGGGCGACCTCGTCCGCCTGATACCACTCCTGTCCTTTCACGGCTTGTTCTTCAGGCGAAGGAATAAAACCGTACTGAAAGACGGCCCAAAGGTGGACCGCGTGCGACAGCCGCGGTCCCCGAAGGTCTCGGTCGTGCGTCAGCCGACCGAGGACGAATATGTGGGGCGTGCGTCAGCCGCCCCGCTCGAAGGTACAAAGTGTGCGACAGCCGCGGTCCCCGGAGACAGCGGTGAACGCGGGGAACGTGGAACGCCCCCGCCGGCGCGCATCGCTCGAATAGGGGGTCGGCCCCCGCCCCCGTCGGGCGCCGTGGTACCTAAAGGCATATTAGGAATTATACCTCGAATATAGACAACCTTTACCTTCGCCCGACGCGGCGAGTATTGCCATGAGCACGACACGTGAGGACGGCGCCTCGCCGCTCGAAGCCGAGGAGTTCCGCGAGCGACTGCGGGAACTGCCGCCCAGCGCGAAGCTCGTCGCCAAAGTTCTGGAGACCGACGCCCCGCTCTCGCAGGGCGGCCTGGTCGAGGCGAGTCTCCTCCCCGACCGGACGGTCCGCTACGCGCTGAACAGACTGGAGGACGCAGGGCTCGTCGACTCCCGGCACAGTTTCCGGGACGCGCGCAAGCAGGTGTACTTCCTCGACGAGTAGTTCGGGTCAGGCACGTGCGACGAAGGTCTCGGCCGCGCGGACGAGCGGCCGAGGACAGCCGAAAGTGATGCGCGTGCGTCAGCCGCGCATCCTGACCCACCAAATCTTCCGACCCTCTCCCGTGCGCGGCCCTTTTCCCCGCGCGCCGCGCAGACCACTCCATGGAGCGCCTCGAAGACGAACTCGACGCCGCTCGCGCCCTCGATGTCGACACGCTGGCCGACGCAATCGAGGAAATCGGCTTCGAGTGCACCCGCTGTGGCGCCTGTTGTAAGTCCGAGGCCGACGACCCCCACACGGCGACAGTGTTCCCGGACGAAATCAGGGACCTCCAAGCGTCGAGCGAGCGGGACAACCGAAGCGGCGATGCCGCTTCGAACTCCCCCTCGGACGCCTCGCGGGACTGGAGAGACGTCGCCCGCCCGATGCCTTACGGCCTCGACGACGGCGAGGGCGAAACGTTCGAGTGGGCCCTGCAAACCGATTCCTGTGGCGACTGCGCCTTCTACGAGGAGGAGGATGGGGAGGGTGCCTGTACGGTGCACGACAAGCGCCCGCTCATCTGTGAGACCTATCCCTTCAGCGTCGCGTTAGGGGGAACGAGTCAGCCGATGGGCGAGGCGGTCGACGAGTCGGGGATGGTCCGCGCCCACGAGTGCGAGGGCCTCGGGCGCGACATTTCGAGGGGCGACGCCGAGGAACTCGCCGCGGCGCTCAAGGAGCGGGCGATACGCGAACTTGAAGAAGCCATCGGGGTCCGCGACAACTACGAGCCCGTCGACGCCGAGGGCGTCGTGGTCCACGACTCCGAAGGCCAGAAGCGACCGGACGGAACACCGCTTTGAGCGACAGGTCTAAGGGATACTCCGGCAACAACCCGATGGAGGAGTCGAATCTTGGAGATCTCTGATAAACTGCTGTGTCTGTTCAACGCCGAAGTGTCCGAGCGCGACGACGAGTACGTCGTCCGCGTCCCGAAGAGCGAGGTCGAACACGGGGCGGTCGAGCCGGACGAGATATACCGCGTCGCGCTCATCGGTCGGGAGGAAATCGAGGCCGAAGAGAGCGAGACGGCCGCGCCGAGCGCGCCCGACGAGCCCCAACCCCCGGTGGAGCCCGGCGAGGTCCGCTACGTCGAAATCGAGGACCTCGGCAAGCAGGGCGACGGCATCGCCCGCGTCGAGCGGGGCTACGTCATCATCGTCCCCGATGCCGAAGTGGGCGAACGGGTGAAAATCGAGGTGAGCGAGGTGAAATCCAACTTCGCGGTCGGCGAGGTCATCGACGAGGAGCCTTAGTCGCGGACCGCGGGCGCCACGAACTCCGCGGCGTTCACGAGGTAGTGAGCGACCGCCGGCACCAACAGACTCCCCGTGAGTAGCAACGACCCCGCGAGGGCGAAACCCAACCCGGCGGCCGCGGCGATTCCCACCTTCCCCTGCGCGCCGTGCGCGACGCCGAAGACGAGGCTGGCGGCGAGCGCCAGGAGCCACGGCGACACCGGGAAGCCCGCGGCGAGCGCGGCGACGAGCGCGCCGCGGAAGAGCAGTTCCTCCGCGAGCGCGACGAGGGGGAGCACGCCGGCGAGGAGGGCGACCCACCCGGGGAGCGTCCCGGGGGTGAGTATCTCGCGGAGCCGCTCGGAGTAACTGATGTCGGCCGCGTCGACGACCTTCGAGAGCCCCGCGTTCGCGCCGGCGAGAACGACGCCGAGACCGACGCCGAGCGCGAGGTTCCGCGGCGTGAACCCGCTGATTCCGAGCGTCGAGAGCGGGACGCGAGCCATCCAGACGGCTCCCAGGGTGAGAAGCCCGAAGAGAGCCTGCGAGAAGGCCGCGTTCGCGACCACGACGCGCCACGGAAGCGCCGCGAGTTCCTCGTCCTCGACGTCCTCGCCGTAGCCGAGCGCGGCGACGACAAGCGCGAGTATCGCGACGACGGCAGCGAAGACGGGCCAATTGGTCGGCACGGGCGAACGGAGAGCCGGAACGGAGAAAAAAGGTTGAGTGTTCCGCGTCGGGCAAGCGAGCCCTCGCGGGTCAGTTCAGGTGGGTCGGCTGTCGTCGAACGCTCGTCCGCGCGTTCGACAACCGTCGTCGCACGACCGGCACTTTCTCTTACTGCGGGTTCGGGTTACCGGGCGTGCCGCCCTGTCCGACCTGCTTGTCGAGGGCCTGCCCGGTGATCTCCTTGAGGCGGTCGACGAGCGAGCCCTTCTCGACCTCGCCGACGAGCGCCACGTCGAGCACCTCGCTGATGTGGCTGACCGGGATGATCTCGATCATGTCCCGGTACTCGTCCTCGATCATCACGTCCTGTTCGTTCGCCTTCGGGATGATGACCTTGTCACAGCCGGCCTTCGCCGCGGCCTCTATCTTGTGGGTGACGCCGCCGACCGGGAGCACGTCGCCGCGCACGCTGAGGCTGCCCGTCATCGCCAGCCGCTGGTCGATGGGGGCGTTCTCCAGCGCGGAGATGACGGCGGTCGCCACCGTAATCGAGGCGGAGTCGCCGTCAACGCCTCCCTCTCCGGCCTGGACGAACTGGATGTGGATGTCCTTCTGGGAGATGTCCTCGTCGGAGAACTTCTTGATGATGGCGGAGACGTTGTCCACCGCCTCCTGGGCCATCTCCTTGAGCTGGCCGGTCGCGATGACTTGGCCGCCCTCGCCCTGTTTGGGCGTGACCTCGGCCATCACGGGAAGCATAATCCCCGAATCGCCACCCATCACGGCGAGGCCGTTGACGCGGCCCACTGCGTCGCCGTCGGAGACCTTGAGCTCGTAGTCCTTCCGGCGCTCGATGTAGTCGTCCGCGACCTGCTGTTCGATGGAGCGCGAGCGCTTCTTCGCGCGGAGCACGTGGTCCCGGGTCGTCATGTCGGCGTCCTCGGCGCGGGCGATGTCGCCCGCGACGCGGACGAGGCCACCCAGCTCACGGAGCTTCAGGGTGAGTTGACCCTTCCGGCCGGAGCGCCGTTTCGCTTCGAGCATGACCTCCCGCACGGCGTCCGGCTCGAAGTCGGGGAGGCGGCCGTCCTTGGCGACCTCCTGGGCCACGAATCGGGTGTACTTCCGGCGCATCTCGGGGGTGTCATCGATGGTGTCCTCCATGTACACCTCGTAGCCGTACCCCTTGATGCGGGAGCGAAGCGCCGGGTGCATGTTCTCCATCGCGTCCATGTTCCCGGCGGCGATCATGATGAAGTCACAGGGGACGGGCTCCGTCTGGACCATCGCGCCCGAGGAGCGCTCGGACTGGCCCGTAATACTGAACTCGCCCTCCTGTATCGCCGTCATCAGCTTCTGCTGGGAGCGGACGTCGAGGGTGTTGATCTCGTCGAGGAACAACACGCCCTTGTGCGCCTTGTGGATGGCACCCGCCTCGACGCGGTCGTGGGAGGGCGTTTCCATGCCCCCGGACTGGAACGGGTCGTGGCGCACGTCGCCCAGCAGGGCGCCGGCGTGCGCGCCGGTGGCGTCCTCGAACGGCGCCGAGGTGTTCTCGGAGTTGTCGATGAGGAGCTTGGGAACCACCGCGTCGGAACCCCGCGAGGAGTAGCGGAACGCGAGGTAGATGACCCCGGCCGCGAGGATGCCGATGAGGATCTGGCCCTGGAAGATGGAGTAACCGATGACGACGGCCACGATGATCCACATCAGGAAGGAGCGCATCTGGTTGCGCTTCCTGGCCTCCTCCTTGTGGGCGTCGACGATCTGGTCGCCCTTGCCCGAGGGCACCGTCCGAACCTTCGGTTCGTTGGAGTCGTCCGGGTTGTGATAGACGAGGACGTCCTGGAGGTTCTCCTGGGGGAGAAGCTCCGCCATCGCCTTCGCCAGCATCGACTTCCCCGTCCCCGGAGAGCCGATCATCATCACGTGTCGGTGTTGTTTGGCTGCCTTCTTCACGATATCGCGGGCCTCGTCCTGCCCGATGACCTGGTCGACCAGGCGCTCGGGTATGGAGACGTCCGCGGTACTGTCGATCTGTAAGCCGCCGATGAGGTCATCCTCCTCGATGTCCTCGTCGACTTCGGCCTCCACCTCGCTCCCGAGGTCCTCGAACCCACCGTCGTTCGGGTCCTCCGAACGCGGCGAGTCCTCGGGTCGTTCGGTGGGTGCGTCGAACCCCTCGTGGGACTCGTCGCCAGCCTCGTCGGGCGGTTCCCCGTCGCCCGCGCGGGGCGGGGGGCTCTCGGTTGGGTCGTTGCTCATAGAACGTCTGCGCTAATTCATACTAGAGCGTGGCGCGCTGATATACTTTCTCCCCCCGGAAGCGCTCGATACGCGAAAAACGCCCGACTCGGACCGATTTGCCGGGGTCGCCGTACGTCGACGGGACCCGCCATCCTTATAAATTCTCCGCCCACGAGAACGTGCATGCGAGGCTTCTTCATCGGCCGCTTCCAGCCCTATCACCTGGGTCACCACCAGGTGGTCCAGCGGATAGCGGAGGAAGTGGACGAACTCGTGCTCGGCATCGGGTCGGCCGGCGAGTCGCACAAACCCGGCGACCCCTTCACCGGCGGGGAGCGGGTGATGATGCTCACCCGCGCGACCCAGGAGTTGGACATCGTCACGTACGCCGTCCCCATCGAGGACATCGAGCGCCACGCCGTCTGGGTGAGCCACGTCCAGAGCATGTGTCCGGCCTTCGATGTGGCCTACTCGAACAACCCACTCGTCGTGCGCCTCTTCGAGGAGGCGGGCGTCGAGGTCAGGAACTCGCCGATGCACAACCGCGACCTGCTGGAGGGAACCGGCATCCGCGAGCGGATGATCGCCGGCGAGGAGTGGGCCGACCTGGTACCGGAGCCGGTCGCGGAGGTCATCCACGAGATAGACGGCGTCAACCGGATTCAGGAGGTCGCGGCGAGCGATACGAACGGGGATTAGAAAATCGACCCCTTGACGTCGTCCGCGAGCTCCTCGACGCCCTCTATCTCCGAGAGCCATAGCTCGCGCTCGAAGTAGAGTAACTCGGCGGCGATGGCGCCGGCGGCCAGGACGAACACCATGTAGAACGTGTTGGGGTCCGTCCGGTAGAGGTGAAAGAGCATCAGCGGCAGAAAGCCGAGGGTGCCGACGACCCCGACAGCGGGGGCGAGCGGGTTCACCGATTCGCGGTCGCGCTCACGGAGCGCGAGGTAGCTCATCCCCCCGAAGACGACGATGAAGGAGACGGACGCGAAGTTCGTGATCGCTTCCAGACTGCCGTAGGCGGCGAACGCGGCGGTGACGGCCCCCAGACCGAGGAGCGTCCGCTCGGGGACCCCGTCGGCGTCGCCGTCACCGATGCGGTCGGGGAGCAGCCCGTCGGAGAGCATCCCCTTCGCGAAGTGGCCCGAGGAGAACAGCGTCGCGTTTATGGCGCTTCCCGTCGAGAACAGCGCCGAAAGCGCGATGACGACGCCCCCGAGACGGGCGGCACCGAACAGCGAGAGCATCGTCTCCGCGGCGTCCTTCAGCGCGGTGTGGGGGTGATTGGCGAGCGCCTGCGGCGCGAGGTTGTACGTCGCCACGGCGACGAGGATGTAAATCGCTACGGCGAGCGGTATCGAGATGTAGACGGCCTTCCGGATAGTCTCGACCGGGTCGGCCATGCTGTCCTGGTCGTAGAAGAGCAGTTGCCACCCCTGGAAGGCGACGAAGGAGACCCCCGCGGCCATCCACGGGTCGAACGTCGCGACCCGGCCCACCTGATACACCATTACGTCCGCCGACGCGAGGTAGCCGTAGGCGATTCCCCCGACGCCGAAGAGGACGAGAATGCCGACCTTCAGCGCGACGAGGACGTTCTCCGCCGACCCCGTCGTGCGCGCGCCGAGCAAGTTCAACCCGACGAACAGCGCGATTGCCAACACCGAAACGACGGGTCGGAGCGGGACGCCGGCGACCGACGCGGGAACCCCGCCGAAGGAGAGCGCGAACTCCGCGAACGCGAAGGCGTACATCGCCATCGACCCGATGTATCCGAACAGCAGCGTCCACCCGGTCATCCCCGCGAGCGTGGTGTTGCCGGTGAACGACTGGACGAACGTAACCGAGCCGCCCTTCCCGTCGGCGATGTCGTTCAGTCGGTTGTAGGAGTAGCCCGCACAGAGGGCGACGAGGCCGGCGAGAACGAACGCGAACCACGTCGTCGCCCCCGTTATCTGGGTGACGACACCGAGGACGGCGTAAATCCCGCCGCCGATCATTCCCCCGAGCGCTATCGAGACGCCCTCTTTGAGACCGAGTTCCTCCGCACCCATGCCCGCAGGGTCCGGCGGGGAACTCGGAAAGGGTTGTGGCCGTTAGAGCTCCTTCCACTCGCGCCCGCAGGAGTCACAGCGGCGCAGGTCGTACACTTCCTCGGGGTCGTCCTCCGTGGCGAGGGTCTCGTTGCACTCCGTACACGAGAGCCGGCCGTAGTTGTCCTTCTCCAAGTCCCCGGCCCGTAGTCCCTTGCGAACGGAGTCCATACCGGCCTTGGGTGGTGTGTCCCCAAAACACCTGCGGCAGTCCACCTGTTTTCGCAACGTTCCTCTACGGGGACGCCCTGTCCTGCCCTGTGTTCAGTCTCTCGCGGCGCGGGCAGGTCTTCGGCTCCGTCTGTCTGCTGAGCTTCCTGGTCAACTTCGGGCGGGTGGCCTTCGCCCCGCTCGTGGACCCGTTCATGAGCATCTTCCAGGTCGGCGCGGGCGCGGCCGGTGTCGTCGCCTCCGCCGTCTGGGTCGGGAGCGCCCTGACCAGAATCCCGACCGGCTGGCTCCTCACGCGGATTTCGCGCCACGAGGCCATCCTGGGGATGGGCGTCTTCCTCACGGCGTCGGCCGCGTTCACAGCGATGGCGCCCACCCTCACCGCTGTGGCCGTCGGCGCCCTCCTCATCGGGCTCGCCTCGGGCGTGTTCTACGTCGCGGCCAACCCGCTGGTGAGCGAACTCTACCCCGAGAAACCCGGATGGGCGGTCGGCATCCGCGGGATGTCCTCCCAGTTGGCCGCGACGGCCGCGCCCGCCCTCGTCGGGCTCGCGCTCGCCGTGGCGCTAGACGCGTGGCGCCTCGTCTTCTGGTCGCTCGGCGGGCTGACTGTCCTCTCCCTGGTCGTTCTCGCCGTCGCGGCCCGGCGCGCCGAGATGCCCGACGCCGGCACCGCCGACCGGAACCTGTGGGGCGCGGTGCGCTCGGAGTGGCGCCTCATCCTCACGGGCGTCGCCCTCCTCGGGACGACGGGCTTCGTCTGGCAGGGGACATTCAACTTCTACGTCTCCTATCTCACCGCGGCGAAGGACCTCCCCCGGGGAGCGGCCTCCACCCTGCTCACCGTGGTGTTCGCCGCGGGCGTCCCAGCCTTCTTTTTCTCCGGGCGGCTCGCGGACCGCTTCCCGCACGTTCCCTACCTGTTGGGAGTGCTCGCGAGCTTTCTCGTCCTCCTGTTCGCGCTTACCTACACGTCCGGGTTCGCCGCGCTCGTCGCCCTCTCCGCGGTACTGGGCTACGTCATCCACTCGCTGTTCCCGGCCATCGACACGTACATCCTCACCAGTCTGCCCGACGAGACCCGCGGGAGCGCCTACGCCGCCTTCAGCGGGACGATGATGCTTATTCAGGCACCCGGGAGCGCCGCCTTCGGCGGGCTCGTGGAAGCAGGCGTGGGGTACGACGCGGTCCTCCGCGGCTCCGCGCTCGGTCTTGGGGCGGTCGCCGTCGGGATGGCCCTCGCCTACCGGGCCAGCTGGCTTCCGGAGGGTGGGTGAGCCTCGCCGGTATCTGCTCCTTTTAACGGGGTTCGGTCCTTGTAGTATCGGCATGGACTACACCCAGGAGCGGGTCGCCACGCTCCACGACTACGGGGGCGCCGACCCGCCCGCGCCGCTGGGGGAGACGACCGTGGTCGTCCCGATGACCGAACGGGAGTTCACGGCGCTCGCGGCCGAGGGCGTCCTCGAACGGGTCGCCGCGGCCGGCCCGGCCCGGACGCTCGTCCCGCTGCGCGCGAGCGCCGAGCGCGCGCCGGAAATCGCCGACTGGCTCCGCTCCTTCGACGCCGACGTGGACGTGTTCTGGTGTCACGGCCCCCGGGTGGCCGAGCGCCTCTCGGCGGCCGGCCTCAACGGCACGCGGGGGAAGGGCCGGGACATCTGGCTCGCGTTCGGACAGGTCGAAACCCCCTACGTCGCGTTGCAGGACGCCGACACCGCCTCCTTCGAGGCCGCGGACCTACGCCGGCTCTGTCACCCGCTCGACGAGGGGTACGCGTTCTCGAAGGCCTACTACGCCCGCGTCGAGAACGACCGGCTGTACGGCCGGCTCTTCCGTCTCTTCTACGCCCCGCTCATCAGAGCACTCGGGGGACACACCGACGACGAGCTCGTGGCGTTCTTCGACGCCTTCCGCTACGCGCTGGCCGGGGAGGCGGCGATGACCCGCGAGCTCGCCCGCGAGCTGCGCCCCCAGCGCAGGTGGGGCCTCGAAGTCGGGACGCTCGCGGACGCCTTCGCCGAAGTCGGGTTCACCGGGAGCGCGCAAGTCGATTTGGGCACCTACGTCCACGACCACCGTGCCGTCAGCGGCCCGGCCAGCCTGACCGACATGAGCGAGGGAGTCGGCGCCGCCGTCCTCGGGGCGCTCGAAAACCACGGCGTCGACCTCGACTACGACGCCCTCCGGGCGGACTACCGCGAGCACGCCCGGGAGCTGATTCGGGGGTACGCCGCCGACGCGCGCTTCAACGGCTTCGACTACGACGCCGACGCCGAGCGCGAGCAGGTCGAATCCTACGCGCCCGCAGTCGCCGCGCCGGGGCCGAGCGACCGGCTCCCCGCGTGGAGCGATACGTCCATCGACGCCGCCGCGCTCCGCGAGGACGCCCGCGAGGACCTCGCGGAGGCACAATCCTCTTGAGCGGGCGAGCGGAGAGTCGGGTATGGAGTTCGACGGCGACGAGTTGGCGGGTATCGCGGACCTCTTCGGCGGGCTCACCCGCGAGGAACTGGAGCGCGCCTGTTCGGAGCTCGCCTACCGCGACGCAGGCGACGCGGACGCCGCCGACGCGGACGTCGAGGCCGCGGAGCGCGCCTACCGGCTGGTCGCCGTCGGGACGGGAGAACGGGAACTGCTCGTTCCGGGCCCGACGGCGTTTCCGTCGCTCCCCGATGGGGCGGAGGACCTCCCGCACATGCTGGACATCGAGCGCCGCGAAGTGGCCGAGGGGCGCGCGCTCGACGCGGCCGAAGAACGGCTACGCCGGGACGCCGCCCGGGCCGTCGAGGCGGGCGACGACGAGCGGGTCGCCGAGTTACTGGACGCGACCTACGACGTGGAGGCGTGGGCGCCGGGCGCCGACCTCGCCGAAGTTCGCGAGCGGCTGGACCCCGAGCGGTAATTGCCGGAACGGAGATTTGTAAAGCGCGCGTGCCGTAGGGTCGATATGGACCTCCGCCGCGTCGCCGGCCACGACCCCCGGCGCGTGACGGGCGGGGACCGGCAGGCGGCGGTGCTCGTGCCGGTCTGCGAGCGCGACGACGAGCCGCATCTCCTCTTCACCAAGCGCGCGGACCACCTCGGCGAACACCCCGGGCAGATGTCCTTCCCCGGCGGCGGCCGGGAGTCCGTCGACGACGACATGTGGGCGACGGCGCTCCGGGAGGCCGAGGAAGAAATCAGCCTGCGCGGCGAGGAAGCCGAGTTCGTCGGCCGCCTCGACGACATCCACACGGTCACGGGATACGCCGTCTCGCCGTTCGTCGCGCGGGTTCCCGACCGTGAGTACGACCCCGACGAGCGGGAGGTTGCGGAGGTGGCGGTCCTTCCGCTGGCGGGGCTACTCGACCACGCGAACTACGAGTCTGAACGCCGCGACCACCCCGAGTACGGCGAGTCGCTGGTGGACTTCTTCCACGTCGACGGCTACACCGTCTGGGGCGCCACCGGCCGAATCCTCGTGCAGTTTCTCGAACTCGTCGCGGAGTGGGAGCGCCCCGACGTGGGGGCGGTCATCGACCCCGATGACCCCTGACCCGACACGCTTTTCGCCGCCGACCGGGAACTGAGAGGCATGACAGGCGCGCTCGAAGCGGCCGGCATCGGCACCGTCGCGCTCAAGCCGGCCGAGTGCGACCCGGCCCGCGCCGCCGACCTCCCTGAGGGCGTCGGCGTCGTCTTCGACTGGGAGGGGGAAGAACACCTCCCGAACGCCGACCTGCTGGAGTCCTTGGCCACCGAACGGCCCGTCCGCGTCACCACGCCGGTTCGATGTGACGGCTTCGACCCCGAGGGCAACGACTCGCTTACCCGTTCGCTCCCCGATTCGGTGGGGCGAGTGCTCGTCGCCGGCCACGGCGCGTATCTCTCCGAGGACGAGGGTCGGCGCCGGGTCGCCCCGCGCATCGCCGCCGCCGCCGAGGCGAGCGCGGACCCGTGGGTCGGCACCGAGGGCATCGAGCGGGTCGCGCTGGCGACGGGCGCCACGCAGTTCGAACTCCTCTCCCGCCGGACCGACCGCGAGTTGAGCGACCTCCGGACGGCGGGCTTCGAGGGGGAAATCGCGCTGTACGCGCCGACGGTCGTCACTGACGACGACGACGAGATCCTGGACGCGCTCGGCGAGTACGTCGCCCGCCGCGGCCCCGTCAGCAGGGCGCTCCCCGAGGAGGCCGCGACCGATTCGGCGGCGACCGGCAGGGCGCGAGAGATACTGCTCGCCGCGGCCGCGGACTACGCGCTCGTCGGGTCCCGTGAGAAAATCGCCGACCGGGTCGACGCCCTCCGGGAAGCGGGCGCGGACCGTGTCGTTTCCTACCCGGCCCGCGGGGTCGAGGACCTCCTGTGACCCACCGCGTCGCCGTCGTCGGGGGCGGCGCCGTCGGCGCGACCGCTGCCCACGACCTGGCGGTCCGGGGCGCCGACGTGACCCTCTACGAGCGCGGGGAAATTGGGGGCGGAAGCACCGCCCGCGCGGCGGGCATCGCCTACGACGCCTTCGCGGAGGACATCGACGCCGCCGTCGCCGAGCGCTCCCTCCAGCGGTTCCGGGCGCTGGCGTCGGCGAGCCGCTTTCAGTTCAACGAGACGCCGTACCTCTTTTTCGCCACCGAGGCCGGCCCCGAGGTCGACGCCATCCGCGAGTCCGTCGAGCGAATGGGCCACAACGGCCGGGACGTCTCGCTCGTCTCGCCCGCCGAGATACGGCAACGCTTCCCCCAGCTCGTGAGCGACGACATCCACACCGCCGCAGTCGCCGAGAACGCGGGCGTCGCGGACCCCGAGTCCTACGCGGAGGAGATGGCCGCGCGGGCAGCCGAGTTGGGCGCCGACGTCCGGGAGGGAGTCGAAGTCGCGGTCCGCGCGGACCCGGCCCGCGTGCTCGTTGCCGGGGAGGGGGAAGCGTACGACGACGTGCTCGTCGCGGCCGGCGCGCACACGAAACCCCTCCTCGCCGACGCGGGCGTGCCGGTCGCGCTCGAAGCCTACCGCGTGCAGGCCGTGCGCTCGGGCGGCCCGGCGATTCCGACCCTCTACGACGCCACGGAGGGGTACTACGCGCGGCCGGCCCGGACGGGGATTCTGGCCGGCGACGGTGCCGAATCAACGGCGAGCGACCCCGAAAACTGGAAGGAGACGGCCGACGAGGGGTTCCCCGGCCGGATGGCCCGCCGCCTGCACGGGCGCCTGCTCAACTTCGAGGGGCGGACCGGGACCGGCTGGGCCGGGCTCTGTACCGCGACGCCGGACGGAAACCCGCTCCTCGGGGCGGTCGGCGGGCTGTACGTCGCCGCGGGCTGGCACGGCCACGGGTTCATGCGGGCGCCGGCGCTGGGTGAGGCGATAGCGGAGGCCGTCCTCGGCGGGAAAACAATCGGCCCCTTCGACCCGGCGCGTTTCGACGGCGACGAGACGTTCGAAATCGTCGAGGGGATGGCCCTCGATTAGCTGTCGTCCGCGACGGTGCCGTCGACGTCGTCCTCGACTTCCGACTCCTCGGCGTCGACATCGTCGCGTTCCACCTCTTCGCTCTCCGATTCCGCTTCTTCGCTTTCGGGGTCCTTGGCGCCGACCTTGGGGAGGTAGACCTGTAGGGTACCGTTGGGCTGGAGCTGTGCGCGGGCGGCGTCCGGGTCCACGACGGCGTCCTCCGGGAGGTCGACCCGGCCGTCGAGCTGGAGGCCGCGGCCCGGGAAGCGCATCTCGAATCCGTCGTTGAAGTCGCGGAACCGGTCGACGCTCACGACGACGGCGCCCTCGACGTAGCGCACCCGCACGTCGCTGGCCGCCGAACCGGGCACGTCGACGACGACCAAGTACTCGTCGTCGCTCTCCAGGACGTCCGCCGGGAGCGCCGTCTCCTCCTGCAAGCGGGCGGCGACGCGCCCCACCCGTTTGAGCGCCGCGCGGGCGACCGCCCGCGGGAACTCCGTGCCGGGCGTCATAGCTCGACCTCGCGCAGGTCCTCGACCGTCCCGCAGTAGGGACAGTCGAAGTCCGCCACGCCCACGTCGTCGGGCATCTCGTAGGTGTAGTGCAGTTCGAACATGTCGAGTTCGCAGTCCTCGTTCTCGCAGACGACTTCGAGAGTTGCGGGCATACTCGAAGGAAGGTCCGCGCGGGCCTTATAATCCCCGGCGCCGGCCGTATCCGTTCCAAACGGCGTCGTGACTACGGGGTGAAACTGTCGGAAGAATCGGAAGGTGCCCCCGCTACCGCTCGCGGGGCGTGCTACCGGTGGTTAGAGTCGCTGCAGGTTCGACGCGCGGGGACCCTTGGGAGAGGACTCGATGTCGAACTCCACTTCCTGGCCCTCCTCGAGGTCGGGACCGCCGACGTCCTCCATGTGGAAGAACACGTCCTCGTCGTCGTCGACAGCGTCGTCGTCAGTCGAAATGAAACCGTAGCCGCCTGTGTCGTTGAAGAAATCAACCTTACCGTTTGCCATTACAAACAACTCTATGGCGAGCGACGGCATAACGGTTGCGAGGGTCGGGTTACCACGGGGCGAGACGGGTCGAGCGTCGCTCGCGGCCGCCACGACGACCGGGCCGATAGCCGAGTTTTTACGCTCGCGTACGTATTCGTCCCTATGACCGACCCCGCCGCGCTGGACGTGACGCTCGTGGACGGCTACGTCGACGAGCCGGCGCACTTCGGGGTACCCCCCTACGTCTCGACGTACCCCCGCTTCACCGCCGGCGCGCTCGTCGACGCCGGCGTACCCCAAGGGAACATCACCTACCACACCATCGACGAGCTCCGCGACGAGCGGGGAAAGTGGGCCAACGTGGCCGACGCGGACTTGATGGTGTACATCGGCGGGATGACCGTTCCGGGCAAGTACGTCGGCGGCACGCCCGCCGAGCCCGACGAAGTGCGGGAGTTGGCGTGGACCGCTGAGGGGACGAGCCTGATGGGTGGCCCCATCCGATTCGGCGTCGGCGAGGAGAACGCCGGCGCACAGGAGATGGAGCGCCGCGACCTCGACTTCGACTTCGTCGCGAAGGGCGACGTGGAGGCCGCCGCCCACGATTTGGTGAAAGAGGACCTGGGCGGCTTTGGCAACCGGGTGCGGGACAACGCCGAACTCGATGAATGGGCCCACCTGGGCGCCTTCGTCGTGGAACAACACCCCAACCATCCCGACTACCTCATCGCCGAACTCGAAACCTCGCGGGGGTGTGCGTACCGCTGTTCCTTCTGCACCGAACCCTTGTACGGCGACCCCAACTTCCGCTCTGCGGCCTCCGTGGTGAAGGAAGTACAGGCGCTCGCCGATGCGGGCGTGAAGAACTTCCGGCTCGGCCGGCAGGCGGACATCCTCGCCTTCGGCGGCGACGGAGAGGCACCGAACCCCGACGCCTTAGAGCGACTCTACGGTGGGATTCGGGAGGTCGCGCCCGACCTCGAAACCCTGCATCTGGACAACATGAACCCCGTGACCATCACGGACTACCCCGAGAAGTCACGGGAGGCCATCGAAATCATCGCCGAGCACAACACGCCCGGCGACACCGCCGCCTTCGGCCTTGAATCCGCGGACCCCGAGGTGAGGGAGCGGAACAACCTCCTCGTCTCGGCCGAGGAGTGTCTGGAGGCCGTGCGCGTGGTGAACGAGGCCGGTGGGTGGCGTCCCGGAGAGAATCGCCTGCCGAAACTGCTTCCGGGAATCAACCTCGTCCACGGGCTCGAAGGGGAACGCCCCGAAACGTACGAGCACAACCGCGAGTTCCTCAGAACCGTATTGGAAGAGGGCCTGATGCTCCGCCGCGTGAACATCCGGCAGGTGATGGCCTTCGAGGGAACCGAGATGTCCGAGACGGGCGCGGACATCGCTCTCGACCACAAAAAGCAGTTCAAGTCCTACAAGCGCGAAGTACGGGAAGAAATCGACAACCCGATGCTGAAGCGCGTGGCGCCGCCGGGCACCGTCCTCCCGGACGTCCATCTGGAGTACCACCAGGACGGCAAGACGTTCGGCCGGCAGTTGGGTACGTACGCGCTCTTGGTGGGTATTCCCGGCGAGCGCGAGTTGGGGAAAACCATCGATGTGGCGATCACGGACCACGGGTATCGCTCCGTTACGGGCGTGCCCTACCCGCTCGACGTGAACGCGGCGTCGATGGACGAACTCGAAGCGTTGCCCGGCGTGGGGAGCCAGCGTGCGGGCGACGTCATCGTCAATCGCCCCTACGAGTCGCCCCCCGAGATGGAGGGCGTGGACTTCGATTCGTTCGCCGTGGCCCGCGAGATGGGCGGCGCGGACTGAGAACGCGTCAGCAGGTGTGCCATCCCCCGTCGACGTGCAGCAGTTCGCCGGTCGTGTAGCCCGCGTCCTCGCTGGCGAGGTAGAGCGCCGCGGGCGCGATGTCGGCCGGGTAGCCCTCCCGCCCCAGCGGAATGGGCTTGAGGAATCCGTTCTCCGCGGCGTTCTCCTGCATCTCTTCAGTTAACCCCTCGACGAACTCCGTGGCTATCTGCCCGGGCGCGACGGCGTTCACGCGAATACCCTCGGAGGCGAGTTCGAGCGCCGCGCCGCGGGTTATCATCCGCACCGCCCCCTTCGTGGAGTCGTAGTGGACCTGTCCGTGCTGGGCGAAGTTCGAGGAGATAGAGGCCGTATTGACGATGGCGCCCGGCTCGCCCCGCTCCATCATGTCATTCGCCGCGGCCTGCGTGCCGAAGAAGACGCCGCCGACGTTCACGTCGTGGATTTTCTCGAACTCCTCGGCCGAGAGCTCCGTGAAGCCCGATTCGATGTAGAGCCCGGCGTTGTTCACCATCACGTCCACGCCCCCCAACTCGCGGGCCGCCTCGACGACGGCCTCGACCTCGTCGGGGTCCGAGACGTCCGTCTCGACGTACTCGCCCTCGCCGCCCAGCTCCCGGACGACCTCGTGGGTCGGTACGTCGGCGTCGAGGTCCTTCGGCTCCTCGCGGATGTCCGCGACGATGACGTTGGCGTCCGCCTCGCCGAAGCGCAGGGCGATGGCGCGCCCGATACCCGACGACCCGCCGGTGACGATGACCGTCTCGTCCTCGAAGTCGAACTGTGTGGAACCCATACCGAGGGGGCGTCGGCGAGCGCGAAAAAACTACTCCCCCGTGTCGTCCGGTTCAGGACCGACTCCGCCTACGCTTCCGCGAGGCCGGCGGCGCGCAGCGCCTCCTCGGGGGCCGCGCCGTCGTGGATGGCCGCCACCACCGCGCGGGTGATTGCCTCCGGGCGTTCGTGCTGGAAGATGGAGCGCCCCATCGAGACGCCGGCCGCCCCGGCGTCCATCGCACCGCGGACCATCGAGAGCGTCTCCCGGTCGGTTCCCTTCGACCCGCCGGCGATGACCACCGGTAAGGAAGTAGATTCGGTGACGCGCTCGAAGGAGTCGGCGTCGCCCGAGTACGCCGTCTTCACCACGTCGGCGCCCAGTTCCTCCGCGAGGCGGACCGCGTGGCCCAGCGCCTCGGGGTCGTGGGCGTCGGCATCGTGCCCACGGACGTAGGCCATCGCGAGGACGGGCATCCCGTACTCCGCGGCCTCGGCGGTGACCTCGGCGAGCCCCGCCAGTTGCTCGCGTTCGTACTCGCTGGCGACGTTGATGTGGAAGGAGACGGCGTCGGCGCCGGCGCGGACGGCTTCCTTCACCGTGCCGGTGGGGCGCTTGTCGTTCTCGTCGGGGCCGATCGAGGTCGAGCCGTTCAGGTGAACGATGTAGCCCGCGTCGTTCTTGTTGGGGTGAACACGCCCGGCGACGCCTTTCTGTGTGAGGACGGCGTCGGCGCCCCCCCGCGTGACGGCGTCCACCGTTCCTTCGAGGTCAACGAGGCCGTCGACGGCGCCCAGCGTGAGCCCGTGGTCCATCGGTACGATGAGGTGTTTTCCCTCCCTCCCGATGCGCGCGAGGCGTGTGGCGGTCCCGGCGTTCATGTATGTGCCGTCATAGCAAACGTCCAGTTATGTTCGTTCCGATTCCGCCGCTATTCCGGCCCCCGCGAGGGCGCCGGCCTTGAGCTCGGCGGCCTTCTCTTCCAGTTTCGCGGCAGTTTCTTCTGTGTCCTCCCCGCTCGTCGCACCGTCCGCGATGATGTCCACGAGGGCGCTCCCGACGATGACGCCGTCCGCGCCGGCCTCGACGACCTCCTTGGCGTGGTCGTACTCGCTGATGCCGAAGCCGACCGCCTTGGGCACGTCCCAGCGCTCCAGTTTCCGCAGGCTCTCGGCCGTCTCGCCGGAGACATCGGCGCGTGCGCCCGTCGTTCCCAACCGCGCTTGCACGTAGACGTAGCCCGAGACCTGGCCCATGATGGACTCCAGGCGCTCGCCCTCGGTGGTGGGCGCGACGATGAACACCAAATCGAGACCGAACTCGTCGCAGGCCTCCCGCAGGGGGCCGGCTTCCTCGGCGGGCAGATCGGGGACGACCAACCCCTCGATGCCCACGTCGGCGGCGCGCTCGACGAACGGCCGGGGGCCGCGCTCCTCGCCGTAGTGGTAGATGAGGTTGTAGTAGGTCATACAGACGAGGGGAACGGAGACGTCCAGCCGTTCGCAGAGGTCGAAGTAGGCGTCCGGCGTCGTCCCCCCTTCGAGGGAACGGACGACGGCCTGCTGGATGGTCGGTCCCTCCGCGATAGGCTCGGAGAAGGGCAGGCCGAGTTCGATAATGTCAGCGCCGCCGCGCTCGAGGGCCTTCACGTATTCTTCAGTAGCCTCCATCGACGGGTCGCCCGCCGCGATGTAGGGGATGAACGCCGGACCATCAGCGAAGGCGTCCTCTAAGCTCATTCGTTCACCTCACGGAACACGTCCATGTCGGGCGCCCCCTCGATGTCCCGGTTCGAGGTTTCCTCGATGACCGCGTCGAGGTCCTTGTCGCCGCGCCCGGAGACGGTGACGACCGTCGTGCCCAACTCGCGGTCGGTCTCCTCCAGGAAGGCGAAGGCGTGGGCCGTTTCGAGGGCGGGGATGATGCCCTCCGTGCTGGAGAGGCGGTGGAACGCCTCTAAGGCCGCGTCGTCGTCGACGTTCACCGGATTTACCCTTTCCTCGTCGACGAGCGCCGCGAGCTCCGGGCCGACGCCGGCGTAGTCCAGCCCCGAGGAGACGGAGTGAGACTCCATCACCTGTCCGTCCGGGTCCTGGAGGAGCTTGGTCCGCGCGCCGTGGAGGACCCCTTCATCGCCCGTCGAGAGCGTCGCGGAGTTGGGCGCGACGCCCGCCTCCGCGTCGACTTCGAGCGAGGAGCCGCCGGCCTCGACGGCGTAGAGGTCGGTTTCCTCGTCGGGGACGAAGTTGTAGAAACTCCCCATCGTGTTCGAACCGCCGCCGGCGCAGGCGACCACCGAGTCGGGACGGCCGCCGATTTTCTCGTCGAACTGCTTGCGGGCCTCCTCCGAAATGACCGACTGGAAGTCCCGCACCATCACCGGGAATGGATGCGGGCCCACGACGCTCCCGATGACGTAGTGGGTGTCCTGTACGTTGGTCGCCCAGTCGCGCATCGTCTCGTTGATGGCCTCCTTCAGCGTTCCTCGACCAGTGGAGACCGGGTTCACCTCGGCGCCGTTCAGGCGCATCCGGAAGACGTTGGGCCGCTGGCGCGCGATGTCCCGGGTGCCCATGTACACCTCGCAGGGCATGTCGAGGTGGGCGGCCGCCATCGCCGTCGCGGTACCGTGCTGGCCGGCGCCAGTCTCCGCGATGATGCGCTCCTTGCCCATGTACTTCGCCAGCAAAACCTGCCCGAGCGCGTTGTTCAGTTTGTGCGCGCCGCCGTGCAGGAGGTCCTCGCGTTTGAGGTACACCGGGTGCCCGTAGCGCTTCGAGAGGCGCTCGGCGTGTTGTAAGGGCGTGGGTCGCCCGCCGAAATCCGCCAGCCGGCGGCGGAACTCGTCCATGAAGCCGTCCTCGTTGTCGAGGACGTAGCGGTGGTAGGCGTCCTCTAACTCCTGAACCGCGGGCATCAGGCTCTCCGGTACGTACTGTCCGCCGTAATCGCCGAACTTCCCTGTGTCAGAGCTCATTCTGTGTCAATCGCCGGGTATTCTCGTACACGTCACCGTCCATGATTGCCGACCCGATAAGCAACGCGTCGGCGCCGGCCGCGCGCATCCGCTCGACGTCGTCTCCCGTCGCGATGCCGGACTCGGCGACGCGTGTCACACCGTCCAGTTCGGGCGCCACACGTTCGAAGGTTTCGAGGTCCACTTCGAGTTCGGCCAAGTCGCGGTTGTTCACGCCGACGAACTCGGCGCCCGCGTCGAGGGCGCGCTTTGCTTCTGCGGCGGTGTGAACCTCCACGAGCACCTGAAAGCCGCGCTCGCGGGCCGCGTCGAGCATCGGCTCCAAATCGTCGCCCAGAAAGCGGGCGATGAGGAGCACCACGTCGGCCTCGACGGCGTCCAGTTGGGACTCATGGAGCAGGAAGTCCTTCCGGAGGACGGGGACGTCGACCGACTCGCGGACGCGTTCGAGGAACTCCGGAGAGCCGCCGAAGTGCTCGGGTTCGGTGAGCACGGAGAGCGCGGCCGCGCCGCCCTCGACCATCGCCGCCGCAAGCTCGACCGGGTCGTCCTCCCGAGTCCCCTGAGTAGTCGGGCTGGTGGGTTTCACTTCGGCGATAACGGGGACGCGACCGTCGCGTTCGGCCCGCTCGAAGGCGTCCGCGAGCGAGCGCGGCGCGACCTCGACGCGCCCTTCCGCCCCGCCGCGCTCCCGAGCCGCGTCGAGTATCGAACGGACCGCAGGATCTAGTTGCCCTTCATCGTCCATTATCGTACTTTGATGTGCTAATGTGTTCATAAGGCTTGCGACGCTCGTCGGGGTTTAAGTATCGTCGGGCGAACGAGACGCGTATGGAGGGTATCTACGCGCGGGAGTCGTCGTATCTGGAGCGCTACGTGCAGGTCGGCGTCGCCGGCGAGAAACTGCTGCGCGTCTCCTTCCCGGCGGCAGCGGACGCGGACTCCGAACACGACCTCCTGGACCGTATTTTCGCGTATTTCGAGGGGGTCGAGGACGACTTCGACGACGTGAACGTCGCCCTGACGGTGCCGACGGCGCACCGGGACGTTCTCGAAGCGGTCCGCGACATCCCCTACGGCGAGCAGGTCAGCGTCGACTCGCTCGCGGCGGCCGCGCCGGGTCTCGACCCGGACGACCCCGAAGACGCCGAAACTGTCCGGGCCGCGCTCGCGGGGAATCCCGTTCCACTGGTCATTCCGGACCACCGGGTTCGCGACGGCCCCAGCGGCGCGCCGCCCGAGGTCGAACAGCGCCTCCGCTCGCTGGAAGGGATTCGATAGCGCAACGCCGCCTCAGTGTCCTCTGCAAGGGCTACGAGGCGCCGGTCCTGTGCCGGCGGGCGAGGAGGACTTTCTGCGGAAGCGCCACGGAACCAACCGCGCCGAGCGCGACAGCGGAGGCCTAGAGGACTCGACAAGGGCGAGGCGCGAGCGGTCCCGTGCCGCTCGCGCCGAGGGCTTGCTACTCGAAGACAGCATCGAACGCATCGGCCCCGAGCGGCGCGAACGTCCCCGCGGCGACGTTCTCGCGGACGTGCCCCGTGCTACCGGCGCCGACGAGCGCCGACACCACGCCGGGCGCCGAGCGCGCGAAGTTCAGCGCGCGCTGGGCCGGCGTGTCGCCCGCCAGTTCTGCGGCCACGTCGGCGGGGAGCCCATCAGCCAGGTCGCCGCCCGCGAGGGGGTGTGTCGCGTACGCGTCCAACCCGGCCTCGTGGGCGAAGGTGAGCGCGCTCTGTGTCCCGTCGGGGCCGTCCTGGGCCTCGACAGTGAATCCGCCAGCCATCCGCGCGTTGAACGGGAGTTGCACCGCCCGGAAGGCCGTGGCGTCGTTCCCGACGCGCTCGGCGGCGGCGCGCGCCCGCGAAACGAGTTCCGGCAGGGAGAGATGTCGGGGGTGGTCGGCGGGCACCCGGAGACCCTCCCACGACGTCACGCCGTAGTTGGCGATGTCGCCGGCCGCGACGCGGCGCTCGAACGCCTCGAAGGCTCGCTCGACGGCGTCGTACACGTCCTCCCGGTCCCGGTCGTCGAACTGCACCTCGGGGGTGTGGAGGAAGTAGCAATCGACGGTCTCGACGCCCAAGTTCGACAGCGAGCGCTCGATTTGGTCGTCGAGGAACGCGGGCGCGATGCAGTGGTTGCCCGCGAGCTCGTCGGGGTCGACGATTCCCGTGTCCACGTACTCCCGTCGAACGTAGGCGCCCGGGTCGCCGGGGCGCTCGCCGTCGAAGGGGACGGTCCCCGCTTTGCTCGTGAGATAGAGCTCCGCGCGCTCGGCGTCGGCGCGCGCGAGTGCCCGGCCGACGGCCCGCTCGTCGCGCTGTCCCCGGGCGTGAATCGCCGCGTCGACCAGGTTGATACCGTTCTCCACGCCCGTCACGACGGCGTCCCCGCGGTCGCCGCCGCCACAGGACGGCCCGAGGCCGACGCTGGAGACGACGCCGGTGCCGGCCCGGCGGAAGAAGGTACGCGCGAACGCGTCCCCGAAGCGCCCGCGGTACGCGAAGGTGTCCTCTGCGCTCGCCATGAGAGAAGTATGAAACGCGCCGGGAAAAGCGCCGCTATCCCTCCCTGTAAGCCTCGACCGCGGCCCGGTAGCCCTCCCTGAAGGTGGGGTAGTCGAACTCGTAGCCCGCCGCCCGGAGCTTGGCGTTCGAACAGCGCTTGCTCGTCTTCAGGCGCCGCTCGGCGGGGTCCGAGAGGTCGCCCGATTCGAGGCGCTCCTCGACGGTCCGTTTCTCGGGGGCCTCGACGCCGCACTCCTCGGCCAGCCAGTCGGCGAACTCCCACTTCGAGACGGGTTCGTCGTCGACGGCGAGCCACAGGTCCTCGTCGCGTTCGAGCGCGAAGGCAACGGTGCCGGCGGCGTCCGCGCGGTGTATCATGTTCAGGTAGCCCTCGGTGACGGGACCCTCGACGTAGCGCTCCAAGCGGTACCGGTCGGGCCCGTAGAGCCCCGCGAACCGGACGACCGTCGAATCGAACCCCGCCTCCGAACCCCCTTCGAGTGCGACCCGCTCGGCCTCCGCTAGCACGTCGGTTTTTTCGGTCGTCGGGGAGATGTCGGTGTCTTCGTCGACCCAGTCGCCGTCGTGGTCGCCGTAGACGCCCGTACTGGAGGTGTAGACCAGCGTGTCGGCGCGGCCGGCGTACGCCTCGATGGTCGCTTCGAGCCCGCCGACGTACACCTCGCGGGCGGCCTCGGCGCCCCGTCCCCCCGAGCTCGCGGCGAAGACGAGCGCGTCGGTGTCGGGGAGGGCGGCGATTTCCGTCGGGTCGGTCACGTCGGCGGCGGCCGCGTCGGCGCCCGTTTCGCGAACCGCGTCGAGGTTCGAGCGGCGCACCCCCAACACGTCGTGGCCGTCGCCGACCAGCCGCTCGGCGAGCGCCAACCCGACGTAGCCACAGCCGAGGACAGTGACGTGCATCAGTACGGGTTCTCCGCGGCGATGTAGCGGTGAATCGTGGCGTACTCGGCGACGGTCATCTCCTGGCGCCCCTCGATTTTCTGCTGAATCTCGCGGGCGGTCAACCCGTTGTTCAGGCCGCTCGCGATCGCGTCCACGTCGAGGACGGCGGAGCTCATCTGCAACATCAGGTGGTCCCGGAGTTCGAGCATCATGCCTTCCGCGTCGGGGTAGTCCTCGGAGAGCGCAAGCACGGCGGCCGCGTCCTCAACGGTGTAGGCGTCGCCCTCGCCGCTCTCGATGGCCGCGACGGTCTCCGACGCGAGGCCCGTCCGCTCGGCGACCGCGTCCGCGCCGACATCCGCGACCAGTTCTCCGAGGTGGACCTCGTAGCGCTCCAGTAAGTCCGCCCCCACAATCGACTCGGCGTCCGCGACTTCCTCGGTGAGCATACCGGGGGATGGGCCCGGGGGCATAAGGACCTGTCCGGTTAGCGCCACCCAGCCGAGCGCTCGTCCGCGTTCGCGCCGTCGCCCACCCCCCTGCTACCGGGGGGAACGACGACGGCGACGCCGGTTCGCACCTCGAACGTCGGGGCCCGGTTGTACCCGACGAGTTCGCGGGTCCCGTCGCCGTCGACGTCTACCTTCACCGGCGCGTCCTCTCGGGTGTACGTGAGCGTCCCGGACAGCGTGGTGCCAGTCGGTGCGCGCACCGAGACGCTCTGATATCCGCCCTCGATTGCCACGTCCCAGACGTTGACCGTCTGTATATTACTTGTACCAAAGTTGTATAAGAAGGCATACCGAAGAGCCACCTGAAGCATGACCGACCGAAAACAAATCAATATCAAAATCCGGTCTGAGAAGGCCGATAGGTGGCAAAAACACCTAAAAGAGAATCCTGAGTATAGTTCAATGACCGATCTAATACGTCAATCTGTAGCTAAAGAGTTAGCCTCAGACAATTCCGAAAGTTCCCCGAAGCCTTCCGGCGAATTGGGGAAGGACATAGCCGAGATTAAAGATATGTTCCGACAGAATCAACAGCAGATTACCTCTCTCACGCATACGGTTTCGTCGCTACAGGATGAAATTGAGGGGAGAGGATTACCGGACAAACACCTTCGGGGAGAAGTATTCTCGGCTCTTTCGGTCGATGAAATGGAAACACCGGGAGAAATAGCCGAGAAGATAGGCGGGCCGGTGGATAAGCACATGGTTTCAGACCTTCTTGAAGAAATGGCTGAAGAAATGGGGGTAGTGAAAGAGAGGATCGGCCCTGAAGAAAACGCTATCCTATACCACAAGGAGGATTGAATAATGTCGATCACATATACAACCGGCCCGAGAGGGACTGAAACGGTGGAAGTCCCTGAAGAAATTTCTGAAGCTCTTGAAGATATTAAGCCCAAAGTTGAGGAGAAAACATACAAGAAGGCAAAGACCGGCATGATTGACTATCTTATTTGGTGTAGGACACAAGGAGGGTTTCCCGTCGACGGAAATGCTCTGAACCACGCCCGATTAGTTGACCAATATTTTGAGTATCTGAGGAACGAAGGATATGCGCGAGAGACTGTTAGCGGTCGGTGGACATGGATATTACGTCTGTATGAAAACCTCTCTTCAGGGTTCCTGAAGGAATATGCATTTCTTGATGAAAACCCCATACAACTACTGAAGGACAGAGAGAATAAGACTAAACGCGACTATCTACCCAAGGAATCCCAAGAAGCGAAGGCAAAGAGACAATACTATGTCTCAAAGGAGGATTTGAAACAGTTATGCGATAACATCACGTCCCCCGCTTTCAGGAACGAAACTCTCCTACGGCTATTATGGACTACAGGACTTCGTTCTTCAGAAGTCGTTAGTCTCAAGCTGGAGAATATCAATCTTGAAGACAATTTGATTGAGGATTTGTATATATCTAAAACGAATGAGACTGTTTCAATGTGGTTCCCCGAAAAGACGGCGTGGTATCTGGATCAATATATCAACGGGGGATACCGGGACGCTCTGAGCTACAGCGAAGAGTCCGAATACCTCTTTCTCACGAATAGAGCGCCCCAGATGAACCGACAAACCCCGACTAAGGTAATCCGAAGGACGGCGGAAAGCGCCGGGATGCAAGAAGTGATAGGCCAAACTCAGAACGGCGGGGATAGGTACAAGATTACAGCTCATGCTTTCCGGCGCGGTCATGGAATGCATCTATGGAAAGAGGGACAGACTATAACGACAATATCCGACCGTCTCAATCACTCTTCTACCCGACAGACTAGAGAATACCTGCCTATCTCTGTTGAGGAAAGCCAAGAGAAACTGGAATCAGTCTCATTCTGATTCCTCTCCTTTCCGAGTCTAGTACCACAACTCAGAATAACAGTAGTAGTTCTCGAATCTGTACCCACGCCCTTTTTCGCCCCATAATCACCATACGGCGACGGAATTTTAGTTAATTCGGGGCGAGAATAGACTGAATTGAACCCCGAGAAGGCCCGATATTGTATCAGGAATCAGGTACAAGTCCCCATTTGACCCTATTCTTAATCAAAGACCATTATAGATTAGTGGGGCCGATGTTAACCAACATTCGGGGTTCGTTGGTTAAGGAAATCAGGAACGCCAAGATTCTATTCTCACCCTTGTCCGAACCCTTGTCTCACTACACAGGTACCATAGTTCTACCCTGTGTACGCTCTGTGAAGACTCAATCAATTGTAAGGGGTAAGTGTCCTATTGAAGCGAAAAGTCTGTGAGTCTTGTCTCTGGGAAGGCTATGGACCTTAGAATTGAATCAGGGAGAGAGACAAGAGGAAAGGAGAGTCTTGAGTCTGTGAGCTTCAGGAAAGAGCGAAGAAAAGAGCTTGAGAGAAAGAGAAGATTGAGATATATTCATTCAAGAATTGATTAACTATTTTGTATATTTTAGAATAAAGGAGATAGTAGTTTAGATTTTGGTAAAGTAGGAGCGATTTTCCCGTATATCTCATAACCAACATCACCGTTTAGAATCGTATGAGTAAAATTGACAAACACGTTTGAGATTTCAATTCTAAATTTTGAAAAACCAATTCTCCAATGGAGTATTCCGACTTTCGTTTGTTTCTATAATTTATTCCTTTACTTCTTGAAGTTAAGACAAAGGGTTTATAAGTGTGGGTATACTATAATTATATGTCATGTCAGACAATACGGACGAACGCTCTTCTATTTCTGTGAATGAGGCGACAAGAGACGAATTGAGGCTTCTAAAGGCCGAAAAGGGCTTTGTATCCTATGATGAATTGCTTAGAGAAGACTATCTAAACGAATACATTTACGAATAAGGTGATTTAAATGACATTAGACATTCTTAAGAAGAAGACCAAATCCACCCACGTAGGGGCTGGATTCGTGAAGGACGGGCATAACGACAATAGCAATAACGGCAATACAGTTAGTGAGGAATTGTCTGAAGCCGATCTGGAAGATATGTCCCACCGGGACAAGGAGAATATTGTAGTCTCCGAGCTTAGTGAAGGTGGCAAAATTCGGGAGGCTCACCCCGACGAAGAGCTAGCGAAGATTGAGTTAGGTCGGATGGATAACCGGGAGCGACTTGAGACGTTTTTCACTCAAGAGGAGCTGGAGGGTCTTGAGGAATCGGAAAAACGAATTGAAGGCAAGGAATCGGACGACAAGGACCTATACGAAGCTCTGAAGGAAGAGTGTGAGCGGCGGAATAAGGAATTGAAGCGACAGCGCAAAGAGGAAGAAATTGAGAAATTGATGGATTTTGCAAAGCCAGAACGGTATCGGGCTGATGTGCAAAATCTCTCGGGAGAACAATTTTCTCAACTGATTCAGGAAGCGAATGATGGGGGACCGAACCGAGAGGAAGAGCTACAGGAGCAAATTCAGGCAATTGAAGAGAAGTATGATACTTCCTCCCCGGAGGTAGAAGGAACGGAATTGAGTGAGGAAGTTGAAGAAATGGCCGTCACTTCGCTTCAGGAAAAGGGCGGTGTATGGGAAGAATTCGCGGCTGACTTAGCCCAGAGCGACGAAGAAACGACTTACGAAGCCATCGCGGACGGAGCCAAGAAGATTACGACAGTTTCAGAGGAAATGAAACGGGCCCTTCGTTCGCCTAAGAACTTTGACGGTGATGTTCAAATTCTCGAAGACACCGGCGAGAAAGTCGTTGGGATTGTGAGTCGCTAACTATGTTCGACATAAACGACTCTTGTCCGGATTGTGGGCAATACGACTCCTATACTGGCGATTTTCATTTTTCTCACTTAGGTAATGCTAAGCTTGTCTTTGCTTGCGAAACGAATTGCTCCAATTGTTCCTTTTCTAAGGAGTATAGCACAAGTTTACGATAAAAATGGGTGTTTTAAAAATGAATGAAATTAACATGACGGAAAGGTACCACACATCGGAAATCCCGGTGGATAAGGAACTTAGAAAGGAAATTCGTGAGGATTACGAGAAGGACACTCCCCTTGTAGGATATAGACATAATCCTGAAAAGAATACTGTAACTGTAATTGTAGATTTGCAGGAGGTGTTAAAAAATAATCCAAGTTCGTTAAGATATATTAGATAATTCTCAGCAATCCCACTTATTTGTGGTTTCACTTTTACCACTTTTCGTTTTGATATTTTTGATTCGATAAGGCTCTTTGAAGAATCTTTTTCTTCGATAAATCAGTTTGAAGAAATGTTTTCTTCAATACTTGTTTTTGAAATTGTCTTATCTCACAACAGGTTTATAAAGGTTTAGATACTAAATTATTATACTGAGTTTCGCAAAAATCTGAAGAAGATTGATGCCTCTTTCCGAGGTTTAGAAAGGCGTGGTGTCAACACGCCAGTTCGCAAAATGATTGAATCCAGTTCTAACTTAGTTCCGAACGATAATAAATGCGTCGGTTTATCTAATGTCCGGGCGCGTTTAGCCGACAGTATAGCACAGTCTTATCGAAACAAGAATAACGTATTGATTGAGTCGCTTCCCATCACGGGAAAGAGTCATTCAACATTTAAAGAGGCAAAGGCGACAGATACGCCGATCTTGTATCTCACTTCCCTCAACAGACTCAAGCAAGACGCTATTCAAAAGTGTAATAAATTTGGTTTATCATACTACAAAATCCCGGTCCCCCATGATGAATGTCCGTCCTTCCAGAAGGACGAATATGGCGTTAAAGAGCTTTATCGGAGAGGCATATCAGCCAAGGAGCTACACGACAGGCTCGAATTATCTTGTAATGGCTCTTGCCCATACTTAGCCTCTTTCGACAGGGATTTATCCGATATTGATGTTTTGATTGGGAACCCGAAACACGCCTATAATACGGAATATCTGAAGGACAGGGTAGCAGTCAAAGACGAATTTAGCGAAAGAGAGTATGAAACCCTATATAAAAACCCCAGAGAATTAGTAAATCGTTTTATACAAAGTGTTGAATCCTTCTCCCTCAATTCGTTTACTGAAATAAGAGAAGCTACCCACCAAGAGACTGCTGAAGCCGTTAATTGGTTCCGAGATTATGACGTATATCGGGATACGGAAACGGCACTAAACCCTGAAGAGTATCATGTCCATGCTCCCCTATTGACCTATGCCCTTCTCACAGGGATTGAAGTAAACGACGGTTGGGAAAAGACTGATACTCAATACGCCGATCTCGATGGGATTGATACCCACATAGGAGATAACGCTAAGGTCCTATTTGACTCCGAACGTGAGAATATGTATTTACTCAATCCTCCCGAGTTTGAATCAGCTGATGGATTCATCGGGTTAGATGGAACCCCCATACTGAAAATGTGGGACTGTGCTACGGGACTGAATCTTGAGCATATACAAGTCTTGAACCCCGACGAAAAGAAGCGATATATCACGGATATACTGAACTTAGATATTAAGCAAATATCGGGGGCGAAGAAATATTATCAAAATTCAAATAATATAGCCGAATCACAGGATACGGGATTAGCATATTCTATTTCCCAAAAGGAAGGCGAGAAGCCGGGGCTTGTCACTTCCAAAAAGGCAATACATGAATACGATAGTGAGATTGGGAAATATACCGATAACTCCCTGAACTTTGCCCGTGTTCTTTCTTCCAATAAGTTCGGAGATAAGCAGTTAGGATTGGTAACAGGTATGCGGAATTACGGCGACGAATTCGTTTTCAAGTGGGGTTCGTATCTCAATAAGACTGTATCAGTAGATCGCTCCGGCGACGAAACGGAATACCAATTCGGGCAAGAGAGTTTCAATATCTTCCCGCTGTATCGGAATTTGACCCTGCAAGACGTATTCAGGTTCGGGAGGAACGAAGAGCCAACGACGGTCTATGTCAATACCTCCGGTTTACCTGATTGGGTCCCTGTCGAGAAAGAAGAATTAGATACTCTTTCCAAAGGCGAAAGACGGGTTTTCAAATTCCTTTCAGGTTGTGGTAATGTAGGTGCCAACACCAAAGAAATTACAGAGAATACAGATATGACTAAGAGGAATATACAGATAGTCGTGAATAAACTTGAAAACAAGGGAAGAATTGAGAAGCATACGTTTGGCACTTCTCCGGTCTATACGTCTAATAACTAAGAGTAATGATTAGAAATAAGAATATTATGGCAAACGAAAAATCCTCTTATAGACTATTAAGCGACTTTTTCGTTCCGTATAATAATCCAGACTAACTAAATAACCAAGAGTAATAAAATGAATCAGATAGAATCTAAAGCGGTTCGAGCGACTTTGACGGATAGCCAATTGATTGAGAAATACGAGAGTGAGATTTACAATAAGGATTTATCGGAGAGGGAATTGATAAGTATGGCACTTGAACTATACTTTTCCGAACAAAACGAAAAGAGAATTGGAGTGAGTTAGTTTATTCTAATTCTAGGGACCATTCGCCATCTGCGTTAACATCAACCCACCCAATACCGTTATGTGAGAAGGTTGTTTCCCCTTCAAATTCTCCAATTTCATTGAATACAACCTCTCCAAATAGACCTTCCATCGGATATACTTGGACTTGGAAATTACTTGAACCAGAGTGAGAGCCTGTAGCGATATGCGTTCCCGAGAAATCAAACGGACCTAACACGTCCGGGCCTTGCCCTGAAAGTGTTTGAGGGAGGCTATCGCCACTATTTGAACGGGGCTGTTTAACATCAACTTCCCAATTTCCGTCCGCATTTATCTCCAAAAGATACGTCCCCGATTCTACAAGCTCGGCTTGAGCGCCATCAAATGAACCAATTACATTAATGAGATTAGTTCCAAATTCAGAGTCGCCTTGCAGGGTCACTTGGAAATTAGAATCGCCGTCGTGAGTCGCTTCAATCACGGTTAGCCCTCCCGAGATATTGATATCTTCCTCAACAGTCTGACCGCTCCCTGAGAAAGACTGAGTTTCAGGCTGTTGAATCTCTGGCTCCGCAATAGTGAATTCTGCACTAATTGAATCATCTGGGGAGTGGAAACTATATCGCCAAGTACCAGCCTCAAGTTCTGATGCTACATAATTCAAACCCGCTGTATCTGTCTCTCCGGGGTCAAGTTCAAATTCAGCTTCATCAATGGTTTCTCCCCCAATCCTCACTTCAACCATTTTGGTCCCCGCTACTTCTCCCGTGTTTTGGAATTGAGCTTCTATGCTAATTTGGTCTTCCCCAGAGAATTCTTCATTCTGAGGTGTGGAACTAGTAAACTCAAAATTTGCAGGTTCAGGCTCTTCAGTAGTGGTTTCCTCGGTCGTGGTAGATTCAGTTTCCTCAGCAGTCGTTTCCTCGGTCGTAGTAGTAGCTTCCTGTGTAGTTGGTTCAGTTACACCAGATGAACTATCTTCGGGCGAGTCACTACTACACCCTGCTAACGCACCAATACCAATCGATCCAAGGCCGATTAGCACCCGTCGCCTGTTAGCCATACATCGGATTGTAAGGCAATTATAATAAGGCTTGTCGATAGGATAAGATCGTTCCAAGTTTCCCAAGACAACTTTCCAAAACTTTAGCAAACTTGTCCAATTAATCATTAGTTTGTGGTATTAATAGGTAATAATCCAAACACTCATTTACTAAATCGCAAGAGGGCAAAGGTATAGGACAAAGTATTACATATCTTAGGGTCATTTTGAAGGCAATTTCAGGGGTATTGATGGATAGTCTGAAATAGAAAACAAGGGGTTCAGAGGTGTGTATTGCTCCTTTTCTGTATTTAGGGCTATACCCCCGGGTGTGTTTTATGATGAGCGACGCAGAGAAGGCCTATCCCTATGGGGTTCATATCCTAATTTACTTTTAGGCTAACCTAAAATAATTGTCCAATTCTACCCTAAATAAGTTTAGAATCAAAAGTCTTTTATACGAATAGTGATAAATAGTACATGGGCTTAGATGCCCACGCTCAAACACCATGTCCCGGTGGCGTGTTGTGACGGCTTACCATGCTCAACTCCCGTCTCAATTCGCTCAGGGACTTCCCATTACGGGATTCTTGCCTTTTGCTGAAGATCGCTACTGATTAGCCGAGATTCTACCCTGAATTTTGGTAGAATTATTCTATAAAGCAACAACACACGTTGACCGTCGCGTACCAGTACCCCGGAACGGGCGCGACCGGAAGCCCGGACGGGACCTTCGCCAGCGCCGACCGCACGTCCTTCGGGAGCCGTTCAGCCGCGCGCTGAGTGAGCCGTTCGGCGCCGTCCGCGACGGCGTTCCGTGCGGCTTCCTCGGCCGCCGAGCGGGTTCTGTTCACGGTGTCGCTCACGGCCGCCTCGGGGAGCGAGACGGTCCGACGCTCCGCGAGCGCGAGGCGAACCTCGGCGGCCGTCTTCGCCCGAGGGACCGAGCCGGGCGTCGCGGCGGCGATTGGCGCGGCTGCCGACCCGTTCGCCAGCGCCAGCGCGCGACCGTGGACCGTCTCCCAGCGCGCGAGCCCCGAAGCGACGGCGTCGCGGGCGGCGTCCCGTTCGAGCCCCGCGTTCGCGAGCCGACGGGCGAGCGTACGACACGTCGCCGACGTCGTGTCGGCGAGTTCCGTCCGGAGCGTCGCGCGGTGGGCCGCCAGGCTCCCGTTCGGGGTTTCGGCGAGCGTGTCGTTGGCCGCAGCGAGCGCGCGGGCAGCGGTCCCGACGTCGTATTCGCGCTCGCCGCCGCCGAGAACCGCCTCAACGAGCGAGTCCGCCGCGTCGCCGTAGGGCACGGAGAAGACGTTCGTGTTCCGCGCCGCGAGGGGGTAGGAGCCCGTGCGCTCGCTCTTCGAGAGTGAGAGGTAGGCCGGCCGCGCCCGCACGGAGAGGTCGCTCCGGTTCGCCGGGAGCGGGTCGGGCGTCAACAGCGAGGAGGTCCCCGAGTTTCCGAGCGGGAGTTTCCCGCCGATGGCGTCCGCGAGCCCCGAGCCGACACCGGCCGCGTTCTCGCTACGGACCCGGAGACGCTCGGCGACGGCGTTCAGATACGCCCGGCGGGCGGCGACGACCGCCTTGCGCTCCGCGTCGTGGTACGTCCCAGGCGCCGCGCCGGCGCGCGCCGCGAACCGGTCGAAGCGCGCGGCGAGGCGGGCCGCGGGGTTCGCATCCGTGACCGCCGAAGGGGGCAAGCGAACCGAGAGGCCCCGTGCGCGGCGATGGAGCGCGGTCACGTTCGAGACAGCGCGTTCCCGGACGCCGGCGGGACGTTCGACCGCGATCGTCACGTTCTCGACGGCGATGTCGGGTCCAGGTTCGATTGCGCGGCGAGCGACATCGTCCGACCCCGAGAGGAGGCGCTCGCGGGCTCGGCCGGGGACGGCGGCGTAGACGGAACGGTTGAACGCCGCGAAGCCGCGTCTCGGGGCCGAGAGCGTGTGGCCGTACCGGACGGCGACGCGGATGCCGACCGGATAAGCCGTCTCGTGGACCTCGTGGGTCGTCTCCGTCCCGTCGCCCAGCGCCCACCGGCGCGTGGTGGTTTCGCGGACGAGGACGCGGCGTGCGCGCGTGCCAACGGACTCGAATTCCGCTGGGGCGTCGGGGAGCGTCGCGTTCCCGGGTTCGACGTGGACCGACCGGGACTCCGTCGTCCGAATCAGGCTCGCGTTCGCGGGGGCGACGGGGTCCGCGACCGTCCGGGCGCTCGCTTCCGAGACACGAACCGTCCGGCGCACGTCGGCGCTGAACACCGAATCGAGGACAGACCCGACGCGGCCGTCGAGCGTCCCGAGGTAGGCTTCGTCGGCAGAGCGGTTCACGCCCGCGACGACCGGTTCGGGAGGGCCAGACTGAACCGCCGCCCCGGCCTCCTCGATGGCCGCCGTGGCGAGTTCGCCGGGACGCGAATCGGGGCCCGACGCGTTTTCGGTGGCGGTCCCGACGCCCGCCAGCACGTCCCGCAGGCCGGTCCGGGCCGCGGCGTCGCCGAGCGCGCGACGCGAGGCGGCGTCCGACGCGCCGAACGCCTCGCGCTGTGCGTCGAGGAGCGCGCCGTTGGCGGCGAGGGCGACGTGCCGGTTGGCGAGGACGTTCGCGATGGGTGCGCCCCCGTACTGCGCATAGCCTCTGGCCCACGCAATCCCGTGGAGCCGGGTCGTCAGCGACCGCGGGAGCCCCGAATCGAGATACGACCCGTTGAGGCGCTCGGTGAAGTTCCTCGCGCGCTCGTGGAGCGCGAACACGGGCGTGTGGACGACGACCGTCGGGGAGTACGACCGCTCAGCGATGCGTCGCCCGCCGCGTACGAGCGCCACCGAAAGGTTCCGGAACGAAACCGCCATCCGTTCGCCGCCCGCGCGCGGTGTCGCCGTGACGGACCCAACAAGAGAGTCCGCAGAGCCCGCGGCGAGAGAGACGTTCGCCGTGACTGCTCCCATTCGTGCCTCGGAGCCGGCGAGGGCTTCGCGCGCCGCGACGGCCGTCCGGAGTTCGAGACCAGCTCGGAAGGGGGAGCCGTTCGCACGCTCGACGGCGCGGCCGACAGTCGTGTTCGACGGTGCGACAAGCGGGCGGCGCGCGGTGTCCCGGGCGGCGCTCCGTGCGGCGCGAACCAGCGCACTCCGGGCGACCGAACGGGCGTCCTCGGCGGCCCGGGCCGACGAAACGTCCGTGTCCGCGTCCGCCGTTCCGCCGAGCGAGGTGACGTACGCGCCGCTGGAGACGAGCAGGAGTACCCCGACCAGGGCGAAGGGGACGCGCCCGCGCTCGTCGCTCGCGAGAGTCACGCGGACCACCCCCGAACGACGATTCGAATCTCACCCGCCCGCCGACTCTCGGGAGTGGGGACGGCGAACGACGAGGACTCGACGGAAGCGCCCGCGGGCGGGGTCGGCCCGACGTGGAACCGCCCGACGGTCCGGGAGCCGTTCCGGGCGATGGCGTCGACTGCGCTCCGACCGCGCGTCCAGGCGAGCGTTCGGTTCGTCGCGTTTCGAACTCCCGCGGCGAACGCCGGGTTGGGCTCGCCGGCGGCGTCCAGCAGGGCCGCGTCCGCGAGGAGGTTCGCGACGGTCGTGTTCGCGGTGCCGTTCGGCCGTTCGACGGCCGCGGTGCTCGCCGCGAGCGTGCCCGCCGCGGCGCGGGTGTCGCCCGGGCCGGCCGCCGGCCGAGCCCCGTTTCCAGGGACCGTGACGAGCGTGACGACGGCCGCGCTCACCAGGAGGAGACAGAGCGTCGCGTCAAGCGCCGTCGAGACGCCGCGGGCGCTCATCGCCACACCGTCGCCCGAACCCGACCCGGGACGACACGCCCGGGAGCGAGCCGGACGGGAACGGTTCGGCTCGCCGTCGCGGCGTCGTGCGGGGCGGACGGCCCGAGGCTCCACGTGTCGTTCCCGGCGCGGAGGGTGAGGTTCACCGTCGCGCGGGTCGCCGGCTCGAACGACTCGACTCGCCCGGGGTCGACGGTCCCACCGACCCCCAAATCGTCGACCGCGCGGGTGAGCACCGGCTCGGCAAGGCCTCGCTCGCCGTTCGGCGACGGGACGGTTCCGAAGGCGAGCGCGTACGTCGAGAGCGCCGTCGTGAGAACGAGGACGGCGGCGAGCGCGACGAACGGGTTCAGTTGCCCTCTATCCGACGAGCGTGACATCGGTCTCACCCCACGTTACCGTCCGCACGGAGAGCGCACCGTCGACCGCCCGCCACGTCGCGTTCCGGCGGGCGGCCGCGGCCGCGTCGGCGAACGCCGAGGAATTCTCGAACGCTCCGGCGGGCGGGGCGCCGGCGAGAACGTCCGAGAGCTCCCCGACGGCCGGAGTCACGGGGCCGTAGGTGAGCGTCGCGTGGGAAACGCCGCCGTCGCTCCGCAGCGCGAGCGAGCGGTTCGTCGCCTTGTACGCCCGGGCGGTCGTCGGGTGTGCCGCCCGGGTGGGGTACTGGCTCGCCGCCGCCGCGTCGACGGTCCCAGCGACCGCGTTCGCGTCGGGCGCCGGGGCGCGCGGAATCTGGAGGGCCAAGCCGACGAACAGTGCACCGACCAGCGCGAGGCCGACCCAGAGGGCCGGCGTGTCCGCGGGTGGACCGAACATGGACCTCCCTGGCCCCGTTCCCGGTCTTAAACCCGCGGCGTCAGAGCAGGAGGTCCGCCCCGGCCGCCGCGACGGGGTAGACGGTACCGGCCGCGAGTAGCGCGATACCGACATGGTAGCCGATGCGTGCACGGTCGAGACCACGCTCGAGCGCCGCGGCGAAGCCGGCGAGCAGAGCCGCCAGGAAAAGCACGTAGACGCCGACGACGGTCCCCAGCGGGGCGACCGGAACGGGGTGGAGGAACTGGCCCGTCGCGTCGCTCGTCAGCCGCCCGGCGAGCGCGACGGTAATGCCGCCGACCAACGGCGCGAAACAGCAGGCCGTGTTCCGGAGCGTGCTCACCAGTCCCGCGAGCTCGCGGCGTGTTTCGTCCTCTACCGAGCGCAGGTCGTCGATGTGGTCCGCGAGTTCCACGAGCACGCGCCCGCCGTGAGCGCCCTCCCGGGCGGCGAGCGCGAGGAGCTCCGCGCCGGCGCGGGCACGGGGACTGGGCACGTCGGCGAGCGTGCCGTGCTCGCCGAGGAGGGCGTCGCGAACGCCCACGCGGATCCGGCGTTGAACCGCGCCGGCACCGGCGAAGGCATCGCCCGCGGGGCCGTCAACCCGACCGGCGGCCGCGAGCGCTGTCTCAGGGGGCTCCCCCCGACTGAGACGACGGCCGACGAAGGAGAGCGCGTCCGGCAGCCCGGATTCGAGGTCCTGCACGTCCTTCCGAACGGCGTAGACGGGGCGGAACCAGACGAACAGCGCCGCCCCCGCGGCGACCCCGGGGGCGGACACGAGCGCCCACGATGGAAGGACGGTTCGGGACGCGACGGCGGCGACAACCCCCGCTCCGAGCGCCGCGAGCGCCACCGAACGGACCCGCTCGGGCACGGCAGGATGCGACTCGGGAACCCGTTCGGGCGGGAACGCGGCCGGCCGGCGCACGAGGACCCAGCCACAGGCCGCGACGAGCGTGAGCGGGAGGGCGAGGTCGTAGACCGCCGCGAGCAGCGGCGTCGAGACGGGGAGACCCGCGCCCTGCGCGGCGGGGAGCGCCGCGACGAGCGCGAGCGGGAGCACCACGCCGAAGGCGTACACCGCGCCCACCGGCCCGCGCGCGTCGGCGGCGAAGGCGGCGCTCCGCTCGCGGGCGCCGTCGAGCGCGGCTCCGAAGGCCCGGTCGAGGAGGCGTCCGCGCTCGGATTCGGGCGCATCAACCCCGGCGCGGAGGAGGGAGACCGCCCGCGCGAGCCCCCGCTCGCCAGCCCATTCGTCGGCGAAGGTCCCCCATCCGGCCCCGGGCGCGCCCCGGGCCCGATCGACGTGTTCGCGAAGGGCCGTGGTCAGCGGCCCCCGACCGTGTTCGGCGGCGAAGGCGGCCGTCCCTTCGGGCGTCGGGGCGACCCTGGCGCGGAGGACCGCGAGCCCGACGAGGTCGGGGGCGCCGCCGAGCGCCCGCGCGCGGCGGGCCGTCGCCAGCAGTCCCGGAAGCGCGAGCAGGCCGTAGCCAAGGAGGGCCGACGCACAGACCGCGAGACACGCGAACGGAAGGACCCACCGACCCGACAGCGGGAGTGCGAGGAGCGCCGGCACGACGCCCGAACAGCCCACGACGAGCGCCGCGGCGCGCAGGTCGCGGCTGGTCGCGTCGATGTCGGCGGCCGCGAGCGACTCGTCCAGTTCCTCGTCGGCGCCCACGTCGAACGGCGGGAGGTCGGCGAGTCGGCGCAGCGCGGACCCGGGGGCGACGCTCATCGGCCGGGCCCCCGGCGCGCGGCGTGTGCCGACACTACGTCCTCCGGGCGCGTCCGACCGGTCGTCGCGAGGTCATCGAGGAACGCCGCGCGCGCCGCGAGCGCGTCCCGGACCTCGCCGTAGCGCTCGCCGGGGCGGGCGAGTTCGGCGAGCAGGCGGCTGTTCCCCCTGTCGAGTCGGCCGGTGCCTGCGAGTTCCCCGCCGGCCGCGTCGTACAGCGCCTCGAAGCGCGGGTCCGCGCCGCCGACGACCTCCTCGACCCGGGCGACGCCGTGGTCCCCGGCGGCGGGCGCGAGCGAGACGACGAAGTCGGTCGCGCCGAAGGCCGCGGGTTCGACGCCCAGATCGGCGACCACGCGCTCGCGGACCGCCTCGCCGTCGGCGCCGTGGACGGTCCCCAGCACGGTGTCGCCGCGCGCGCCGACGCGCATCGCCTCGTAGAGCGCAGGCGCTTCCTCCCCCCGGATTTCGCCCACCACGAGGGCACCGTCGCCGAGGCGGAGCGCCGTGTGGACCGCCTCAGCGGGGGAGAGCCCCCCGCCGTTGAGCTCCGTGCGCAGGCCCTGCGCGTCGCGGCCGTGTTCGCGCATCGTCTCCAGGGGGAGTTCCGGCGTGTCCTCGATGGCCACCAGACGCGTGGCGGCGGGGAGTTCCCAGAGCAACGCACCCAGGAGCGTCGTCTTCCCCGCGCCGCGGGGGCCGGCGACGAGACCCGCGGCAGAGTGCTCGACGGCCAGCGAGAGCAGTCCCGCCGCCTCGGCGGTGAGCGTGTCGTTGGCAACGAGGCGGGGGAGCGTGAACGCCTCGCGGCCGTGAGCCCGGAAGGCGAAGCCGGCACCGTCGCTGACCGGGTCGGTGACGCCCGCGGCGCGGATTCGCCCGGCGCCCGGGACGTCCTCAATGGTCGCGTCGAGCGTCGGGTCCGCCCGGGAGAAGGCGCGCCCGGACGCCCCGCGGAGGCGGGACGCGAGCGCCTCGGCCCCCTCGGCGGGGAGCGTGACGTTCGTCCGCATCGTCTCGCCCCGGAGGCGGACGCGGAGGGGATGCTCGCCGACGGGTGCCGTGGCGAACACGTCGGTCACGCGCTCGTCCGCGAAGAAGTCAGCGAGCGCGCCGTACCCCACCGTGTGTTTGCGCAGGACGGCCGCCAACGAGGTAGTGTCCTGTCCGGAGCCAGCGACGGTGCGAACCGCGTCCGTCGGGTCGGCGTCGGATTCGGCCAGCCGCTCGCGCGCCGCGGCGAGCGTCGTGCAGGCCGCGGCATCCAGTCCGGCCTCGACGGGCGAGAGGTGGTACCGGCGGAGCTCCCGCCCGGGCTCGGTGTAGATGCAGGCCTCGGCGCCCGTATCGAGGGAACGCTCGTCGTTCAGCGTCGCATCCGCCGGCGGGTCGGCGAATCGGGCGTGGGAGACGGTCGGGCCGACCTGTGGACGGAAGTCGGCGTACGCCGTGCCGGCGGCGGCGTCCGCGAGGCCACTGGCCGCGGCGGCGCGGGCGAACGCACCGCCGCGAATCTGCGCGCCGTGGGCGGCCGCGAGGGGGTCCGATTCGGCCGTGGGACCGAAGTCCTCGCGGTCCTCGATACGGTCCGCGAAGTCGGCCGCCGCAGACAGGAGTTTGGGGGCGAGATCCGTGTAGCGGCGTTCGAGCGCGCCGGTCCGGGTAACGACGGCGTCCGCGTCGGCCGAGCGAAGCGCCCGAACCGCCGTCGCCCGGCAGGCCGCCGACACGGCGAGGTCGCCCCGCCCGGCGCAGTCGCCCGCGTCGAGAACGAGCGTGTCGCCGTCCCAGCTGGACGCACAGGTGCACGGTTCGGGGCCGGAGTCGGCGACGACGCCGGCACCGGCGAGCAGGTCGCGGAGTGACATTCTACCACCGGCTGGCGCCGTTCCCGCTCTTAAACCTCGGGACGGGCGAGCGCGACGGCCGGCCCGGCGTCGGTCCGGACGTAGCGCAGTCGGAGGCGGGCGTCCTCGCGGACGACGAGCGGGTCGGCGTCCGTCGCGCCGGTTTCGAGGTCCACGTCGAGGGGTCTGACGTAGGTCCGGCCGCCGGCGACCCGGTAGACGAGCACGTCGCGCCCGGCGGTGTCGCGTTCGAGCGTCCGGTTCGGATGACCGCCGACCGCGATGTACTCGAGGCCGGCGTTCGTCACGGCGCGCTCCGGGAAGCGGAGTTCGAGGGTCGTGCCGGCCCCGGGAACCCCGGGCGCACTCGGGTCGCTGTCGGTGAGCGCTCGGAGGGAGCCTTCGAGGTCGGCCGTGGCGCGCTCGCCCGCGTCCGCCGCGGCGCTCCGAGACACCGACTCGACGGCCGGGAGCGAGGCGCCGAGCAGTGCGAGCGCCAGCAGTGCCGCGAGTACGACCCGAATCACGCCGTATCACCCGTCCGGGGAGTCATGGGCGGTCGTGGCGCCGTCCCTGGATAAAAAGCTCCGTCAGGGACGGCCGCAGGGAAAGCCGCTACCGTATCGTTTTTTCAAGGTTGGGCACGAGGGAACGGTATGGTAGACTTCGGCTACTTCGCCTCGCTGGAGGAGTTCTCCCCCCAGCAGTGTCTCGACCAGGTCGACCTGGCCGACGACCACGGCTTCGACGCCGTCTGGGTGAACGACCACTTCCACCCCTGGTTCGACCACAAGCAGGACGGAACGAGCGCCAACGGCGGCAACGCCTGGTCCTGGATGCCCATCGCGCTCGAACGCACCGACATGAAGGTCGGAACGGGCGTGACGGCGATGCTCAACCGCTTCCACCCCGCGAACCTGGCCCATCAGCTCGCGACGCTGATGGAGCTCTACCCGGATAGGGTGTTCTTCGGCGTCGGCACCGGCGAGGCGCTCAACGACGCCCCGCTGGGCTACGAGTTCCCCGAGTACACGGAGTGCGCCCGCCGGACCGCGGAGGGCATCCGCATCGTCCGGAAGCTCTTCGAGGAGGAGTTCGTCGACTACGAGGGGAACTTCTGGGAGCTCGACGGCGCGAACCTCTACACGGGCCCCGACGAGGCGCCCCCCATCTACGTCGCGGGCAACGGCCCGACCTCCGCGCGGATGTCCGGCGACCTCGGCGACGGCTTCGTCACCGTCTTCGAGGACGAGGAGCACATGGGCGAGGAGCTCTGGCCCGCGGTGAAGACGGGCGTGAAGAAGTCGGATCGCAACAGCGACTTCGGGGCGGACATGCACAACAGCGTCCACATCCACGTCTCCTACGACGAGGACGAACAGAAAGCCCTCGAACCGTGCATGCCGTGGCGCTCCACGATGCTCCCCATCTTCTTCGACGCCAACTACGCGGACCCGCGCTATCTCCAGATGCACGGCGACCGCGTCGGCGAGGAAACCGTGAGGGACCAGTTCATCGTCACCGACGACGTCCAGGACATCATCGACGAGACCCAGCGCTACGTGGACATGGGTTTCGACGAAATCGTCTATCAGTCCCACTCCCCCGACCAGGAAGGGTTCTGCCGCCTGGTCGAGGACGAAGTGATGTCGGCGTTCTAATCGGGTCGAGAATCGAAGCGGGTTTTTACGCCAGCGAGCGGCCGTCGAACTCCTCGGCGCGGAAATCCATCTCCATCAGTTCCAGGACGGTAGGCGTGATGTCGAAGAGGTTCACGTCGCCGTCGACGCGCACGTCGGGGTCGTCAACGACGAGCGTCGCGTTGTCGAAGGTGTGCATCCCGTTGCGGGGGCCGCTACCGAAGACGTCCTTGCCGCCTTTGAACCCGGCCTTCAGGTCGAAGCCGCGCTCGGGAATCGCGACCAGGTCGGGCGCGATCTCGTCGTGGTCGCCGTCGAAGGCGGCCTCCTTCTCGACGACGCGCTCGACGACCGACTCGCCGTCCGGGCCCTCCAGGTTCTCCAACTTCTCCTTGAGTTCCGCGCGGACCTCCCCGTACTCCTCCTCGGGGACCGCGCCGCGGGGTTCGCGGCCTTCGAGGTTGATGTAGAAGCGCCCCGGGACGAAGGAGTAGGCCTTCGTGTCCTCGGCGAGGTCGTCGAGTTCCTCGTGGTCCTCGGCCGCGTAGGAGAGCCAGCCCTCCTCCTCGAGCCAGGCGTTCATGTGGACCTCGTAGTCGAGGGAGGTGAAGCCGTGGTCGGAGGCGACGAGCATCGTCACGTCGTCGGGGAGCATCCCGTTCAGTTCGCCGAGGTAGCGGTCGACCTTCTCGTAGAACTCCAAGAACTCCTCTTTGTACTCGCCGTCCTCCTCGTAGTCCTTGAAGAGGAAGTGGTTCACCCGGTCGGTGGTCATGTAGACGCCGAAGAAGAGGTCCCAGTCATCCTCCTGAATGTACTCCTTGAACGCCTCGTGGCGGGCGTCGATGGTCTCGTGGGCGTCCTCGATGAACTCCGTTTTGTCCTCCTTGTGCCCGAGTTTGGCGTTCACGTCCGTCCGATACCCGATGGAGTCGAGGTAGTCCGCGAACTCCGGCGGTTGAGCGATTTTGTCGAGTTCCGGCGGCGCGAGGAAGCCGGAGACCATGCGCTGGACGTTCTGCTGGGGCGGGAACGTCGTGACGACGTTCATCACCGTGGCGTCGCGGCCCTCGGCCTCGACGCGGTCCCAGACCCGGTCGGCCTGCACGTCGCGAGCCATCGGTACGTACGTGTCGTACGAGCCGGTTTCGCGGTCCGTGAACCCGTAGACACCGGTCTTGCCGGGGTTCACGCCGCTCGTGAGGGAGGGCCAACACGCGCTCGACTCGGGGGGGACGATGGAGTCGATAGCGCCGCCCGCGCCCGACTCGACCATCTCGGTCAGGTTGGGGAAGCGCTCGGGGTTGTCCCGGATGAGCGAGTAGGGTACGCCGTCGATACCGAAGAAGGCCGCGCGGGGGGCGTCTTCGCCGCGGAGCCGGTCGAACAGTCCCATAGGCGCCATACCCCTGTCTGCTACAAGAAGGTTGGTTTCGCGGCCCGACCTGCGGCCGTCGCGGACAGGTTTTTACCCCGGGAGCCGAGGGCGGGAGTATGGAACGGAATCTGAGCGCGCGCGAGCGGGTCTTCCGATCTGTCTGTGGCCTCGCGCTCGTGGGCGTCGTCGCCTGGCAGTACCCCGGAACGGGGCTCACGCCCGTGCTCGCCTTCGCGGCGCTCGCCGGCGCGGGCCTGCTGGTCAGCGGCGCGACGGGCTACTGTGGGGTGTACGCGCTGTTCGGCGTGGGAACGGCGGGGTCGGAAAAGGACGGCTGTTAGCCTAGAACTTCTCCTCGTAGAGCTCCATCCCGTGCTCGATCGCTTCGAGCGCGGCGTCCTTGCCCTCCCAGCCGAGGGTCTCGACGTCCTTGCCGGCCTCCAGGTTCTTGTACGTCTCGAAGAACTCGTCGATCTCGGCCTTCGTCTGCTCGGTGATGTCCTCTACGTCCTCGATGTGGTCGAAGCGGGGGTCCTCCGCGGGGACCGCGATGACCTTGTCGTCCTGCTCGCCGTCGTCGTCCATCCCCATCAGCGCGACGGGGCGGGCCTCGATGACACAGCCGGGGAACGTCTGGTCCTCCACCAGCACGAGGACGTCAAGGGGGTCGTCGTCGTCGTACCAGGTTTGGGGAATGAAGCCGTAATCGGAGGGGTAGTGGACGTTGCTGTGGAGGACGCGGTCGAGCACGACGCCGGGAATCTCCTTGTCGTACTCGTACTTGTTGCGCTCGCCCTTGAGACACTCCACGACGGCGTGGATGGTTTCGGGGGCGTCCGGGCCGGCGTCGATGTCCTCGAAGAGGTTCGCCATGTGCGCGAGCACACTCGCGGGCGGGAAAAAGGCCTTTCCATCGCCGCCGACGGCGGGCTCAACGAGCGGTGCCGTCACACAAGTGTTTTTATAACCCCGTTCCCATAGCCGGGGTATGCCTACGACGCGTGCGGTCCGGACGGAGGAGGGGCGGGACCTGACGGCGTTCCAGAAGAACATACTGGTCGTTCTCTCCGAGGAGCCGATGTACGGGCTGGCCATCAAACGCGAACTGGAGGAGTACTACGGCGAGGAAGTCAACCACGGTCGCCTCTACCCGAACCTCGACGACCTCGTCGAGCGAGGCTTCGTGGAGAAGTCCGAACTCGACAAGCGGACCAACCAGTACGAGCTCACCGACGAGGGCGTCGGCGTCGTGCTCGACGACCTGGAGTGGCGCCTCTCGAAGTTCGACGGCGAGGACGACGCGATCGAGAACCTGATCGACTGACTCAGTCCGAGGCGGCCTCCCGGAGGAGACGGACCGAGCGCTCGGCGTGTTCGCGCTGTTCCTCCGAGGGCCAGGCGTTCCGCGGGAAGTACTCCGTGAGGAACACCTCTACTTCCCGTTCGGTGGCGTCCTCGACGCGCTTGGCGTAGTGGTTTCCGATGAAGTCGGCGAACGCCGCCGCCGTCTCGGCGTGGACCTCACCGTGTTCGGACCTGACCGCCGCGACGAGTTCGCGGTTGTGCTCGTCGACGGCGTCCCAGTTCTCCGGGTCGCCCGGGCCTTCCAGCGATATCTCGGCCGCGCGGTCGGTGTCCTCGATGCGCTCGATTTGGACGACGCCGTCCTCGACCCACTCCTCGGGGTAACAGACTAGCGTCTCGCCGACCTTGTCATCGCGCACCCGGGCGACGAAGCCGTGTTCGGCCAGCAGTTCGTCGCGGCCCTCGCGGTAGGCGGCCGCCGCCCCGTCGTCGACGCTGTTGCGCGCGAGTCGGGTGAGCCGTTCGGCCTCCTCACGAACGTCGCCGGGGAGTTCGGGGTCGCTCTCCGTTCGGTCGTGGTCGCTCTCACTCATTTGTCCAACGCCTCGTTCGCCAACTCGTCGGCGCGGCCGTTTACCTCCCGCGGTACGTGGGTAATCGACCACTCCTCGAAGCGCTCCAGCAGTTCGCGGGCGCGAACGCGCTTCTCCCGGAGTTCCGGGTCGTTGGTGTCCCACGCGCCCGTCACCTGCTTGACGATGAGCTGGGAGTCCCCCCGAATCTGGACCTCGTCGAAGCCGTAGTCGTCGGCGGCCTCCAGGACCCGAATCAGGGCGTCGTACTCCGCCTGATTGTTCGTCGCGCGCCCGACGCGCTCGCCGCCCTCCGCGACGACGCCGTCGCCGGAGACGAGCACCCACCCGACGGCGGCAGGACCGGGGTTCCCGCGGCTCGCGCCGTCGAAGTACGCGTGGACGCGCCCGCCCCCCTCGCGGAGGACGGCCTCGACGTCCTGGGGGCGCTGGCCCTGAATCACCACCTGTCCGTCGTAGGCGACGGCGTTCGCGTCCCCGAGCGTCGCGCGCCAGCGCTCGTGGTCGGTGTTTCCGGTACTTATTTCGGCACCCGCGGCCGCGAGTCGCTCGCGGGCTTCCTCGACGTCACACTCGACCACCGGCATACACGTAGCGGGTAGCGCCACGTACAACACCCCCCAGAAACCGGCAACCCGTGCGGCGTACCGGCCTTTGTGACGTTCTGCCGTGGTCAGAATTGGCAACGGGTTTAAGCGTGTCCGTTTCGGTACTATAAAAAGACGATGACACGGTCCACGCGTCAGCGCGAGCAGGAGCGGGCATCGGAGCAAACCGAGGAGGAGGAGACTGTCCGGACCTGTCCGGAGTGTGACTCCGAGAACCTCGTGAAGAGTTCCGACCGCTCGGAGCTCGTCTGCGACGACTGTGGACTGGTCGTCGAGGACGAGCAGATAGACCCGGGCCCCGAGTGGCGGGCATTCAACCACCAGGAACGACAGGAGAAGTCGCGGGTGGGCGCCCCCACGACGCAGACGATGCACGACAAGGGGCTTACCACGACCATCGACTGGAAGGACAAGGACGCCTACGGGCGCTCGATCTCCTCGAAGAAGCGCTCCCAGATGCATCGGTTGCGCAAGTGGCAAGAGCGCATCCGCACGAAGGACGCCGGCGAACGTAACCTCCAGTTCGCGCTCTCCGAAATCGACCGGATGGCGTCCGCACTCGGCGTGCCCCGCTCCGTGCGCGAGGTTGCCTCCGTGATTTATCGGCGCGCGCTCAAGGAAGACCTGATTCGGGGGCGCTCCATCGAGGGCGTCGCGACCAGTGCACTGTACGCCGCCTGCCGGAAGGAGGGTATCCCACGAAGTCTCGAAGAGATTTCGGAGGTCTCCCGGGTAGAGCGCAAGGAAATCGGGCGGACCTACCGATACATCTCCCAGGAGCTCGGCCTCGAAATGAAGCCGGTGGACCCGAAGAAGTACGTCCCGCGATTCTGCTCGGAGCTCGAACTCAGCGAGGAAGTGCAGACGAAGGCCAACGAAATCATCGAGACGACCGCCGAGCAGGGCCTCCTCTCCGGGAAGAGCCCCACCGGGTACGCCGCCGCGGCCATCTACGCCGCCTCGCTCCTGTGTAACGAGAAGAAGACCCAGCGGGAGGTCGCCGACGTGGCGCAAGTCACCGAAGTCACCATCCGCAACCGGTATCAGGAGCAGATCGAAGCGATGGGCATCCACAACTGACGCCCGCGAACCGCTGTTCTCGCTGACGCGCCGTCGGAGCGCTGACCGAAGGGATTTTTATCCGGGCCGGGAAAGCGCCGGTATGACCCCCTGGGAGGACTGGAACCACGTCCTCAAAGTCGACCCCGACAAGCCGCTCGTCGAGGGCGAGACCTTCGAGGACGTGTGCCGGACGGGTACCGACGCAATCGAAATCGGCGGGACCCTGGACGTGACCGCCGACAAGACCCGGCGCATCATCGACGCCTGCAGGAAACACGACGTTCCCCTCTACCAGGAGCCCTCGAACCCGGCAGTCGTCGTCGACGACGACGCCCTCGACGGCTATCTCGTGCCCGTGGTGATGAACGCGGGCGACGTCTCCTGGATAACCGGCGCGCACAAGGAGTGGGTGCGCATCGACAGCGTGGACTGGTCGAAAACCACCACGGAGGCGTACATCGTGATGAACCCCGAGGCCAGCGCCGCTACCCTCACGGAGGCCGACTGTGATCAGAGCGCCGACGACGTGGCCGCCTACGCGAAGGTCGCGGAGAAGATGTTCGGACAGGAAATCGTCTACGTCGAGTACTCGGGCACGTACGGCGACCCCGAACTCGTCGGGGCCGCCCGCGACGCGCTGGACGACGCGACGCTGTTCTACGGCGGCGGCGTCCGGAGCTACGACGCCGCCCGCGAGATGGGGGCCGTCGCGGACACAGTCGTCGTCGGCGACCTGCTCCACGACGAGGGCTGTGCGGCGGTCCGCGAGACGGTCGAGGGAGCGAAGGACGCGAAAATCGAAGCGTAACCGGTACGCTTCGGTCCGGGGGACGCCGCCCGCTCGACCGGCGAGTCGGAAACCCTGTTTTTAAGCCCCGCTGTCGGGTACGTCGCTGTATGGAAAACCGAACGTACACCGGCGACGCGGAAGCCGGGACGGAGGCCACCTTCGCCGGGTGGGTTCACGAGATCCGAGACCTGGGAGGCATCGCCTTCCTCATTCTGCGGGACAAGAGCGGTAAACTGCAGGTCAAAATCGAGAAGGACAACCTGGACGAGGAGATCGTCGAGACGGCGCTCGGCGTCCACCGCGAGAGCGTCGTCGAGGTGACCGGACAGGTCGAGGAGGAGGAGCGCGCGCCGACGGGACTCGAAGTCGTCCCCGACTCCGTGGAGGTCATCGCGCCCGCCGACCCGGAGCTCCCGCTCGACCCCTCCGGAAAAGTGGATGCAGAACTCCCCACGCGGCTGGACAACCGTACCCTCGACCTGCGCCGCCCCGAAGGGCAGGCCATCTTCGAGATCCGCGGCGAGGTCCTCAAGGCGCTCCGCGAGGAGTTCCGCTCGTTCGCCGCCACCGAAATCAACACGCCGAAAATCGTCGCGACCGGGACGGAGGGCGGCACCGAGCTCTTCCCGATTACCTACTTCGGCGAGGAGGCCTTCATGAACCAGTCGCCCCAGCTGTTCAAGCAGCTGATGGTCGGCTCCGGGTTGGAGCGGGTTTTCGAAATCGGCCCCATCTTCCGCGCGGAGGAGCACAACACGCCCCGCCACCTCAACGAGGCCACTTCCATCGACTTCGAGTCGGCCTTTTTCGACCACACCGAAGCGATGGACGTCTGTGAGGCCGTCGTGAAGGCCGCCTACGAGGCAGTCGAAGAGAACTGTGAGCGCGAACTCGAAGCCCTGGGAATCGCCGACGAGTTCTCGGCGCCCGAGGGCGAGTTCCCGCGGCTCACTTACGAGGAAGCCATCGAGCGCATCAACGCGACGGGCGAGTTAGACGAACAACTGGTGTGGGGCGACGACCTCCCCACCGAGGGCGAGCACGCGCTCGGGCAGGACGTGGGCGAACACTACTTCATCACCGACTGGCCCAGCGAGATCAAGCCGTTCTACATCAAGGACAACGACGGCGACGAGACGCTCTCGACGGGCTTCGACATGATGCACCCGCGGATGGAGCTCGTCTCCGGCGGCCAGCGCGAGCACCGCTACGACCACCTCGTGCAGGGCTTCGAACAGCAGGGTCTCGACCCCGACGCCTTCGAGTACTACACCAAGATGTTCAAATACGGCATGCCGCCCCACGCCGGCTGGGGCCTCGGCGCCGAGCGCCTGCTGATGACGATGCTCGATTTGGACAACATCCGGGAAGCCGTATTGTTCCCGCGAGACAGGCAACGTCTGAGCCCGTAGGCGACGGCGTCTCTGTCGAGCGGGAGCTTGTGAGGCGAGCGTAGCGAGTCTCACAGTGTTCCCGCGGGATCGCCAGAGATTGAGCCCGTAGGGCGGGCGGCCAGTATCCCGACGGACTCGTAAACACCAGCGTTAATCCGGGGCTCCACGAACGCCCGACGATGAGCGAGACGGCGACGGCGTTCGTCCCGGGACACATTACCGGCTTCTTCAGCCCACACCCCCACGAGGACCCCCTGCGCGCCGGCTCCCGTGGCGCCGGCCTCACGCTCGCGGACGGCGTGGAGACGAGCGTCGAACCCGCGCCCGAAACGAGCGTTTCGCTGAACGGTCGGGACACGAAAATCGAACCCGTCGTCCGGGTGTTGGACGCGTTCGACGCGAGTATGAGGGTTCGCTGTGAGACCCCGCTTCCCATCGGGGCCGGCTTCGGCGTCTCCGGCGCCGCAGCGCTCGGCGCGGTGCTCGCGGCGAACGACGCCGTCGGGCTCGCGCGTTCGGAGAACGAGTTGGTGGGAGCGGCCCACGCCGCGGAGGTCGAATCCGGGACCGGCCTCGGCGACGTGGTCGCACAGGCGCGGGGCGGCGTCCCCATCAGGGTCGAACCCGGCGCGCCCGGGTATGGGGAACTCGACGGCGTGCCCGCCGCGGGGCGAATCGAGTATCTGGCGCTCGGCGAACTCTCCACTGCCGACGTCCTCGCGGGCGATACATCGAAACTCTCCGAGGCGGGCGAGCGCGCCCTGGCCGGGCTGCGCGCGAACCCGACGCTTCCCGAACTCCTCGCGCGCTCGCGGACGTTCGCCGACGAGGCGGGACTGCTCACCGACGACCTACGGGACGTCCTCGACGCCGCCGAATCGCCCGCGTCAATGGCAATGCTCGGGGAAACGGCGTTCGCGATCGGGGACGGGCTCTCCGAGGCGGGATACGACGCCTCGGTCACCCGAATCCACCCCGGCGGCGCGACCCTGAACCCCTAAGGGGGCGCCCGCACAGAAGGTGGTATGACCGACGACGTGCCGGAGGACCACCCGCGCGCCGCGTCGCTTCGCACCCGCCACCGCATCGAGGAGGGAGTGGAGCGCGGCATCACCCACGCGCAGGGACTCATCGCGGAGGGTCGGGGCGAGGCCTTCGACTACCTGCTCGGCGAGCGAACCACCGAGAGCGCCGAGGTCGCCGAACGGGCCGCGGCCGCTCACCTCCTTCTCGCCGAACACCCCGTGATTTCGGTGAACGGCAACGTCGCCGCGCTCGTCCCCGAGGAAGTCGTCGAACTCGCTGACTCCGTGGGGGCGGACATCGAGGTGAACCTGTTCAACCGCACCGAGGACCGACTGGAGCGCATCGCCGACTACCTCCGCGAGCACGGCGCGGAAGAAGTAAAGGGGCTGAAAGGTGACGGCGAGATTCCGGGGCTCTCACACGCCCGCGGCACGGTCGACGCCGACGGCATCGGCGCGGCGGACGTGGTCCTCGTGCCCCTGGAGGACGGCGACCGGGCGGAGGCGCTCGCCGCGGTCGGCAAGACCGAAATCGTCATCGATCTGAACCCGCTCTCGCGCTCGCCACGGACGGCGGCAGTCCCGGTTATCGACAACATCGTCCGTGCAGTGCCGAACATCACCGCCCACGCCCGGGAACTGAAGGGCGCGAGCGACGAAGAGTTGAAACAGATCACCGAGGCGTTCGACCGCGAGGAAGCCTTGGAAGCCGCCGAGCGGGCCATCCGCTCGGGCGAGTTGGAATAGACTAGCGCTCGACCGAGAGCGTCACCAGACCGCCGAGAAAAGAGTCCCGCACATCGGCGTCGAGCGCGCCGCGGGCGGCCCGCACGCTCTCGTCGAGTTCCGATACCGGCGAGCGGCGCAACCGCTCGGGGTTGGCGAGGCGGACGAACAGCCCGAAGGCGGCGTTCAGCGGGGGCACCCACGGCGCCTCGCGCTCCGAGCGCGCGGCACAGAGGAGGCCCACTTTTTCGGCCCGGTCGCGCCAGCCCGACACGACGGTCGCCGGGTCCGCGAACATCCCCGCGACGAAGGAGCCGAGTATCGCGTCCACCCCCGCAACGGGGAGGGTCGCACCGTCGCCGCGGACGACACCCACGTTCCCCCACCCGGCGCGTTCGATGCGCTCCCGTGCCCGCGAGAGCGCGCCGGGCGAGACATCGACGCCGATGACCCGCCCGTCGGGGCCGGCCCGTGCCCGGAGATACGGCAGGTTCGCGCCGGTACCACAGCCGACTTCAACCACGGTGTCGCCCGGTTCGACCAGAACCTCGGCGGTCCGGCGACGCGCGGCGGCGACCCCCGGAAATCGGGTCGCGAGGCGGTCGTAGAGGGGCGCCCACCGGGAGTAGAAATCGGCCGTGTCGGTGTCGGCCATTCAGAGGAGTTCGGCGGCGATGTCGGCGGCCGACTCGGCGTCCTCGGCGAGTACGTAGACGATTGGTTCGACGCCGTGCGCGCCGGTCTGGTAGAGGACGCTCGCGTTCGGGTGCTCCGAGAGGGCCTCCGCCAGTGCCACCTCCAGGTCGTCGTACTCCGCGTCGAACTCGGCCGTCTCGTAGCCCAGTTCTTCGAGGCGCGAGACGATGTCGGGGTCGTAGCGGAGGTTGAGCGCGGCGCGGGCGTCGCTCCCCGCGGCGCGGGCGGCGAGGAGGACCGCCGCGACGTGGCCGCTGGCGCCGAACTCCGGTTCAGCGGGTATCTCGGCGCGGCCCTTCACGTCGAAAACCCGGCCCGGGACGCCGGCGACGTCCTCGACGTCGGTCGCTTCGGGGAGACACTCCACCAGATTGGAGCCGACGTTCGGGATGAGGCCGGCGAAGCCGCTGGCCCGCTCCAGCGTGCGGAGACCGCGCCGGACCGACGAAAGCACCCGTTCTCTCGTGCGAAGTTCACTCTCGGGGTCGTGAACCCGGAAGTCGCCCTCGTAGGAGGCGAGTTCCGGGACGGCATTCTCGTGTAGTTTCCCCAGCACGTCGCCGCGGGCCTCCATCCGCCGAATGAGAACCTCCGCCTCCACGAGGGCCTGCACCCGGGACATCCCGCCGTCGTCGAAGCCGTCGGCGACCCGCTCGACCAGCGATTCGAGGCGCTCGTCGTCCAGGAGTTCGTCGTTTCGCGACACCTCGCCGTGGGCGTACTTCGAGACGGCGGACTGGCTAATCGAGAGCGCGTCGGCGACCTCGCTCTGCGTGAACCCCCGCTCCCTGAGCGCCTCCGCGAGCATCGAGCGGAAGGTGGGGAGGAACTCCTCGACGACGATTTCCTCGATGAACCTCATTTGCCTTCCTCCCCTGTCTCGCGTGTCGCTTCTTCGTCGCTCCCGCTCGATGGGGCGCCGTTCGCTTCGCTCCCGGCGCCCTGTTCCCCCCCGAACTCGTCGTCCCCACCGATGCGGGAGGCCTGCGGGCCCGACTGGTCCTGGTACTTCGACCCACGCTCGGCGCCGTAGGGCCGCGCCGCGGGCGAGGAGAGCTCTGTGAGGATAATCTGTGAGATACGCATCCCCGGGGTGAGCGCGACGGGCGCGGTGCCCAGATTCGAGAGCTCGAGCGTTATCTGTCCCCGATACCCCGGGTCGATGACACCCGCGGTGGCGTGAATCACGACGGCCAGCCGCCCCAGCGAGGAGCGGCCCTGCACGTGGGCGATGAGGTCGGCGGGAATCTCGACGCGCTCCATCGTCGTGCCGAGGACGAAATCGCCCGGGTGGAGGATGAACTCGCTGTCCTCCTCGACGACGGTTTCCTCGACGTACTCGTCGGTCTCGGCCTCGCTCGTCGGGTGGATACAGGGGATGTTGGCGTGCTGAAACTCGAGGAACTCCCGGCCCAGGCGAAGGTCGATGCTTGCCGGCTGGACCTGCAAGTCGGGGTCCTCTAAGGGTTCGACGACGAGGTCGCCCTCGGCCAGCCGGCCGAGGATGTCCGTATCGGAGAGTATCATGGGTTGAGTCTCGGCGTGAGGGACTAAAGAGCGTGGGATTTAGAGGAGATTGAGCAGGAAGCCGGCGCCGCCGAACGCGAACGCGAGCAGGAACGTCTTCTCGGCCGCCACGTCGTGAACGACGGCGAGGCCCGCGCTCTGAATCAGCGCCTTCCAGACAGTTCCGACCAGCGACACGAGCAGGAGGACCGGCGACCCGAATGCGGCCGCGCGGTTGAAGAAATCGACCGCCGCCTGCGGGTCCGAGGGGACCTGCCCGAGCAGGAGGTGGAAACCGAGCACGGAGGCCGGCAACAGGAGCAGGGAGACGAGTTCGGACTCCCCGATGACGGCCAGCGTCGTCGTGAAGCCCCGCTCGGCGTCCGCGAACCAGAGGAACAGGTGGAACACGCCGGCGTAGAGGAGCCAGCCGACGAGGACGCTCACGAACGTCAGGGCGATGACGCCCGACACCGCGCTCTCGATTTTCGCGCGGGCCGCCGGGGGCGCGTCAAGGCGGGCGAGGACTCCCTGCATGAACCACCAGATGACGGCGGCGACGAGTATCGACTGGGCGGCGACGGCCACACCCCCGACGGCGAGCGAGGGCCGGTCGAGTCGTTCGAAGTAGTCGGCGGGCGACCTGAATGGGGTGGAGGGCGGCATGGTCGGCCGTGCCGTCGCCGCCGGGTTAAGCGTTCGGCCGAACGGGCCCGATAAAAGGCCGGGCGTCCCAGGGAGGGTATGAAACAGGCCATCGTCGCGCGCGCCGACATCGGCATGGGCGAGGGGAAACTCGCCGCGCAGGTCGCCCACGCGTCGCTGTCAGCGTACGAGGACGCCGACCGGAAGACCCAGAAGGCGTGGAAGGGCGAGGGGCAGAAGAAGGTCGTTCTGAAGGCGAACTCCGAGTCCGAACTGTTCGAACTCGCGGACGTGGCCGAGCGCGAGCGCCTGCCCCACTCGGTTATCCGGGACGCAGGGCACACCCAACTCGAACCCGGGACCGCGACCGCGCTCGGCGTCGGGCCCGGCGAGGACGAGGTCGTGGACAAGGTGACCGGCGACCTCCCGCTGTACTGATGCGGGACGCCCACCCGCTGGAGCAGGCGGTCGGCATCGAAACGTACGTCACGGACACCGACGGGACGGGCGGGCGGCTCCGGGTTTCGCCCGAGGACTTCCGGGTCGAGGAGATAGAGGGCGTCGAGCCCGAACCAATCGACGCCGACGCGGGCGCCTACGGCACGCTTCTGATTCGTGTGACGCTCCGCGGGTGGGACACCAACGACTTCGCGCGGGAGCTCGCCAACCGGCTGGCGATGAGCCGCGAGCGGGTGTCGTGGGCGGGGACGAAGGACAAACACGCCGTCACGACCCAGCTGTTCGGCCTCGACAGAGTGAGCCCCGAGGACGTCCCGGAGCTCCGGAACGCGGACATCGAGGTCGTCGGGCGCTTCGGGCGCTCGCTCCAGTTCGGCGACCTGGTGGGCAACCGCTTCGAGATCCGCGTGCGGGACGCGGCGCCCGAGCGGGCCGAAGCCGTCCGCGACGAACTCCGCGAGTGGCACGGCGGTACCGGGGGCGCGGTTCCCAACGTCTTCGGCCAACAGCGCTTCGGAAGCAAGCGGCCCGTCACGCACAAGGTCGGACTAGAAATCGTCCGCGGCGACTGGGAGGCCGCGGCGATGGCCTACCTCGGGAACGACCACGAGAACGAGCCCGAGGACACCCGCGACGCGCGCGAATACGTCGAGGAGACCCACGACTGGGCGGGCGCGCTCGAACGCTTCCCGAACCGGTTGCGCTTCGAGCGCTCGATGTTGAACGTTCTCGAATCCGGTGGGAGCTACCGAGAGGCGCTCGAGTCCTTCCCCACCAGTTTGCAGAGCCTGCTGGTGAACGCCGCCCAGTCCTACGCGTTCAACCGAATTCTCTCCGAGCGCCTGGAGCGGGGCCTCCCCTTCTCCGAGCCGGTGGCCGGCGACGTGGCCTGCTTCGCCGGCGAGACGGTCGACGGAATCACGCTGCCGGACCCGAGTCGGCTTCAAGACGTCACCGAGCGCCGCGTCCGGAGCGTCGCGAAACACTGCGAGCGCGGCCGGGCGTTCGTGACGGCGCCGCTCGTCGGCGTCGACACCGAGTTAGGGACGGGCGAGCCAGGGGATATCGAGCGCGACGTACTGGACGAACTTGACATCGCCCCGGCCGATTTCGACCTACCCGGTGAGTTCTACAGTTCGGGCACACGGCGGGCGGTGCTCCTCCCGGCGGACCCGGCGGTCGAGACCGGGGACGGCGAGTACACCCTCTCCTTCTCGTTGCCGAAGGGCTCCTACGCGACGGTGGTCTGTCGGGAGTTCCTAAAAGCGTCGCCGCTGGACCTGTGAGCCCGTCCGTGCGGACACCCGGCTGGCGCACGCCTATCACGCTTGTTAAACGCCGCGCGCCACTCCCCACCCTATGGAGTGTCGGCGGTGCGCCTCGGAACTAGAGAAACCCGGGGACTACTGTCTGTCCTGCGACACCGCCAACTGCGACGCCGTCGTCGTCGAGTTCCGGGAGGGGGAGGCGACGCTGACGATGCTGTACGAGAACGACGTCGTGGGGAAATCGACTGTGACGACGACCCCCGAACCGGACGAGGAGTTAGAGAGCGTCCAGCGCCGGAACTTCGCGGGGCGGGTGGGTGATCACATCCGGCGCAAGCGCCCGGAGGAGGTGTACGTCGCCGGCGAGCGCGAATCGGTGAACGCGCTCCGGGAGGACCTCCGCTACGAACTCTACCGCGTGCCCGACGAGGACCCCGTCGCGGCCGCCCGCTCGCGACACGGGGAGGCGCCCCTCGAAATCGTGGAGGCCGCCCCGGGAGAGAAGCTCGGCGGGTCGCACACGACGGTCATCGGCGAGCGCGAGGGCCACCGCGTGTTGATGACCGTCGCCGACCACCCCAACGTGAAGAAGGTCATCCCGGGACCCATCGACGCCGGCGGCTCCAGTTCCCGGGGCGGTGTCCGGGCGAAGGTGACCAGGGCCGGCATGAACGGCAACGTCCGCCTCCTCCTCCGGGACGGCTCCAGCGTCCAGGAGAACCGCATCGTCACGACGGCCACCGACAGGGCGGACGGCGAGCGCGTTCGCGAGGACCTGAACGAGGCGCTGGAGGCCGAGGGATACGGCGGGGAAGGATAGGGCGGGTCGGGAAATCGACAACCCTCCGAGCCCGCGGCGAACGTGAATTCTCGCGATGCCACCGACCCATCGCTTACGACTCGTATAGTCGGCGAATGCGAGTTCGCCGAGCGACTGCCCGACGAGTCGTCGGGTCGGTGGACGTTCGACCACCGACCCACCGTGTGCGACTCGCAGGGTTTATCCATTGCCGGGAGGTATCCGCTGGTACTATGGCCGAACAGCAGGGCACGACCGGGAGCGCCGGCCGATTCGGCGCCCGCTACGGGCGCGTCGCGCGCCGCCGAGTCTCCGACATCGAGAACGACATGGAGAACGCAACCGTCGACGGCGACTCAGTCAAGCGCGTCGGGACGGGCATCTGGGTGAACGAGGAGACCGGCGAGAAGTTCGCCGGCGGCGCCTACCGACCCGAGACGCCCGCGGGCCGACAGGTGAAACGCTCCATCCGAACCGCGCTCGGCGAAGACAACGAGGACGAATGAGCTACAAGTGTTCGCGGTGCAAGCGCGACGTTGAACTCGACGAGTACGGCGGGGTCCGTTGCCCGTACTGCGGACACCGTGTGCTCCTGAAGGAGCGTGGGAGCGACGTGAAGGAAGTCGACGTTGCCTGAACACGCCGCGACCCTCTCCTTCTCCTATCCGAGTGTCGAACGCGCCCGGAGCGTCGCCGCCGCCGTCGAACCGGAGGCCGGCGACATCGAGGGCGGCCGCACCGTCGCGCGCGTCTCCCGCTCGGGCCGGGTCGTCTCCGTCGCCGTCGAGGCCGGTGACCTGACCGCGCTCCGGGCGGGCACGAACACGTGGAACGGCCTCGTCGGGACGGCCGAACGCGTCGCGGAGGGGACGGAGCAGCCGCCGTCCCCGGAATAGTTCGTCGCCCGGCCCCTGAGACGGGAACCGGGGGTTTTTACGCCGCGCGAAACGACGAACTGGGTATGCAGGGCAATCTCCCGCCGGAAGCTCAGGAGAAGGTCGAACAGCTCCAGGATCTGCAGGAGACCGCACAGCAGGTCAGCATGCAGAAACAGCAGGCCGAGGACGAACTCAACGAGACCGAGGTCGCCCTCGACGCGCTGGAGGACATCGACGAGGACACCACGATGTATCGCGAGGTCGGCGACCTCTTCGTCGAGACGGACTACGAGAGCGCCCGCGACGACCTCGAGGAGAAGCAGTCCAACCTCGAAGTCCGCGTCGAAACCCTCCAGAAGCAGGAGGAGCGCGTGCAGGACCAGTTCGAAGAGCTCCAGGACGAGCTCCAGGACATGCTCGGCGGCGGCGGTCCCGGCGGCGCGCCCGGCGGCATGGGCGGTCCCGGCGGCGACTGAGGCCGTGAGCGACACCGAGGCGGAACCGAGCGAGCAGGAAGTCGTTGAGGCGGCCGCCGAGGCCGCCGAGAACGTCGTTTTCTCGCATCTCGACCGCTCGTCGGTCGAGGACTTCGACGTCGTAGCGACCTTCGAGGACGGAACGCTCGAAGTGGACGTCTACGTTAACGCACCCGACGAGTCCGACGAACTGGCCGAGCAGGCGGTCGACGACGCCGCGCTGGCGGCGCGCGCCGCGGTGGACGACCTCTTCTCAGGCGAGTAGGAGCACGAGCACGCTCACCGCCACCGCCAGCAACACGACCGAAACGGCGAGCGCGCCGCCCATCGCGACCATCGCGTTGGCGTGGCTGGCCAGCGTCTCCGTGCGGTCGTTGCCGAACACCGTCACGTCGGCCCGTTCGCTCGCCATCCCGACCTCTACGGGGGCGCGGTCGTCGAGAGCATCCTCGACGAGGCCGGAGACAATGTCCGTGAGTTCCGCGACGTCGACGGCCCCGCCCACCTGGTTGACCGACTCGACCGTGTTGACGATGTGGGTGTCCGTCGTGAGAATCTCGACCTCGTCGATGGCCGGCGCGTTCGCGTCGGCCACACCTCCGTCGGCCGCCGATGCATCTCCCTCTCCCACCCTGGAGACGGCCTCGCGCAGGCGCTCGCGCACCCCGGGGTCGCAGTTGTTGCCGTCGATGAGCACGTAGGCCGTGGTCTGTCCCCCGACGTCGAGGACGGCGACCCGGATGCCGAGCGGGCCGATGCCGTCGACGGGGCCCCATTCCGTCGGGGTCCACGCGACCCCCAGCTCGGGGAGCGACTGGCGCTTGTTGACGAGCTCGGCCGCGGCCTCGCCGGCGGCGCCCATCATCTCGAAGGAGCGCTCGCTCCCCGGGACCACGTGGCCCAAGTCCTCGCCCTCCAGCCCGTCGTTGCAGTTGTGCGCGTCCGCGAGGAGCACGTCGTCCAACCCCTCGGTGCGGGCCTCCGCGGCGGCGGCGAGCCCGACGGCGTACTCCACGTCGTCGGCGAACTCGGGCGCGAACGTCGAGACGAGGAAGGCGTCGTCGCCGAACGCCTGGCCGACCATCGACGCGGAGCCCGACTCGGCGCGCACCGAGGGGGTCGCCCGGTCGCCGAACTCGATGTTCTCGTGGGCGCGCTCGGCGGCGTCGACGAGGGTTTCGACCTCGCGTTCGGTGACGAGGTTGAAGTCGTGGCCGGCGGTGGCGTGAGGCGGGAAGGCAAGCCCGTCCGCGGACTCGGCCAGCCGTCGGGGGAGGTCGCCGCCGCCGATTTCGCCCATCGGCCCCGGGTGGACCATCGGGAGGACGAAGCGCGCCTTCTCGGCGCCGTCCGGCGTCCGGAAAGCGAGCACGGTGACCGGGACAACGGCTGTTTCGCCGATTTCCTCGAAGAAGTCCTCCAACTCCCTGGTCCCCTCCGCAAGGTGGCCGACGAACCCCCGGAGAAAGTCGAGGACGGAGACGCCAAGCGCGCGCTGCCACGGCTGGTCGATGACCCGGACGAAGGCGTAGGCGACGCCCGCGTACAGCGCCGACATCCCCGCAAGGAGGAGGAAGTCCTGGGGGACGACGTAGAGCAACTCCGGGGGCGCGCGGGTCGGGCGCGCGAAGTAGGAGTTCAGCAGGGGCCCGCCGATTTCGAGATAGAGCATCGTGCCGCTATAAATGAAGAGGAGCACGCCCGCCGAGACGGTCTGGAGGCTCGCGGGGATGACCGCGGACCAGGAGTTCCGGGAGACGGCCAACACGACGAGCAGGCGGAGGGCGAAGACCAGCGCCAGCGCGACGACGAGGGCGTCGAAGACCAGTTGCTCCCCGAAGGGCGTGAGCACCGCGACGACGCCCGCGACGATGAGCAGGGCGACGACGACGATTTCGCAGGCGAGCGCCAACAGGGCCGAGCGGTTGTACGTGAGTTGTCCCCCCAGCGCCCGGTCGACCGGCGTCGTGAGGAAGGCCGCCGCCACGGTCGGGACGCCGATGAAGAAGATACCCTGCCACGCGTCCTCTAGCAGGTACGAGGAGTCGAAGGCGATGACGCCGGCGAGCGCCGCGACGACCAGAGAGAAGAGGACGCTGGCGTACCACCGCGGCGCGCGGAAGATGTAGCGGGAAAGCGAGGCGAGGTCGCCCTGTGTGGCGCTCATCGCGCTACTCGCAGACGGTGCGGAAGTTCTCGAAGACCGCTTCGCCCTCGGCGGTGTGGGCCACCTCGGGGTGCCACTGGACGCCGAAGCGCCCCCGCTCGGCGTCGCTCATCGCTTCGACCCCGCAGACGTCGCTGTGGGCGGTGCGGACGAATCCCTCCGGAACGTCCACGACCTCGTCGGCGTGGCTCGCCCACACCCGGGTCTCGGGCGCGAGCGACCCGACGAGAGGGTCGTCCTCCTCGTCGATTTGGACCGTCACGTCGGCGTAGCCGCCGTAGTCCCCGGAGCCCACCTCGCCCCCGTATTCGAGCGCCATGAACTGCATCCCCAGACAGATACCCAGCACGGGAACGTCCAGTTCGAGGTAGTCCGCACAGCGGCCCACATCCTCGATATCCGGGCCGCCCGAGAGGACGAGGCCGTCGGCGTCGATATCCTCGGGGCGCGTCGTGTTGTCGATGATCTCCGTCTCGACGCCGATGTCGCGCAACGCGCGGCGTTCGAGGTGGGTGAACTGGCCGTGGTTGTCCACCACCGAAATCTTCGTCATTGCCCGGGCGTATGCCACCGGCGGGTAAAAACCCCGTCCCTCGCGCTCGCGGGGTCAGTCGCCGTCATCGCGACGCTCGCGGGCGCTTTCGAAGCCGAACTCGGAGCGTTCGGCCGAGCGCCGTTCTTCGCGGGCGGCGATGGCCTCGGGGTCCGGCGAGGCGTCGTCGTCGATGCGCGCCCACGAACCGTGGACCTTCGCGTGACACCACCGACAGAGCCCGACGGTGATCTCGTGTTCGCGTTCCTCGCCCTCGGCGCGGTAGCGCAGGTGGTGTTCCTCGATGAGCGGGCGCCCGTCGCCGTGGGCGTCGCGCCGCTCTTCGAGTCCACAGCGGGCGCACTCCTTGCCGTCCGTCGTGTCCCGGTAGTGGGGGCAGTCGGGCCACTCCCACGCGCCCTCGGGGTCGGCCGCCGGACAGCGATAGCCGTCCGCGGCCCGTTCGGCCGTGAACGCCTCGTCGCCGCCGGGGTCGAGCGCGTAGCGGCATTTTCCCTCGGAGGTGCAGCGCTCGCAGACGCCCGCCATCGCGTAGGGGTCGTCCACGCCGACGGGCGTGCCGGTCGGCGTCTTCTCCATGGCGGCCCTGTGGCCCCCGGGTATATCAGTCGCCCGACGGCGAACGCTACATTTAAGGGAAGAACTGACTGAGTAATCAATCAATGAGCGAGGAACGAACGACGGAGCAGCGAATCGTCGACGCTACCTACGGGGTGATGGTCCAGGACGGCTTCGACGGCTTCACCACCCAGGCAGTGGCCGACGAAGCGGGCGTGAGCCAGTCGCTCGTCCACTACTACTTCGAGCGCAAGGAGGACCTCGTGGTGGCGATGTTCGAGAACGGCCTCGACTACCTCACCGACGCGGTGGAGGAGGAAGTCGGGGCGGACGACCCGCGCGACCGGCTGTTGGGGCTGGCGCGCCACATCATGGTGGCGGAGGACGAGGAGTCGCTGACGTTCATCCGGGTCATCCTGGGCCTCCAGTCCCGCGCGCCCTACGACGAGCGCCTGCGCGAGGCGGCGCGCTACCGGCGCGCGTTCCTCCGCGACTACGTCGAGGCCGCCGTCGATGAGGGCATCGAGGCCGGCCGGTTCCGGGACGTGGACAGCGAAACCTTCGCCGCGATGTTCGTCGCCGCGACCACTGGCGGGCTGAACTGGACGGCCATCTTCGGCGGCGAGGAGGAGACGGACGAAACGTTTGCCCCGGGCGCCGACGGGGGAGCTGACGCCACGGTTTCGACGGACGTCGACGCCGTGCTCGCGGGGCTCGAAACCGTCGTGGACGAGTTTCTGGTGGCGACATGAACGACGAGTACCCCGTCCCGGAGCGCATCGGCAACCCCCTGCGCTATCTGATTCAGCGCTACGCGACGCCCCACGCCCCGCGCTTCGCGCTCGCGGCGTTCGGGAACCTCGTGGCCCAGATTCCCCAGCGCGTGCCCGCGCTCATCGTGGGCGTCGCGCTCGACGCCATCCTCCTCGGGACGACGCAGTACACGCTTCCGGGGGTCCCCCAAGGGTGGATTCCGAGCGAACAGGGCGCACAGGTGACCTTTACTATCGTATTGTTGACGGTCGCCTACTTCCTCGACACCGGAATCACGTGGTTCAGCGGCCGAATCGGCGGCACCGCGCGCCTGCGGACGCTCCACGACATCCGGGTGGACACCTTCGAGGCGCTGGTGGACTACGAGCTCCCCTTCTTCGACGACCGCCAGACCGGTGACGTGATGAGCGTCCTCAACAACGATGTGAGCAACCTCAACGGCTTCGGGAACAACGCCCTGCAGGGCCTGCGCTTCATCACGCAGATCCTCGTCGCCTTCGCGTTCATGGCGACGCTCCACGTCCAGTTGGCGGCGCTATTGCTCGTTCTCCCCGTCGGGCTGGCGCTCGTCGCGCGGTGGTACACCACCCGCGTCGAACCCATTTACGAGTCCGTCCGGAAGAGCGTCGGGCAGGTGAACTCCCGCCTGGAGGACAGCATCGACGGCGTCGCCACGGTGAAGGCCTTCGCACAGGAGGACCGCGAGCGCGAGGCCGTCGCCGGCGCCTCCCGGGAGTACCGGGACCGCAACTGGTCGGTCATCCGCCTGCGCCTCCTCTTCGACTTGGGGAGTTGGAGCCTCTCGGCGCTCTGTTTCATCGGCCTCTTCGCGCTGGGGACCTACATGAACCTATACAGTGCGCCCGCGTTCCTGGGCGACTCGCTGACGGCGGGGACCCTGCTCACCTTCCTGCTCTACAGCAAGTCCTTCTACGGGCCGATTCGCCAGCTCATGTTGGACGTGCTTGACAGCTACGAGAACGCGCTCTCCTCCTCGAAGCGCATCGTCTCGGTCATCGAGGGCGAGCGCGTCGGCCGCACGTCCGGCGACGAGTTGGAAATCTCCGACGGCCACGTCGAGTACGACGACGTGAGCTTCGCCTACGACGGCGCCGAGGAACGCACCCTCGAAGACGTCTCCTTCGAGGCCGAACCCGGCTCGCTCGTCGGGATTGTTGGCCCGACGGGCGCCGGCAAGTCCACGATAACGAAGCTCCTCTTCAAGTTCTACGACCCCGACGAGGGCGAAGTCCGCATCGACGGACAGAGTTTGGAGAACGTCTCGCGGGCAAGCCTCCGCGAGCACTTGGGGTACGTCTCGCAGGACCCCTTCCTCTTCTACGGAACCATCAAGGAGAACATAGGATACAGTGCGGGCGACCCCGACGACGAGGCTATCGAGCGCGCCGCCGAACTCGCGGGCGCCGCCGACTTCATCGCGGAGTTGAAGGACGGCTACGACACCCAGGTCGGCGAGCGCGGCGAGAGCCTCTCCGGGGGCCAGCGCCAGCGCATCGCCATCGCGCGGGCCCTGCTCCGGGAGCCCGAGATTCTCGTGCTCGACGAGGCGACCTCCCACGTCGACAACGAAACGGAGCGACAGATACAGGAGAGCATCGACTCCCTCGCGGGCCAGCGGACGACCATCGCCATCGCCCACCGCCTCTCGACGGTCAGAAACGCCGACCGCATCGTCGTCGTCGACGGTGGGCGCGTCGTCGAGAGCGGTACCCACGAGGAACTCGTCGAGCGGGACGGCCTCTACGCCGACCTCTGGCGCGTCCAGGTGGGCGAGACGGCGGCCGTCTCCGAGGCGTTCCTCCGTGCGGACGCCGCCGGGGGGGTGAGCCGATGAGCACCTACGAGCGCATCGCGGACGCCGCGGAGGGCATCGACTGGCCGCTCATCAACCTGATTCGGGAGGGTGGCGAGGGCGACCTGAAGTACCTGGGCGCCGGGACCCTGGGGACCGTCGTCTCGCAGTTCCTCTCGAACCTGGACATGTTCGTCATCGGCGTCGCCTTCGACGCGATGTTCAACGACCGGGCGTACAGCCTGCCGCTGGTGCCCGAAGGATTGATTCCGGCCGACCCGGGCGGGCAACTCGCCTTTACCGTTATCCTCCTCCTCGTCGCGAAGGCCATCGACCTGAGCTGTGGGCTCTCCGCGACGTACGCCTTCTTCCTCTTCAGCCAGCGCGCGCTCCATCGCATCCGGGTGAACGCCTTCGATACGGTCCAGCGCCTGGGCATGGACTTCTTCGACACCCAGCAGACCGGCGAGATCATGAGCGTCCTCAACAACGACGTGAACTCGCTCCAGCGCTTCCTGGAGAACGGACCGAACCTCGGGGTGACGTCCGTCGCGATGTTCGCGAGCTCCCTGTTCTACATGGCGCTTTTGAACTGGCAGCTCGCGCTCATCTCGCTCGTGTTGATGCCGATTATCCTCGGCGTCAACCACTGGTTCGGGACACAACACGAGGCGAAGAACGACGAGGTGCGCCAGGAGACCGGGATGTTGAACGCTCTCCTGGAGACGAACATCAGCGGCATTCAGGTCGTGAAGGCCTTCGGCGGCGAGCGCCACGAGTCGGGGCGCGTCGAGGAGCAATCCGACGAGCAACGGGTCGCGAGCTGGCGCGCCCACCTCGTCGGCGCGCGCCACCAGCCGGGCCTGCGCCTGCTTGCGGGGCTCGGCTTCGTCGCGACCCTCTTCGTCGGGACGGAGTGGGTCATCAACGGGCAGTTCTGGTTCCTCCCGGGGACGATTACCGCCGGGCAACTGGTTCCGTTCGCCTACTACACCCGGAACCTCGTGTTGCCCGTGCGCTTCGCCGCGTGGGTCACCGGGCTCTACAAGGGCGCGACCTCCTCCGCCAAGCGCATTCTGGGCGTTCAGCGGATGACCGTCACACGCGAACACGGGGACGTCGAACTGGAGAACCCCCAGGGTGACGTCGAGTACGACGGCGTCTCCTTCGGCTACCCCGGCACCGACGAACACGTCATCGAGAACGTCGACCTGGATATCGAAGCGGGCGAGACGGTGGGCTTCGTCGGGGAGACGGGCGCCGGCAAGTCCACCCTCCTGAAACTTCTGATGGACTTCTACGAGCCCGACGAGGGGGCGGTCAGGCTGGACGGCCACGACGTACGCGACGTCTCGCGGACCTCCCTCCGGCGGGCCGTCGGCTACGTCGAACAGGACCCGTTCCTGTTCACGGGCACCGTCCGGGAGAACATCACCTACGGCGTGGACGAGGCCACCGACGAGGAGGTCGAAGCGGCCGCGAAGGCCGCCAGCGCCCACGAGTTCATCACTGAACTGGATGACGGCTACGACTCCCAGGTCGGCGAACGGGGGGTCAAGCTTTCGGGAGGTCAGCGCCAGCGCATCGCGCTCGCCCGCGTGTTGCTCGCGGACCCGCCCCTGCTCGTGTTGGACGAGGCCACCTCCCACGTCGACAACCGCACGGAAGTGCTCATCCAGCGCTCGCTGGACGAGGTCACGGAGAACCGGACGACGCTCGTCGTCGCCCACCGCCTCTCGACGGTCAGGGACGCCGACCGCATCGTCGTCCTCGACGACGGCGAAATCGTCGAGGTCGGCCCCCACGACGAACTCCTCGCGGAGGGGGGGACGTACGCCGACCTCTGGAAGGTCCAGGTGGGCGAAATCGACGTCTGAGAGCGAGGTCGGGCTCTTTTTCCGCCCGGTGATTCGTGTTCGCACAGCTCCGGGAAGGGTTACATCCTCAAACAGCCTATATACGTGCGGTGAAGTAGAAATGCGTTACAACTCCGACAACCGACCCTTCGGCGCCTTCGACGACCTCTGGACCCGCCTCGGGATGGGGGATTTCGGCGCCGAGTCGAACGTCTCGCTCGAACGCGACGGCGACGGCTACGTGGTGCTGGCCGACCTCCCCGGGTTCGGAAAGGAGGACCTCGACCTCCGCTTCGAGGACGGCCACCTCGTGATTGCGGGGAGCCACGAGATGGACGAGGAGGGCGAGGGCCGGCGGATGGCCCGCTCGCGGCACGTCCACGAACGCGTCCGCGTCCCCGGCGACGTGCTCGTCGATGAGATCGCGGCCAGCCTGAAGAACGGCGTCCTCGAAGTCCGACTCCCCATCGAGGGGGAGGACGGCGAGGGCGGCCACCGCATCGACGTGGTGTGAGCGGACTCTGAAGCGAGCGGGCGAACGCCCGTCTTCTTTTAAATGAACGGGCGTGACGCCCGCGAACGGGGCTGGAATAGCGGTTCGCTCCGGAGTAGTGTCATTTATACGTCGGGGCGCCCTGTGGCCGCGTGTGGTTGACATGGCCGCTGATCGATTTATTCGCCCCTGAAGGGGCAAATACACACGTCGAATTTCTCGACACGACTCTTCGGGACGGTGAACAAGCCCCCGGCGTATCGCTGACGCCACAGGAGAAACAAGACATCGCGCGCGAGCTGGACGACGCGGGCGTGGACGTCATCGAGGCCGGGTCGGCCTGTACCAGCGCCGACGAACGGGAGACCATCTCCCGAGTGACGGACCTCGAGTTGGACGCGACAGTGACGAGTTTCGCCCGCGGCGTCAAGAGCGACGTCGACGACGCGCTCGCCTGCGACGTCGACGGCATCAGCCTCGTCGTCCCCGCGAGCGATCGCCACATCGAGGGGAAGGTAGGCTCCGACAGGGAGGCCGTCGTCGAGCGCACGGCCGAACTCGTCGAGTACGCCAAGAGCGAGGGCCTCTGGGTCGAAGTCATCGGGGAGGACGGCTCCCGGGCCGAGTTCGACTATCTCGAAACCCTACTGGGTGGTGCGCTCGACGCCGGCGCCGACCGCGTCTGCTTCGCGGACACCGTCGGGCACGCCTCCCCGGAGGAGGTGTACGAGGGCGTCGACCGGCTCGTCTCCCTCGAAAAAGGCCCCGTGAGCGTTCACACCCACGACGATTTGGGCCTCGGCATGACGAACGCGCTGGCGGGCATCGCCGCGGGCGCGGACCTCGTCCACGCTACTGTTAATGGCATCGGCGAGCGCGCGGGCAACGTCGCCTTAGAGGAGGTCGCCATCGCGCTCTGGCACTGCTACGACGTGGACACCCTCGAACTCGAACGGCTCTACCCGCTGGCCGAGCTCGTGGCCGACGCGACGGGCATCCCGCTCGCGCCGAACAAGGCCGTCATCGGCGAGAACGCCTTCACTCACGAGTCGGGCATCCACACGGACGGCACGCTCAAGGACGAGCGGATGTACGAGCCCTACGCACCCGAAACGGTGGGTCGGGAGCGCCGCATCGCCCTCGGCAAGCACACCGGGCGGGCCGGCGTGCGCGCCGCGCTCGACGAGCACGGCATGGAGTTGGACGACGAGCAAGTCGACCGGGTCGTCGAGCGCGTGAAGTCCATCGGCGCGCGCGGCAAGCGCGTCACCGACACGGACCTCCTCGCCATCGCGGAGGACGTGACCGGCCGCGAGAAGGCCCGACGCGTCGAACTGCGCGACCTGACGGCGGTTTCGGGCGGCGCGACGCCCACTGCGAGCGTGCGCCTCGCGGTGGACGGCGACGAGCGCACCGCCTCGGGAACCGGCTCCGGTCCGGTGGACGCCGCGCTCAACGCCGTGCGGCGCGCGCTGGACGACGCCGTCTTCAGCCTCGACAGCTACCACGTCGACGCGGTTTCGGGGGGGACGGACGCCCTCGTCACCGTCGAGGTAACCCTCTCGCGGGACGACACGTCGGTGACGGTCGCGGCCAGCGACGCCGACATCACCCGCGCGAGCGTCGAGGCGATGGTCGACGGCGTGGACCGCCTGCTCCCCTCCGAGGAGGAAGAGCCCGCGCCCGCCGACGACTGAAGCCGCTTCCCGTTTTCCGTGACCCGGTGTGGTACGCAGTCTCGCGGAAACATTAATTACAAACAGCGCGTCACATTCGATATGGAGTCCGCGACCCGCGACACGGAAGGCGAGGTTTCCGAGGACGATATCCTCGCGCTCTTCGACGGGCGTACCTCCGCACAGCCGCCCCTCTCCACCACCGAGGTCGCCGCACAGTTGGGTATCAGCACCGAGCGGGCCCGCGAGCGCCTCGACACGCTCCGCGAGGCCGGCAAGGTGCGGACCCGCTCGCTGACCGGCGAGAAGCGCCTCTGGTGGGACCCCGACTACGACTTCGCGACGGCCGAACTCGCCGGCACGCCCCGGCGGCGGCGCACGGAGGAAGCCGAAGAGTAGCCCAGCGAGAGGATATCAGACCGATTCGAGAACCGACGGCACCGCACGAACCAGCGTTCCGAGGTGGTCCGCGCCGTCGAGAACGGTCAGTTCGCTCCCGACCGCGTCCGCGAACCGACGGGCGCCGTCGAGAGGTACGTTATCGTCGCGGTCCCCGTGGTAGAACATTACTGGGTTTTCTGTTCCCGCCGGGTCGAAGTCCCACTCGTCCGCGAGCAGTTGGGTCTCGGTGACGAACCCCTGCCGGGAACGCGAGAGCGCGCTCCGGTAGTCCCGGGCGACGGCCGCCGCGAGTTCCTCGGGGAGGTCGTCCTCCCGGTTGGTGTACTGCGTCGCCACCGCCGACGGCGGCGCGTAGCGGAGCATCGCCGTCTGGACCCGTAAGGCACCCCGTAGGAACCGCGGCGCCCGGAGCGCGAGCGTATCGATGGCCCGCAACAGCCGCGGTTTTTCCGCCCCGAACGAGGGCGGGACCGCGCCCGCGACGACGTGTACCGAGCGAACCCGCTCGGGCACCGTCGCGGCGAGCCCGAGTGCGTGCGGGGCGCCCCCCGAGAACCCGAGCACGTGGGCTTCCGTGACGCCGGCATCGTCGAGAACGGCCGTGAGGGGAGCCGTGTCAGCGAGCGTTCGCTCGGGCCACGGCGGCGAGCGCCCGTATCCGGGGCGGTCCGGGGCGAGCAGTCGGACCCCGGAACGGCGCGCCTCGTCGTCGAAGCGCTCCCAGAGGCGCCGCGAGCCGGGCGTGCCGTGGAGCGCCAGCACGGCGTCGCCCCCGGGCGCGCCGTACTCGGCGTAGGCGACCTGTCGGCCGTCCCCGAACGCGGCGGTCGCGACGCCCGCCGAGTCTTCCGGGACGTGAGTTTCGAGCACGTGTCCCGGTTCTACCGTGAGCGGCTACGCACTTTCGCCGCATGGATACGGTCTTTTATACATTGAACCCCGATGTCCAGCATGAAGCGCACCACGTTCCGCGCGTCGTACCCCGCGGAACTGTTGCATCCTGTTCACCGGGCGCTGACGGCGTCCGACGCCTCGCGGATGGAACTGCTGATGTGGGGGCCGACGGCGAGCGTGAGCAGCCTCTCGTGGCTCGACGCCGGGCCCGAGACCGCCGCCGCCCTCTTCGACGCCGTCCCGTCGAAAACGAGCGCGGAGTTCATCGCCGAAGGGGAGGGAACCTACGCCTTCGTCCACCAGTCGGCCTACGAGTTCGACGACGCGCTCATGGGCGCGCTGGGGGCGGCGCCGGTGGTGTTTCTCCCGCCCGTCGTCTTCGAGGCGGACGGCACCGCGACCTTCGAAGCCGTCGGGGAAGCGGCGGGGGTGAGCGCGCTGTACGACGCGCTGAACGAGCACGTAGAGGTGAGCATCGAGCGCGCACGGCCGTTCCGGCGGGCGGGCGGAGGGGCGGACCTCACCGCGCGCCAGCGCGAGGCGCTGCAGGTCGCCCGGAACGTCGGCTACTACGACGTCCCCCGTAGCGGAAGCGTCGCGGACGTCGCCGACGGGTTGGGCTGTGCGCCGAGCACGGCGGGCGAACTGCTCAGGAAGGCCGAGCGCGCCGTGGTGAGCGAACACGTGTAGCGTCTCCCCGCTGTGCGAATCACAGACGCGGAGGTCCGCGACGGAGTGCTGCCCGGGCTACCATTCGGAAATACTGCCGTCCTCGCGGCGCACGACCGGCGCATCCCACGCGTCCTCAGTCGCCATCTCGCGCACGAAGTCCTCGTCAACCTCGATTCCGAGCCCGGGAGCGCTGGGGAGGTCAACGTACCCCTCGTCGTCGTGCTCGAAGACACTCATGTCCGTGAGGTAGTTCGGTACGTCCTCGTTCAACACGATCTGCTCCTGGATGATCGCGTTTTGCGTGCAGGCATCCACTTGAAGGCTCGCCGCCAGCGCGACCGAACTCAGCGGTGAGTGGGGCGCAAGCGCCACGTCGTACGTCTCCGCCATGCTCGCTATTTTCCGGAGTTCCGTGATGCCGCCGGCGTGCGAGATGTCCGGCTGAATGACGTCGACGGCGCCGCTTTCGAGGAGGTTTTTGAACTCCCAGCGCCCGTACAGCCGCTCGCCCGTCGCGATGGGGACGGCTGTTCGCTCGGCGAGGTCCGGGAGCAGGTCGTTCTTCTCCGGGCCGAGTAGCTCCTCGTAGAACATCGGGTCGAACTCCTCTAGCTCGCCGACGAGCCGCTTCGCCATCGCTTTCGACGGCTTGCCGTGGAAGTCCAACATCAGGTCCACGTCGTCACCGACGGCCTCGCGCATCGTCCGCACGTTCTCGCGGGCCTCCTCGATGGCTGGGGTCCGGTCGATGTGTTCGAGGTCGATCCCGGGCCCACTTTTGATTGCGCTAAACCCCTCCTCGACGCGATTGCGTGCGGCCTCTCCAAGGTCCTCCCCGCCGACATGGGCGTACAGTTTGATTCGTTCGCGGGCCTTTCCGCCGAGGAGTTCGTAGACGGGCTCTCCGAGTGCCTTCCCCTTGATGTCCCAGAGCGCCTGGTCGATGCCCGAAAGCGCGCTCATCAGGACCGGGCCGCCGCGGTAGAAGCCGCTGCGGTACATCTGCTGCCAGAGCAGTTCGATGTCGTAGGGGTCCGCACCGATAACGTAGCTGTCCATCAGCTCTCGAACTGCCTCGGCGGCCGTCTGTGCTCGTCCTTCGAGGACCGGTTCGCCCCACCCGACGAGCCCGTCGTCGGTCTCGACTTTCAACAGTAGCGAGCGCGGCGGCACCTCAAACAGCTCGTAGTCAGCCACTTCCATACGTCGGCACCGACGTGAACCGTCAAATATCTACGTGCTGTCGGCCCTGTCTACCTGTTCTCACGCGCTGTCGAGTCGATGTCGTAACTCCGGGGCCAACCCCTCCGCGATAGTTCGGTGCCCGGCATCCCCGGGGTGGACTGCGTCCTCGCTGAGGCCGCCCGCATCCGATATCGACGGCCCGGAGAGGAAAGTGAGGTTATCGTGGTCAACCGTCTCAACGGCGTCCGCGAGGACTTCCCGGAACCGTTCGGAGCGATCGCCCCCGTACTCGTTCTCGAAGATACTGACGGCGACGACAGGCCGGTCCGGGTTCTCGGCCGCGACGGTATCGACGAAATACGAGACTCGCTCACGGAACACTTCGATATCGAAGTCGAGCATATTGACAGAAACGGAGAGCACGGCGGCGTCCCAGTCGTCGCGTTCAGCGATGTAGTCGGCTATCTCGGGTTCACAGTGTGCTGACCCCGAGCAGCCGAGATTCAGCAGGTCCGCGTCGAGGCGCCGAGCGGTCTGTGAGGCGTATGTCAAGTGGATACCGGAGGCGGCCCCACCTTCTGTGATGGACGTACCGTAAGCCAACAGCCGCGTGTCGGGCAGTTCCTCGGGGTCAGGCGGTCGAACGTCCCCTTCGATACCGTGGTAGAGGAGCCAGTCGCCCCGCATCCCGGACCCTTCGCTACAGATCAGCCGACAGACCCGCGGCGCGAATCCACAGCCGCCGCCCGCCTGCCCGTCGGTGACCTTCTCGGGGACCGTGAGTTCGAACGTTTCAGCGTCGTGGCCGACCGTGAAGGGCTCACCCTGATACAGCCCCCAGAACGGCTGGACGCGCACGTATCCCGAGGGCGCTTCGAGCGTGATGCGGGCGGACGCGGATTCGGGGACGAAGCGTATCTCGGAGGCGGTTGGAACGAGCATCCGCTCGGCCGCGTCTTCGTTCAGTTCGCGTCGCACCTCTTCCGGGACACGCTGTAATCGAACCCCGCCGTACCCCAGTATCTCCCGCGTCTCCGCGACGTTGTGAAGCGCTACCGCATCGAGGTCAGCCATAGACGAACTGTCGATGAGGAACACATAGCCTTTCGGGACTCCAATTGTGAACCCCAGTCGCTTGGCTGGCGCTCGCTCCCTCGTTCAAACTCTCACGCCGCACATCGAACGCCGCGTTCGCGGCGTCAGTAGAAGCGCCGGGAGAGCGAAGCTCCCCGTATGCTCGCTCGTACCGACTCGCGAGAACGCCGAGGGAGAGATTTGAACTCCCGAGTCCGTGAGGACAGTAGATTTCGAATCTACCGCCTTGGCCAGGCTAGGCTACCTCGGCTCGTTTCATAGTACCAGCCGAACGCCGTTTATCGGTTTCGGTTCGGACGAAGCATCGCCATTCATAAGGCCGCGCCGCACCCGCTGTGGGTATGGACACCACGGAGGCGAGCGCGGAGTGTGGGGCCGTGCTGGACGCCATCTCTGAGGCCGTCATCGCGGAGCGCTCCTTCTTCGAGACGGTGCTCGTCGGGATGCTCTCGGAGGGCCACGTCCTGCTGGAGGACGTTCCGGGAACCGGAAAGACGCTCACCGCGCGGGTGTTCGCCACCGCGCTCGGGCTCTCCTTCAACCGGATACAGTTCACCCCTGACCTGCTGCCGACCGACGTGCTCGGCACGCACGTCTACAACGAGAGCGCCGGCGAGTTCGATTTCCAACCCGGCCCCGTCTTCTCGAACGTCGTGCTCGCCGACGAGATCAACAGGGCACCCCCGAAGACCCAGTCCGCCCTGCTGGAGGCGATGGAGGAGGGACAGGTGACGGTGGACGGCGAGACCCACGTCCTCCCCCAGCCGTTTTTCGTCATCGCGACCCAGAACCCCGTCGAACAAGAGGGAACCTTCCCCCTTCCCGAGGCACAGATCGACCGCTTCGCGGTGAAATCCTCCATCGGCTATCCCGAACACGAGGAGGAGAAGGAGCTGCTACGCCGCCGCATCGCCCGGAAATCCCGCTCGCCCACGGTCGAGCCGGTCCTCGACGCCGATTCCGTCCGCGAACTCCGCGCCGTCCCCGAGTCGGTTCGCGTCGACGAGGACGTCCTCGATTACATCACCTCCGTCGCGCGCTCGACCCGCGAGGACCGCCGCGTCGAGGTCGGCGTCTCCCCCCGCGGCACCCAGCGCCTCCTCGAAGCCGTCCGGGCCAACGCGGTCCTCGACGGCCGCGAGTACGTCGTTCCCGAGGACGTCAAGCGGGTCGCGGTGCCCGTGCTCGCCCACCGGCTCGTGCTGACGCCCGACGCGGCCATCGAAGACGTGGAGAAGCGGGACATCGTGGAGAACGTCCTCGACATCGTCTCGGTGCCGACGGTCGAGTAGGCTACTCGCGGACGGAGAGCATCAAGAACAGCGCCGCGACGAGCAAGAGCGCGAGCGCCGCGAGCGAGATACCCCGAAACGCGATCCGGTACAGCGCGAACCCGACGCCGGCGGCCACCAGCCCGACCGCGGTCGTCGTCCCGGCGTGGACGGCCTCCAGACGCCGGGTATCCGCGGCCCGACCCAGTTGCTCGCCGACGCTGAGGGCCTGTTCGGAGAGGTCCCACGCCAGCACCGCCGCGACGGCCCCGATCAACGGTATCGCCACGGCGTCGTGCGCGACGGCGGCCAGCGCGACGCCCCCCACGAGCGCGAGGGCGCCGCCGTCGGCGATTCGCTGGGACGGGAGGACGAGTCCGGCGCCGACACCGACGGCGCCCGCAGCCGCGAGCACCGCCCCGGTCGTGTTCGAGAGGGTCGTGAGGAACGCCAGCGCCGCCGCCACCAGCGCGAGGCGCGTGGAGAGCGTCGTCGGGCCGTAGTCGGGGGCGCTCACGCGCACCACCTCCGGTGATGTACGTGCGACAGCCGTGCATCGACTAGTCGGTGATGTACGTGCGACAGCCGTGCATCGACTAGTCGGTGATGTGCGTGCGACAGTTGTACATCGACCAGTCGGTGGGCGCCTGTCGCCCGAACCTGCGGCTGACGCACGCAGGTCGCGTTCCGGATAGCCGGCTGACGCACGCCTATCACGTTCACGCGCGCCACCCCCTGTTCGCCCGCTCCAGCGCCACCGAGAGCGACGTCTCGGGGTCCCAGTCCACCACGCGAATCCCCGCGGCGCGGGTCGTCGTCAGCCGGCGGCGGCGTTCGAGGCGGGCGAGCGCGCGCCCCGCCGTCGCGTTGTCGGTTACGTCCGGCGAAAGCAGGGTGACCGCGTACCCCCGAGCTTCGAGGCGGCGCGCGACGGTCCGGGCGTAGTCGTCGACGGCCGGCGAGACGAACACCACCTGGGCGTCCGACGGGAGGCGCTCGCGGAGCCGGCGGAAGGCAAGCACGGGGAGAAACTCCTCCGCAGGGGGGAGCGGGTCGAACGCTTCAGCGGTGCCGAGCGCCTTCCGCAGGCGTGCTCGGTGGGTGCGTCCGAGGCCGGGCGGAACCCACTCCCAGCGGGGGCCGAAGGCGGCGACGCCGACGCGGTTGCTCGCCTCCAGCAGGGCGGAGGCGACGGCGCCGCCCGCTTCGATGCCGTGCTCGACCGCCGAGTCGTCGTCCGCGTCCGCGACGTACGCCTCGACGCGGGTGTCGAAGACGAGGACCGTCTCGGCGGCGCGCTCCTCGCGGAAGTCCACGGTCGTGAGCTCGCCCGTCCGGGCCAGGCGCGCCCAGTCGATGCGCGCGAGCGGGTCACCCGGTCGGTACTGCCGGGTGCTGTGGAACTCCACACCGTTGCCGCCCGTTTTGGTGGGGACTCGGCCGGCGTAGTCCGTCGCCTGCTCGCGGAGGGGAAACGACGGCAGCGGCGGGAGGTCGGGCGTGCAGACGAGTTCGCTCCCGACCTCGCGTTCCCCCTCGCGCTCGATGGCGCCGGTCCAGTCCCGCGTGACGATTTTGGTTGGCGTGAAGCGGTGTTCGCCGCGTCTGGCGTCGACTTCGTATTCGAGGGCGTCGGTCTCGCCCGGCCGGAGTGCGGTCCCCAATCGGGGCGAGCCCCCCGCGACGCCGAGTGTCTCGGGGACGCCGTCGACGACCCGCACGTCGGGAAGCGTCGCCTCGCCCTCGTTCGTCACCGAGAGCGTCACGCGTACCGAGTCGCCGGGTTCGGGCTCCGAGGGCTCCACGGAGCGCGTGAGGTCGAGTTCCGGCTCGGGCGGGTCGGCGCTCCGCGCGGCCGCGGCGTACGCGACGCCGACGATGGCGACCATCAGCACACCCGGACTGCGGGTCGCCGCGCCCAGCGCCGCCGCGCCGAAGGAGAGGGCGCTCACCCCGACCCAGCGGGCCGTCCGACGGAGCGAGTCGCTCACCCGAGCACCTCCCGGAGATTCACCCACTCATCGTCGGTCTCGGGCGTTCCGTCCGGCCGGTCGGGGTCGTCCTCAGTGTCGCCTCCCTGCCCCTCGCCGTCGCCTCGCTCCGCGCCGTCTCGAACCCGGTTCTCCGGGCCGTACTCGAAGGGCGCCGTCTCGTCCATCTCCGAGAGTTCCAGTATCGCCCGGCGCGCCAAATCCGAGCGGGACGGCTGGCTACCCATCAGCGCGTCGATGACCCGTCCCTCTTCCGCATACACCTCGGCGGCGCGCGAGGAGGAGAAGAAGGCCGCGGCGTAGCGGTCCTCGGTCCACTCGCCGGTCTCCAGCAGGCCCTCGGCGTCTTCGACCGAGCAGTTCCGCGTCCGGGTGAGCACGTCGATGGCGATGGGACGAATGCGCTCACGGAGGCTGACGCCGTGGGGCGCCGCGCGGGTCTCCTTTCCCGTCCGGTCGAGCGCGAGTTCGTGGTCCGTCGTCTCGCCCGGGTGGGGGAAGGTGCGTCTGGTCTCCGGTTCCCCGAGGTCCGCCTGTTCGCGGTCCGTCCGGCGGCGACGCTGGACGGCGCCGAACGCAAGCAGTCCCAACACGGCGGCGGGCAAGAGGACGAGCGGCTCGCTCGGGAGCGACGGCGCGAACGCCGGGACGACGGCGAGGGCCAGCCCCAGCCCGAGGGTGACGACGCCGAGCGCGACCAGCGCGGAGCGGAACCGGCTCACGTCCCCCACCCGTGTCGGTTCACAGTAGCGTGTACGTTTGGTATCAAGGCCCTTGAATCACCCGTCGGCGTAGGTGTCCTCGATGCGTCGGAGAACCGCGACGGCCCGCTGTTCCCGGTCGGGCGTCGCCTCCGCGCCGCCGTAGCGCACGTCGCGGAACAGTGCCGTGAGCTCTTCGACGTCCGCTCTGTCCATCCCTTCCTCGACGGCCGCGTCGGCGAACTCCGCGGGCGTGCTCGTCTCGGGGAACGCTACGTCGAGATGGTGCGTCATCTCGCGCCACGCGCGGTAGACCTCGTTCTCGACAGGGGGGTCCTCGCGCCGCTCGATGCGGTCGGCCGTCTCGCCCGCGATGGAGCCGAGCGCCTCCGAGGCCGTCGTGCGCTCCGCGGCGGTTTCCCCGGCGCCGCCGAGCACGTCGAAGACCCGCTCCTCACCGCCGAACTGTCGGGCGACGACCAGCCCAACGAGCACGACGACGGCGACGATAGCGAGCAACGCGACTGGGTCGAGCCCGAACGTGCCCCCGCCCTCGCCGCTGATGCCCGAGCCGTCGCCCGAGCCGAACAGCCCGAACCCGCCGCCGCTCCCCCCGGCCCCGAGAATGAGGTCCAGCAGGTAGAAGAGCGCCAGCACGACCGCCAACGGAGCGAGGACGCCGACGACGTGTTTGAGTACCTCCTTCGGCCGTTTGACCGTGACGACGACCCCGGCGACGGCGCCGGCGGCGACGAGCCCCAACAGGAGCCGCTGGGCCCACGCCGGGAGGTCCGGAATCGGCGAAACAGCGGGGGGCTCGGTCGTGCCAAGGATACCGCCGGAGTCAGTGCCGTTGCCGAGCGAGCCGCCGCCGCTCTGCGGGTTCGGGAGGGCGGCCGCGGCGAACGCCACGGCGAGCACGCAGAGGAAGGCGACCCCCGCCGTGACGAGCGTGGAGCGTTTCACAGTCGGTAGAGGGGCGCCCCGACTATCGGCGTTTCGCCGCCGCGTCGCGTTCAGTCGGCTCACTGCAAAAACGCTCAAGGCCGTGGCCCGGCGATGGCGCCCGTGAGCGACACGGGGAACCGAGCCCGGCGGGCGCTGGCCGGCACGGGCATCGACGCGGGGGCGCTCGAACGCGGTGACGTGTCCTATCGGGAGCTCCGCGCCGCCGGCGTCCCTGCGTCCGTCGCGACCCGCCTCCGCCGGACCCACTCCCTGGTGTGGGCCTTCCGCTGGTATCCCGATACCGACCTCCGGGAGCGCGCCCGCCGGGTGCACGGGCTCCGCGAGGGCGAGCGGGAGTGGGTCACGAAAAGCGATTCCAACACGTGTGAGCGCTGTGGCGGCCGCCTCCGAACCTACGAGCTCGGAACGTCGGCGACGACCGCCTGCGAGGACTGCGGGCACGCCGGCGTCAGCGTCGACCACGGCGCCGAGCGGGCGGAGACGGAGAGTTGGGAGCGGGCGCTCGACCGGGTGAAAGACTAAGACGTTGTCTTGCTGACGTAACGGCATGAAGGATTCCCGGCGCGCCTTTCTGGGCCTTCTCTCCGCGGGCGTCGCGGGGCTCGCGGGCTGTGGCTCGGACGGGGAGCCGGCCCACCAGACGGGACCGGAGGGCAGGCCCGGCATGGAGAACGGCCGCTACACCGGTCGGTCGGGGAAGGCGCGGGTCGACACGAACGACCTAGAGGGCGACGTGTTGAAGCTGATGGTCCGTATCCCCTACGAGATACGGCTGAACCCGTACGCCGCCCGAGGGTCGGCCCTGCCCGCGTGGCGTCGACTCCAGGCACCCGTGTTGCCGGTCGACCGGTCGACCGGCGAGTATCGCCCCAGCGGTCACACGTGGAGCGTCGACGGCGAGGAGGTGACCGTGCCCGCGCTGATTGCGGACTACGCGGTGGAGGGAACCGACGCCGTTCGCTACACCGTCGACGAGCGCTTTACCTACTGGAACGGCGACCCGATTACCGCGCGGGCGTTCCATCTCAACAACCGCCTGCGAGCGCTCGGCTTCTACAGCGGTATCGACGGCGAGTACGGCGGTGAACTCGTCAGCGACACCGAGTTCCGCAGTCCGCTCGGCGACGAGTTGAACCGCGCGGGAATCCGCCCGGCGATACACCCCGGCCTTCCGCCGCTGCCCCCCGCGTTCACCGAGCCCTGGGTCGAACGGCTCGCGGACGCGACGACCAAGGCCGCAGTGGACGAAACCTACACCGAACTGTCGCTGGTCGAAATGACCTTTCAGTGGTTCGCCGAGAAGGGGTGGGGAACCGGCGCGTACGCCATCGAGGAGCCCGCGGACGCCGCCCCGGTCGGCATCGTCGCGGGCCTTCGGGAGGACCATCCCGGGGAGGCGACCGTCGAGAACCTCGTGCTGGAGAACGTCCAGCCGTACGTCATAGACGAGGCCAAGGGAGTCAAGGCCGAGCGCATCGACCTCGGGAACGGCATCGTCTCGACGAACGGCGGTTTCAGCGCGCCCGCGATGCCCGAGCGCATCGAGGAACTCGGCCGCTATCGAACCTCTGGAGCAGGTTTCAAGCTCCTCTTCGACTGGGGTGACCCGCATATGGCCCGGTTACCCGTCCGCCGTGCCGTCGTTACCGCCCTCCCGATAGGGGACCTGATGTTGGCCGTCTCGGGCGACCGGATGACGCCGCCCGTCCACGACAGCGGGATGCTCTCGGCCGACACCCGTGCCCTCGGTGCCGATTTCTGCGACTCGCTCCACCGCTATCTCCGGGAGCCTGACATCGAGCGGGCCGCCGCGTGGATGCGCGAAGCCGGCTACGCCCTCGAAAACGGACAGTGGGTCGGCCCGGACGGCGGGACACCCTCCGTAACGATACCCACGACATCCAGCCCGCGGTTCTCGGAGCCGACAAAGGCCGTCGTCAACGCCCTCGCCGACTTCGGCTTCGACGCGTCCTGGCGCGTAGTGATGGCCGGCAACGGCGAGATGTCGGACGCGCTCCGGGAGCGCTACGGCCTCGCCGTCAGCAGGGTCGGCGGGGGCTGGACGCCGGCGAACCAGTACGGGAGTACGCCCGGCGTGTCCAACGGGCGGCCCTACGGCGCGACGGTAGCCCCGGGACGGAGCCCGCTCGCAACGTGCACGGACGCGCCGGCGCCCGCGACGACGCCCTCGGAGGTGACTATTCCCAAGGAACCCGGGGCGCTGCGCATCGAGAGCGCCGAGTACGAGGGGGACACCGACTACGTCCACGCGACCGGCGAGACCATCAACCCCTGTGCCGACAGCAACGCGCTCTGGGACCCGGAGCTCGACGCGGCGTCGGCCCGCGCGGCGGCCCGGCGCTGTGCCCGCTGGTACAACTACGCGCTCCCCACCTTCGTCTTCGCCGGCCCCCAGACCGGCGTCTGGGGGGATACCGAGGCGTTCGACTACCCGCGGGACCCGCGCGCGCTCGGCACCGCGGACCCGGTATCGAGTGACCCGCTTCGCTACCTGGTGCAGGCCGGACTCGTCAGGTGACAGGCAAGAACTAAGAGCCGCGGTTCCCGACTATTGATAATGGATATCGACAGACGGCGGTTTCTCGGGCTCGCCGGCGCGGGGGCGCTCGCGGGGCTCGCGGGCTGTGGAAGTAGTAGCAATTCGGGCGGCGTGGACGAGTCGACGTTGGAGGGGCGGACGCTCACGCAGTTGGCGCCCTTCCCCCTCCAGCCGCAGTTGAACCCCTACCGGCTCCAGAACCGGGGGATAGAGATGATACGGAAGTACCACGCGCTCGTGATGCCCGTGGACCGCTCGACGGGCGAGTACCTCACGAGCGGGCACACCCGGACGGTCGGCGGCGAGGAGATATCGGTCCCGACCCTCATCGACGAGTACGCTGTGGAGGACGGCGGAGTGACCTACACCGTCGACGACCGCTTTTCGTACTGGAGCGGGGAGCCCGTCGACGCGCGGGCCTTCCACCTCAACGAGCGGCTGCAGTTCCTCGCCAACGTCGGCGAGCCCGAGGAAACGTACGGCGGGGAGCTCGTCAGCGACACCGAGTTCCGGAGCCCGCTGCGCTCGGACGCCGACCGGGCGGCGCGCCACGCGGCGCTCCACCCCGGCGACCCGCCGCTGCCGCCCGCCTTCACCGAGGAGTGGGTCGAACGCTTCGCCGACGCGTCGAACGCCGAGGAGGTCGATTCGGTGTATCAGGAGCTCCTCCGCACCGAGCTCACCTACAGCACCTACGCCGAGGAGGGCTACGGCACGGGCGCCTACGCCATCAAGGACCCCGAGACCGACATCGCGCGCTCGGGCACGGTCGGTCACGCCCGCGACGACCACCCGACGGACCTCCCGGTCCCCCACCTCGCCGTCCGGGCGACCGGCCCGGACACGACCAACAGCGTCGTCCAGTCCGGCGACATCGAACTCGGGAGCGGCTTCGTCTCGGAGACGGGGGGAACCTTCACGCCGAGCAGCCTCCCCGAGGGCTTCGAGGAACTCGCGCGCTACCCCTCCGCGCGCGGCCCCGGGACGCAACTCGTCTTCAACTGGGGGAACGCCCACCTCCGGCGCCTGTGGGTCCGCCGCGCGCTGGCCGCCGCGCTCCCCTTCGGGCGGCTGTTGTCGAACGCGAACGGCCCGAGCCGCGTGCCGCCCTCCCACGACAGCGGGATGCTCGGGATGGCCGACGAGACGGCGCTCGGCACGGATTTCTGCGACTCCCTCCATCGCTACCCCCGCGAGGCCGACACCGAGCAGGCCGCCGCGTGGATGCGCGAAGCCGGCTACACCCTCGAAAACGGGCAGTGGGCCGGCCCGGACGGCGAAGCGGTCTCGCTCACCCTGTTGACGACGAGCACGCCGACGATGAGCCGGTTCGCGAGCACCCTCTCGGAGTCCCTCGGGGCGTTCGGAATCAACGTCGAGAGCCGAACCCAGGGCTCCGCCGGCGGCGCGTTCGGGTCCGCGGTGCTCGACGGCGAGTACGACATCACCGTCGGCTACGTGCCGTCGGGCTGGTCGCCGATAAACCAGTACGCCGGCGGCGCCGCCGTGAACCGCGGCTTCTTCGTCTCGCCCTCGGTCGCGGCCGGGAACAGCCCGCTCGAAACCTGCGCCGAGGACCCCCGATACGCCTCCGTGCCCGCGGAAGTGACGCTCCCCGCCGAGCCGGGAGCGCTCCGCGTCGAGGGCGTCGACTACGCCGACGGCGGGAGCGGGTACATCCACGACGGGGGCGAAACCGTCGAGCTGTGCGCGACGGCCGGGTCGCTGACGGAGTCCGACATCGGCGACGACGCGTTCCTGACCGCGGCCCGACAGTGCGCCCGCTGGTACAACTACGCCCTCCCGAGCCTCGTCGTCGGAGCGACCCGCTCGGGCGTCTGGGGCGACGCGGCCGACTTCACGTTCCCCGCGGACACCGCGCCCTACCGGTCGGTCGCCTACGCCGCCGACGACCCCGCCCACTACCTCGCGCAGGCGGGGCTCGTGCGCTGAAAAGGGAGCCCGGTTAGTTTCCGTTCCCGTTGCCGTTCCCGTTTCCGGGTGATACCGTCGTTTCGGCCTCGCTCCCGTTGAGCGAGTCGGTGTCCTCGCCGTCGTAGACCGCGCGCAGTCGGATGTCCCCGCCTTTCGGGGACACCTGCGAGAACAGTTCCCCTTTCGTGAGCGTCACCTTGCCGTCGACGTACGTATCTTCGGTGGTGACCTGCTTGCCGTCCGCCCACAGCGTGACCGGGTGACCGGGGACACCCTCGTCCGTCACCGCGTCCGTGAGCGTGATGACGAACGCCGGGGGCCGACCGGGGCGCCCGCGGCGGTTCTCGATTGAGACCGTCGTGTCGTGGACTGTCTCGAAGCCGAACTCCGTCTCGGTCGTGGCGTCGTCGGCGTTAGTGGCGCTCAGCCCGAACGTGTGCTCGCCCCGCTCGCGGACGGCGCCGCCGGTCCACGCCTCGCCGTCGAGGGTAAAGGACTGGGAGGTGACCTCGGTGTCGGGGTCCGCCACCGACGTCGAGGGCGCGGGCGCGCCGTTGTACGTCGCCGGCGAGAGGCCATCCACGACGACGACGGGCCCGGTGTTGTCGGCGCTTCGTGCGCCGCCTCCGGCGTCGCCCGTCCAGACCTTGACCGTGCCGACGTTGACCGCCCAGCCGTTGCCGGTGGGAATCGGCGGGAGCGTCACGCGCAGGTAGCGCGCGTCCTCGGGGATGTTCTCCGTCGTGAGATACGTCCACTGGCCGTAGTAGCCGTTGGAGTCGTCGCCCGCGACGGTGCTCTTCGTGCCGTACTCTATCTCCTCGAAGGACTGGCCGTCCGACGACACCGCGAAGGCGAAGTCGCTGAAGTCGCCGGCGCCGCCGGAGTTGACGATGCCCGTCACGCGGAACGCGCTGATGGTATCGTCGACCCGGTAGGTGAGGTGGCTGTCGACCTCCGTGTCGCTCTTTCGCAGGCGGGTTCCCTGGTCGTAGCGCGTCTCGTAGGTCGTCGGCTCCATCGCCGTGCTGGAGGTGACCTTCGAGAGGTCGGTCGCGGGGTCGTCGACCGCGAGCGTACCGTAGGCGCCCGAGCCACCGGTTCCTCCCGAGCCGCCGAAGGTGTCGGCGGCGCTGGAGACGCTCACGGAGCCGACGCTGAGCTGATAGCCCGCCCCACCGTAGCCGGGGAGCGTGACCCGGAGGTAAGTCGCGTCCTCGGGGAGGTCGTTGCCCGTGTACGTCCACTTCGCGTAGTAGCCGTTGTCGGAGCTGCCCGGCACCACGTCCTTGGAGCCGTAGTCGATTTCCTCGAAGGAACTCCCGTCGCTCGACGCCTCGAAGACGAAGTCGTCGATGCCGGCGCTGTTAACGAACCCGACCATCCGGTAGGAGTCGATGCCCTCCTCGAGACGGTAGGTCACCGTTCCCGGCTGGGACGTGTCGTTCTGCTGGAGGAAGCTGCTGTCGCCGTGCCGGGTGTTGTAGCCGAGCGCGCTGACGTTCGAGCTGGCGTGTGCCTTGCTCAGGTCTTCGAGGTCGTCCTCGATGAGCGAGGTAACCGAGAACGCGACGCTCGCGACCGCCGTGTCGCGAAAGGCGGGCGCCGTGACCGTCACCGTGGCCTCGCCACCGCCCTCGGCGGTGACGACGCCCTGCTCGGAGACGGTCAGGACCGACTCGTCGCTGCTCTCGTAGGTCACGTCGCCGAGGGGGAGCTGGGTGCCGTCGGGCGACGTGACGGTAACGCCCAGGTCCGACTCGTCGCCGGGCGTGAGGTCGGTCGCGTCCGCGGAGAGCTCGATGTCCCCCACGTCGACCGGCGCGACCTGTACCTCCACGCTGCCGTTCTCGTCGTCGAAGGTGGCCTCCGCCCGGCCGTACCAGCCGTCCTTGGCGGCGGTAACGACGTGGTCACCCTTGAACGCCCGGTCCGCGTAGGCGCCGTTGGCGTCCGTGGCCCCCTCGACGTCGGTCCACCACTCGTCGAAGACCAGGTCCATGTACTGCTGGCCGTGCTTGCGCAGGCTCCAGTCCTGGTTGTAGTAGGCCGCGGTGGGTCGCCAGTGGTCGCCGGGCCAGAATCCCCACGAGATGAACGTGTCCATCGCCTCGTGGGCGAAGCAGGCGGTGAGGAAGTCGCGCACGTAGTCGGTCTGCGCGTCGACCTCGTTCCCCCGCGTGCGGTCGTTTATCTGCACGTCGAACTCCGTAATCTGGAGGTCGAGGCCGAGCTCCGCGAAGCGGTCGAGGCGGTCCCAAACCTCCGTGGGCGGGGTGATTGTGTCAAGCCCGAAGTGCGCCATGAAGCCGACCGCGTCGATGCCCACGTCGTTGTCGACGAGGCCGCTGATGTGCTCGTGGTAGGCCTCCAGTTGGCTGTCGCTCCCCAGCACCTGCATGTCGTTGATAACCATCCCCGCGTCGGTGTCCGCCTCGTTGGCGATGTTCCACCACTCCCGGACGGTCTCCTCCCCGAAGTACTCCTGCATCTGGGGGAACATGATGGGGTGGTTCTCCATGTCCCACTCCACGACCTGCCCGTCGTGGGCGGTGGCACGGTTCTCGATGCTGTTGCGGACCTCCTCCAAAATACGGTCGTCGGACCAGTTTATCTGGTCGCGAGTGATCTCGCCGTCGGGCCACTCGTCGAGGCCGGCGGACTCGGGCGGGAGCATCCACTCCCACTGCCCCCAGAACAGCGCGTGGCCACGGACGGGTATCTCCTGTTCGTTGAGCCAATCGAGGGTCTCGACCGCGTTCTCCTCGTTCCAGTAGGGCGCCTTCAGGCCGTTCTCGATGGTGACCTTGTTGAAGCGGTCCAGCAGGACGGACTCGTACTGTGCGTTCCCGGAGTCCCCCGCGCCCATGTTGTTGAGGCTGGCGGCCGTCCCGAACGGGAACTCGTGTTCGCTCATCTCGACGTTCACGTCGGCGCCCTCGACGGGGTTTCCGTCGGGGCCGACGACGCTCACCTCGAAGTCCGTCTTGCGCAGGTCGTCGATGCGCTGTTCGGCTTCCTCGCGCCACGCGGCGTCCTCGGCGCGCCCCTCGTAGTCGTAGCTGAACTCGGTGATCGGGAGATCCCCGACCGCGACGTCCGTCCCGGAGTAGTCCAACAGGGCCATGCCGCCGAACTCCAGCGTCTGGGGGCCGTATCCGGTCCAGAACTCCAGATACGGCTGGAAGTCCGAGCCGCTGTCGGGTTTGGTGACCTCGATGGGGAAGTAGTACTGTTTCCACTCCGAGCCCGGGTTTACCTGGGTCGTGCTCGCGACGGAGTTACTGGAGTAGCCCGTCGAGTCGCCGTCCTGATAGCGGTATTTGAACCCGACGTTCGTCGTCGGCTGCGAGCCCACGTCGCCCGGGACCTCCCCCCGGAGGTAAACGACCGCCAGCAACACGTCGCCGTCCTCGATGGTCCGGCCCGTGATGTCCTGCATGAAGCTGGTGGCGTAGGCGTTCTCCGTCTCCGTCGGGTTCTCGATACGGACCGCGTCCGTGAACGGCTGGCCCGACGCCTGGAAGCGCGTGACGTTCGCGACGTCGGTGTTGTTGACCTCGAACCCGGCGATGGTGTCGCTCGCGTTGTCCGCGTAGACGAAATCGCCCCCGGGGAGCCCCTCCTCCCCGGTGAGCGTGTCCTGGACGGATTGGTAGTACGAGCCTACGTCGGCCGCCGCCGACGAGACCGGATTGATAGCCGCGCCGGCGCCGATGGCGCCGAGCGCCTGCATGAACGACCGACGCCTGCTCCGCTTGTGTGAGGAATCGTCTGCCATGGTAAGGCGTATTCATCAGTTGCTATCATTCACTAATAAAAATTCGGTTATGTATTCGACAACCGTGAAGGATTTACCCGTCGGCGTGTGGCACTCTTCTCCGAATCGGGCCCGAAGAGGTAGATTAAAAACCGTCAGCGGATGGAGTCGAGCAACAGGCGTTGTTCCTCGCGTTTGACCTCGTGTTGCATGTCGCGGACCGCGTCGATGTTGGCGCTCACGGAGGTGACGCCCTCCTTGACGAGGAAGCGGACCATCTCGGGGTCGGAGCCGGCCTCGCCACAGATGCTCGTGCCCACGTCGTGGTCGCGACAGACGTCGATGACGTCCGCGAGCAACGTCCGAATTGCGGGGTGGTTGGGGTCGTAGCGGTCCGCGACCGTCTCGTTGTTCCGGTCCACGGCGAGCGTGTACTGGGTGAGGTCGTTCGTCCCGAAGCTGACGAAGTCGATGCCCTCCTCGATGATCTCCTCGATGGAGAGCGCGCCGGCGGGCGTCTCGACCATCGCTCCCCAGTTGTGTTTCTCGGGGTCCATCCCGGCCTCGTCGAGCGCCTCGCGGCAGGCCGCGGCGTCCTCGGCGTCGTTAATGAGCGGGAAGAGGACTTCGACGTTGTCGTAGCCCATCCCGTGCAGCCGGCGGAAGGCTTCGAGTTCGAGGGAGAAGAGCTCGGGCTCATTGAGGCTCCGGCGGATGCCCCGATAGCCGAGCATCGGGTTGTGTTCCTCGGGCTCGTTCTCGCCGCCCTCTAATCTCCTGAATTCGTCGCTGGGCGCGTCAAGAGTGCGCACCCGAACGGGCCGGGGGTAGAACTCCTCGGCCACGGTTCGGATGCCGTCGACCAGCTGCTGGACGTAGGCGTCCTCGCCGTTCTCCTCGACGTGCTGGGCGGGCGTCTTGCCGGTGCGGATGATGAGGTGCTCCAGGCGGAGGAGGCCGACGCCGTCCGCACCCGTCGCCGCCGCGCGCTCCGCGGAGTCCGGGAACGAGACGTTCACCTTGACCTCCGTCGCGGTCATCGGTTTGACGGGGGTCTGCGGGCGCACGTCCTCGTTGCCGTTCGCCGACTCGGCGGCCGCGGGGGCCGAGCCGTCGTTCTCCGGCTCGGACGTCTCCTCCTCGGGCTCGGGGACGCTCACCGTCCCGCGCTCGCCGTTGATTTCGATCAAGTCGCCGTCCTCCAACTCCGTGGTGGCGTTCTCGGTGCCGGTGACGGCAGGGACGCCGACCTCGCGGGAGACGATGGCCGCGTGACTCGTCAGTCCCCCCTCGTCGGTGACGATGCCGCCCGCGCGCTGCATCGCCGGCACCATGTCAGGTGTTGTCATCGCGGTGACGATGATGTCGCCCTCGCCGACGGCGTCGAGTTCGTCGAGGTTCGTGATGACCCGGGCGGGGCCGACCGTCGTGCCGGGACTGGCGCCGTGGCCGTTCACGAGGACGTCGCCCACGTCCGGGCCGGCCGCATCTTCGTATTCGTCCGCCGCGTTCGCGCCGGTCGCATCTTCATCAATCGTCGTGAGCGGGCGCGACTGCAAGAGGGCAACCTCGCCGTCCGCGATGGCCCACTCCACGTCCTGGGGCTCGCCGTAGTGGGCCTCGATTTCGCGGCCGAGTTCGGCCAAATCGCGGAGTTCGGGCTCGCTCAACACCCGTTTCTGCTGTTTCGCCTCGGGGACCTCGACTTGCTCGGTCGCCCCGGTTTCGGGGTCCTTCACGAACTGCGTGCGCTTGGTGGCGACCGTCGCCGAGCGCACGGCGCCGTCGTGGTCGAGGACGTAGTTGTCCGGGGAGACCTGCCCGGAGACGACGCCCTCACCGAGGCCCCACGCCCCCTCGACGGTCATCTCTTTTTCCCCTGTCGTGGGGTCGCGGGTGAACATGACGCCGCTCTTCTCGGCGTCGACCATCCGCTGGACGACGACGGCCATGTCGACCTCGTCGTGGGCGAAGCCCTCCCGAACGCGGTAGGAGACCGCGCGCTCGGTGAACAGCGAGGCCCAGCAGTCCTGGACCCGCTCGACGAGCTCCTCGCGGGTGACGTTCAGGTGGGTGTCCTGCTGGCCGGCGAAGCTCGCCTCGGGGAGGTCCTCGGCCGTCGCGGAGGAACGAACGGCGACGAAGGGACCGTCCTCGAAGCCGTCGTAGGCGGCCTCGATCTCCTCGGCCGTCGCCTCGGGCATCGCCGTGCCCGAAACCAGTTCGCGGGCGCGCTCGGCCGCCTCGGCCAGCGCCTCGGGGTTGTCGGCGTCGACGTCGAGCACTGCCCGGAGTTCGCCGTCGATGCCCGCGCGCTCGATGAACTCCCGGTACGTCGCGGCCGTCACCACGAACCCCTCGGGCACGGGGAGGCCCGCGTTCACGAGTTCGCCGAGCGAAGCGCCCTTGCCGCCGGCAACAGCCACGTCGTCACGGTCGAGGTCATCGAACCACCGGATTGGCATGTGGGCGGGAGTGGACGGTGTAAGGATTAAAAGCAACCGGTTTTTCGCCCTCTCGGCGGGCGAGAAGCCGGATAATGCCAACTCAAGCCGGAGTAAAGATATCTATATAATTCAGCTCTGCGTGTGCGTCTCGCTCGCGCGGCCCTCGATGGTGACCGACGCGAAGCGCCACTCGCCGTCCTCTTTTACTAGCTCGTCGCGGTAGACGCCCTGCTTCCAGCCGGCTTCGCCCTCCGGGGTCCGGAAGCGGAGGGTGAGATACCACTCGCCCGTCGCCTCATCGCCATCGACCTCGATGACCGGGTTCGAAACGGTGTGCGCGCTGAACTCGAAGCCTGCGTCGAACACCTCCGTGGCGAACTCCGTCAGTTCGTCGTGTCCCTCGTACTCGTCGACGCCCGCGCGGGCGAAGCGGCCGTCCTCGGCGAACAGGGACACCCACTCCCCGTAGTCGCCGGCGTCGATGCGATGACAGTAGCGGTTCTTCAATTCGCGGATGGCGAGGTTCGCCTCGGCGTCCATACCCCCCGGGGAACGTGCGGCCTGAAAAGGGCAACGGCATACCGTTGAGGGAAGGTTTATTCCCCGGTAGTGTCTGTATCCGACGATGGCGGGGGCAACCGACGCGAAACGGAACCCGGTGGAGCCACGCGGCCGGATACTCGTCGTGGACGACGACGAACCGCTCACCGAGACGTACGCCGCGTGGCTCTCGGACCGATACGATGTTCGGGTCGCCAACAGCGGCGCGGAGGCGCTCGAACGGTTGGACGAGACGGTCGACGTCGTCCTCCTCGACCGTCGGATGCCCGATATGACCGGCGACGACGTGCTGGCCGAGATACGCGAGCGCGGCCTCGGCTGCCGGGTGTCGATGCTTACAGCAGTTAAACCCGACTCCGACATCGTCGAGATGCCCTTCGAGGACTACCTCGTCAAGCCGGTGGGCCGCGAGGAAGTCCTCGGGTCGGTCGAACGCCTGCTCCTCTACGACGACCTCGACGCCGACGCCGAGGAAGTGCTGGCGATGAATGCCACGTGGGAGGCGCTCTCGGACCGCGAGAAGGGGAACCTCCGCGACCCGGAGGCCGTCGACTCGCTTCGCGAGCGACTCGAATCCGCCCGCGAGGACGAGGCGGTGCGCGAGAAGGTCGCCGCCTTCGAGCGCGTCCGCCAGGCGACCTCGGCGCTCCGCGGCGCCAACCGCGCGCTCAACGCGGCCGAAACCAGGGAGGAAATCGAGGACAGCGTCGCGGAGGAACTAGTCGCCTCGGGGGCCTACGACGCCGTTCTCGTCGGTGACTACCCCCGAACCGGCGGCGCCCTCCAGGAGCGGGTTCGCCGGCACGCGGGCGACGCCCCCGAGGAGGAACCCCTCGCGCTGGACGTTTCGGGCCCCCTCGAAACGGCGCTCGAAACCGGCGACGTGACGACGGCGGCCCTCGACGCGGGCGACCCGCTGCTGGCGCCCGTCGGCGATGCCGCCCACGCCGTGGCCGTCGTCCCCCTCAGTTACCGGGACACGACCTACGGCGCGATACTGGTGTACGCCGACGCCCCCGAGATAACCGGCCGCGAGGCTGACATCCTCGCCGAACTCGGCGACCGGGTGGGGACAGAGCTCAACGACGCGGAGAACCGACGGCTGATGTTCGCGGACGCCACCGTCGAACTCACGCTCGAAACCACGGACAGAAGCGACCCGGTCGTCGACCTCTCGGCGGCGCTGGACTGTACGGTCACCCTGCGCGGGTTCGTCCCGCTCGGGGGGGAGGGGACGAACTGCTATCTCGCCGTCGAGGGCGCCGAGCCCGAGTCGGTGTCCGCGCATCTGGCCGAGGCCGACGGCGTGACGCGCTATCGCGGCATCAGCGGGGGCGATACCCCCCTCTTCGAGGTCACGGTCGGGGAGGGCTCGTTCGTCCACGCCGCGCCGGGCGTCAGCGCGAACGTGGTCGAACTCGAAGCCGAATCCGGCCGCGCGACCCTCGTCGTGGAGGTCGCGTCGGGCGGCAACGTCCGCCGCGTGGTCGAGACCCTTCAGAAGCGCTTCCCCGAGACGGAGTTCCGCGGGAAGCAGACCTCGGAGGGGAACGTCCAGCCGACGGGGGGGTTCCGCTCGGAGCTGGACGAGGTGTTGACCGACCGCCAGCGCACCGTCGTCGAGACGGCCTACGAGGCCGGCTACTACGACTTCCCCCGCTCCAGCGACGGCGAGGACGTGGCCGAGGCGCTCTCTATCTCGGCCGCCACCTTCCACCAGCACCTGCGGCGCGCGACGGAGAAGCTGGTGGGCGCGTACCTGAGCGAGACGGACCCCGTCGAGCCCGAGGAGTAAAGACGGGGCGTTCTGGGGAGTAACTACTCGTACACCAGCGGGAAGCTCGCGAGGCGCGCCGCCGCGATGGCTGTCAGACCGCCCGACGTGATGGAGTCCGCCGAGCGCTCCGCGTGACCCCGTTCGAGGCCCGTCTCGTCGGTGACGGGGACCAGCCGAACGGTCGTTCCCTCGGGGGCGCTCTCACAGAGCAGGTAGGACTGCGGGAACGAACAGGTCGTCGGCGCCGCGAGCTCGCGGACGCCCCGGTGTTCGCCGGTCGCTGGCAGGTGGTAATGCCCCGTGAACACCAGTTCGGCGCCGCCCGCGGCCAGCACGTCCGCGAAGGGGTCGGCGTCGCGCATCACCGGCGGGAGGCCCATCTCGGGTTCGACCTCACGGTGGGCCGCGATCTGGTCGCTCACCGGCGGGAAGTTGTGATGGACCAGCACCAGGGGGTTCTCGGCGTCCGCGAGGGCGTCGGCCAGCCAGTCGAGCGTGCCCGCGGATACCTGTCCGTCGTGGGAGTCGACGAGACGCTCCGCGGTGCCCGAACTGTTCACCCCGATAACGTCCAACCCGCCGACTTCGACGCGATAGGGGAGCTCCCCGGGACCGTAGCGCTCGGCGAACCACGAGACATCGGGGGTGTCGTGGTCGTCGCTCTCCTTGGGCACGTCGTGGTTGCCCGGTACGGCGTAGAAGGGCGCGTCCAGGTCGTCGAGAACCTCGTCGACGGCGTCGTAGTTCCACGGTTCGCCGTCCTTCGTCAGATCGCCCGGGGAGAGGACGGCGTCAACGTTGCGGCCGTTGATGTCCGCGACGGCGTTCTCGAAGTGCTCGCGGGTGTGTTCGAACAGCTTGGAAGTGCCCTCCGCGCGGACACCGACGTGGGGGTCTGCGACGACCGCGAAGCGGGTGTGGTCGGGCGCCGGGGCGTCGAGTCGGGCCATCAGGGGGCCGGCGGACTCGTCGCTCATACGTCCTCCGGGAGGAAGGCGTCGGGGCCGTCGTGGCGAAAGCTCCCCAGCAGCGTGCCGTCCAACAGTTGGACGTGGGAGTACATCTCTCCGCGCTCGCGGGCGGCCGCCGCGAGGTCGCCCGCCTGGGAGAGGTTCACCGTGCCGACGAGCAAGAGTGCGAGTCGCCCGTCCGCGTCGGTCATCCGGGTGAGGACGAAGAGGTTCTCCCCCTCGCGGCGGTTGAACACCTCGTAGCCGTCGAAATCGGCGCGCTCGACGGCGTCGCGGAAGGCCTCGGCGTCCTCGCCCTGTGCGACGTAGACGAACCCGAAGCGGTCGGTGTCGCCGTGGTTGGGCGGTTCGGGCGCGACGTGGCCCGCGCGCATCGTGACGACCTCCCAGCCGTCCTCGCGCATCTCGGCCTCCATCTCCGTCGCCGACGCGAGCGTTCTCGCCCACGCGCTCTCGCCCTCTGGCATGTGAATCGGTTCTCCCCTTCGTAGCAAAGTTTTTCGGTTTATCCGCGTATTAGTACCACTATATACCCATATAGTGATGAATCATGCAACATTTAGTGGTAATAGCAACGCAATTACTTGACGAACAGGCAGATTGTATTGATGTCCCAGGAAACGTCACGGCGAGGGTTCCTCACCGCGGCCGGCGCGGGCGCGGTAACCGCACTCGCGGGCTGTTCGAGCGGTCCCTCGGACAGTGAGTCGACCAGTACCACTACCAGCGGCGGCGGCACCGGCGGCAGCGACGGCGGCAACGAGGAGGAGACGACGGAGGAAACCCAGGAGTTCGGCCCGGGCGGCACCCTCCAGATGATGGCTTCCGGGTCCGTCCAGACGCTCGACCCCATCAACGCGAAGGGTTCGGGCGCGGGCTACGACCAGTACAACAAGTCGCTGATGACCTTCCCGAACGGGCTCTACCCGCCGGAGGGCGCGCTGGCCGAGGACTACTCGATGTCCGACGACGGGCTCACCTACACCTTCCAGCTCCGGGACGCCCAGTTCCACGACGGCTCTCAACTCACCGCGGAGGACGTCGTCTACTCCTATCGGCGCCTCGCCGAGTCGGATAACTCCCGGAACCAGGACGACATCATCGGCCAGACGATGACCATCGACCACGAGAAGGACGCCTCGCGCTCGGCACCGGAGGACGAGGAGACGCTGGACGACGTCGTCCCCGACACGCTCGCGGTCGAGGCCGTCGACGAGTCCACTTTCGAGATGACGCTCGCCTCACCCTTCCAGTACACGCTGTTCCAGATCGCGGGCGGCGCGTTCGCCATCCTGCCGGAGGGCGCCGTCGGTGACATCGAAGGGTACGACGGCGAGTATTCGTACAACGAGTTCTTCTCGACGGCCAACGGCGGCCCCACCTTCGCCGGCTTGGGACCCTTCCAGGTCGACTCCTGGACGAAGGGCAGCCAGATTCAGCTCGCGGCCTTCGACGATTTCTACGGCGAGGGCCCCGCGCTCGACGGCATCACCTACACCGTCGTTGGCAGCGGGAACACCCGCCTCAGCCGGTTCCGGAACCAGAACGCCGACATCCTGGAGGGGATGCCGACGGCCTCCTTCAACCCGGACAACGTCTCCATCGAGTCTACCGACGGGAACCGCTCGACGGGGACGTACACCTTCGACGACGGGACGACCGTCAACTACGGCGAGATTCCCTCGCTCTCTACCGAGTATCTCGTTTTCAACTGTCTGGAAGTCCCCATCGCGGTTCGGAAGGCGTTCGCCTACGCGATGAACCAACAGGACATCGTGGACAACGCGATGAAGGGGCAGGCGAAGGCCGGCTACCACATCACGCCGCCCGCGCCGTACCCCACCTTCGAGGACGGCGTCTCCGGGACTGAAACCTACAACCGCCACGCCGAGAACGGCTATCAGTCCAACACCGAGTACGGCGCGGACGGCTACCCCTACGGCTACGGGGAGACGGACCTCGAAAGCGCCCAGTCCGTGATGGAGGAGGCCGGCTACGGCGAGGACAACCGGTTCTCGATTACCGGGACCGTGCCGAACACCGGCGTCGACGCGCCGTATCAGGACGTCTTCACCCGATTGCAGTCGAAGCTCCGCTCGGCGTACATCGACATGAGCCTCGAACAGGCCGAGTTCGGCACCATCATCAGCCGCGCCATCTCCGGCGACATGGAGGTGTTCGGCCTCGGTGACGGCATGGAGTACCCCGGCCCGCAGAACTTCCTCCGGTTCCTGCACGGGAAGAACCCCAGCAACCAGTTCACCCGGTGGGGCGCGGAGGACAGCTACCACGACGACCAACTCCGCCAGCAGGTCCGCGAAGCGTGGGACACCAACTACGCCGCGGAGGGAACCACCCAGGAGAGCAAAAACGAGGCGTTCCAGACCGTCGAGGAAATCAACTGGGCGTCCGTTCAGGAGTTGCCGTTCGCACACGTGACGGCCCACCGCGTCTGGCACGACTACGTCGACGCCGAGATGTACGGCGTCATGGAGAACCAGACCTTCGACGACGTTCAACTCGCCGAGCGGGAGTGAAAACACGCGCAGTCGCACTGCCCGCCGAACATCCGTTTATCGATAATGTACCTGCGACCGAACCCACGTAGCCCGCTTCGCCCCGACGAGAGGAAACCGTGAGCAAACTCAAATATCTCGGCAAACGCCTGCTGATGAGCGTCCCTGTCGTCTGGCTAGGGGCCTCGATGACCTGGTTCATCATCTTCATGGGTCCCGTCGACCCCGCCAGCCGCCTCCTCAGCGAAGGACAGACCAGAAACCCGGCCGCGTACCAGGCCGCTCAAATACAGCTCGGCCTGAACCAACCGCCCCTCCAACACTACCTCGACTGGATGTCGAACCTCGCGACGTTCGATCTGGGCCGTACCTGGCTGCTGTACCAGGGGTCGAACGTGAACGCGCTCATCCTCGACTTCCTGCCGCGAACCCTGTGGTTGGGCTTCTGGTCGGTCCTCATCGCGGTGTGCATCGGCGTTCCGCTGGGCTTCTACGCGGGGATGCGCTCGAACACGGCGTCGGACTACGTCGCGTCGATGGGCGGCATCGTCTGGCGCGCCATGCCGAACTTCTGGCTCGCCATCATGCTGTTGACGTTCCTCGGGACGGCGTACACCCTCTCCGTGGGCGGGTTCGCGCTGACCTTCGACTGGCAGACCATCGGCATCGGTCTGGATGCCATCTCCGGGAGCCCCGACCTCTCGCGGCTGCACACCGTCGAGGGGTTCCTAGCAGCGACGAAGAAGGTGTTCCCCGCGGCGCTCGTCCTCGGGTCGGCCTCGATGGGCAACGAGATGCGCATCGGGCGGACGGCCGTATTGGAGGTCAGAAACGAGGACTACATCGACCTGGCGAAGGCGAAGGGCGTCTCGAAGCGGGCCCTCGTCTGGAAACACATTCTGCGCAACGCGCTCGTACCGCTGGTGCCCATCATCACCAGCGAGGCGTTCCTCCTCATCGGCGGGAGCGTGCTCGTGGAGACCGTCTTCGGCATCAACGGCATCGGAAACCTGTTCTATCAGGCCGCGAGGAGCGGCGACCTCCCCCTCGTCGGGACCCTGATGTACGTCTTCATACTCATGATCGTCGGCATCAACCTCGTTCAAGACCTGCTGTACACGATAATCGACCCACGCGTCGGGCTGGAGGGCAACTGAGATGGCCCGCGCACACGAAACGACCTCGGAGACGGTGCTCCCGACGGAGTCGCCCGCGGCCCTCTGGGCGGGGATCGGTGCCCTCCTCTTCGTCGTCGAGGCGGGCGCCTTCTTCGACTTCTTCGTCGGAATCGTCGCGGACTTCCTCGCCGCGACACCCCTCCCGGGCGCCGGCCTCGTCAACGGCGTCGAGAACGCGGTCGAGCGGATTCCGACCCTGCTCTCCCGCGAACTGATACCGAACGGCGGCTACTGGAACGGGAGTCGCTGGGTCGGCACGTTCCTCGGCCTTCGCCCCGGCGTGGCATGGGGTATCCGGGTCCTCCTAGTGTACCTCTACGCCTTCGCGTTCGCGGGGTGGGCGGTTCTCGGGTACCGGCTCTACCGGCGGGAGTACCGCACCGCGGACTGGACACCCCGCGACGACATGGTCGACCGGTTCCGCGGGCACAAGTGGGGCGTCTTCGGCCTCGTGGTCGTGTTCATGTTCGTGACGATGGCTGTCTTCGCGCCGACGCTCGGCCCGACGACGGTCGACAAGAACATGCGCGACTCCTACTCCTACGAAATCAACTACTGGAACGGGGAGGCCGGCGAGGTCCAGACGACGCTCGTCGGTGAGGCGAACCTCGCCTCCCAGTCCCGGGGCGATACCGCCGACCGGGTGTTGCCGATGGGGTACGACGACTTCGGGCGCTTCCACCCCTTCGGGACGATGCCGAGCGGGCAGGACCTCTTTACGTTCATCGCCTCCGGCTCCCGGATTTCGCTGCTCATCGGCCTCCTCTCGGTTGGGCTGAGCGTGAGCATTGCCACCACGCTCGCGCTGATAGCGGCCTACTACAAGGGGCGCATCGACCTCGGGCTCGTGCTCGCCTCCGACTCGGTGATGGCGATGCCACAGCTCCTTCTCTTAATTATGCTGACGACGGTCCTCGCCGGGACGTGGTTGGGGGGAATATACAGCGGCGGCTTCGTGCTGGCGCTCATCTTCGCCGGCACCGGCTGGACCTACATGTGGCGCTCGCTTCGGGGGCCCGCGTTGCAAGTCTCCGAACGCCAGTGGATCGACGCCGCGAAGAGCTTCGGCCAGCGGCCGCGGACGATTATGCGCAAACACATGCTTCCCTACATCACGGGGTACCTGCTCATCTACGGGTCGATGACGCTCGGCGGGGCGATCATCTCCATCGCCGGGCTCTCCTTTCTGGGGTTGGGCATCTCCGCGCCCACGCCGGAGTGGGGCCGGGCGATTAATCTGGGCCAGGACTACGTCGCGACAGGGTCGTGGCATATCTCCCTGATTCCGGGGCTGCTCATCACCATCGTCGTCACCGGGTTCAACGCGCTTGGCGACGGCGTCCGCGACGCCATCGACCCGCAGAGCGACGCCGCCGAGGAGGGCGGCGCGGCGGGACGGGGTGGTGGGGCATGAACGGCGTTGCGCCGGGCGGAACACACGAGCACAACCCGCTGCTCTCCGTGCGCGACCTGGAGGTCGTCTTCCACACCGAGCACGAGGAGATACACGCCGTCGACGGCGTCTCCTTCGACATCCACGAGGGCGAAACCGTCGGGCTCGTCGGCGAGAGCGGCTCGGGGAAGTCAGTCGCGGCCCGCTCGATACTCGGGCTCGTCGACTCGCCGGGTCACATTGAGGGCGGCTCTATCGAGTTCCGCGGCGACGACCTGACCGAGGACAACTGGGACGCGCACAGGGGCGACATCGCCATCGTCTTCCAGGACCCGTCGAGTTCGCTGAACCCCGTCTACACCGTGGGGAACCAGATAACGGAGGCCCTGCGCATCCACCAGGGGCTCCGCGGAACGGAGGCGACCGAGGAAGCCGTCTCCCTGCTGGAGGACGTGGGCATCCCCGACGCCCCCCGGCGGGTAGAGGAGTACCCCCATCAGCTCTCGGGCGGGATGCAACAGCGCGCGGTCATCGCGATGGCGCTGGCCTGTGACCCCGACCTGCTGGTCTGTGACGAACCGACGACCGCGCTGGACGTGACCATCCAAGCCCAGATTCTCGACTTGCTGGCCGACCTCCAGCGCGCGTCCGACCTCGCGATTCTCTTCATCACCCACGACATGGGCGTCATCGAGGACGCCACCGACCGGGTGAACGTCATCTACGCGGGCGAAATCGTCGAACGCGCGCCGACCGGGCCGCTGTTCGAGCGCCCCGAACACCCCTACACGCGGGCGCTCCTGAAGAGCATCCCCGGGCGGACCGAGCCGGACGAGCGCCTCCCCACCATCGAGGGCGAAGTCCCCACGCCGACGGGGCCGGCCGAGGACTGCCGGTTCGCGCCGCGCTGTCCGAAGGCGTTCGCGGACTGCGAACGGACGGTGCCCGAACACGTCTCGGTGGGCGAGGACCGGACGGCGGCCTGTCTCCTGCACGACCCCGCCTACGACGGGGGAGGTGATTCGGCGTGACGACCGCCGAGACGCCCGTGATTTCGGTCGAGAAGCTCAAAACGTACTACGACGAAGGGGGGTACGTCAGGTCGCCGCCGCCGGTGAAGGCCGTCGACGGCGTCTCCTTCGACATCCACAAGGGCGAAACCATGGGCCTGGTCGGCGAGTCGGGCTGCGGGAAGACCACCCTTGGGCGGACGATTCTCGGGTTGAACCGCGCCACCGACGGGACGGTCACCGCAGCGGGAACGGACGTGACAGAACTCAGCGGACACGAACGCCGCCGCTGGCAGCGCCGCGTCGGGATGGTGTTCCAGGACCCCGACGAGAGCCTGAACGACCGGATGACCGTTGGGGAAATCGTTCAGGAACCCCTCCAGAGCCACGACTGGCCCTTCCTCCGGGTGGGCGTGGAAGGGGCCGACGCCGAGATAGCGGGGAACGACGTGGTCCCGGTCGGCCCCGACGACGCCGCGGACATCACTGTCCGTCTCCACGGTGACGAGGCCGAGGTCACCGTCAGGGAGGCCCTGCCCCTCTCGGGCGAGGACGTGAATGCCGGCGTCGAGCGTTCGGACGGCCGGCCGACCGTCTCCGTCGCGGTGACGAAGGCGAAATCGGAGATACGCCGGGAGCGGGCCTTCGGCCTCCTCGACCAGGTAGGGTTGAGCGAGGACCACTTCTATCGCTATCCCCACCAGTTCTCGGGGGGCCAGCGCCAGCGCGTCGGCATCGCCCGCGCGCTCGCGCTCGAACCGGACTTTCTCGTGTTGGACGAACCGGTGAGCGCCCTCGACGTCTCCGTACAGGCGCGCATCATCAACCTCCTGGAGGACCTCCAACACGAGTTGGGGCTGACCTACCTCTTCATTGCCCACGACCTCAGCGTCGTGCGACACATCGCGGACCGCGTCGCGGTGATGTATCTGGGGAACGTCGTCGAGTTGGGGCCGACCGAGGACGTGTACGAGAACCCCGCCCACCCCTACACCGTCTCCTTGCTCTCGGCTATCCCCGGGAGCGGGTCGCCGTGGGAGGGGGGCCGCGTCACCCTCAGGGGGACACCCCCGAGCCCGCGGGACCCGCCGGCGGGCTGTCCGTTCGCGACGCGCTGTCCCGCGAAAATCCGCCCCGATGACTGGATGCTCCCGGAGCGGACGTGGCGCGCGCTCGACGAACTGCGCGTTGTCTTCCGGACCCGCGCCCGCGCTGAGGGGAGTGCGGCGGACCCCGTCAAGCGCCTCGTCGGCCTCGACGTGGCGGGCGAGGACCTAGAGGAGACGGTCGCGGACCTCCTCGCGGAACACGACCTCCCGGCGGAGGCCGAATCGGTCGTCGAGGCGGCCATCGAACGCGCCCGCGCCGGCGACGACGCGGGCGCCGCGGAACGCCTACGCGAGGCGTTCGGCTCGCGCTGCGACGAGGAACACCCCGACGGGCACGACCGAGGAGAGGACTGGACGAGCGAGTGCCTCCGCCACGAACCCGGCTACGAGGGCGTCGCGGAGACCATCGCCGCGCGGGAGGAAGACACGTGAGCCCCCCACAGGACCCGGACGCCGCGGTCGCCCGCGCGGCCCGCACCGGCGCCGAGCACGCCCGTTCGCTGTTCCGCTCGGGGCTCGCGGTGGAGACGAAATCCGGGAAGACGGACACGGTCACCCGCGCCGACCGGGAGGCCCAACGCGAAATCGTCGACGTGGTTCGGGAGGCCGACGCCGACGCGGCCGTCGTCGGCGAGGAGGAAGAGGAGCTGAAAGCGGTCCCCGAGACGGGCGCCGCGTGGGTCATCGACCCCATCGACGGGACGAACAACTACGTCCGCGGCGGGCGGACCTGGACGACGAGCGTCTGTTACGTCCGGGACGGGGAGCCCGTGGCCGCGGCGAACGCGCTCCCCGCGGTAGGCGACACCTATCGCACCCGTCGGGGCGGCGTCGCGCTGAACGGCGAACCCGTCAAAACGAGCGAGCGCGCGGACCCCGAGACGTGTATGGTCTGCCCCTCGGTCTGGTGGCCGATGGACAGACGCGAGGAGTACGCCCGGGCGACCCGGGCCGTCGTGGAGCGGTTTGGCGACCTGCGCCGGCCGGGGTCGGTGCAGGCCGCGCTCGCGTGGACCGCGGCGGGCGAACTCGACGGCGTCCTCACGAACGTCGCGGTGAACCCCTGGGATTCGCTCGCGGGGGTGCACCTCGTCCGGGAGGCCGGAGGGACCGTCACCGACCTGGAGGGCGAGCGCTGGACCCACGACTCGCGGGGGTTGGTGGCCTCGAACGGGGAAATCCACGAGGACGTGCTCGCGGCGGCGCGCGACATCGAAACCTAACGGAGGCCCGCCAGCGCGAACACCAGGGGGGCAGTGTAGTCGATTGCCCACTCGTTACAGGAGTAGGCCTCCGTCTCGTCGCGGTAGCACTTCGCGGGCGGCGGGGACTCGGCCCGGATATACGCGTCCAGAACCGGGTCCCCGCCGTCGGCGTTCGGCCCGCCGACCAGCAAGCCCGGTATCGTCGTGCCCGTGCTCACGACGAGGCGGTCGTGAGGATGCTTCACGGAGCGCTCGCCCCAGCCCGTGAGGTAGCTCGCGCCGGTCGGCGAGCGCCCGAGGACGTAGTCCACCTGGTCGGCCGCCGCGCGGACGAGCTCTTCGCTCGGGGCGAGTTCGTTCGCCAGCAGACAGAGCATCCCCTTCGAGACGGCGTACTTCGCGGAGCCCCAGACGTAGTCCCCCGCGGAGAGCGCGACCCGGTAGCCGTCGTCCGCGACGGCCGCCGCCACCGCCTTGCCCGCCGCGAGCACGCGCTCCCGAACGGACTCGACGCGCGCCGGGTCGGCGCCCTCGGCGTGGACGTAGGCCCACTGTCCGAGCGTGAACGCGTCGGTCCACGAGACGGGCCGGGCGCGGGCGTCGAACTCGCCGTCGAACCCGGCGTGGAGGTGCTCGGCGTAGCGAGCGTCGCCCGTCGTCCGGAGCAACTCGGCGGCCAGCCAGAAGCGCTCGGTTCGGTCCCCCGTCTTCCGGTACGCCCCCGACCCGCTGTTCTGCCCCTCCGCGGAGAGGAACTGGGCCTCGGGATGGGCGTCGAGATAGTCGAAGGCCGACTCGGCGACGCCGAGCATCCGGTCGGCGAACGCGGCGTCGAAGGGGCGATAGACGCGAGCCGCCAGCGCCGCCGCCCCGCCGACCATCGCCGTGCCGTACGTCGAGCGTCCGAACACGTAGCGCTGCTGGGTGTCCTCGGAGGGGAGCGTCTCCATCGCCGGCCAGTTCTCGCCGGCGACCTTGTGATAGACCATCCCGTCCGGGCGTTGCATCCGAGCCAGCCATTCGAGCTCGAAACGCGCCTCGCGCAACACGTCGGGCGCGTTCTCGGCCTCCCCGTGGGGCAGATTCAGGTTCCCGAGGCCGAAGGGAGCGGGGAACGTATCGAAGGCCAACAGGTGCTGTGCGACGGCGACGGCGCCCGTGGGGACGTACTTCCCGTAGTCGCCCGCGTCGTACCACCCTCCCGAAACATCGAGTTCGGCGCCCTCCTCGTGGAACTCGTCGCCGGTGTACATGGCCGCCTCACTGTCCGGATGGCCCCCCTCGGTGTCGAGCCCCGTGACCGGGTCCGAAATCGCCGTGCCCGAGCGCTTCAGCGAGTAGGCGCGGAGGGCGTCCCGGAGGACGTCCCCGTAGGTGTCCCCGACCCCGAAACGAAACGAGCGCGCCGTCGCCTCGCCGTCCGTGGCGACCGCGCGGTAGCTCCCGGCGTCGAGGCCCGCCACCGTTGCGCGCCGAACCGTCTCGCCGGCCGCCGCGTCCTCGATGGGCGTCGAGAGCGACGCCGGGGTGGCCGTGCTGGAGTCGTCGGTGACCCGTGCCGTCGTCGTCTCGCCCGGCACAATCGCGACGACCGGCTCGGTGCCGTACTGGACCTGGTTCACCGCAATCGCGTCGCGGCCCGTCGGGAACGGGTCGGTGGGCTCGGCCGTTGCGGTCGCTTCGGTTGGTGCAGTCGTCGAGCCCCCTGTCGTCGGCTGGGCGTCCGTCGTCCCCGGCTCCGTTCCGCCGTCGCCGCCACACCCCGCGAGCGCTGCCGCCCCGGCGCAGAGGAGTCCGAGCGCCTCGCGGCGCGTCGCGCGACCGTGTGCCATAGAATCTCATGGAGAGTCATCCGCACGGGTGAAAACTCTTCTCACGCCGCGTTGGGAACGGACGGCCGACCTCACAGTCCGGAAACCCACGGCACGGGCCGTCGTCGGTCGTTCATCGGGGAGCGGGAGTCCGCCACGGGGCGAGCGCTGGACCTACGACTCGCGGGGGGTGGTAGCCTCGAACGGAGAAACAGACGGCCGACCGGGAGCGGCGCTAGGGCTCCGGGACCAACAGTTCGGGCGCGCCGATTTCGAAGGTGGCGGAGTAACTCTCGTCGAGCGAGCGGGCACGGAAGTAGACGATGCCCTCCTCGCGGATAGCCGGCAGGAGACGGCGCAGGTCCTCGACGGCGACGGCGGCCGCGAACAGCAGACTGGTTTCGGTGTCGGGGTCGTCGAAGCGAACCACCGCGTAGCGCTGGCCGCCGACGGTGCGGGCGTACACCTCACAGCGGGGAAACGTTCCCTCTTCGTGGGCCGCGGCGACCGCCTCGGCCTCGTCGCCGGGGACGACCAGCACAACCCCGAAGCGGTCGGTGTCGCCGTCGGCGCGGGTCTCGACGCCCGTCGCGCCCGCCGGGACGGCGCGGACGGTCCACCCCTCCGCGCGGAGCTCCTCGGCCAGCGCGTCCATCTCCGAGAGCGTCCGTTCCCACGGTCCCATCTCGTCGCTCATGGCTACGCCACCGTCCGGGCGCCGAAGTCGCTTTCGACCCTACAGTACGTCCTCGGGGTCGTCGTACTCGCCGCCGTGGCGGTGACAGAGGCTCGTCCGGTCGCCCGTCCCGATGCGGTGTGCCTCGGGTACGTCGGCGTCGCAGACGCCGCCGAAGGCCTCGGCGAGCGCGTCCGCCGCGCCCGCGGGGTCGCCGCCGGCCGCCCGATCAGTCGCGCGTTCGACTTCGTCCGCCGCGCCGTCCGGGAGTTCGACGTCCCCGAAGACGGCGGCCTCGATTTCCGCGACGTTCTCGCCGCCCGCGAGGCCGAGGCGGCGCTTCAGGCGCTCGGAGAGCGAGCGGTCGGCGCGGGCGCGCTCCCGGAGCACCGCCCGGTACTCCTCGATGGCGACCCACGCGTCGTCGGTAAGCTCCCAGTCGTCGGGGCGGATTTTCGCGGGACAGCGCGTCGCGAACGGACAGCCCGCCGGCGGGTCCCGCGGGTTCGGCGGCGTCCCCCGGAGGACGATGCGCTCGCGCTCGCTCGTCGGGTCGGGGTCCGGAATCGCGGAGAGGAGCGCCTTCGTGTAGGGGTTCGCCGGGTCCGCGAACAGCTCCTCCGCGGGCGCGAGTTCCATGATGTGGCCCAGATACATCACCGCGACGCGGTCACAGACGTGGCGCATCACCGCCAGGTCGTGGGCGATGAGGAGGTAGGTGAGCCCCATCTCGGCTTGCAGGTCGGAAAGCAGGTTGAGCACCTTCGCCTGCACGGAGGCGTCGAGCGCGCTCACCGGCTCGTCCAGAATCAGGAACTCCGGGTCCAGGGCGAGCGCCCGGGCGATGGAGATGCGCTGGCGTTGCCCCCCCGAGAACTGGTGGGGGTATCGGGTCCGGTGGTCGGCCGCGAGACCCACGTCGTCTAGGAGTTCGCGGACCCGCGCGCGGCGCTCCTTGGGCGTGCCGACACCGTGCACGTCGAGCGGCTCTCGGACGATTTCCCCGACGGTCATCCGGTCGTCCAGACTGGAGTCGGGGTCCTGGAAGACGATGCCGACGTTCCGGCGCCAGCGCTTGAGTTCGCCCCCGGAGAGGTCGCTCACGTCCTCGCCGTCGTACTCGATGGTGCCGGCGGTGGGGGTTTCTAGTCGAGCGAGCGTGCGGCCGAGGGTGGTCTTCCCGCAGCCCGACTCGCCGACGAGCCCGAGCGTCTCGCCGGCCTCGATGTCGAAGGAAACGCCATCGACCGCCCGCACGGGCGGGGCACCGAACAGCGCGCGGTCCTCGTAGTACGTTTTGAGGTTCCGCACCCGGACGAGCGGGTCGGCCGCCCCGCTCACGCGGACCACCCGTCGGTGCGGCGCGTACGAGCAGTCGCGCCGCGACCTGAAGCGTGCTCCGCTCGGTGAGCGGCGCTCACCGGCCGTCACCCCCGAGGGTCTCGTCGTAGGCGGCGTCGTGGAGCAGGCAGGCCGCCGTGTGGCTGTCGTCCTCGCCCACCGGAACGTGTTCGGGGTGGACCTCGCGACACGCGCCAAAGGCCTCCGGGCAACGCGGCGCGAACCGGCAGTCGGTCGGGGGACCCGTCGGCGTCGGTGCGTCCCCCTCCATCGTGGTGAGGCGTCCCCCCGTGTTCCGCGAGGGGAGACTCGCCAGCAACCCCCGCGTGTAGGGATGGGAGGGGTGTTCGAAGAGGTCGATTGCGGGGGAGCGCTCGACGACTTCGCCGGCGTACATCACGGACACGTCGTCCGCGATTTCGGCGACGACGCCGATGTCGTGAGTGATGAAGACGACTGCCATCCCCCGTTCGCGCTGGAGGTCGGCCAGCAAGTCGAGGATCTGGGCCTGGATGGTCACGTCCAGCGCGGTCGTCGGTTCGTCGCAGAGCAACACGTCCGGGTCGCAGGCCAGCGCCGCAGCGATGACAGCGCGCTGTTGCATCCCGCCGGAGAACTGGTGGGGGTACTCGTCCAATCGCCGGCGGGCGTCGGGGATGCCCACGTCCTCCAGGAGTTCCACCGCGGCGTCGACCGCGGCGTCGCCTTTTAATCCTCGATGGATGCGAAGCGACTCGCGGATCTGGTTGCCGACGGTGTACATCGGGTTCAGGCTGGTCAGCGGGTCCTGGAACACCATCGTAATGTCGCCGCCCCGGAGCGTCCGGACGACGCGCTCGGGCGCCGAGACGACGTCGATGTAGCCGCGTTCGACCGTCAGCGATTCGCCCTCCCCCGAACCGGCCTCGACGACGAGGTAGGCGTCCTCGGGCGGGTCCTCCGAGAAGACGACCGCGTCGGGGTTCGCCCGTCCGACCCGCTCGACCGCCCCGGGGTTCCGGTAGCGAACGCTCCCCCCGAGAACTTCCCCGGGGGACTCCACGAGCCCGAGTATCGAACGGGCCGTGACCGACTTCCCCGAGCCGCTCTCGCCGACGACGCCGAGCGTCTCCCCCGGAGCGACGTCGAAGCTCACGCCGTCGACCGCCCGCACGGTCTCCCTCTCCGTCCGGAACGCGACCCGGAGGTCTTCGACTTCGAGGACGGGCCCGCCGGTGGTTTCGTCTCCCACGTATCTCTCTGAGTGTAGGTGAAGGAGCGGGGAAAAGCGTGTGGGGTCCGGCTCCGACCCCGGGACGGAGAATATTACAATTCGTAATATTTGAGGAGGGTAATATGAGAAGCGGCAACCGACTCGCGGCCTCGGACCCGTATCATCGAAACGTTAATACGCGGTCTCCCGCCATCGAACGGTGTACAATCGTGTCGCCCGTAGCCGAGTCCGTCGCCCCGAGGGCGCGATGAGCCGGTGGGGGTATTTCGGACGACGGCTGTTGCTCTCCGTTCCCGTCCTCGTCGTCGGAGCCACGCTCACCTTCCTGATGATACGGTTCAGCCCGACCGACCCGGCGGCGGCCATCGTCGGCAACACCAACACCGAGGCAGGCCGGGAAGCGTACATGGCGGTTCGCCAGGATTTGGGCCTCACTCAACCCCTCCTCCAGCATTACGTCACCTACATGACCGACCTCTTCACCCTCCAGTTGGGCCAGTCGTGGGTCGTCAGCAGGGGCACCCCCACCGTGGAGCTCCTCCGCATCTACGGCCCCCGGACCCTCTGGTTGGCCTTCTGGGCGGTCCTCATCCCGATATTCGTCGGGATTCCGGTCGGGTTCTACGCCGGGCTCAACCCGAACACGCCGGTCGACTACCTCCTCTCCTCGACGGGCATCGTCTGGCGCGCGATGCCGAACTTCTGGCTGGCCGTTATCCTCCTCACCGCCCTCTCGCAGTTGGAGTTCGCCGGGGTCACGTGGGGGTCGCTGGGCGTCGAGACGACCGTCACCGGCTCGCCGGACCTCTCGAACCTCCTGAACCCGCAGAACCTCTTCGGCGCGGTCAAACAGATACTGCCCGCCGCGGTCGTGTTGGGGTCGGCGTCGATGGGCTCGGAAATCCGCATCGCGCGCACCGCCGTCCTCGAAACCATCAACGCCAACTACGTCGAGGTCGCCCGCGCTCGGGGGGTGCCCGAACGGTTGGTGTTGGGAAAGCACGTCTTCCGGAACGCGCTCGTCCCCCTCGTCCCGACGATAACGAACGAGGCGTTCGTCCTCGTCGGCGGGTCGCTCATCGTCGAGGTGGTGTTCAACATCAACGGCGTGGGCTACCTGTTCTACCAGGCCGCCGTCAACGGGGACCTGCCCCTGCTGGCGGCGCTAACCTTCGTTTTTATCCTCATCGTCGTGTTCATGAATCTCGTCCAGGACTTCCTCTACGTCCTCATCGACCCGCGAGTGGGGTACGATAACCAATGACCGACGAAGATACGGCCGGCGCGAACGCGGCGGACGAATGCGAAGGTACGGCCGGCGTAAGCACGCCGGGCGAGGACGAAGGTACGACCGGCGCGAACGCGGCGGGCGAGGACGAAGGTGCGACCGGCGCGAACGCGGCGGGCGCCGACGAAGACCCCTCCTTCCGCGAACGCCTCGCCGCGGCGCCCCGGCCGGCGGCGCTGTGGGCGCTGGGCGCCGTCCTCGTCGTTCTCCCCGAACTCGGTGCGCTCGTCGAGACGCTCGTGGTCCTCGGCTCGCAGGTGCCAGCAGTGCTCGCGACGGCGCTCGCTGGCGCCGAGTGGGTCCGCGACCTCTCCCTCGGCGCGTTCGGCCCGGCGGGGTGGGCCGTCGCACTCGCGCTGTGGGCGTTCGCGCTCGCCGTCGTCGTCGAGGTGCTCCGGCTGGCGGTTCCGACGCGGGCGCTGTTACGGAGGTTCGCGCCCGACGTCGCCGAGGGCGCCGAACACCGAACGCTGGTCCGCTACGAGCGCGCCGTCCTCGCCGTCGCCGTCGCGGCCGCGGTCCTGCTGGCGTACACTCCCGCGTTAGGGCTCGTGGACGGGGCCATCGGCGTGTTTGTCTCCGCGCTCTCGCCGCTTCGGGAACTGCCGACGCTGCTCTCGCGGGAAGTCATCCCCAACCAGGGCCACCGGCTCCCCGGGGGCGGATGGGAGGGTACATTCCTCGGGCTCCCGCCGGCGTTCGCGTGGGCGCTCCGCGTCGCCCTGATATACCTCTACGCCGCCGTCTGCGTCTGGTGGGGACTGCGGGGGTACCGCGTCTACCGCCGCCACTACCGGGTGTCCTCGTGGACGCCGACCGACGACACCCTCGGCGCCCTCCGGGTACACCGGTGGGGGAACTTCGGCTTTCTGGTGGTGTTCCTCTTCGTGACGATGGCGGTCTTCGCGCCGGCGCTCGGCCCGACGACGGTTCAGGAGAACATCGAGCGCCCCTACTCCTACTCGATACAGTACCTCAACGAGGAGACGGGGGGCATCGAGGAAATCACCGTCGGGCGCGCGAACGGGGAGTCGCGCTCCCGGGGACTCCCGGACACCAACGTCGGCCCGCTCACGTACGACGACTTCGGGCGCTTCCACCCCTTCGGGACGTTACCGAACGGCAAGGACCTCTTTACCTTCATCGTCGCGGGGGCCCGTATCTCGCTCGTCATCGGCCTCCTCTCGGCGGGCGCGAGCGCGGCCATCGCGGTGGTGGTGGCGCTGGCGACGGCCTACTACAAGGGCGTCCTCGATCTGGCGATGGTGGTCATCGGGGACACCATCATGGGCGTCCCCAGACTCCTGATTCTCGTTCTTCTCACCGTCCTCCTGGGTGATACGTGGCTCAGCGAGATTTACAGCGGGGGCGTCCTACTGGCGCTTATCCTCGCGGGCACGGGGTGGCCCTACCTCTGGCGCACGGTGCGCGGCCCCGCCTTGCAGGTCGCGGAGGAGGAGTGGATCGACGCCGCACGGAGCTTCGGCGCGGCCCCGGCGAGAATCATGCGCAAGCACATGGCGCCGTACATCGTCGGCTACCTGCTGGTGTACTTCTCGATGGTCCTCGGAGGGGTGATTCTCGCCGTCGCCGGCCTTACCTTCCTCGGGTTGGGCATCACGGCGCCGACGCCGGAGTGGGGCCGCGCGGTAAATCTCGGCCAGGACTACGTCGCCTCGCCGTCGTGGCACATCTCCCTGATTCCGGGGATTCTCATCACGCTCATCGTGATGGGGTTCAACGCGGTGGGCGACGCCGTGCGGGACGCCATCGACCCCGAAGCCGAAGGGGGGACCGAGAGCGGCGTGGAGGGCCGGGGCGGCGGGGCCTGACTGGTCACGCCACATCAATCTTGGGTGTCGCTTCCCAAAAAATTTATACCTGAACCGATAACTCTCGGTAGCAAATGCTCCTCACGTGCGCCGAGTGCGGGACGAACCGGGATTACTCCATTCTGGCGGGAGACGTCTCGTGCCCGGCGTGCGGGGCGAGCGAGGACGCACTCAAGCCTGTCGAGGAGGCCGAGCGCAGCGACGAGCCGCCGCACACGGTTCTTGTCGCCGAGGACGACGAGGCCATGCTCGAATCCTATCGGCTCTGGCTCGACGACGACAATCGATGGGACGTCCGCGAGGCGAGAGACGGACGGGAAGCCCTCGACGGACTCGACGCGACCGTCGACGTGCTCGTTCTGGACCGCGAGATGCCCGAACTCACCGGCGACGAGATCGTCGAGCGACTCGAAGACTCGCTTTTCGAGGGTGACATCCTCGTCGTCAGCGCCTACGGGCCGGACGACTACCTGAGCGAGGCGGACGTCGTGGGCTACCTCACGAAACCCGTCCGGGAAGAGACGTTCGTCCAGGCGCTCGAAGCCGTCCGCGACGGCGATTGACGATATATTACTCCCAGGCATTAAACACGCGGGCGGGCGATAACGCCGTCCAAGGCTTATCTTCGCGCGGCTATTGAGGAGGGGTAATGTCGACACATCCACCCCAATCGCGGGGCGAGAAGGCCCTTGCGTGGGTGCGCGACCACTCTCCCGTACTGGAGTCCTACCGCGGCGACTACGCCGAATCCCGGCCGTTCGCCGACGAGACCGTCGCCGTCTCGGCACCGCTCACGCCCCACACCGGCGTGTTCATCGAAACGCTCCACGCCGGCGGCGCGGAGGTCCTCTTCTGTGGCGAGCCCGATACCAACCACGGGCCGGTCATCGAGGAGCTCGCCGAGCTCGACGGCGTCGAGGCCTTCGTCGAGGAGGGGATGGAACTCGACGAGTACGGCCCCGCACAGGACGCCCTGCTCGAACGGGAGCCCGACGTCATCTTCGACGACGGGTGTGCGCTCATCGCGCGCGTCCACGACGAACACCCCGAAATCGCGGCGAACGTCCGCGCGGGTTGTGAGCAGACGACCGCGGGCATCACCCGCCTGGAGGCGATGGACCGTGAGGGCGTGCTCGAATTCCCGGTGTACGGCGTCAACGACACGCCGATGAAACACTACTTCGACAACGTCCACGGCACCTCCGAGAGCACGATTACGGGGCTGCTGATGACGACGAACACGATGATTTCCGGCGAAACCGTCGTCGTCGCGGGCTACGGCTACTGCGGGCGGGGCCTCGCGCGCAAACTCCGGGGGATGGGCGCCCAGACGATAGTGACAGAGGCCGACCCGCGGAAAGCCCTCGAAGCGCACATGGACGGCCACCGCGTCATGTCGATGGCCGAGGCCGCGCCCGAGGGGGATTACTTCGTCTCTGTCACCGGCAGCCAGCACGTGGTTCGGGAGGAGCACTTCGAGGCGATGGCCGACGGCGCCATCGTCGCCTCCGCGGGGACCGCCTCCGAAATCGACGTCGGGGCCCTCGAAGCGATGGCCGCCCGGGAGTCGGAGCCCAAGGAGGGGGTAACCCGCTATCATCTCGACGACGGCCGCCACATCAACCTGCTCACCGACGGCTACGTCGTCAACCTCGCGGCCCCCGGCGCCGCGGGCAACCCCTCGGAGGTGATGGACCTGACCTTCGCGACGATGTCGGTGGCGGCTGACGACCTGCTGGAGCGCGAGCGCGAGCCCGGGCTGTACGCCCTGCCGGACGAGTTGGACCGCGCCGTCGCCGAGCGAAAGTTGGAGACGCTGGGCATCGAAGCCGAGGAGATAACCGAGACCCAGGAAGCGTACGCCGACGACTGGCGGCGAAAGTAGTTCACTCGCCCCCCGACTGCGATTGACTTCCCGACCCGGTCAGTACAGGGGTCCCTTTATCGGGGCAGGCGATGTACGGTTCAGTATGCCCGAAGAAGTGCTGTTCAAATCGGAAAGCGACCAGAGCCGAGAGGAAATCGCATCGTACCTTCGGAAAGTCGCGGACAACCTCGAGGGCGGAAACGCGATCAGCCTGAAAGCGGGCTCGGAGTCCGTCACGCTGAACCCCCCTGCCCGACCGACCTTCGAGGTCAAAGCCGAACGCGAGGGCCCGGCCGGCAATATGACTGAACTGAGCGTCGAGTTCGAACTCGAATGGGACGAGAACGCCAGTGAGGAGGGAAGCGAAAGCGGCCAGCTAGAAATCGAATAGTCGCTCCGCGGTTATAAAGGAGAACCCGGCGCGTTTACCGGTTCAACTCGATGTCGTTGTACTGCTGGGCGTACATCGCGCCGTGCATGTCGAGGTTCTGCACGTCGTCGTAGGCGAAGCGCGTTTTGACGTTGTGCACGAGGGGGAGTTCCGTCACGTCCTCCCAGTTGGCCTCTTCGAGGGTGACGTACACGTCGTTGCGGGTTTCCTGGGCCTCCTCGCCGGGACCGGTGTTCTCCTGATACTTGTTCGTCCAGGCGTCGTAGGCAGTCTGTGCGGCCTCGGAGGAGTCCTGCGTCCAGTTCGTCCACGTGTACGGCGACGGGTAGGCGTAGCGCAGCGTGCTGTCGGCCTCCGGCCAGCCGAGTTCGTTGTACGTCCCGAACATGTCGAAGCTGCCTTCGCCGGCCCGCTCCGTGACCGTCGTGGACGGTGCGGGCTCCAGTTCGAGGTCGATGTGGGCGGAGGCGAGCTTGCTCTGGAAGTTCCCGGCGATGGTCTCCCAGGCGCTCGCGTTCTCGTCGGAGTAGTAGGTGAACGTCGCCTCGTACATGTTGCTCTCGCTGTACCCCGCGTCCTCCATCACGTTGGCCGCCTCGTCGATGAGCGTCTCGCCGTAGCCGTAGGGGTATTCGTTTTCGGCGTGGGTGTCGTACGCGTCCGCTCCCTCGGGGTAGGCGGCGGGCGGCGTGAGGTGGTACGCCGGCGTGCCGAGACCCTTGTACACGTCCTCGACGAGCGCCTCCTGGTTGAGGACGTAGCCCATCGCCTGCCGGGCGGCCTTCTCCACCCGCTGGGTGTTGAACAGGACGTAGTCCGTCTGGAGGAGCGTGACCTCGCCGTAGTTCAGCGTCTCGTCGTTCCGGACCGGGCCGTACGTCCCCGCTTTGCGGCTGCCGTCGAGGTCCTCCTCAACGGTCCGGAGGGAGGGGTCGAACTGCGTCTCGGGAATCTCGAAGACGTCCAGGTTCCGGTTCATCGCCCGGTTGTAGAGGGCGTTGGGGTCGCCGATGACGGCGTAGGAGATGCCGTCGATGTTCGGCGCGGAGCCGTGGTAGTCGTCGTAGGCGCTCAGGGAGATCTCCTGGCCCTGGTTCCACGTTTCGAACTGGAAGGGACCCGTACCGGGGAGCTCCTCGGTCGCGTAGGTCTGGTAGTCCATCCGGCCCTCGTACCCCTCGACGTCGCCGACGATGTTCTCCGGGACGACGGAGAAGGCGATGTCGGCGACGTTCTCGATGGAGCTGTGGAACGGCTGGGCCAGCGTCATCTCGAAGGTCGTCTCGTCGACCGCCTCGACCGCGAGCGAGCCGGGGACGTACTCGTCGTCCTCGTTCGTCTCGTGGTCGACGGCGAACGTCGAGCCGATGATCTGGGAGGTGTTCCCGCGGGCGTGCTCGGACTCCGCGAGGCGCCTGAAGGAGTAGACCACGTCGCCCGCCGTCAGTTCGTCGCCGTTGTGGAAGGTGACGCCCTCCTTCAGTTCGAAGGTGTACGTGAGGTTGTCCTCGGAGATGGAGTAATCCTCCGCCAGGCGGGCGACCGGCGGGAGCAGGCCGTCCTCGAAGGCGACCAGCTGTTCGTGCATCTGCCAGTTCGCCGCCGCGGAGGAGCCGCCGGTGACGCCGACCGGGTCGAGGGTCTGGCGCTGGATGACGTCCAACTGGAGCGTGTTGCCAGCGGTGGACCCCCCATCGGAGCCGTCGCCGTCGTCGGTTTGGTTGCCGGTTCCGTCGTCGCCGTCGTCGCCGCCGTCGCTCTGGGTCGAACAGCCCGCGACCGCCGCGGCCGCGCCTGCACCGACCGCCGTCAGGAAACGCCGTCTGTCGAGGTTCTCGTCACTCATTCGCCCACAACGCGGGGCCGCGCGCGTAAAAGCCTTCCCTAAACATATTACGAATGAATAACAATATGTGGAGATTTGAGATGCGTTTGAGCACCTTTTGGGAATTTTCCGAACGCTCCGACCATTTATTTCGCGTATGTATGTGATTAAATACAGAATCTCGTGCCGTCACGCTTTACCTACCCCGCATCCGACGGCAACTATGGACCTAGTCGTTCGGAACGGCGTCGTCTACACGGGCGACGGCTTCCGCGAGGCAGCGGTGTGCGTGCGGGACGGCCGCATCGAGCGAATCGGCGAGCCCGAAGACGCCGAGCGCGTCATCGACGCCGAGGGGGGCGTCGTCCTTCCCGGACTCGTGAACGCCCACACCCACGCCGCGATGACCCTCTTCCGCGGCTACGCCGACGACCTCCCCTTCGACGAGTGGCTCTTCGAGCGCATCGTCCCCGTCGAGGCGGAGCTCACCCCTGAGGACATCGCCGCGGGCACCCGCCTCGCCGCGCTCGAGATGATTCGCACCGGCACGACGGCCTTCGCGGACATGTACTTCTACGAGGAAACAGTGGCCGACGTGGTCGACGAGGTCGGCCTGCGCGCCACGCTCGGCGCGGGCGTCGTCACCGACGACAAAAGCGAGGCCGAACTCGACGCGCGGATGGAGGAGCTGGCCGAGCTCAACGAGCGCGACGGCGACGCCGACGGGCGCGTCCGGACGATGATGACGCCCCACGCGCCATACACCTGCGACGACACTCGTCTAAAGAAGCTCGCGGCGATGGCCGACGACGCCGGAATCCCCTACCACCTCCACGTCAACGAAACCGCCGGGGAGGTCGCCGACCTGGAGGAGGAGTACGGCGAGCGCCCCGTTCACCACCTCGATTCGCTTGGCGTGCTCGACGGCGACGCCTACATCGCCCACGGCGTCCATCTGAGCGACGAGGAAATCGGCGTGCTCGCGGAACGGAACGTGCAGGTGGCGCACTGCCCGGCGGCGAACGCCAAGCTCGCGGCTGGCATCGCGCCCGTCCAGCGGCTCATCGACGCCGGCGTTCCCGTCTGTCTGGGCACCGACGGCGTGGCCTCGAACAACTCGCTGGATATGTTCGAGGAGATGAAGCTCGCCGCGCTGTTCGGGAAGGCCCGCGATACGGACGCCGTCGCCGTCGACGCCGAATCGACCCTGGAGATGGCGACCGCGAACGGCGCCGACGCCATCGGCCACGAGGGCGGCCGGCTGGCCGAAGGCGAGGCCGCGGACCTCGTCGTGTTGGACGCCGACTCGCCGAACTTCGCGCCTGGCCACGACCCGCTGTCGGACACCGTGTACGCCGCGAACGGCAAGGACGTGACCCACACCGTCGTCGCCGGCGACGTGCTGTACGACGACGGCGAGTTCACGACGCTGGACCCCGAGGCGGTCCGCGCCGAGGCGAAGGACGCGGCCGACGGGCTGCTGGCACGGGCGGGCGTCGAGTAGAGGCAGGTGTCGAGTAGGGCGGGCGTCGAGTAGAGGCAGGTGTCGAGTAGGGCGAGCGTCGAACGTGTCGGGTGAAATTCCACATCCGACCCCGTTGGTTCACACGAATTTTAACCATTCGGGGGGGCTTTGTGACTCTCGACGGTAGGACGAACCGGCATGTTCAGCCCTCCACACCGACCGAACGGACGCACAGCGGGCGTGGCCCTCGCGCTCCTGCTCGGCGTCGGCCTCCTCGCCGGCGGCGCGGCGGGCGCGAGCGACACGTCCATCGACCACGACGGCGCGAACCTCACTCTCGAAGCCGGTCCCAATCAGACGGTGACGGGCGAGACGGGCCTCGACCCCGGGACGACCGTGCAGGTTCGTGTGGTCTCCACGGACGACGCGAACCCCTATCTCTTCGCCGGGGAGACGACCGTCGCGGAGGACGGCACCTTCGCCGCGACGCTCGACCTCTCGGACGTCCCGCCGAACACCACGTTCAACGCGTCGGTGTACGGCAACGACCGGACGCTGGCGGAGACCGCAGGCGTCCTCGAACCCTGTCGCGACGGCTGTGCCGTCGAGGCCCCCGAGCCGGCCGACGAGGGCTTTCGCTACGACGGCGGGAACCTCACGCTCGCCGCGGGCGAACGGCAAGTCGTCGCCGGGAACGCCGACCTCCCGGCCGGGACGACGGTCCGAGTTAGGCTCAGGTCCACCGACGGGGCGAACCCCTTCCTCCGCTCCTCGCCCGCGACCGTCCGCGCGAACGGCACCTTCGCGGCCGTCTTCGACCTGAGCACGGTGGAGGGCGGTACCGGCATGGAGGCGGTCGCCCACTACGACGGTGAAACCATCGCGAGCGCCGACGGCCGCGTCGTCGCCTGTGAGGGCGACTGTACCGACCCGGTGCCCGGGTACGCCGGCGAAGCGGACCTCGACGGACCCGAAAACGAGGCGTGGAACGGTACCGGTGTCTCCCTCCGAACGGAGACCGTCGTCCAGCAGGGCGACGCGGTCGAAATTCCCCTCTCCGTCGAGGGCGTCGAGACTATCCGACTGACCGTCGGCAGCGAGCGGCTCGGCTACGAACTCGCCGCGGCGGTCCGCGATGACGGCAACGGCGCGGCGACGGTCGTCTTCCACACGGAACGGGCCGGCACGGACGGCGCGGCGCTGACCGCGCGCGGCGACGACGCGGTGAGCGTCACCCGGGACACCCCGCTCCCTTCGACAATTGACCCCGAAATCTACCCCGTCGAACTCGTGTATCCCAACGGAACGGTCGCTGACTCGGCGGTTCTGAACGTCACCGACGACGGCGAGCGCGACCGGCGCTACGACGACGACGGCTGGGTCGGCGAGTCCTTCGGCTTCCGTGAGAGCATCGCGACCGGCCGGCGGGTCATCGACGTGGGTGTCGGGTTCGGCGACGCGAGCGAGGCACTTCTTACCGTCGAGAGCGACGGGTACGCCGCGAACCTCGCGGTCGAGGACGGGGACGGGAACGACACCGCCGTCGTCGAGATACATACCGACGCCGACGGGCCGACGTTCGTCGCCCGCGACCCCGCCGACAGCGTGACCGTCCTCAACACCACCGGTGGCGAGTTGGCGCCCGGCACCTACGACCTCTCGCTCCGGGGCGACGAGGGCGTCGTCGACATCGCCACACTCTCCGTGCAGGCAGGACCGAACCGAACGAACGGGACGGACGGCGCGACGGCCAACCCCCCGGCGCGGCGCCGACCGAACGACACCGGCGCGATTCCCGGGCCGCTCGACGGCGTCGCCGCGCTCGCTGTCGGGGCGCTCCTCGCGGTCGGCGGCATCGGACTCCTGACCTCCCGGCGGTTTTAGAATCCTCGCCGGCGAACCTTTTTTCGGGTTTACATCGCGGCCCGCGGATAAACGGCCCTGCTACGCGGCGTCCACCGACGCGTTTCTGGCGAAAACGACGGTCGCGGCGATGAGCAGACAGGCGAAGAAGAAGGCGACGCCCGGTTCGACCACCTCGAAGAGCGCCCACGCCGCGGAGCCCGTCGGAACGCCGCCGTCCGCGCTCGCCGGGCCGACGACGCCGACGCCGTCCGGTCCCCCGGCGAGGCGCTCGGCGCCCCACTGGACGCAGAGACTGGCGACCGCCAGCAGACCGACGCCGCCGACGACGTCGGTAATCGAACTCCGGACCCGCGGCTCGATGCCGCGGTTTCCGACGAACACCAGCGGGTCGCTGGCGGGCGCGTAGACGGTCATCTCGTTGCCCTTCTCCGAGTAGACGGTGTCGACGGCCTCGACGAGGTCGGCCTCCTGGAGGTTCCCCAGGTGGTAGTTGACGTTCTGGATGGAGGTGTCCGCGCGCGCGGCGATTTCGGACGGCGTCGCGGGTTCCTCGAAGAGGCCGCGGTAGAGACGCCGGGCCGTATCGGAAGCGAGGGCGTCGAGGACCTCGTCGGCCTCGCCCTCGTCCACGCCCAGGACGCGGGGGCGCTCCCGGGCGTCGGCCCGACTCTGTATGCGGTCGATGAGTCCGGACATCTCTGTGTTCGCCTTCGAGAGCGTCCCACTAAGCCCTGTCCGTGGGTTAAAGCGCTTTTTGAGCGTCACCCGGTGGCGTTTGCGGCGTATCGAACGGCGCGCCACGGACGGATGCGACCGTGGCCCGCCGCGGGGTCCCGGCCGGGAGCGGCGGTGTCCGCGGCGGTTTCGGTGAGCGCCCGCTTGACCGCGGCCGGCGAGCGCCCGGGGTCCGCGTCGAGAACGAGCGCGGCGCTGCCCGCGGCGTAGGCCGCGGCGGCGGACGAACCGACGAACGACCCGTCCGGGGTCGGCCAGCGCGCCCGCGCGACGGCGTCGACGCCGGGGCGCCCGTCCGCTGTCGGGCCGCGGGAGCTGTACGGCGCCACGATGCCCATCGAGCGGTTGTACGCTCCGACGGCGAACACGCCGGGCGCCGTGGCGGGCGCGACGACACTCCCCTGGGGCCGGGCGTAACCCAACTCGTGGGTCGGCGAGGTGAGTTCGAGGGTCGTGTTCGTCGCGTTTCGGGGCCCCCTGACGACCGCGAAATACGAGCCGTCGCCGACGCGGGCGACGATACGGGCGTTCGGCGTTCCGTCGCCCGGGTAGGGCTGGCTGACGGCGACCAGCCGACTTCCCTCAGTGGTCTCGCGGTAGAGTTCGACCGTGTAACGCTCGTCCGGGTCGTCCCACGAGAGCCAGAGGGTCGCCCGCGGCGCGTCGCCGACGAGCTCGTTCCGATAGCCGCCGGCGAACCGTAGCGTGCCGTTCTCGACGTCGCGATAGGCGCCCTCCCAGTGACCCGCCGCAAGGTTGCCCGCCGGCGCGACGACGGTGACGCCGGCCTCCGTAGCCCGGGCGGCCGCCTCGGAGACGCCGGCCGTGCCGTCGTCGGGCGTGCCGTAGAAGGAGACGGGCGAGAGAATGACGTCCACGTCCCGGCGGACGAGCCATGCCATCGCCTGCCGGTAACCCTCTGGCGTGTCGAACGTCGCCAGCGAGAGGTTCGCGTCCGGGGCGGCCCGCGCGACCACCGATGCCGCGGCGGTGCCGTGTCCGGCCCCCTCCGTTCCGCCGCCGAAGGAGCGGGCGGCCTCGACCTGCCGCGCGATGCGCGGGTCGTCAGCGTCGAAGCCGGTCACGTCCACGATGCCGACCGAGACGTTCTCCCCGGTGTAGCCCGCGGCGTGGGCCGACGCGTACGGCACCGTCCCTGACGGGGGGGCGGTGTCGTTCGCCGCCGCGCTCGGATCGGGCGCCGGCACCGACGCCGCGAGGGCGCCGATACCCGCCGTGAGCGCGAGGACAGCGAGCGTCACCGCCGCGAGCGTGCGCCAGCGGACGCCGTCTGAGTGCACGGGCGCGCCTCCGTTCGGGGAGCACATAGACCTCCGGGTGGGTGAAAACGCGACTGTAGCGGCGAGCGGGTTTTGTTCAGCGCACCCGACGGGTAGGTATGGTCGACGCCCCCGGCGACGGATGGCGCCTGATCCGCGAGACGTGTCCGGGAGCGACGGCGATGGCCCGCGACGAAGTGGCCGAGCAAAGCGCCGCCGACGGCGTTCGCACCGCCCGCGTCTACCGGTGGGCGAACCCGACGCTCTCGCTCGGCTACGGGCAGGACGCCCACACCGTGGACTGGGACGCCTGCGACCGATTGGGGGTGGACGTCGTCCGCCGGCGTACGGGAGGGGGTGCTATCCTCCACGGCTCCGATGTTTCCTACAGTCTCTCCGTCCCCGCCGGGGACGTGGCGGGCGACGTTTCCGCGTCGTATCGCCGCCTGCTGGAACCCCTGCTGGACGCCTTCGACGCGCTCGGGCTCCCCGCCAAATTCGCCGCCGAAACTGGAGAGCCGGTCCACCGACCGGCGTGTTACCTCCGCGGTCGTGACCCGGCGCACGACCTCGTGCTCGACGGCCGCAAAGTGGCCGGCAACGCCCAACACCGGACGAAACACGCCGTCCTCCAGCACGGCTCGGTCGCCGTCGCACCGGACCACGACCGGCGCGCGGCCGTCCTGGAGGCCCCCGAAGCGAGCGCGGCCGCCTTCCGGGAGCAAACGGCGGCCCTGAGCGAGCACGGCGTCACCTCCGACGAGTTCGCGGAGGCCCTCCGCGACGCGCTCGTCGCGTGGAGCGGTGCCGAGCCGGGAACGTGGAGCGACGCCGAGCGAGATCGGGCCGGGGCGCTCGCGGACGTGTACGGGAGCGAGGAGTGGGTGCGAGACCGGACGCGCTAGGCCAGGTTCCGGTAGAACTCGCCCGCCCGATACGACGAGCGCACCAGTGGGCCGGCCGCACAGTAGCGGAAGTCGAAGCGCTCCTCGGCCACTTCCCGCCACGTCTCGAACGTCGAGGGGTGGACGTAGCGCTCGACCGGCAGATGTGACTCGCTCGGGCGGAGATACTGTCCGAGCGTGAGCGCCTCGACACCCACCTCCCGGAGGTCGGCCATCGCCGTGTACACCTCGTGGGCGTACTCCCCGACGCCCAACATCAGGGAGGTTTTCGCGTGAACGTCCGAGGCGGCGATTTCGGCCAACACGTCGAGGCTCTGCCCGTAGCCCGCGCGGGGGTCGCGAACTCGTGATTGGAGCCGCGGGACGGTTTCGACGTTGTGCGCCACCACCTCCGGGCCGGCGTCGAGGACCTTGCGGACGGCCTCGTGGTCGCCGCCGAAGTCCGGAATCAGGGTTTCTACCCCGATATCGGGGTCGCGGCGCTTGATTTCGCGGACGGTTTCGGCGATGTGGGCGGCGCCCCCGTCGTCGAGGTCGTCGCGGTCGACGCTCGTCAACACGACGTAGTCGAGGCCGATGTCCGCGACGGCGTCCGCCACCCGTGCGGGCTCGTCGGGGTCCAAGGATTCCATCCCTCCTGTCGAGACGTCGCAGAACGAACACCCGCGGGAGCAGCGCTCGCCCATGAGCATGAACGTTGCCGTGCCCGGGCCGGCCGTCGAGTCCCCGTTCGGGTGGCTCCCCCCGCTCCAACACTCCCCCAAGTTGGGGCAGTTGGCCTCCTCGCAGACGGTTGTGAGCCCGTAGTCCTCAAGGGTGTCGCGTATCTCCCCGAAGCGCCGGCCCGCGGGGAGGCTGCTCCGAAGCCAGTCGGGTTTCCGGGAGCGACTCATTCGCCACCTCCGAGGGCATCCCGCGCCGCCGCCCGGACCGTCTCCGAGAGCGTTGGGTGCGGGCGGACGGCCCGTGCGAGCGCCGCGGCGTCCAGTTCGCCCTCGATGGCAACGGCGAGTTCGCCGACGAGTTCGGAGGCCTCAGGCGCGACGAGTTGCGCGCCGACGACGGTCCCATTATCGACGACGACGCGTACGAAGCCGGCGGCGTCGTTTCGGGTGTGCGCCCGGCCGTTCTCCCGGACGGACGCGCGGCCGACGGTCGGCTCGGACACCTCGTCGGGCGAGCGCCCCACGACCGCGATCTCCGGGTCGGTGAAGACCGTCTCGGGGATGGCGCCGGGCGTCCGCTCGGCGTCGCCCGCGAGCGTTTCGGCGGCAAGGCGTCCCTCCTCGGCGGCCGCGTGGGCCAACAGGGGCGGCCCGCGCACGTCGCCGACGGCGAGCACTGACTCGTTCGTCGTCCGGAAGCCGTCGGTTTCGAGGTGACCTTCCGGGTCCACCTCGATGCCCGCCGCCCCAGGGGTCAGCCCCTCGGTGACCGGTTCGCGCCCGACGGCAACGAGAACGGCGTCGGTCGGGATGTCCTCGTCGCCGGCGTGGACCGCGATACCGTCGTCGGTTTCGTGCCAACCTGTCGCCGGGGTCCCGGTTCGCACGTCGACACCGACGCGCCACGCCTCGCGCTCGACGGGGCCCACAAGGTCGTCTGGGAAGCGCGGGAGCAAACGGTCCTCGGCCTCGATGAGCGTGACGTCGGCGCCGAGTTTCGCGAAGCCGAAGGCGAGTTCGGTCCCGACGTAGCCCGCGCCGACGACGGCGAGACGCTCGGGGAGCGACGAACGGGAGAGGAGCCCCGCGGCGTCGTGAATATAGTTGGAGTCGAAGTCGAAGCCCTCGAGCGTCGCGGGACGGCTGCCGGTGGCGACGACGGCGCCCTCGAAGCCGATGTCGCCGGCGTCCTCACCCCGCACCGTGACCCGCTGTGGGCCAGCGAAGGCCGCCGTCCCCGAGCGCACGTCGACGCCGGCGTCCGCACACCGCTGTGCGACGCCCTTCGTCAGGCGCTCGACGATGCCGTCGGACCAGACGCCGACCTGTTCGAGGTCAACTTCGGGGATGGCCTCGACGCCGATAGCCGCGCCGTTCCGGGCGTCCGCCGCCACGTCGGCCGCGTGGAGGAGCGCCTTCGAGGGGATACAGCCGCGGTTCAGACAGGTGCCACCCAGGCAGTCCTTCTCCACGAGCACCGTGTCGAGGCCGCGTTCGGCGCCGCGTATCGCCGCAGTGTACCCCGCGGGGCCGCCGCCGACGACGAGGAGTTCCGTCTCCGTCCTCATACGCGCTCGTCGTACTCGGCGGCGCTCAGAAGGTCATCAAGGGATTCGTCGGTGTCGAGTTCGACCATCCAGCCCGCGCCGAGCGGGTCCTCGCTGACGGTTTCCGGCCGCTCGTCGAGTTCGTCGTTGACGGCGCGCACCGTCCCTGAGACGGGCGCGTACACGTCGGCGACGGCTTTGATGCTCTCGACGAGCGCCATCCGCTCGCCCGCGTCGACGGCGTCGCCCACGTCGGGGAGGTCGACGAACACCACCTCACCGAGCTCCGAGCGGGCGAACGCCGAGATGCCGACCCGAACGCCGCCCTCGACGGGGAGGGCCCACTCGTGCGTCTCGGCGTACCGGCGGTCCTGGTCCATGCTGCGTTAGTCTCAACTCGGGGGCCGGCGCCGAAAACGTTTGCGTGCGGGGGGTGGTAGCCGACACGTTCATGCGCGCCGCACGGAATCACGAACACGACACCCGTGCTCGTCGCTACCGTCGTGATGGTCGTCGGCATCTGCGGGGTCGCCCTCCTCTCCCAGCGCAGCGGCTACCGCCTCGGCGGCGTGATGGTCATCCCCCTGCTCGCGGTGTACACCCTCCGCGAGCCGTTCTCGCCGGTCGTCTTCGCCGCCGCGACGGTCGCCGCGTGGGGCGCGCTGTGGGCCCTGCGGGAGTACACCCTCAGTCACGGCCGGCGGGTCTTCCTCGTGGCCGTCCTCGTCGGCGCGGTCGCGAGCGTCGGCGCCGCGGTTGGGCTGGCGTGGCTCTTTCCGGCCCGCTTCTCCTACTTCAGCGCGGAAATCGTCGCGAGCGTCTTCCCGGGCATCGCCGCGTACAACCTGATGCGCGTCGAGTCCGAGCGGCGCCGGGCGGACATCCTCGCCATCGTCGTCGGCTTCCTCCTCCTCCTCGCCCTCGGCGCGGCGACGCTGCGCTGGAGCGCGAGCGTCGACCTCCCGATGCCGGCGTTCCTCCGATTACCCTCTACGGACGCCCTTGCCCTCCTGGGCGTCGCGCCCCGCGGCGTGCATACGCCCCATCTCGTGGGGGGGTGGCTCACGACGGGGATACTCGCCGCCGACGTGGTTCTCTACGAACTGTTCCGTTCGCGCTACGACGTCCGACTCGCGGGCATCGTCCTCGTGCCCCTGTTGGCCGTGTTCAGCGTCCGCTACGCCGGCGTCGTCGCCGTCTACGTCGTCGGGGCGTCGCTGGCCTTCTTCGCCATCTCCTACGTTCACTGGGTGACGCTGCTCTACGGCCGGAACCTCCTCGCCGTCGGCATGGTGTGTGGGCTCTGTTACACGCTCGCCGTCGGCGCGCTCGTCGGGCCGGCCGCGCCCGGCGTCCACCTCTTCTTCATCGGCCTGTTCGTCGGCATCGGCGCGTACAACCTCCACCGTACTGCCCCGCGGAACCGGGGGACGACCATCCGCCTCTCGGCCGGCCTGTTCGTCGCCTTCTACGGCGTGTTGCTCCTCGCCATGGACGTCCCCGAGAGCGGGCTCGCGGGGTCGTACCCCGTGGCGTACACCCTGCTGGGGGGGTTCGTCCTCGTGCTCGTGGCGCGCGAACTGGTGGTGCTCGAACGGAGCCTCCCCGACGGGGACGCCTTCGCGGGAGCGTCCGTCTTCGCCGACGTGTCGGGGACCGACGCCGAGGGCTCGCCCCTCGTGGAGGGCGAACGATGATTTTCGATGCGCTCGCCGACCTCCGTCGCTTCTTCCGCCGCGGGCGCGAGCACTTCGCGCGCGTCGAGGAGGTCCCGTATCGGGTGACGGTCTCCGGCGTCCGGGGGAAATCGACCGTCGTCGGGTGGCTCAACGAAACCCTCGTCGAACGGGGCCACGAGACGTACGCGAAGGAGACCGGCGACGAACACGTCTCCTATCACAACACCGAGCGCCACGAGATAGATCGGGAAGGGGTCGTCCGCCTCTACGAGAACGAACGCGAGTTGCGGGATTACTGGCCGGTGGACGCGCTGGTCGTCGAGAACCAGGGCATCCGGGAGTACACGACCCGCCTCGCGAACGAGCTGTTCCACCCACAGGTGGTGATCATCGTCAACGTCCGCCGCGACCACCAGTCCACGCTCGGGGAGACGCTCCCGGACATCGCGCGGGCCTTCGTCAGGACGGTCCCCGAGGGCGCACACGTCGTCAGCGGCGACCGGAACGAGGCCGTCAACGACTACCTCCGCCGGGAGTTCGAACGCGACGGTACGCCGTTCACGGTCGCCGACGGCCGCGAGGGCTACCCCATCGAAGACACCTTCGGCGCGCGCTCGGCGTTCGTCGTGGACGAGGCGCTCCGGGCGCTCGGGCTGGAACCCTTAGACCCCTCGCGGATGGCGTCGTACATCCGCGAGTTGCGACACGGCTGGCGCTGGCGCCGTCTCAGGGGCGGGGGGTTGGTCTGTAACGGCGCGGCGATGAACGACATCGAATCGACGGAGCTGTTGCGCCAGCATCTCGTCGACCGCCTCGAGACCCCCACGGTCACGCCGTTCGTCTTCCTCCGCCGGGACCGTGCGGGCCGGACGGCCGCGTTCGTGCGCTACGTGAACTGGCTGGCCGCGAACGGCCTCATCGAGCGGGTCCACGCCGCGGGCTCGCACACCGGCCCGTTCGAGCAGAAGGTACAGGCCGAAGTCGTCCACCACGACCACGAGACCGGCGCGCCCGCGGACGTGTTGGACGCCTGTCTCGCCGACGGCCACCCAGTCTACGCGATGGGGAACGCCGTCTCGCCGTTCATGCGTGGTCTAGAGGGGGTCATCGAGGCCCGAGGGGTGAACGAAGGGGCCAGATAGGCTAGAAGATTCAAACGGGTGTGTCCTCTACACCGACATGTATGGGAACACGAGAAGGGACGCGCCGCCCGCCTACCTCCGACTGGTCGTGGACTGTCGTTTCGATTCTGGGTCTCCTCATGCTCTGCGTGCCGCTCTACGATATGTACGACGACGTCTCCAATCTCTCCTGGGGGTTCACGACGACGCTCGTCGAGAACTCCGTGCTGATAGCCCTCGCGCTCGGGCTCGTCTACGGGGGCGTCTGGCTCGCCAGACTGGACTGGGACCCCGAGTACAAACGCTCCGTCGTGAAGTGGAACCTCGGGGTCGCCGCCGGCATCGCGGCGCTGTACGCCCTCGTCATCGGGCTCCAGCTCTGGGCGATGGGGTCGCTCAAGCCGTGGATTCTCGCGCTCGACGGCGTGCTCTTCGGCTCCGTCGCGGCTTTCGCCGTCGGAACGTACAGCGCCCGCAACGAGCGCGTGAACGACGAGCTGGCGCGGAGCCGCGAGGAGTACCGCACCCTCACCGACGACGTCCTCGACACCTCCGAGGTCGCCACGTTCATCCTCGATTCGGCGTTCAACGTTGTTTGGACCAACCAAGCGACGGCCGACTACTTCGGCCTCGACCGCGAGGCAATCCTCGGCCACGACAAGCGTGAGCTCGTCGAGGAGCAGATCGCCGGTCGCTTCGCGGAGCCCGAGCGCTTCCGCGAGCGCGTCACCGCGACCTACGACGACAACACGTACACCGAACAGTTCGAGTGTCATATGCTCGAAAGCGAGGACACCGACGAGCGATGGCTCGAACACTGGAGCCAGCCCATCGAGAACGGCCTCTACGAGGGCGGGCGCATCGAGCATTACAGCGACATCACCGCCATCAAGGAACGCGAGCGGGAACTCGACCTCCGCGAGCGCAAGCTTCGCGAGCTCTACGATATCATCTCCGACCCCTCGATGACGTTCAACGACAAGGCCGAGCGCCTCGTCGACATCGGGCGGGAGCTCTTCGACGCCGAGTACGGCTCCTTCGCCTGCATCGACCAGGAGTCCGGGGAGTACACGGTCGAGGCCGTCCACGCGGACGACGCCGACATCGAGGCCGGCGACGTCATCCCGCTGGGGCAGACCCACTGCGAGCGGACGGTCCTCACCGAGCGCACACTCCAGTTCGAGACGCGCCCCTTCGACGTCGAGGAGAAGGACTACGGGACGGACGCCGGCTTCGAGACGTACGTCGGCACGCCCGTCTACGAGAACAACAACATCTACGGCACGCTGTGTTTCCTCGACCGGGAGGAGAGCGACCCCTTCGACGACTGGCAGCTCACGATGGTCGAGTTGATGGGCAACTGGATGGGCTACGAGCTCAACCGGAAACACCTCTTGGAGGAGCGCCAACAGCGGCTCCGCGAACAGGAGGCGAAGCTGGCGGAGTTCGTCGACACCGTCGACAACTACGCCATCTTCACGCTCGACACGGAGGGACTCGTCACGTCGTGGAACGCGGGGGCCGAGCAGATAAAGGGCTACTCGAAGAGCGAAATCGTCGGCGAGCACTTCTCCGTCTTCTACCCCGAGGAGAACGTCGAGGCGGACCTCCCCGAGGAACTGCTGACGGAGGCCGCCGAAACCGGCCAAGCGACCCACGAAGGGTGGCGCGTCCGCAAGGACGGTTCGCGGTTCTGGGCGAACGTGACCATCGCCGCGCGCTACGAGGACGGCGAGCACGTCGGCTACACGAAGGTCGTCGAGGACCGCACCGAACAGCGCGAGCGCGAGCGCACTCTCGAACACGAGCGCGAGCGCCTGGAGTTCATGAACCGCATCATCCGGCACAACATCCTCAACGGGCTGAACGTGGTCGGCGCGCGCACCCGCTATCTCGACGGCGAGGACGTCACGGCCGGCGAGGCCGACGACCACCTCGAAACCGTCATCCACCGCGTCGAGGACATGACGGCGGTCATCGACACGATGCGCACGTTCATGGACGCGGTGTTAGAGGAGGCCGACCACGAGACCGAACCCGTCTCCCTTCGGGAGGCGCTCAACCGGAAAGTCACGCTGGCGCGGGACACCTACGACGACGCGGTCTTCGAGACGGACGACCTCCCCGACCCCGACGTGGAGGTCCGCGCGGACGAACTGGTGGGCGAGGTCTTCGAGAACGTCCTCTCGAACGCCGTCGTCCACAACGACGCCGACACCCCGCGCGTCGACGTGTGGACGACCGAGACGACCCACCAAGCGACCGTCGACGCTGAGACCGGTGAGGTCGTCCCCGCGTGGCGCGAGAGCGCCGTCGATGGCAACGAGACCGAAGAGCGCCCGGCCATCGCCGTCCACATCGCGGACGACGGCCCGGGGATTCCCGACGACCAAAAGGAGCAGATCCTCGAAAAGGGCGTCTCGGAGCTCAGCGAACCGGGCAACGGTTTCGGGCTCTACCTGGTGAAGGAGATGATGGCCGCCTACTCCGGCGCGGTCGACGTTCGGGACTCCGAGATGGGCGGCACGGAGTTCGAGTTAGTGTTCCTGCAGGCCTAATTCTCCCGGAGGCCTACTGTTGAGGGAACGAGCGCTCGATGACCGTGTTCCCGCTGTCGTCGGTTACTGTTACCGTATCGTCGCTCGCCCACACCGGCTCGGAGAGCCCCCAGTAGAGCTCCGAGTCCGTCCACTCGCCCTCGCCGGTGTGGACCGTGAGCGTCTCGCCCGCCGCAAGCGTCGTGTTCTCGAAGTGGAAGGCCCACCCCTCGGCGTTTTCGAGGGTCCATCCCGAGAGGTCCAGTTCGCCCTCGCCCTCGTTTCTGAAGGCGACGTACTCCTCGTTGAGGTTTCCGGCGTCGGGGCCGTCGCCGGCCGGGTGGAACTCGGAGACGGCCAACTCGGTGGGTTCGGCCTCGGTGTTGTCGAACCCGCCGGGGCTCACCGTGTCCCGCCCGCGTACCCACGTGTAGTCGTCGGCCTTCCCGACGAGAAAACCATAGGCGGAGCCCAGCGTGAAGTTCGCGGCGCTGGCCTTGAACTCCAGTCGGAGTTCGCCGTTCTCGCGGGTGTAGTTCTGGGGCTGGGCCCCGTTCCCGCCCGCGAGATAGGAGCGACTCCCGAAGTTCAGCGAGTAGTTTCCGGGGTCCAACTCCGCGGGCGAGACCCACTCGCCCGACGCGTCCTCGGGGGGTTCGCGGACCGCGACGGTGAGGGACTCTTGGGCGTAGGGGTCGAACTCGTTTTCCTCCTGGTCGGGGAGGATGTCGACGTTCGCTCGCTTCACCGACTTCTTCCCCGTGGGTTTGAGTTTGACCGCCTTCTCGTCGGAGAGTTCGTAGCGCTCGGGGTCGTCGAGATTACCCGAGAGGAAGCGCCACGACTCCACACCCCGGAGGGTTTTGGGCGTGACCTTCACCGTGCTCTCGCCCGTGGGAACGCCCCAGTAGGCGCCGCCATCGGTGGTGTTCTCGCCCCACTCCCATTTCACCTTGCTGTTCCCCCCTTCCCACTTCTCGAAGTCGTCGCTCACGGACATCGGGTCGTCGCGGACCGCCCACTCGCCCTTCGAGCGGGAGAGTCCCGAGAATTTGAAGAAGGCCGTCCCGCCGTGGTCGACGTCCCGGCTCCCGTGGAGGAAGACGAGGGAGGTGTCGACGGGGCCCTCGTAGACGAACAGCCGCGAGGCCGCGTCGGTTTCGATGATGTCGGTCGTCGGCTTCGCGGAGGTTCCCGTGACGTTGTAGAACTCCCGGACGTTCAACTCGCCGTCGGAGAGTGCCTCGACCTCCCAGCGGAGCTTTCCCTGTTTGAGGATGTACGTCGAGTCCTCGTCGGTCCCGGAGACGGAGGTGAACGTCCCGAGCCCGGCGAGTCCGAACAGACCGAGTCCCGCGGCGCCTATCGTGTACTCGCGTCGCGTAAGCGACGGTTCGTTGTCGGTCATAGTGGCCGAATTTGACGGCTGACACGCAAAAGTCGCATGGCCAATCCGGCCACGCGATTGCTCCCGGCCGGACGCGACGGGACAGCCACCGAACCCGCCCCGGTGCGTGTTTCGCCCGTTGATAAAGTTACGAGCGCATACCCCCGTCTTTAGGCGGGGGTCAAGCGAACCATAGCCTACACACCCACCGACGACGCCATTGCTGGATTTCCCACCGTTCTATCGGTAGTATTAAAATGAAGACGGACTATAGTGTGCAACACGGATGAAGACCACACGGCACGCGACCTACAACCTCAACTACCACATAGTGTGGTTGCCGAAGTCTCGCAGAACCGATGGTTCTGCGGACATCGCGGAACAGGATTCCGCTCAGTACCGCCAGTCGGTACTCGTTAACGAGGTTGCCAGCCGTGTCCGGTCCATCCTTCACGAAATAGCCGACGACAAAGGCGTCGAAATCCTCGACCTCACCGTACAGCCCGACCACGTTCACCTGTTCGTCAGTAGCCCACCCAAGAACGAACCGGCACTACTCGCCAACTGGTTCAAGGGTATCTCCTCGCGCAAGTACAACCACCGATACGCTGACCACGACGGCGAGAAAATCGGATGGGCGCGAGGATACTACGCAGGGACCGCCGGGCACGTTTCGAGCGAGACAGTCGAGAACTATATCCAGCAACACAAGGAGGATGATTCGTGACCGAACTCACGAAGACGCTCGAACTCAAACTTGTGGACCCGAACGCCCACAAACGGAGGAAACTTCGTGAGACGCGAGAGGCGTATCAGCACGCCCTCCAAGACGCCTTCGACGCCCGATGTACCACGCAGACCGAAGCGAACGACGTAGTGGTCAACTACGAGTTGAGCGGGTACGCGAAGAACGCGCTCAAAAAGTACGTCCCGCAACTCACGACGACGTACAACGCGGGCGAACTTCACGATGATCACCCTGTCCGCTTCACGAACGAGGGGCTACGACTCGACCACAAGCCCGAGAACGCTATCGAGTGGTACGTCAAAATCCCACACCACGAAGACTACCATCTCTGGATACCAGCACAGCCGAATCCCGACCAACGGGACTGGTTGGAAGCGTTGAACGCTGGTGATGCGGAGATGGGTGAGAGTCGGCTGTTCCAGCGGGACGAGACGTGGTATCTCCATGTCACTACCACCCGCGACGTGGAGGAACGCTCCGAGGTGTCCGCCGAAGAACGGACGCCCCTCGGAGTGGACATTGGGGAAGCGTCTCTCGTCACGGTGTGTCACCGCGACGACCACGGTTCTCCGACCGCGCCCGAACTGTGGGCCAACGAGGGCAAGAACGTCCGTCGGCTCCGCAAGACCTACTTCACCGCTGCGCGCCGACTCCAGACTCGCGGAAGCGAGCGCATCTTGGAGTCCCTCGGGGACCGTATATGGGACCAGATAGACGACGTATTCCACCGTGTGACCCGCGAAGTCGTGGAGTACGCCGAGTCTGTCGAGAACCCCGTTCTCGTTCTGGAAGACCTGACGTACATTCGGGAGTCAATGGATTACAGCGACTTCATGAATCGGCGTCTCCACGGATGGGGGTTCGCCAAACTCCACGCGCAGATACGCTACAAGGCCGTCGAGAATGGCATACCCGTCGAGACGGTGAACCCGCGCAACACGTCGAAGGAGTGCCACGCTTGCGGTGAAGTGGGGTATCGCCCGCGACAGGCGACGTTCAAGTGTACGAACGACGCTTGCTGGATGGGCGAGTACCAAGCGGACGTGAACGGCGCGATAAACATCGCAGACCGCTACCTCAGCGGAGAGAGCCATTCAAGAGAACACACGGATGGCGATGACTCGGCTGAGGATGGGGGGCGTTTGACCGCCCCGCAAGACACCCAAGCCGATGCTACCCAGCAAGAGACGCTTGGGACGTATGCGTCTTGAAACCATAGGGCCACGCCCGGCCTGAAATCCCGTGGTGGGATCCTCGCGTCTTTAGGCGCGGGAGGAGGTCAATCCGCCGCGCGGGAGCGCACTCGACGGAACCGGCTGATGGAAGCACGTACGTTTTTGCCCCCTCGTGGAGAGTTTTGCACATTCTGATGTCACGAGCCGATGTCGCGGATGCCGCTGACCGCGTCGCAACGCATCTCCGGTCGCTCGACGTCGACGGGCAGTCGTGGGTGACCGGCGTGTCGATAAACGGCCTCCTCGCGGAGGGGAGCGACGAATCGGTGGCGGCCGCCCGGAGCCTCGTTGACAGGGCCGTCGCCACGCAGGACGACGACGGGCAGTTGGGCTACGGTCCGAGTTACCCCATCGAGGTGTTCAGCCACGGCCGGGAGTACGAGGCGAGTTGGGAACTGACCGTCAAGAAGACGATGAACACGAACAACACCACCGCCATCGGGCACGGCGTCCTCGATTTCTACGACCGGACCGGCGAGGAACGCTACCTCGACGCGGCGCGGCGCGAATACGAGTCGCTCATCTCGTTCGACCGGACCGACGACGGCGGCATTCCGCACCACGACCCCGAGGTGGCGGGCATCAAGTCGCTCTGGATAGACTCAGTGTACATGATGTCGCCCTTCTTCGCGCGGTACGCCGAGGCGACGGGCGACAGCGATGCCCGCGACGAAGCGGTGGACCAAATCCTCGTCCACGCCGACCACCTCCACGACTCGGGTACCGACCTGTTCCGCCATATCTGGGTCGAGACGCCGGACCACTACCCACAAGGGACGTTCTGGGGGCGTGGCAACGGGTGGGCCGCCGCGGCGGCCGTCGACGTGCTCGCGCGCTTGCCCGACGACCACCCGCGGCGCGACGAACTCGCGTCGCTGTTTCGCACCCATTGCGAGGCTCTCCGGCCATTACAGGACGGAAGTGGGTTCTGGCACAACCTCGTCGACGACACCGATACACCGCTTGAATCCTCCGGGACGCTGATGTTCGCCTACGCCTTCGCCCGCGGCGTCGAACTCGACCTCCTCCCGGAAGCGTTCCACAACGCAGCCGAGGACGCAGTCGCGGCCGTCACGCGTGTCGTGAGCGACGACGGGAAGGTACGGCGCGTCGCGGGCCCACCGGGAGGGCCCGAAGCGCCGTTGACCGTGACTCCCTACGGACAGGGCTGGTATCTCATGGCTGCCGCGGCGCTCGACTGAGCGGACGGAACGTTTCACTCCGTGAGTTTTTCGGGAAAGAACGTCGTTTTCGGGAATCCGGCCACACGCTTCATACCCTCGGCCCGCGAGACGCCAGGCGATGCAATCCGTCCCCGCGCCCGTTCCTCCGGAGGACCCCTCGGCGTGGTACGCCCCGGACGTGCGCACCCAGCGCGAGGTCTTCCCCGGCGTCGTCGCCACCGTCACCGAGGCGGACGGCGCGTTTCGCTACCGGGTTCGCGAGCCCTGGCTGACGCCCGCCGACCGGGCGGAACTCGACCGCGTGATGGAGCACTTCGCCGGGGCGAGCCTCCGGCGACCCCGCACCCGTGAAGGGACCCGCGAGCGCGCCGAGCGGGGCTTCGAGGGGAAGTACGAACGCGCCGTCGAGCGCCTGCTTACCGGTACCCACGAGGGGTGCCGGCGGGTGCGGTACTACGCGCTGCGGGATTTGCGCTGTCTGGGCGATTTGACGCCCCTCGCGCTGGACGAGCGCGTCGAAGTAGGCGATACGACCGGCGAGGAACTGCTCGTGCACACGGAGAACTTCGCGCCGGCCCACACGGGCCTCCCGACCGACCACGAGTATCTCGACCGGTTCCTCGCCGAGCGCCTCGAACGCCACACCGTCCCGTTCCAGGGCTTCGACATCCCGGTGGTCGTCTACCGCGAGCGGCTCCTGGGCTCGGACGCCTTCGACACGAAGTACGCCGTCCTCGAACCCGAACTCCTGCCCGGCGACGAAGCGCTCATCGAGGCGTGCAAGGACCGCATCTGGGAGGCGAACGTCGATTCGGTCGTCGAGGACAAGGCGGCGTTCGTGCGCGAGCGGGCCCGAGAGTTTCTCTCGCGGCAGCTCACGGCCAGAAACGCCGGCGCGTGGCTGGCGGCCGCGCGCTACCGCGTCCGGTCAGCGCTCGCGGAGTACGGCGTCGGCGTCCCCCCGGTGAACGACCGGTTCGCCGGCGACCGCCTCGACGACCTGGTGTACTACGTGCTCCGGGATTTCGTCGGCGACGACAAGCTCACCGTCCCCATCCGCGACGACTACCTGGAGGACATCGAGGCCAACCGCGTCGGCGAGCGGGTGAAAGTCGTTCCCAGGCGAACGCTCCACGACGAGCGCATCCCCACGAACCTGGTCTTCGAGGACGAGGACCGGTTCACGAACCTGGTGACGCAACTCGCCGCCGCGGACGGCGTAGAGCTGAACGCGTCGAACCCGTCGGCGAAGGTGAACCTCGAACCCGAGGAGGTGAGCGAGGACACGACCATCCGCTGTGCGGTCGGGCTTCCGGTCATCAGCGAGGACGGCCCCCACGTCTCCATCCGCAAGCAATCACCCGAAGCGATGACGCCCGTCGACCTCGTCGAGCGGGGTGCCATGCCCTCGGAGTTGGTGGCGCTGCTGTGGATGCTGTACGAACATCACGGCGTCGTCCTCTTCTCGGGGCCCACCGGGGTCGGAAAGACGACGTTGATGAACGCGTAAAGTCACGGTCTGCTAGTAGACCCCAATTTTCCCCAGCCGGAATCCACTCTTCAGGCCTGTAGACCCCTGCCAAGTTTTAACCTCGGTGGGTACCTACCCCAAACTGTCTCCCACCGAACACACTTGGAGACTGAACCGTAATGAGCTTAGGAGCCTACATCGCCGGTGGAATCGCACTCAAAGCACTGCACGAAGCCCTCAGCGGCAACGACGCCGACCACGACGATATCCTCGAACAGACATTCGAGGCGGTCGAACGAGAAACCACGGAGAGGACGAATATCTACGTCGACCACATCAACGACCGTGTTGACGCGGACGGCAACACAAGAGAAGCCACTCCGGGAACCGACCACGTCCCGGACCTCGTCATCTCCGGGTTCGTTGACCGAAACCTCGTAGTCGAAGTCGAGACCGACGGGAGTCTCGATGGTGATGCTGAATCACAACTCGCCGACTTCTCAACGTCGGGCTACACGCGCGTCCTTGTAGTTCCCGAGGGCGTCATTAATGATGGCGCACAGTTCCTCGAAGGGATTGACGCCGACACTGAGAACGTCGTTGTCGCTGAGCCGAGCGAGGTCGCTAACCTCGTGTAGTACCCCTTCGGCTTCTTTTTTAGTACGGAAATTCAGCAGTGCGGCTGAATAACGAACCTGTATTACCAACAACTGGGAGACTGCTATCTTAATTAGATTCGTGGTCTACATCCCAGTCTACGACCTGACCACAACCGATATGAGTAGTGTCTGTCATTTCGCCATCTTGTTCAGGAGGGGCAGCGTGCGCCGGAACACCTTTCGCTGGTTCAGCGGAATCCAAGAGGACCTCTGCTAATTTTCCAGCAGTTGAGCCCTCAAGCTCGAACGCGCTTCTGTTGTATTCGATATCCACGTCAAGATCGGCTTGATTAGCTGCATCTTGTAATGAAACGGTATCTGCCCCAAACCAAGCTGAGTTCTGAGGTTCACCCACCAGATGGTTTGTGAGACGTAGATTTGCCCAGTAGTACTTTTGAGATTTCTGCCTGGATGAGAGATCTTCATCTACAACAAAGTATCGAGGCAGGTGTTCTGGGTGTGCCAAATCTAATCGGTAACGCAGAACCCAACTATCGTGGAATCGGTCTTGCTCTTGGATGTCATCATAATCGACAGTCCCCTCGATTTTCATCAATCCTAGTACTGGCCTTCCAGTCTCGACTGCATTTGGGAGACTTCCTTGTTTGGGCACATAGAATACCCAGTCACCTTCTCCACATTCTCGACGAGTATCTGGACGACAATTTACGTGGATTGGGAACGCGTTTCCTTCGTCATCACGGAGGGACCAAAAGTCGGGCTCCGGGAACACGCCGATCCCAGGAGCTAATTGTCCCTCTGACGTCTCGACATCCATCACGTGGACATATCCCGCCATATGTGGGATGGATTTTATATTTCCAAATGTCTTTTGTCTAGAAGTAACGGTCGCTCTTCACGCTGTGCGTGGGCTGTAGTTCGCGCACATGTTGAGAACCGAGTTTTCCGAGTCTAACCGATACTCAGAAGCAGACTCCACCTCCCGTACATGACAAACAGATTTATTGTATACTAATCAAATACAGAGAAAGATGAGAGAATTTGACGAGGGAATTCGAAATACTTTGGCGGAGACACGAGTCCGAATAGGGGAAACGGCATTGAACCATGTCACAACTGCTATCGGTGTGTTTGAGTCTCACTGCTATGCACATTCCTGCTTCCTCGCGATAACGGCGATCGAAGAGATGGGGAAAGCTAGAACTCTACAAATAGTTCAGGGAGATGCTTTCGAAGATTTTGAGCCTGTGAAGATTTACGACGGCGAAATTCGAGACTTCCTCCAAAATCATAGCACAAAAGCAATCCGGGCTGCAGCGTCAGGACTAGCAGCCAACCACGGTGCGGTACGTCGTCACGGTCGACACGATGAAGCAGACCTCAATCTGTCGTCAGGAATACTATATCTTGGTAAATCGGGTAAGTGGATGAACGTCAGGAATTCTTGCATATACACCGATACAAACATTTCTGGAAAATCTGTATATTGGCCTACTGACGAGATTTCTGCACATCACGCATACTACTTCATTTGCATGGCACTAGAGGTGCTGGCTGAAGAATCCGAAGCCGGGTTCGGGTCCCCGTTGGAACAAATCAACGACGTTGATCAAATAACGGATTTTGAAACAGCTACTGGTTTTCGACGTTTCATGCTGGAGTTACTATACGGCTTCATGGACTCCTATGAAGACCAGTTTGATTCAAGCAACCTGAATTTCTTCGTGGAGGACGAACGCCAAGATGATTTGAGGGAAGAAATTCGAGAGCAGGAGGTGCGGATTGACGAAGAGCGTCGGGAGAGGCTGAGAGAAGAGGTTACCAAAGATATGGATGATGATGATGTCGATACTGACCAACTCCCAGAAGGAACTACTCTGGAGGAATACCGTGAGCCAATCATCAAGGAGATGGTTGACACGATGATGAACGCACCATATCACACAGAGCAGAACTCCCATCCAGAGTGGGAAACATTGCGAGAACGGGTGAATGAGTATGTGGAATATGAGAGGGTAGAGTGAGAGATACTACTGATATAGAAGGCGCCGAAGGTAGTCCATTCTAATTGGACCGGATTGGATTTCTCTCCCAGCTTCACAAGATCAGACTGCACTCGTTGTCCTCAACGAGAGAGTAGCTTGAAAAACGGGTTTGTTCCTCTGATTAGCCCCTGACGTATATTGTCTGGGCGGACCCCCATCGGTGTACGATGGACGGTTGCACTTATGCCAAAGAGATCGAGCGGAGCTCGCTTTCAACTCCAGAGAATTTCACAGAGATCTATTCGAGCGAACCGGATGATGGAGAAGAAACCGTAACGTGGGAGTGCCCACACCCTGCCCATCAGGAGGAGGAGGATCGCTGTATTTTCCATCTCGAAAGCGACGACCGAGATGAAGTCCCAGCACAGGAGATACGACAAGCGTTTCTTGACCGTATTGCATCGGGAGATCAGCGCTCGAACCAGTTCGTCGGTGCCTATTTGCCAGCGTTGGACCTTCATCACCAAACGATCAGCGTTGATGGCCCATCTCAGATTATTCTGGATGCAGCAACTATCGGTTACATCGATATCCGAGACTCATGCATCGAGCCAGCGCTTGTCGGAAACGATGCTACCATCGGCCTCTTTATCGGCCTCAACACGCAATTTGATGGTGCTATTGAATTCGAGGAGAGTTCACTTGGAATGGTCGAGATTGCGTGTTCATCTCATTCGCGCCGTTTCTGTCTGTACGAGTCCGAAATAGAATCGATCGGGGCCGAGCGGGCCCAGTTTGAGGGCGTGGTAGACATTACGGATACGATTATTCATCAAGGCGCGGAATTCTCGCACACATCATTCGATCGTGTCGGGAATTTCTCGGGGACAGAATTCCGGAGTGAAGAGGTAGACCTCGACGCAGAGTCAAGCCAAGTACAGCACCGTACTAACCGGATGATCATACACCCGATGTACGGGCTGCGACGGAGCACCACCAAACCAGAGCCGGACGAACGTTTTAAAGACGAGACGGAATCAAGTGAACGAGTAAAGCTACATTTTAGCGGGCGATCGTTCAGCGATACGCAGTATGTACACTATAATGACATACGCCGGAATGGAGCTGATTTTCGAGATGCATCGTTCAGTCGAGAGGCGCGATTTGACGAAGCAAGATTCGAATATGCAGACTTTGCTCGAATTGAAACACCGCACGCCTCGTTCGTCGATGCAGAAGTCCAAGGTGTGATATATTTCTCTGCATCTGAACTGGATCGCGGTGATTTCCGTTTTAATCCGATCGACGTCGGGGTAGTAATCAATGCGAACACAGATCGGCCCAGTATCGATCTTCGGAACAAGGCTCGCGTGTATCTTGACGAGGCGACAGTAGAAACAGGCCGACTGATGCAGCCGGAATCTGGCCGCGTGTTCTACGATGTGCAACACGCATCGATTGGCGATGTCGTAGTGAAGCCAACAAAGACTGCATTCGATAACCTGATCATCGGAGCGACGAATTTCGATGGATTCGACTTCCCAAAATACCGTGATAGCCTCCAAGCAGTAGAGTGGGAGATCGACGAGGTCCCCCTCTCAATCATACCAAACTATAAACCAAACATGAGCCGTCGAGAAGTGACCTATCTGAAAGCAAAACAAGGAGCAAAGGCTGTCGGGGATTCGGTTTCCGTTTCCGAGTTCTTCCAGAAGGAAATGAATTTTAGGAAGAACTTACATCAACTCGACATCACGGAAGCCTCACTGTGGGAGATGTGGAGTGGAATCGGACACTTCGTAGCTAATGACCTGTACCGGCTAACAACAGGCTATGGTGAACGAGTTTCTCGCGTCGTTGGTTCATATTTCGCATTCACTCTCGGCATTTCAGCATTCATTACGCTCCTGTTTCTTCCAGAGAACCCTTCTGTGTTCGTAGATACGACTCTCCGTCTAGCGGAAATTCTTCTCCTTGGAAGTGTTTCCGAGCTTCCATCGTGGTTACAGCCACTCTTCCGGTTATTTGACCGAATAGTTGTACCGGCATTCGTGGCTCTGCTTGTGTTCACGCTTTCTCGTTCTGTGGAGAGATAGCGCAATGACCGATGTGGCTCATGACCACCAACAACGCAGCGCCGGCAAAATTTGCTCATAAGGTTTTTACATCCCTCATGTGATATTGACGATAACCCATATTCCAGGTGATCTCTGGAATCATTTCACGATACGGGATTCTCCCGTAATTCAGGGCCATCCGAGACGATGTCCAACTACGAAAGCGCAAGATAGGTTGAAAGCTAAGCCCACACCGTCGCAAGCCCCCGAAAAGGCCTATGCGATGACGTTCGCATTTGTGGCCTTCATCCTATTGGCCAAGGGAGAAGAACCAATGGCCATATTAAGTGCCACTGTGGCATTTCGATACGGGATGAAGACCACCGGGGTTAGGTCGGAATAGGCCCCGACCACGACGGCCACATTTGCTTGGTTGGGTCTTATCGAAGGTTGTTGCCCGGAGAAAGTAGTGGGGAACAGCTGTGTCCAATTCCGTTCGCACTCGTGTAGAAACACGAAACGAGACCAACCAAATTACCCCGAGAACCCGCGACTCTCCTGCAATCAATACTGCATACGAAGGTTTAGACTAAAGACAGCGTCACGATATTCAGGTTCAACATAACTGTAGTTCGGATGAAGGTAGTCATCAATTGCATCCGGAAAACTATCCAACGGCGCTACTCGGTCACCGCGCATATACTGAACATGCTCGCGGCCCATCCCAACAGTAAGACGCCAGTAAGAGCTGAACCAGTGTCGTCCAAAGTGACTGGTTACAGGCTTCCGTCCATCCGTCTCAGCGTATTCCGGATGGAATTCCTCCTTCCACTCCCTATTCACCACCTTCGGGCTGAGCTTCGAATACCGATCAGAAAGGAATAGCCACGGCTCATCTACCGAAGCTCGAATCAATAGGTATCGAGTCAAGAGCCATCTCAACTCCTCGTCGACAGGAAGCAACCTCGGATTCGAAGACTTGTTTCCGTCCCGGTCGTGCGGAATGTAGACTACGTTCTCGTGATCACCAAGCGAGGGATGCGTCCCCAACTCTGGATACTGTGTCTGGAGCTCTGCGTGTTCAAGATGAACGTCCTGCAGTTGCATATTGCAGACCTCGCCAGCGCGAGCCCCCAACTTCAACTGCAGGCCGATAATTGCGCGCCGTTTGACGTTCTGGATGTCGCTGAATACCTCTTGTAGTTCGTCCAGCGAGAGATCGTGGAGCGTCTTGTCTGGGTCCTCACCGAGGTCAGTCGTATCGCGCGCGAGCGTGAATGGGTTGTAATCGGACGGGTGGGGGAAGGCGCCGTCTGCTTGCCAGAATTCGTAGGCCTGTGAGAGACGGTTGAGCTTCCCGAGGATGGTCCGCCTCGAGTTCCCGTTCACGTCCCGGCGCCAGCGGATGAACGCGCTCACGTGGTCCGGACTAGGGCACGCCGGGTGCCGACCAGTCGAGGACATATGGTCCCGCCACTGCTCGTACGTGCGCCGGTAACCTCGTATCGTAACGTCTCTGGTGATATTCTCCCGGGTTTTCAGAGCCGACTCAATGAAGTACTCGAACGGGTCGGGGAGGTCAAAGAACGACTCACTATACTCCGCCAGAGGGTCCGCGGAGCGGTCGAACGCTTTCGCGAATGTCTCCCGAGTCTCGCTCGTCTCTGACTTCCCGTCCCACGAGCTGTCACTCACGGTCCACCACCTCCGGTCGATTGTCGACACGAAACTTCCAGAGCTCGCGCGCATCCCCACCCTCGATGGCTGCGATGATGAACGGGTTGTAGACGTGTGGGTGGTGGTGCGTAGTTACGAGGTGCTCGTAGAATTGGTAGATGCGAACGTAGTAGTTCATATACGCCGTTTCGCGAGTGACACGGCTCAAGTGATCACCACACCAAGCCTCGACGTCGTCGGGTGTCGCGAGCGCGTGATGACGACCGCGGTCATCCATGTGCTTTCGCCATGATTTGACGGCTCGTCGAGTCCGTTGTTGGAACGTCTCAGAATGGGACTTACCTTCGCCGTGGAGTACGTTCTCGACGTACTGCCCTAGCGTGTCTTCGCCGTCGTACTGGTCGGCGTAAGTTTGCAGGCGATACCGCTCTGGGATGTCCTCGTAGTGGTGGAAGACACCAGCGTACTGCTCCGGGCGCACGCCTTTCCGTGCGCTCATGCTGACCCCTCCGCGCTGGCGGTTTCGTCCTCGTCAGCTTCCTCGTTGAGGGCGTAGTACTCACCGTCCTCGTTCACGAGCGCGCGCCCCTCCATCAAGTCGAGATGCCCGACGGTCCGACCAGGAACGGTGTTCGAGACGTGCTGGATGATTTCCGGCGCCGTCGCACCGGGATTCTCCTCGACGTGCTCGACGATGTCCGTCCGGGAGGTCTGTTCCATCTGGCGTTCGAGTTCTTGGATGCGCTTTCGCTGGCGCTGGACTTCATTTCGGAGGTCGTTCCGTTCGGTGCGGAGCTGTTGGATGGAATCCGCCGCAACCGCGTCGAGGTCAATCTGCTTCCGGCCCGCCTCGACCATCTGGATGATGAACTGACTCACGCTCTCGTCCAGGTCGTCGGCGTGGTCACACCACCTGTCGTAGAGTGGGTCCGGGACGTACGCCGCCGCCATCGTCTTGTCGTCGCTATGCCCGGGCATGGTTGGAGTGAAGGTCCGCTCGGTTGCTGGTGTGAAAATCAATCGCCGATTGCGCCGCCATCAGTCGTCACCTCCTACGGGTTCGATGATGAGGCGCTGTGCGTCTTCGTCGACCTCGTAGCCGACTGCGTCCGTGTCTTCGGGGTCGATACCCAGCGCGCGGAGCTGGTCCGGTGTGAGGTAGACGCACGCGCCGAGTGGGGTGTCGCCCGCGGTTGCAATCTCCGCCTCGCGCTCCCCGTCCGACGTGTTTTGTTCGGACGTGGGTATCATACGACCACCTCAGTCGGGGTAACTGCGGTCGGTTCGCTACGACGACCTCGAACCGCTCTGAGGCCGAAGTATATAAGAAAACACGAGGTAACGCTGGCCGAGCCGATGCACCGAATCTGTCCGTTTTCGCGGCCCTCGTCTACCCAAGCACGCCGTTTCTTGGGCAGAGTACTTAGCCACGGTATGATGTTGGTAGTCAACGGTGCCAACATCATATGTGGTATGATGCGCGCTGTACAGAGCAGAAAAGGGAGCAAATCGAACCGGCCGAAATCAGCCGCTACAACGGCCCAGAGAGGAAGGCAGAAATACGGGGTAGTTCAGACGTGCCAATCATATCTCGCGGCGCCGATTCTGGCGGCGGCACTCACCATCGGCACGTTCAAATCATACTTCAAGGGCGCTGAGACAACCCCTGAAATCATATCTGCCGGGGTGGTAGCCCCCGAAACCTCACTCCCGCTGAGCATCGTTAGTACTCTCCTAGTCGTCGGCCTCGCACAGTCGGAGCTGGGCACCTTCGATGACCCGAACCAGAGCGAGGACGCAGCCGAGCCGACGAACAAGTCGGACCAGTACCCGCAAGACCAATCGACGGCGAACGCCCTCAGCGAAGACGACGACTCCCTCGAACCGGGCGTCATCTACGCCCGTGTGAGTAGTTATGGCCAGAAGGCCAACGGACGGAGTCTCGAAGACCAAGTCCAGACACTCCGCAGCGTCGCTAACCAATTTGACATCGACCTTGTCTACGATGCGATTGAGGACGGCGCCGAAACGGGGACCGACTTTGACCGTCCGGGGATTCGGAAGGTCTGGCAGCTGGCGAAAGACGGTGACATCTCTTACGTACTAGTAGATGACGTAGACCGCATCGGTCGCCACGCCCCAGAGTGTATCTTCTACATCTGGGAGCTGCGTGAGGAGTTCGACGTGCGCGTTGTGACGACCAAGAGCGGCGAGTTGGACATGAAGGAGCTGAGTGGTCTCATCGAGACGATGATTAAGACCCTCAGCGCGCACATGGCGAACGAGAACCGGGCCCGCCGTGCGAAGAAAGCGCAGAAAGAGCGGTTCCAGCAGAAGAACTGGTCGGCATTCTTCGTCAATATTCCACTGGGCTATCAGCCGACCGACGATGACTGGCTCGAGGTGAACCAGTCGGAGAGGAGCGTCGTCCAGCAGACCTTTGACTTCTTCCTCGAGACCAACATCGATGGAGCTTATGAGGCGACACTGAACGCTGTCGGACTCAACGAGTACGGCGTCGGGCGGCGCCGGTTGAAGAAGATGCTCCGGAATCCGATTTACATCGGGGAGCCAACCGTGGGAACCCAGAGTGACGACAGGCTGCATGAGCGACGGAAGGGTATCTCGGTAGAGGACCAAGACCTGCAGATTATCTCTAAGCGGAAATTCGAGCGCGTACAGGAGCGGATGGACAGGATCTACGAATGGAACTCAACTGGGTCTTCGGGTGCCGATGATGTCTACGACTTCATCAAGGAGTTCGGATTCCACGGCGTCGTGCAGGCGAGCGCCTGCGTACAGATTCGGTGTCCAGGGTGTGGTGGTGAGGTCGTCAAGAACGGCCAACGGAAGACGTTCGGGCGAGACGTGCACAACTACCGCTGCAAGAAGTGCGGGACTCAGCGGAAGTTCCCCACGCAGGACGAGTTTGATGAGATTCGGAACCAAGCGGGTGATGAGCAGTAGTATGTTATGTGCCAGTTGCGTCGGCGAAGAGAATTTATCAATCCAACATGTGAAAGGAATCAATGGCTAGCGGGTCACCTCTTGCTCTGAATCTCGTTCTTCTTCTGTTCTTTCTAATGCCGGGATACCTGCTTCTGAGAGGGTATCTTGATGCGACGGTACAGCTTGACAGCCTCTCACGTTTGGATAAGATTGTTTGGACGGTCGGTGGCGGTGTGTTCGTTCTTATCATGATGTTGGTTGCGAATAGATTTGGTGTGCTGAGATATTTGAGCGATTTTTGGACCTGCTATTTTGAACCAAACTGCACCCGCACTTCGCTTGGGTACGACGCAACGAGAGCCGTCAAAGTAGGAAATACTGGAGAGTTCAGTAGTCTCGCTATCCTTGGCTTCGTGGTGCTGGAGAGTGGGTTTGGCTACGTTAGCGGCTATCTCTTGGGCACAGGTAAGAGAATCAAGTCGAACAACCCGCAAAATGCCCGAGAGGACTTGGAACAACCATGGGAGGTTGCAATTCAACAGTCGGACCGAGGAGACGAAATCTCGGTAGTGACGATAAATGGAATGGAAGTGAAAGGGAAATTGTACAGAGCGGGATCCCCTTCAGAGGATAGCACGATACTCCTCTACAGCGCAGAGGAAATCAATGAGGAGGGGGAGAACAAACCAATCGGGACCAGCTATCACCACCATCGAGACATTTCACAAGTCCGGTTTCCCCGAGTCAAGCGGAAAGGGCCGGGCCCAGAGAAAAATTGGATACTGCGTCAGAAAAACCGGCTTGTCCGATGGCATCGGCATAAGAAGCGTATCGAGTGGGAATTCCTCTATCGAATGAAGTTGGAAGACTACCTGAATGAAGAGTCCACAAAAGCTGTGACTCTGGTAAAGTACCTACGCGAGAGAGACGACTGAGTCAGTATACGCTATTCGCAGCGTATCGAGGGTACTTGTCGTAGACCAAATCAATGAGGTTGGAGATCGGATAGTCGTTATATTCGTCGACGACATCTAAGGCGATGTCGTAGAGGGTCTCAAGTCTCTGCTCCTCTTCGGACTTCTGACCGACTGTCTTCCGGTCGTCGCCATCTTCTGGTGGGAAGTTTCTGTCGCAACTCTCCCAACCTCGGTGGGTAAGTTGGTAGTCATACCGAAGATCGCCGCCATAGGTTCGGCTTTCCTTGATGTTAACTAGCCCCCTTTCCTCTAATTCCTCAACCTCATCTAGGAGATCTTTCGAGAAAGGCCCGTAGTCATATGGAACAAAGTCGTATGCGCTAATGTCTTTTTCCTCCAGACGTTTCTCAGCGAGGAACGCGAGTTTCTGTAATCGAGTCTTGCCCTCTATATTCCCGTCAGCGGCATGCAGGAGAGCCAATGGGAGGACACGTTTTGCATTCATCTTGGTGTATCCCGCTGGTCGGTAGTACTCTCGATTCGTCTTATGTATCGCTTGGTCGTGCAGGGTTAAAGACTTTCCTCAAGCCGTATCGCTTAACAAAACCGCCTTTGAGCACACCTGGCACATATAACGGACCGAGACCACATATTCGGGAATCTGTTCATTATAGATGCTAAGAAGTATAGACAGAGTATCAGAGGGCCATGGACTCATCTACTTTCATACCCTCATCAAGGCTATTCGAGACACCACGAAGAGTATAATGTTCAACAGCGTGGGGATCGCCGTCATTCTCCCAATATCCAAGCTTCTTGAATAACGCCCGGGATTTCTCATTTGGCTCCTCAGCATAGAATATACCACCTTCGCAGTAGTTCTCGGCCCAAGTCTCAATGAGTGTAGTTGCTACCCCTTCGCGTCGATATTCTGACCGAGTGAAGAGCTGCTGAAGCGCCTGAACCCCATCCATTTCGATAGTCCAAGTCAGGTACCCCGCTAGCTCTCCGTCGCGAACGTAAATGAGGGCCTGTTGATTCTCTGGGTCATACGGTGAGAAAGACTCGCTGACGCCGCCACCTATGTTCGACATAAGTGCGATTGCATATTCAAGCTTGCCGGCAGAACCCCCTTCTGAGTATAGAAGGTAGTTATCCTCTTCACCGATTTCGACGAAATCATTGGGACACTCTCCATCCAGAACCCAATCAGCGTTGAACACTCTCTCGTTTCGAATCGGTCGCCCCTCGTATTCGATTCCATACGTTCTCATGCAGTCGGTACACAAGTAGACCCGAGAGCCACCAAGCCTAGAAGTTCCCTCCACAACTTTCACTCGCGACTCCCCAATAGACTCGCAATCACATTCTGACATAGCGTCGCTGAATTTCTCTGCCATCCCGGTTCTCACGTATGGAGCAAATCCCATTCGATAGATTTCCATGAGCCTCTCACCAAACTTCATCGCTATTTCGTGCCCTACTCGGGCATCTTGTGCACGGAGTCCAACCTCAGGTTGCAGCAGTGATTCCCCCCAGACTGTGATTTCATTCTCTAACTCGTACTCAGTATAGAGATTCCACCGTTGAGTTTCGAACTCATAGTAAACGAAGGTAAGCGCATCCTCACTACAGATACAGGCACCGGCAATATTCGCGGTACCCTCGTGTTCAACTGACAGGGGTATCGTGATAGCCACGTCCTCTCGTGAGTTAAGATCCTCAACCCATGGTTCACCCGCTCCACTAGGAGGAAAATGGAGGTCATCAAACTGCATAGACTAGAAATACATAACAAAAATAATAAAATTTTCCTCTGTATACCTTGACAAACTCAGATACTACTAGGTCGATTGGTAGAACAATCCCGAATCATTGTCCGCCTGCTGCTTAAGTCGCTGTTCAAGATGTATCTCGGGGGTTACCCCAGCCCAGTAGCTGTAGACTCCTTCAGGATAGTCGAAGACAATCAGAGATGCACCACCCCCCGTAGGATAGGATTTGATGTGGTGTCTATCAGACTCAAACCCCCATGCCATCACGATGCTCCCCGGAATTGCGCTTACTTTCTTATATTCTACCTCCTCCACCGCATCTTCTTCCGAGAAATCCTTTCTAACCCGATACGAAGTATTAGAGTCCATACTGAGGATAGATGCTCGATGGCCGTAGAATTTCTGCTGCTATCATAATTGAAAATGTGATTCAACAGATCGAAGGCATCTGTTGAATAGAACAGGGTAACAGAATCTACCATACACACTAGAACTGATTCATCTTGGTGTCAATTTCAGTAGTGACCCTTGCTATGAGAGATAAATAATGTATCCACCGAGGATAATCGATGAAAACACCATTGCTCCCGTCAACAGCAGCGAATTTCGAAGTCGGTCGTATTTCTTATGAGCGACTTTCGCCAGCTGATAATTCTCATCGAGCAACTCGGATAAGAGGTCACCCGAATCATCGCCAATAATCCGCTGCTTGTATCCATCGCGCTCATACTCCAAGATAGAGCCCCATAGCATGAGACCGCCATCCTCCTTGTCGGGCGTATCGGGATAGACTGTTCGGGCGGCAAAGTAGGCCGCACCGGCAGCAATCACGACCGTCCCGATCCCCAGTACTTGTACAGTGATATCCTGCGATATTTGTACTTGACTGAGTGTGTTCGCAAAAATCGCGATATATGCTAACTGTGCTGTTAGAAGGATTGATGCCTTCTGGTTGGCCAACTTGATGTATCTATTAAGATGCTCGTACGAGAGCTGTGTGAACTCTTTCGTTGAGATTCCAGTTTCGTCGTCCATATTACGTCTCGAGATTAGCGGACTCAGTCCCCTCCCATTCACCGGTGAAGTTGTAAGCAAGGAGACGTCGGTCTCTGTCTTTACCATACCATTCGTAATCGGTAGGCTGACTGTAGTCAAGATGACCGGCCCAGCCGGTGTCCTGAGCGAGTTGTCTAATGCGTGACCCGACGAGATACTCGTTTTCGCCGGCTTTTTCTTCCAGTCGAGAAGCGATGTTTGCGACCTCAGAAACTGCGGTCAGGCGATTCATGGCATGGGTACCGCTCTTGGCACCGATTCTAGCGACGAACGTCGTCCCATATGTCGCACCGGCACTGATAGAAATCAGATCCTGATTCCACTCCTCCAGTCGCGGATTTACGTGATTCGCAAGAGCCCACTTCACCGTTGCGAGGTAATCTAAGACCATTCGAACCGCCGTTTCATCATCCTCACCTGCCCCGAAGTACGCAAGCACGCCATCGCCAGTGTTTTTCTCAAAGTAACCACCGTAATCCCGGACGATTTCGATTACTTCTGGAATGAATAGCCCGACCATACGAAGCGTATCCCGTTCTTCATGAGCGAACACATAGTCGGTGAACTGGCTGATGTCGATAAAGACGATGCCGAGACGATATTCTTTCGCCTCATTGAGTTTCAGTTGGTCTATCCTAGGGGGCGCTCGTCCAGATCGAATCCGTTCCAGCCGGTCTCCGAGCTCAGCAGCCCGTTCGCGAACACGCTTCGTGATTTCTTTCTTCTGCCGCGACCGTAGCTGTGTCACGTTCGCATATTGTCATACGACCCAGAGTATTTCAAACCCATTCCCTCCATTAGTTGCTTCCGATAAACAGGAGCTCTTGTACACCGTCATCTGAGTTGAGAGAATAGCTATGGTCAATATTCACCCGGCGAACCTTGTTTTTGTATTCCGCCATGAGGTCAGCGATAGTATCCGGGGTTGGGAGGGACTGCGTATTGTACGAGAGAACGAGGTCTGAGTCTTCATACTGGGAAAAAATCGTCCGAAACGCCTCCGCAATCGATTCCGGTTTGTTCCACGGTGCGCGGTCATACTCAATCTTTTTCGTCTTAACCGAATCATCAATCCGAGCTGGCCACTCACCGTAGTCAACATAGCCTTCCAAAAAGTGATAATAGAGATGGTAGTCGGACATAGGATTCGATTTTCCCTTCGCATAATAAGGAGGGTCGAGATAGACGATATCTGCGTCCGGACCATCCCACTCAACTGCGTCTTCACAGGCTGTAGTGTGTTCTCGGCCGTTCGTGAACACGGCACGATTGTACTCAACGGCGAACTTCCGGAAGTAATGCTCAAAAGGCCGTTCCCAAGTCGTTTTGTTGCCAAAGGAGCGCTCTACATCTTGTGTTCGCATATAGAGGTTAGCCCGGTGGAACAGTGCGTAGGGGCGTTTCGTCAGGCACGCCTGCCCGACAGCGGCTATCGCGATGGCTTTCTTATAGGGGTCGTCCAACTTGACGACGATGTTTTTCCGCATCCGATCAAGCCAAGCATTTTCGTCGTCTGTGAAGTAGAGGCCCTGAAACTCATCCTGAATAAGGGACGGATACGAATCGAGGTCGAACGTGAGGAGCTCCTCGATTTCACGATATGATAGTTTGGCCTCGTTGTTCCTGATAAGGGCAGTCCCGACTCGCTGATTGAAGGATAGAACGTCATTGTAATGAACCTGCTTCCCCTCCGCCTTTGCTTTATATGAGAGAACACCAGTCCCACCGAAGAGGTCGAGAACCGAGTCAGGATCAAGATTCGAGATTTGGTCCCACAGGGGTTCGATTATCTGTCGCTTGCAACCCTGGTATCGCGTCGATGGGAACGTAGCTACCCTCGTTCGCTCTGGTTCCTCATGGACCGGATTTTTCCGGGTCTCTATATCAATATCGGTTGACATAGTGACCCTATCTCACGGACTAGGTAAATAGTTTGATATCGACGAGAGATTCAGGAATCGTCTTCTCCGTCCGCTCCGAGCTCTTCTGAGTCAATTTTCTCGATTAGCGTATAAAAGAGCGCGTCGCCAATTTCTTCAGGAGCACCATCAGATGGGAGGTCAAACTCCTCGCAAAGGACCTCAAACTCTTCCGAAGAAGTTTGCATAATGATGAGTTCCTTGTCACCACTTGCCCGCCGTGTCGATGGGGAACTCGGTCCTATCGAGTCAGATCCATTGTCTTCAGCATCTGTCGCGGTTTTGTCGGTTACGTCGCCCACAGTATTTTCCGATCCAGTCGAGTCCACCCCACCAGGACCAGACTCAACTTCCTCAGAAGCCTCGTTTTCTGACTCCGGTTCGGAACTGGCTTCGTCAAGGGTTTCAGCGGAACTACTGTTACTACTATCGCCTTCTGAGTCCGACTGGCCACCTTCGATGTCAGAGTCGTCTGTGTCCGTTTCCACAGTTAATCCGCTTTCTTCTCCATTGGGGGGGTCCCGAGCGGCTGCCTCTAACATTGGAGCCGGTAGTTCGTCCGCCACTACTTTTTCCTGAACTCGAGTGCTAATAGTTGAAACATCCTCATCTCGAGGTATTTCCGACCCGCCAGTGTGCTGTGAGAGGCACTGTTCATAGTACGACTGCCACCAAGGAGCGTTTTCGCCGAATTCAATCCCTCGCTCGAGTTCAGCATGCTCGCCTGCCTTCACTTTAATTGTCTCCAACCAGACGTACAGCTTTTGCTCCCCAAGATGGTGGGCCGCCTCTGGCACCGCCCATGTTACGGTGCCCTCCCCTTGCTGGTTATGACGGTTATTGTAGCCCAATCGTAAAGGTTCGGCAATCAGATGAGGAGCCTCTATCGCGTAGGTATCTAAATGCGTCTCAACCGCGTTCATAACTTCGGATGCTTGTGGACGCTCTTCGTTAGGCGTATGGCCTAAGTTGTGTTGCACATCATTCTGACCAGAGTAATCGTATTGGTCGGTCTCGACGGCGTATTGGTTTGAATCAGGATATGGTTGTGTAAACGTCGCTGGAAATGATCCATATGTTACGGCAAATTTCTTACCAGCTCTTTTGAGGAAATTAAACGCTTTCCGCATGATTTCGTCATACGGGTCGATACTACGCTTTTGGGTATCCCAAGGAAGAGTGTCGGTACGTCCATCGGTATATATCCGAATCTGAAACCTAGCTCTACCCCTCGCAGGTTGGTAATTACCTAGATAATTCGGGGTCCACCCGCCTTCTTCCTCAGTATTCCTTGAAATCACCTTACGGTTTTGAATATAGACATCAGTACCAGCCTGCTCTCGACCACCCTCCTCCAATATACCGGCCTTCAAATCCATATACACTGGTTCACTACGTCCAGCCACCTCAATTTCGATATTTTTGAAATGCCTTGGGTGATGGCCGTCGTACGGAGTATGTGAGCAATTAAATCCACCAATCGCCTTAACCGACTCACCATTAACTGTGATTGAAACGGATTTATCCGCCGGTCCTACTTCTCCCGATAAGAAGCGTTCATACGTTTCTCCGAGGTCAGTGATTAGTGCCTCAGTAAAACTTCGGAGATTGTTATATTGCGATTCATCTTGGTTTTCATCACCACCGAAATTCAGTTCCAAATCTTCGATTTCGATGATTGTTTCGCCTTCAGATACATCGCGAAACGTTTGGCTATCAACTAACCATCCGTCACTATTGAGCCACTCTTCATCAACCGAAAACCCATATCCCGCCTCAGACCCTTTGACTCGGCTTTTGATCGTTGCCTGATTACCGAGACGCACAATCGCTTTCTTAGCGCCCATGCCATAGGCTCCAATCGGTTGAGATACATCATTTACCGAGGATTCACCGAGGGCGAAGAGATTCTCAATATTATCTTCTGCTACACCTCCACTGTCATCTCGTACCCGAATCTGATCGTTTACCTCATCAATTGAGATATCGATTGTCACCGACCCGGAATCGTGTTCTTCACTACGCCAATTGTCAAGAGCATTATCTACCAATTCTTTGACTGCGGCAATCGGTGAAACGTCCGATTGAAGCGACCGGTAGGTCTCTTTGCTTGGCGCTAAATCATAGTCATCGGTCATTGATTAGATGTGTTTGCAACCTCAAATTAATCTATTGCTAGTATCTCCTTTCTGAATATCAACTGTCTATTCCATGATTACTATCTTCCCCAATATTTCTTAGATCTCCAACTATCGCTGCCGTACGGTGGTCTATGATTTTATATAATGTGACAAATATTCTTTTTGTGGCCCTATTTAATCTAAACCTCGCCAGTTATAGAATACTTTGTAATGGATAGCGTGAACTATCTAAACCGCGTTGTCGACATTTCTCAACCCTGTATTATATTCCTACCGCGCTGTGATGTCAAGAAGTCCATCAGCGATTCATTCTCTTCGTGATTTAATCAAGAAAGTCAGCGTAGGAAGTGCATTGTCGTTCGATAATCTTCGTCTTTCGGGCTTGGTTCATCATATCTCTGGACACCGAACTCGTTGCTTGAAACCGAGTTCGAACCGAAGTTACCGTCTCGAATAGCTTTTCACTGAGAATTTGATATTCGCCTACCGTCTCTCTAACCTCACCTACAGAGTACTCCCCGATGTAGAGTCTATTTCGGAGCGTGACACCAACCGCACTTGGTGTCCAATATTCACCTCGATTAGTCCGGTCCGTCTGGTTCAACCATTCGCTCAACTCTGGCATAGAGCGTTTCTCAAGATACTCTTTGAATACCAGACGAACGAGAGCGCCCTCATCAGGAAGTACAGACAACGTTCCATCCTCCTGAAGCTCGTACCCCAACGGAGGAGATGAGTTCGGCCATTTGTGTTCCATCGCTCTCGCAAGGTGTCCCATCTTTGTTCGTTGCTGTATGAGATCGCGCTCAAACTCGGCGGCATTCGCGATATTCCGGAAATTGAACCGACCAGCCGCACTCGTCGTATCCAACTGCTCCGTAACGCTATGTAGGGCAACACCCCATTCATTGAATTGGTTCTCGAGCTGGACCGCATGCATAATGCTCCGGGAGAACCGATCCAGTTTCCAGAAGACGAGAACATCGAAGAAGCCTCGTTCTGCTTTGGAGAGCATCTGCTGGAACATGGGCCGATCCGTGTCTTTCCCGCTTATTGCCTCGTCCCGAAATACGAAGACAATCTCCCAGTCAAGCGTCTGGCATCGCTGAACGCACTGCCGGACCTGTTCGTCTATAGAATATCCTAAGCGCTGATTCGGAGAAGAGGTCCGGACATAGATTGCTGCGCGGTTCGATGAGTCAGACTCTTCGTTGGAATCCTCTTCTCTCCCGGATTTTAGTAATACGCTCGCTAAGTCGCTCATTCGCGCCTCAAATCGTCCTGCGGAACATTAGAGTCCGTATTTCGCCGACATTCCTTCACTCGTAAACGGACAGTCTCTGTCGTAACGCCGGTTGCCTGAGCAACTTCCCGTTGGGTGATTTCCCCATCGGCACTAACGTACAGAGCAGCGCCAGCGACCGCAGCAGGGTGTTTACCGCCGATGTGATGGTTTGGAATCCCGCTGAGAATCCGTTTCGCATCAGCAGTAGTAGAACTATCCACCCCCAACAAAGGAGATAATTCAACCAAGTACGCCTCTGGTTGGCAGACCGTCTCCAGTAGGAGGTCTCTCCGTAAGGCGCTCAACGCTCGACGAAGTTCCCGCACCTCAATGTCAGCGACCTCTGCAACGCGACCAACAGGATGCGGGCGCCCAAGCTCTCTTCCAGCAATGGTGAGTACGCCGGCAACAACAGTCTCAGTGGGCCGGCCGTCAGTGGTCTTCTCGATAGCGGCTTCCCCATATCGCTCAGCCGCTCGTTTCCGTATCTCGGTGGGTACGCTCAGCCGGTCGCTTAGTTCTTCAAGGAATTCGAATGCGGTTGCAACTTGCTGTTCCGTGCTGTTCTGAACAGTGTAGTGGTCCGTCCAGGTGACTTCCTCTTGCTGTTTTGGTTCGTCGATATCGATTACTGCGTCGAAATCGGCGGTGATGACGGCACCGCATTCGCTGCAAATAGGATCGACTGTTGGGATGGAGTCGTCAATCTGTCTCGATCTACAGGCAGGACACTCCGCCGTATCTGCTTGAGGTTCCGATACCTCTCTCGTTGAATCGTCATGCATCACCGGGGATTTCGATGCCGACCTACTTGCTCAATCACCGATTGCGCTCTCCATCTTCGTCACCGCTGTCATCCGTCTGTAAAAATTGAACCACAGGCGTGTTAATCGCTACAAGCAGAGCAGCGGTCTGAAAATTCGGACCCTTGGAAACAATCTGCCGCTTCGGGTCATAGATGACGATACCTGCGGCCACGAGAGTCGGTAGATGCGTCTGCGACAATGCGTTGTACGCGTTCCGGTAGGGCTCGCCAGTCGCGTGGGTCAACGGCAAACCATGCTCGTCAGCGGCGATTTTCCGTGCGAGTTCTCGGACCGTTATCGTGGGGGCGTCCGATTCGTTGAGATATCGAATTGCTCGTCGACGTCGTTGGGTTCGGAGCGAGTGGTAAAGGGTAGAGAGATATCCATTGGGTCCCTCATCGCCCATTTTCACTCACCGTGCTGTAGATTCGGTCTCTCATCTCGTAGGATGTGCTGCAGCACCCATTTAATTCCTACGTGGGAGCAAATATGTAACCGATGTGATATCGCCATCGTGGCCTGATGGATGATGGACCGGGGCGCCCTCCCGAAGTCACAGATGAAGAAATTTTAGCTGTCTTTGAGTCGGAAGACGCTCCGGTCTTAACCGCGTCCGATGTTGCAGACCGATTGGAAATGGGACGTCGCGGGATTTTATCTCGGCTTGAGAACCTCGAGGATAATGGGTTTCTTCGGTCAAAGAAAGTCGGGGCGCGGAGCACTGTTTGGTGGTATCCAGGACATACCTCGACAACGCCAGTTAAACCAGAGTAGCGTACTTTAGGGGACATCTGACAGCTCGCTACTAGCGACTGTTCTATTCTGAACGCGCATATGCCGTTTATACGGTACAGCGACCGGCCCATCAGCATCGACGAGGGGAGCCGCGAGGTCCGCCTGCCACAGGAGACCGGCGTGTCGCTCACAACCAGGGACCACGAGGAGGCGTACAAGCGCGTCTCGATGGCCGACCTGATGACCGAGACCAATTACTTAAACCCGGACGTGGAGGTCATCGCGGAGATAAACACGCCCGAATCGTTCGCCACCTTCGGGGAAATATTGAATCTCGGCCACGGGGTCGTCGGCACAACCCACGCCGAGACCCCCGAAACCCTGGTGAACCGGGTCATCGAACAGGGGTTGCCGCCGTATCTCCTGACCGAGATCGACCTCGTCGTCTTCCCGCGCCACGTCGAAGGCGAGCGCTACGTCGGGGAGGCGGTGGAACTGATAGGCGACCCCGAGGACGCCCGCGCGCTCGACGGCGTCATTGAGAAGGACGGCTACGAAATCGGCTGGAACCGCGTCTTCGAGCGCGAACCAGACGGCGGGTGGGAGTTCGCCTACGACCACCCGAACCTGGGCGACGGCGAGCGTGCGCTCTCCCACGGCGTCTTCGACGCCCTCGCGGAGCGCACCGACAGGCCGGTCGAAGAAGTCGAGGAGGAGTTCCACCGGAAACACCGCTACGTTCGGTACATGCGCCAGGCGGAACTGACCGACCTCGAGGAACTCTTCGGCTTCCTTTCCGACCTGCGCAACGACGAGGCCGCGACCGTCGAGCGTATCGCGGGCGAGCGGGAGTAGCCGGAAAGACGTTCCGGCAGGTGGCCCGACCGGTTGCCCTCAACAGATGGCGTGACTTAATTGACACACGTGGAGAAAGACAATCCGGAGACACCGGCCCGTCCGAACCGCTGTCCCAGCTCCTGCCCGCCCATAACTTCAAACCCGACGGGAGAGAAAGCCGGGAGTGATGACGAAGACCCGGTCGAAACGGGAGTACGTGGCCACCGGGGCCGTGCTCGTCGCCGCCGCGGCGGTCGGCTACCTGCTCCCGATTGACCTCCTCGGAGCCGGTCTCCTCCTCGCCCTGTTGTCGGTCATCGCCGTCGTCGCCCTCGTTCCGGGTGTCTGGGACACCCTCTACCGGGAGACGGGTGTCGGAGCCGGGGGCTGGGTCCTGATGATAGCCGTTGCCGGCGGCGGCATCGCGATGAGCTACCTTCTCGGGGATCCCCAGCCGTTCTGCGACGGAATCGCCTACCGCGGCTGTCTGACCGCCTACGGCTGGGCGGCGGCGGTCTTTCTGGGGAGCTCGCTGGGGGTTGCGATCACTGCGGGGCACCTCGGCCGGTACCGGCGCCTCCGCGCGGCGTCGGTCGCTCCTGTGGCCGAGGCGGATGGCGGCCTCCTCGCGGTCGAGGGCCGCATCGAACCGGCAGAACCGACCGTTTCCGGCCCGGTCTCCGACGCGCAAACAGTCTGGTATCGGTGTGCCGAGGAAGCCGTGACGCCGTTCAACGGCCACCGCGAAATCGGGTCCCAGACCGGCGGCGGCGAGTTCTTCGTCGCGGACGGGTCGGGACAGCTGTTGGTGCTTCCCGACGGACTGGACGACCACGACGTGGCCGAACTCGCCCGGTCGCACACCGGCACCGACACCGACTCCAACGAGCGGCGACGCCGCGAGTGGAGCTATCAGCCCGACGATGCGGTGACGGTCGTCGGGCACGCCAGCGAGGTCTCGCGGGCGGCGTACCCGGAACCGGTCGCCGTCGGCCTTGACGGGCCGGTGCTCGTCGGGCTCCGTTCGCTCTCCGAACTCCGCGGGTGGGCGGCGCGACGGGCGCTCCTCGGCGGCGCACTCACCCTCGTGGTCGGTGGGACCTCCCTGTTGGTGATGCTGGTGACGGCGTAAGAGGACTGCTCGCTTCTTCTCCGACCTGCGCAACGACGAGGCCGTGACCGTCGAGCACATCGGGAGCGAGTGAGAAACACCGCCCGAGACGGACCGTCCGAGGAACGCCTGTATCGGTTACCGGGTGAGGTAGTACTCGACGCCGGCAACGACGGCGTAGAGCACGAGATACAACGGAACAAAGTACAGCCAGTAAATCGTGAACCCGAACACGGTCTCCGGCGTGAGGACGCCGCTCCCGAGCCCGTAGACGAGCCAGCCGACGAGCACCACGACGAGCACGGCGAGCGGCGAACGGAGCCCGTCGTAGAGATACGCGGCGATGGGGAGCGCAAAGCAGGCGACGACGAGACAGCCCGCCACCAGCAGGGCAGCGCCCGTTCCAGGGGTGAGCCGCGCGAAGAACGACGCGAGGCTCCATTCCGCGACGACGAGGCCGGCCACGACGTAGAGCGCGAGCACGGCCACGCCGACGCCGATGCCGACGCCCGACGCGGTGGCCAACGAGAACGACCCTCGCTTCGAGGACATCAGGACGAACACCCCAACACGGTGTGGCCCCGTTGATGGGCGCTGTCAATGAACGTGGGGGTCCGTGCCGCGCGCTCGGCGGCTCGCACGGTGACCGCGCGAATGGAACGGTTCGTGCGTGCCATCATACGTCCCCCCGGATGCCGGGCACGGCCGTGAGACCGGCACGGAATGTGACGTATCCGGCGATGCCGAACCCAGCGGTCCAGATGCCGAGGCCGACGATCGTCAACAACGCCGTGGTTGGGCCGCCGAGAGGGCCTACGGCGCGGCCTTCGAGCACGCAATCTGTGTCGCGACCCGTCGGGCGCATCACGAGCGAGCGGTGGGGCGAGAGCGTTACGCGCCGGCCACATCGCCGGACGTCATCCCTCCGGTTTCATTGCCCCTCGCTCGTACACCCGAGTATGCTTACGCGCTGTCCGGCCTGTCGGGTCGAGCGGGAGGACATGGAGGTGCGCGGGGAGACGGTCGTCTGTCCCGCCTGTGGCCACGAACGGACCTTCGAGAAGCCGCCGTTGCTCATCGTTACCGGCGCGACCGGCGCGGGGAAAACGACGGTACGCGAGGAACTGCTGGGGCGGGTGGACACCGTCCTTCTCGAAGACGACGCTATCGCCCCCGAGCGGGCGGAGTTCGACTCGGAGACAGCATTTAACGAGTACCTCCTCGGGCGCTGTCGGGACCTGGCCCAGTCGGGCATCACTCCCGTGTTGTTCACGACCGCGCTCGGGAAGCCCGACGACATCGAGGGGTTGACGAACCGTCGGTATTTCGGGGACGCCCACTTTCTGGGGGTTGTCTGCGAGGGGGACGTGCTGGCCGAGCGCCTGCGCACCCGACCAGGGTGGACCGGCAAGGGCTACTGGGGCGGCGTGGAGCGCCAGATCGAGTTCAACGACTGGGTCAAGGACCACGCCGCCGCGGAGGGCATCGACACCGTGGACACGACCGAGGAGTCCATCGCGGAGACGGCCGAGCGCGTGGCACAGTGGCTCGAGGAGTACCTTTGACATCCTCCCCGCGCTAAAGCGCGAGGATTCCTCCGTTGGGGGTTCGGCTACCGACCCACGGAGGCAACTTGCGGGTTTGTGCGCACTTCTTTGGGACTGTCGTGAGGGTGTGGTTTCCCCGACCAGTTGTGGTCGTCCCACTCGAATCGCACGGGCCGTGCCATCGGCCTGACTTCGCAATCGCTTTTTTCTCGAAGGAACGTCTCTGACGCCGTGAGGTCGGCGTGCCCCTCGAAACCGCACGCACACGTCAGCGTATCTCCGTGGCGAACCGTCTCCTCGTGGTCGCCACACTCGGGACACGTTTGACTCGTCCACGCTTCCGACTCGGCTTCGAGGGAGATGCCGTACTCCTCACAGACACACGCGAGACGGTGGATGAACTTCTTGAACGCCCAGAAGTTGTGCGTCTTCTCGTTCACCTTGACCGACCAGTGCGTTTCCAGCACGTCGGTCAAGTCGCCTACGTACACCGTCGCCACGCCTTCGTCGTACAGCCGTTCAACGAGGTTGCGTACCAGCGCGTTCTGTGCGTGGTCACGACGTTTCGTCCGCTGTCGGTACAGCCGTCGACTCCGTTTGGAACTGTAGCGTCCCTCTCGGAGTTTCGACTGTAGACGAGCGATTTCGTCAGTCGTCTCGCGGAACCGTCCGAACAACTCCCGGCCGTCGTAGAGGTACTGGTTCCCAGTGGTCGTGGAACAGGCGACGAGGTTGTTCGCGCCAACGTCGAGGGCGGCTTCGTGAGAAGCCAGTGGTGAATCCAGTCGAGAATCAGGTACGGTGACTGGTTGAAAAGCCCTGAACGTGTCGCTCACCTCATCGTACTCCAGTTCCAGACGACCCTGTTTGCCGTCCCAATTCGGGTTGCCTCGGACTTCGAGGCGGAGTCGTTCGTGGTAGCCGAGTCCGTATTCGTCTTTCAGTTCTTGCCCGACAGGGATTTCGAGACGACTACGCTTCCCCCACTGAATCGTGTACTGGTTGCACCGAATGTAGGTACGGAGTTCGCGTCCGTCCTCCTCGTTGCCCCAGTACGACGGGGGGTTGACGTACTCGCCTTTCTCCTTGAGGGCGAAGAACAACCGCCACGCTTCGCTGTTCTTTCGCGTGACCTGTTGGGCGGTCGCGCTTCCGACGACACCGTTGTAGCGCCCTCGGTACTCGGAGGTGTCCCACACGTCGCCGTCACCGAAGTAGTTCTGACGACGTTCGTAGGTCAGTTCATTCCACAGGGAGGCGGATGCGTCGAGTAGCCGTCGAAGGCACTCTTTGTCGTTCTCGGTCTGTGGAACTATCTCGAAGGTGTTGACGCGCTTCATTCGTCGCCACCCTCCTGTTCAGCGATGTACTGTTCGATAGCGCCCTTCGAGGTGCTTCCCGCCGTACCGACGTAGTACGAACGAGTCCACTTCACGCGGTCGTCGTAGCGTTGGTTGTACTTCCGCGCCGAGATGCCCTTGACCCAGTTGACGATGAGTGACGGGGCGTTCTTGGGCGGGCTTCCGATGAACAAGTGTACGTGGTCGGGCATGACCTCGGACTCGGCCAGTTCGAGGTCTTTGTCCTCGCAGATTTCCGCAAAGATGGCTTCGAGACGTTTCTTCGTCTTCCCCGTCAGGTGTGAACGCCGATACTGAGCGGAACCCTGTTCCGCGAGGTCAGCGGGACCTTCGGTCCCGCCCGATTTCGGCACGAACACTATGTGGTAGTAGAGTTCGTATTTCGCGTGACGCCGTCTGTGCCACCGTCGGCGATTGAATACTATTGGTCGGCTTCATCCCCGCCCTGAAGGGCGAGGCTTTCGCCTCGAATTTTCCGTAACTCGCTCCGAGACGCGCGGCAGACACACGACAGACGCGCTCGCGGTTCTCAGCCGTCGATTCCTGTTGGACATCTATCCGGTGTGGGGAATCGCCGGACGTCGCGGGGTCCGGGGTGTGAATTGGGCGACATTTCAATAGAGTACCTCATGTCTTTGGCGATAGGGTATTTATCCCTCCCGCGCTAATGTTGAAGTAGCACACCGGAGACAGAGAAAGGACGGGAACGTCGGGCGACGGGCTCCTACCCCTTCCCGACGCGATTCAGTTGGCATACTGAAACGTAGTCCTTTCGGTTGTCTGACGGGTGCGGACAAACTAACTATGAAACTGAACTTCGACATTCCCGACGCGGAGGAACGCGGCGTTTCTCCTGTGATTGGGGTTATCCTGATGGTCGCCATTACGGTCATTCTGGCGGCCGTCATCGGCACGTTCGTGCTCGGATTGGGCGACCAAGTGAGTCAGACCGCGCCGCAGGCGACGTTTAGCGTGGAGGACTTTAGCCAAGGCTCTGAGGACAAACTCACCTTACGACACGGTGGGGGGGACGACATCGTTTCTGATGAAACAAACATCCAGATTTCTGGTGACGCAGTCTCATCAATCACCCTTGATGGAACGGATGCGAACCAGACTACGTCACTTTCCACAGCGAACAATCTGATTATTACTTCCGATGGAAGCAATACGATAACCATGTGGGGAGATACGGGCGTTGGGTACGGTTCTCCGACAAATTTCTCCGTTTCACCTGATAGCGAATTCACCACCACATTCGTTGATACCGCTTCTGGCCAGATAATCGCCGAGAAAAACATTGACACATAAATGAAACTGAAATTCGACATTCCCGACGCAGAAGAACGCGGGGTTTCGCCAGTCATCGGCGTCATCCTCATGGTCGCCATCACGGTCATCCTGGCGGCCGTCATCGGCACGTTCGTGCTTGGACTGGGCGACCAGGTGAGTCAGACCGCACCGCAGGCAACTCTATCTCCCGAGGGTACTCAAAGTGTTGAAGGGGATGTTGCAATTGTTTTATCCCATGGCGGTGGAGACGATATTCAATCTGGAGAAACAGATATCGTAGTTGATGGCACGCCTTCATTCAAGTACGAAAGTACTGGTAGTGGCACTCTTTCTACCGCCAATCAACTCGTGATCTGGGGCAACGGTACTGCTCGGTGGGGCGGAGATCCTGTGACCACCTATTCTGCTAGCCCCGGTGGTCTTACAGACGGTAACGAGTACACTGTCACGCTTGTTGACACTGGTAGCGACCAAATCATCGCTGAGAAGAGCATCAACTAAAAATGAAGCTAGATTTTAACATTCCTGACGCGGAGGAACGGGGTGTCTCTCCCGTTATCGGGGTCATCCTCATGGTCGCCATCACGGTGATTCTGGCGGCTGTTATCGGCACGTTCGTCCTCGGACTGGGCGACCAAGTGAGTCAGACCGCACCGCAGGCGACGATCAGCGTCGAAGGCTCAGATGTGTACGGTAGTGCCGCGGCAACAAACGATACTGTGACCCTCAAGCACGGCGGTGGTGACGATCTCGTCGCCTCCGAAACGGGTTGGAATATCGACGTTGACAACGCCAGCAACAGTGGCACGATTTCAATCCCTGCTTCGGATGGCTCTGATACTAGTCTGAGCACGGCGGGAACGGCGACCCTCGTCTTCGGTGAAGGAGGCGACTCCAATCAGCAAGTCGATAACGCAACCGTTCAGTTCGGTGGCACTACCGTCTACACAATTCAGAGTTCCGTTGGAACGGTTGGTGTCGGCCCCGGCGACACCCTGACTGTCACCCTCATCGACTCTGGTTCTGAGCAAATCATCGCCGAAAAGCAGATCGACGTCTAAGGACCGGTTCGTCGGTTCTCATTTTTCGCGTGCTAACTACGTAGCCATACTCCAAAGCGAGGCAAAGCGCCGGAGTGTATCCTCCCGGAGAACACCTCAACGTCTAACTCACCGTTTCGTTTTCGTCCACACTACTCCCCGACTGCAACCCACCCCCGAGCCAGCAGACTAGAAGGCGTCCAGCGTTTCGAGTACACGAGCGTCCTCGCCGTCCGCGGGCATTCCCCACGCTCTCGAAGAACGTCCCAGCGGAGTCTAGAACACGTCCGACCAGAACGAAATACCGTGGACAGCGCTCATTTCCCTACTCAACAACCACGTTCCCGCTCATTCCCGCGGCTTCGTGAGGGATACAGTAGTACTCGTGCGTTCCAGTTGTTTCGAACGTGTGAACGAACGACTGTCCGGATTGAACCGCGCCCCGGCCGTCCTCCCAGCCGTTCGTGGCCGCCGCTTCCGAATCGAACCCACCGGAGGCCCAGTACGCACCACCTTCGGGAATCGCGTCCTGATCGGCGGTAACCGAGTGGGCTTCCCCAGCGGTGTGCTTCCACGCGACGGTGTCACCTTCCGAAACCGTGAGTTCGGCCGGGTCAAACGCAACAGCCGTCATCTCCACGACGTGATCCACATCGTCCGGGACGCCCTCGACGACGTTCGGCCCACCTTCGAGACCGGATTCACCACCGCCCTCTCCCGAACTTGATTCGCCGCCCGCAGTCCCGGCGAGATTGAGGTCGAGCGGGAGCTTCTCGACGCTGTCAACCAGCGCGAACTGCGCGTACTGTGAGCCACGAGCGAACGCTTCTGCGGCCCCGACCACGTCGCCACCCTCTTCGAGCGCGGAAATGTAGGCGTCCAGCTGAGCCTCGAAGGTGTCGTAGGCGTTGTGGTCCGCCTCCTCGATCAGCTCGTGCACGCGTGCCTCCTCGAAGTGAGCGAACACGTCCTGCATGACGGTCGCGGCGGCATCCGTGTGTGAGCCGCCAGTACGCTCAATGATGGCGTATATCGACGCCACCGCCTCGGCGTTGAATTTCGTTGCGACGGGATAGACGTCGTTGCCGTTGCCGGCCGCCGTAGAAACCCCACCGAGTCGGGTTTCGAACGCCCCGTACGTTGATTCGTCCGCGTCTTCGAGCGCCTCGTGATACCCGCCGGCACCGGACTCGAAGTGTTCGAACGCGTCTCGGGCGATTTCCTCGGCCCGACTGTCCCGGTCCAGGGCATCGAGGACGGCCGCGTCGAACCCTCGGCTGGCCATGTATCCCGCCTCGGCACCGCTCACCGTGGCCGTACTGCCGGCCGTCGTTTCGAACTCCACCAAAGTGGACTGGACCCCCTCGTAGTGTGTTTCGACGGCCGAGTCGTCCGCGTTCGAGAACGCGTCGATCAACCCACTGAGATGCTCTTCTTCGAACTGGGCGTAGAGGTCCTCGCTGGTGGCTTCGACCGTCTCGTGGAAGTCGAGTTCGTTCCGCTCGAAGCGCTCGAACAGCCCCTCAGTGATCGATGCGGCGGCGTCGTTTTGCCCCAACTGATAGCGCTCGTAGGCATCGGCGAACCGCGCCCGGAAGAACGCCGCCTCCAGGAGCGGTGCGTTCGTCCCGGCGAGCGCATCGATCCCGGTCACGAGATTCGAATCGACGCTCGAAACCGCGTCGTCGATAGCCGGGGGGTTCCCGTTCTCGATTGCGCTCTGGAGATCCGAGAGCCCGCCTTCGAACCCTTCGTACGCCTCGCCGTCTGCCTCTTCGAGGGCCTCGTGTGCACGCGCGCCTTCGAAGTGTGCGAAGACGTCGCCCGCCATCGTCGCCGCCCGGTCCGTTTCACCGTGGGCGGCGAGCCACTGTGCGTCGTGCGTGCGGGCCCGATAGATGGTCAGCGCAGCCGCATGTGCGAACGCCGCCGACGGCCCTCCCATCGACGCGAGTGCGGCGGCGTCCCAGCCCCGTGTCTGGAGCGACGCAATGTGACCCGTGCCGGCGATGGGTTCGGACTCGGCGAGTGTGTAGCTGCCATCGATGGCCGCCTGGAACGCCTCATTTGCCTTCGTCTGGACGGTCTGGCCGTCCTCGTTCTCAGCAGCGGCGACAACCGACTCGACGGCTCCTTCGAACGCCTCGTAAGCCTCGCTGTCTGCTGATTCAAGCGTATCGTGAACCCCAGCCTCCTCGAAGCGATGGAGTACGTTCTCCGCTGTCGTTCGTGCCGCATCGAAATCGCCCGCGGCAGCGAGGAACGCCGCGTTCTGCACAGTACCGCCGAGTAACTGGAGATCGAGTAGCCGGGCAGTCGGCTCACCGACGAGTTTCTGCTGTGCTTCGGCGAGTTGGGTGCTGGCGATATTCGTTTCCTCACGGGCACGACCGAGGTCCCCCGCTTGCAGCCCCGCGGTCCGGAGTTCGCCGAGAGCCTCCTCGAACTCGGCGTAGTTCGCTTCGCTCGTGTGTTCGAGCATTTCGTGGGCACCGTACTCCCCCGAGGCTTTCTCGAAACGCCCGAACGTCTGTTGAGCGACTGCGCCACCAGTGCCAGTATCACCGGCGACTCCGAGCGACAAGGCGTCCCAGAGCCTGGCGCGCATCGCGTTCCATTCTGCGGCGACGGCCGTGTGAGCTGACCCACCCGTCTCGGGTGTCGAACTGTCCGCCGGTGAGGTACCCGTCGCCGACGTTGTCTCAGTTGGGTCCTCGGCGCCCCCGCTCCCGAGGGCATTACAGCCCGCGAGGCCGGTTGCAAGTGCCGTCGCGCTCGCCGCCAGCAGATCGCGCCTGCTTTGTTGCATCGTGTTTTAGGCCACCCTAAACAAACATAACGCCTTCGGTTTTTCGGTGGGCCTAAAACAGGGCCGATTCGGGCCCATTGCTGGACGACTAGCGACGTGATGGAAGCAAAGCGCCAACTCGTCGAGGGGGAAACCCACGACGTTACCCACGCGGCACTCCTGTGGAACTCACTCCGTCCGCGGCATCCGCAGCCGCACGCAACTGCCGCTGTCGGACGTCTCGATCTCCATCTCGCCGCCGGAGGCGTCGACACACCAGTAGGCGAACCAGAGCCCGAGACCGTTGAGATGCCGGACCTGGTCACGGTTGCCGGAGAGGACCACGTCCATCACTTCCTCGGGGATGCCCGGCCCGTTGTCCCGGATCTCGATGATAACCTGCCCGAGCGGCGGTTCGTCGACGGCCTGAATCGATACCTCCGGCGCGGACCCGTCGTTGTGTTCGACCGCGTTTTCGACCAGTTCGATTGCCGCCTTCCGGAAGAGGACGTGGGCCTCGATGGGCGCGCTCGGCGGGAACGACGTCGCGACGCGGACCGAACCGTGGGATTCCGAGACGGTGTCGACTACCTCCTCAAGGAGTTCGACGGCGTCGAAGCGGGCGGTCGCCGTCGAGTCGGAGACGCGCTGGATGTCCCGGGCCGTCCCCGTCCGGTCGAGCAACTCCTCGGCTGCGGCGAGGATGCGCCCGCAGTGGTCGGCGACGAACTCGGGGTCCGGGGAGTCGCCCACGCGGTCGGCGAGCAGAGACGCGGAGGCGGTAACGACGTTGAGCTTGTTGCGCAGGTTGTGCCGGAGCACCCGATGGAGGACGTCGAGTTCCTCCTGTTGGCGCTTGAGCCGGGTGTTCACCGTCTTGAGTTGATATCTGCTCCCCTTCGTCAACACGAAGATGAACCCGGCAGTAACGAGGACCTCGGCGAACCCCTTGACGGCCTGGAGTTCCGTGAGGAGTTGGCCGGTGACGTACGAAGGTAGGAGGAAGTCCGAGACGAGGAGCATCACCGAGCCGAACACGAAGTACGTCACGGTGGCCCGGAACGGCGTGATGTCGACCGCCGTCCAGGGCGCCTCGGAGGTGGCGCCCCACAGCGCGCCGTCCGATTCGCCTGTGTTAGGCATTGCTTACGGAATACGTCTCCGGCTGTAAAAAGTTCTTTTCTCCGGCGAGCAGGTTTGAATGCCTGATATAGCGGTTTTCGGATACTACCAGATGGGATGTGTTTCCCGCGGGGTGAGGGACCCAGCCGCCCGCTCGATGGCCGACTGCTTCGACATTCTCTTTTGTGGACGGCCCGGCGAACCCCTGTGGAACTCTTCGCCCTCCTGCGTTGGTCCCTCGTCCTCGCGGCGCTCTGGGCGGCGGGGCTCCCCCTCGGAAAGCGGCTCTTCCCGCGGTTCCCGAGCGCCGGTGGTGCCCTCGGGCTCCCCCTGGCGCTCGCAGTCGTCTCCCTCCCCGCATACTGGGTCGGGAAAGTCGACGCCACGGCCGGCTTCGTCGCCGGCGCGCTCGCCCTGCTCGTGCTCGCCGGGCTCTCCTACCGGGCGGGCGCCCGGCCGACTGTAGGGGAGCTCCGGGTTCCGGTGGCGGTGTTCGCTATCTCCTTCGCCGCGATGCTCCTCGTCCGTCTCGGCTACCCCCGGATTACGCCGGTCGGGGGCGAGCAGTTCCTCGATTTCTCCCTTCTCAAGGCGGTTCTCCGCGCCGACTCCTTCCCGCCCGAGGACCCGTGGTTCGCGGGAAAGCCGGTGCGCTACTACTACGGCGGCTATCTCGTCTCGGGCTTTCTCACACGGCTCGCCGGGCTGGAGGCTCGCTTCGCGTACAACCTCCTCTTGCCCACCTTCTACGCCGCGCTCGCGACGGGCGCCTACGGCCTCGCCGCGGCCGTCGCCGAGCGGAGCGGCCACCCGAGCGTCGGGGCGGGGCTCCTCGCGGCCTTCCTGACGGCCGCCGCGGGGAACCTCGCGACGCCGGCGCGCTTCCTGCTCGGCCTGCTCCCCGACGCGGTGGCTCGGGAGTACGGCCGCGCCGCCGTCACCGGAATCCGGGCGCCTTACGAGGCCGCCTTCGCGCAGGCTACCGACCCGGGCTCGTGGTCCTACTGGCTGGCCCGCTACGTCATCCCGGGGACCCCCGACGTGTTCCCCGCGTGGACGTTCGTGAACGGCGACCTACGCCCACATATGATGAGCGCGCCCTTCCTGGTGCTCGCGGCGGCGCTCGCCTTCGCGTACTACCGGACACCCGCCCACGAACTCCGGCGCCGGCGTGTGCTCTGCTTCGGCGCGCTCCCCGCGCTGGGCGGGCTGTTGGGCGTCGTGAACACCTGGGCGCTTCCTATCGTTGTCGGGCTCGTCTTCCTCGCCGTCGCCTTCGCGGACGCTGACCCGCGGCCGCTGTTCGGTGTTCCGCAGGGGTACCTCCCCCGCGTCGATTCCGTTCCCCGTGTCGTCCGTCGGGAGGCGGGGCGGGTGCTCACCGGGGGCGCCGCCGGGCTTCTCGTGGGTGCCGTCGCGTTCGCGTGGGTCGCGCCGTACTTCCTCTACCGCACCGCGACGAGCGACGGCGTGGGCTTTCTCCCCCCGGGGAGCCAGTTGGTGCCGTTCCTGCTGGTCCACGGGGGCTTTCTCGTCCTGTTCGCACTGGTTCTGTGGGGCCCGAGCCGGAACGCCCTCCGGGAGCTCGGGCGGGCGCGCGCCGTCGCCGTTCTCGCCGCGCTCGGCCTCGGCGCCGCGGCGCTCGGAGCGGCCGGCTTTGCCCCCGTCGCGGTGCTCGCCGCGTTCGGCCTCGCGGCGTGGGTCGTGGGGCGGCGCGAACGGAGCTTCGCCGCCGTGTTGGTTCTCGCCGGCCTCGGCCTCCTGGTTGTCGCGGAGCTCGCGTACGCCGAGGTGTGGCCCCATGACCCGGACGCCGTGCGCTGGAACACCGCGTACAAACTCTTCCACTCGGTGTGGGTCCTCTGGGGTGTCGCCGGGGGCGTCGCGGCCGCGGCGGCCCTCTCGAAGGCGATTCGAAGTGTCTCCGTTCGTCACGGACGCGAACTCGCCCGGCCAGCCGCCGTCCTCCTGGTGGTCGTCGCCGTCATCGCCGGGATGGCCGTCTTTCCGGCGTTCGCGGGGGGCGGCCGGACGAGCGCCGCCCTCGGTGGGGGGACGACCCTGGACGGCCTCGGCTACGTCAACAACAGCCATCCCGACGCGGGGCCGGCCATCGAGTGGCTCGACAGCCGCGAGGGAACCCCGACCATCGCCTCGGCGCCCGGGCGGAACATCTACCAGTGGGTGAACGCCCCCTCCAGTTTGACCGGCGTGCCGACGGTCGTCGGCTGGGTCCACGAGCAGGGCTACCGGGGCAAGGACGCCTACGAGAACCGGGTGCGGGACGTCGAGTTGCTCTACGAGTCGGGCCCGAACACGACGCTCGAACTCGCCGCGGCGTACGGCGTCGACTACGTCTATGTGGGCCCGAACGAGCGTGAACGCTACGAGCTCGGCTCCTTCGGGGCGCACGAGCGTATCGTCCCCGTCTTCGAGAAGGGGGACGTGACCGTCTACGAGATCAAACCTCGCTCGGGTCCCACGTGACCATCCCCTCGCCGACGTAGTTGACGGCGAAGCCCGCACCGATGCCCACGAAGTTCGCGAGCGTCGGCCACAGCGCGTACCCGGCGATTTGAACTGAAATTCCGGTGAAATCCGTGAGCGCGACGAGCACGGCGAAGCCGACCGCCAACCCGACCGCCCGCACCGCGTGCGAGCGGAGGAAGCGCCGGAAGAAGGGGATGATTCCCTCCGCACCGGCGTCCGCGAACGTCCAGCGGTCGTTGAGCAGGAACATAAGCGAAATCGAGAGCTCCGCGCCGACGGCCTTCGCGACGAGCGAGCCGGTGAGCGCGGTCGCCGTGAGCGCGAACACGACGGCGGACTCCGTCAGCGCGCCGGTGACGCCCACGGAAAGGTAGCGCCCGATGAGCCCGCCCCGCGCGAGCGAGCGAACCCTACCCATCGCCGTTCGTGAGGGGCTCACTCGGACAGACGATGCGGGCGAGCGGCGAGGGCGACCCCCGGACGGCCGCGGCGCGCTCGCGGGCGGCGAACAGCCCGCGGGCCATCGAGAGCGTGTCGCCGACCGGGGAGACCGTCTTCCCCGGGCGGTCCTCCCAGACGATGGGCACCTCGACGACGCGCTCGCCCAGCGCGTCGGCGACGGCGACGAACTCCGCGTCCCACGCGAACCCGGACTCGTGGAGGTTGGGGCGGACCGCGCGCCACGCGTCGGCCGTGATGGCCTTCGCGCCGCACTGGTAGTCGGTGAGTCGCACATCCAACAGCGTCTGGGCGAGGCGGACGAAGCCGACCCCGAGGCTCCGCCGGACGACCGACTGGTGTGACCGAACGTCCGAATCGGGGTGGCGGCGGGTGCCGACGGCGACCGAGGCGCCCCGGGTGCCGCCGTCGGCGCTCGGAGCGGCCTTGGCCGTATCTTCGTACTCGCCCGGCGTGTCTACGCCGGCCATATCTCCGTGCTCGCCCGGCGTGTCTACGCCGGCCGTGTCTTCTTTCCTCGTGCCGGGTGCCCCGCTATCGAGCGCGGCGACGATGTCAGCGACCGACGCGGCGGGCGTGCTGGCGTCGGCGTCCGCGAACGCCAACCGGTCGACGTCGGAGACGAGCGAATCGAAGGCGGCGGTGATGGCCGCTCCCTTGCCGCGGCGCTCGGCGGACACCTGCACCGTGGCGTGCTCGCGGAGCGCGTCCGCGACTCCCGGCTCGGGGTCGTCGAGCGCGACGACGATGTCGTCGGCGACCGCATCGGAGAGTTCGTCGAGGTACCTGCGGAGCCGCGGGAGATCGGGTTCGTACGCCGGCACGGCGACGCCGACGCGGGGGCGGTCTGAATCCATGAGGGGCGGCGAGTTGTTTCTTCCTCGGTCCGGCGGTACATATGGGTTTTCTGATGGCGGAATACGGGAGCCCCATACCGTTATGCCCTCACCCACCATCGGGGCCGGTATGCTCGCGGACATCACCGACCCCGAAACCGTCGGACGGAACCGCCTCGCGGCGCACAGCGACGTCCTTCCCTACGCCGACCGGGCGAGCGCGCTGGCCGGCGAACGCGAGACGCCCTTCCGGCGCTCGCTGAACGGCGCGTGGGCGTTCCACTACGCCGAATCGCCGGGCGCGACCCCCGAGTTCTGGGAGCCGGACTACGAAACGGCGGACTGGGAGACCATCGACGTGCCCGGCCACTGGCAGTTACAGGGCCACGGCGCCCCCCAGTACACGAACGTCGTCTATCCCTTCCCGCTGGACCCGCCCGAAATACCGAGCGAGAACCCGACGGGCTGTTACAGGCGGGAGTTCCACGTCCCCGAGGACTGGGACGACCGGCGGGTCGTCCTCCGCTTCGAGGGCGCCGACTCGGCGCTCTCGGTGTGGATCAACGGCGAGGAAGTCGGGTACAGCACCGGGAGTCGGCTCCCCGCGGAGTTCGACGTGAGCGACCACCTCGAAGCCGGCACGAACACCGTCGCCGTCCAGGTCACCCAGTGGTCCGCGGGGAGTTACGTCGAGGACCAGGACATGTGGTGGCTCAGCGGCCTCTTTCGGGAGGTATCGCTGTGCGCCACGCCCGAAACCTACGTCGCGGACGCCGACGTGCGGACGGAGTTGGACGACGACTACGGGGACGCGACGCTCCGGGCCGACGTGACGGTCGCCGGCGCGGCGACGGACGGGACGCTCGACGCGGAACTCGTCGGACCGACCGGGGAGACCGTCGAGACGTTCGAGGCCGAAATCCCCGAGAACGAGAGGACCGTCGAACTCGAAGCGCACGTCGAGAACCCCGATATGTGGACCGCCGAAACGCCGACCCTCTACACCCTCCTCCTCACGCTGGAGGGGACGGTCGTCCGTCAGCCGGTCGGCTTCCGCGAGGTCGAGGTCCGAAACGGCCAACTGCGCGTGAACGGCGAGGCGATCACCGTGCGGGGGGTGAACCGCCACGACTTCCACCCCGACGACGGGCGGGCACTCACCTACGAGACGATGCGCCGCGACGTGGAGTTGATGAAACGCCACAACGTCAACGCCGTCCGCACCGCACACTACCCGAACGACCCGCGCTTCTACGAGCTCTGCGACGAGTACGGCCTCTACGTGATGGACGAGACCGACCTGGAGTGTCACGGGATGATACACGCCGAGCGCGTCACGCACATTAGCGACGACCCGCGCTGGGAACGAACGTACGTCGACCGGATGGAACGGACGGTCGAGCGGGACAAGAACCACCCCTCGGTCATCTGCTGGTCGCTCGGGAACGAGTCCGATTTCGGGTCGAACCACCGCGCGATGGCCGAGCGCGTCCGCGAGTTGGACCCGACCCGGCCCGTCCACTACGAACCCGACACCGACCTGGAGGTCTCGGACCTCGTCGGCCCGATGTACCCCCACCCCGAGGAGGTACGGGACCTCCACGCCGAACACGACGCCCCCGTGATTCCCTGTGAGTACGCCCACGCGATGGGCAACGGCCCGGGCGGCCTCGCGGACTACTGGGAGACCTTTGATGACCTCGAACGGACACAGGGCGGCTTCGTCTGGGAGTGGATCGACCACGGACTGCGCCAGGAAGTAGAAGGGGGCGAGCGCTTCGCCTACGGCGGCGACTTCGGGGACGAGCCCAACGACGGGAACTTCGTCTGTGACGGCCTGCTGTTCCCCGACAGAACCCCCTCACCGGGACTGAAGGAACTGAAGGCGGTGCTCGCGCCCGTTCGGTTCGCGCACGCGGACGGGGAACTGAGCGTCGAGAACCGCTACGACTTCCGCTCGCTCGACGGCGTTCGGGCGTCGTGGACGCTCCTGTACGACGGCGAGGCTGTCGAGCGCGGCGAACTCGACCTGCCAGCCCTCGACGCGGGCGAACGCGCGAGCGTCGACGTCCCCGCCGAAGCCGGCGAGGGCGGCGAGTACACCCTCCGCGTCGAGGCGTCGCTCGCGGGCGGGACCCGGTGGGCGGACGACAGCCACCGAATCGCCGCCGAAACGTTCGTCCTCGGGGGCGAGGCGGTGCTCCCCGTAGCGAGCCCCGAAGAACCGCTCGACGTAGCGGAGACCGACGGCGAACTCCGCCTCTCGGGGCCCGAGTTCGACGCGGTCTTCGACACCGAGCGCGGCGCGCTCGCGTCCTACACGTATCGCGGCGCGGAACTGCTCTCGGCCGCGCCCGAACTCGACCTCTGGCGCGCGCCGACCGACAACGACCGCGGGCTCCCGGTGGGGCGGACGTTCCTCCGCTCGCACGCCGAGTCGACCGTGGACATCGACGACTTCTGGCAGGTCGGCTTCGCGGAGCTCTGGCGCGAGCACGGCCTCGACGACCTGCGGTTCCGGGTCGACTCGGTCGAACACGAGCGCGACGGGGGAGATGTCCTCATTACTGTGACCGGCCGGCTCGCGCCCCCGATTTTCGACCACGGCTTCGGCGTCGAGACGACCTACCGTATCGCGGGGAGCGGCCGGGTCGACATCCGGACGCGCCTCGACCCGGAGGGGGGGTTCGACGACCTCCCGACGCTCCCGCGGGTCGGCCTCACCCTTGGATTGGCGCCCGATTTCGACTCGGTGACGTGGTACGGTCGCGGGCCGGGCGAGAACTACGCCGACAGTCACCAGAGCGCGCCCGTGGGACGCTACCGCGCCGACGCCGCCGACCTCCACACGCCGTACGTCCGCCCGCAGGCGAACGGCTACCGTGGCGGCGTGCGCTGGGCCGCCTTCGGCGACGGCGAGCGTGGACTGCTGGCGACGGGGATGGACGGGTTCGCGGCCGGCCGCGACTCCGAAACCCTCGAATCGGCGGCCCACGAGCCCGAAATCCCGTCCCTGGACGCGCTCACCGTCTCGCTGGACGCCGCCCACTGCGGCGCCGGCACCGGGAGCTGTGGCCCGTGGACGTTCGAGGAGTACCAGGTGCCCGTCGAGGAACACGCCTTCGACGTGTCGCTGATTCCCTTCGAAGGAGGGGTGTTTTGAGCCCGCGGTGAGCGACATCTCCCCTTGCCGTGAACGGGACCCCCACGTGGGGAAGTTAGCGCGAACCGCGCGGCTGAGGGTGCGCTCGCGCGGACGAGGAAACCACGACGGGTGAGCCAAAGCCCTATGCGCCCGGCGGGCGCGGGTCGTCTACATGAGCGACTACACTGTCGCCGTCATCGGCACCGGCCCGGACCCGGAGAACCCCAGCGCGGAGGGGTACGCGATGGGCTATCGCCACGCCGAGGCCTACCGCAACGACGAGCGCTGCGACCTGGTCGCGTGCGCCGACATCGTCCCCGAGAACGCCGAGGCGTTCGCCGCCGAGTTCGACCTGCCTTCGGACGGGATTTTCGAGGACTACGAGGAGATGCTCGCCGAGGCCGACCCCGACATCGTCTCGGTCTGCGTGCCGCCCGCGATTCACGAGCCGGTCGTCGTGGCCTGCGCCCGGAGCGGCGCGCCGGTGGCGATTCACTGCGAGAAGCCGATGGGCCACACCTTCGCGGCCGCGAAGCGCCAGGCCCAGGAGGCGTGGCGCGCGGGCGTCCAGCTCACCTACAACCGCCAGCGCCGCTTCGGAAAGGTGTTCACGGAGGCCAAGCGCCTGCTGGACGAGGGGGAAATCGGCGACTTGGAGCGCATCGAAATCGGCTGGGGCGACTTCCTCGACACCGGGGCGCACACCGTCGACCTCGCGAACATGTTCAACGACGAGCGCTCGGCCGAGTGGATTATCGCCGGCCTGGACTACCGCAGCGAGGACATCAGATTCGGCGCTCACCAAGAGAACCAGATGTTCGCCCAGTGGCAGTACGAGAACGGCGTCTCCGGCCTGGTCTCGACGGGTGAAGGGGCCGGGTTGGTCGACGCGACGATGCGCGTGCGGGGGAGCGACGGCGAACTCGTCATCGACCCCGACGAGGGCGCCATGCTCGAACTCCGGGCGGGCGGGGAGACGGAGGCCATCGACGTGGACGGCGAGGACGTGCACGGCACGCCCGCCGACGAGGGCCGCTTCGGCTCCGCCCTGCAGGACCGCTCCGTCGACGAGGTCGTCACCTGTCTGGAGGAGGACCGCGAGCCCGTCATCTCCGCACGCCTGGGACTGAACGTCGCGGAAACCCTCTTCGGCGGCTATGAGTCCGTCCGGCGCCGCGGCCGCGTGGAGTTCCCCCTCGACATCGAGGACAACCCGCTCGAAGCGATGGTCGAGACGGGCGAGTTGACGCCACAGCCGCGGGAGTGACCCTCAGGAAGGTAGGCGCTTAGATTCTCGGGCGGTTGGCGGGTTCGGGGGCGTAACCCCTCCAGAGTACGAAGCGTTAAGCCGCGAGAGAACTGAATCGTAAACCAAGAGAGCGACGAATGGAACGAACAACGCATTTTTGGAGAGACCAATGAAGGTCGTCGCGGTCGTGGGGCCCTCCGACACGGGGAAGACCGGGCTCGTCGAGCGACTCGTCGGCGCGCTTGAGGGAGAGGTGGCGACGGTAAAACACCTCACCCACCCCCCCGATCGGGACGGCGAGGGCACCGACACCGCGCGCCACCGGGCCGCGGGCGCGGGAACGACCTACGGCCTCGCGGACGGCGGCGCGTGGTTCGCCGACGGGGAGGGCTGGAGCCTGGACGCGACGCTCGAAACCCTCGCTCCCGACCACGACTACACCGTGCTGGAGGGCTTCAGCGACGCGACGGTGCCGAAACTAGAACTCGGAAGCGCCGAGAGCGCGGGCGAGACGCTCCTCGCCGCGCCCGAAGCCGATGCCATCGACACCGGGGACGCCGTCGCGGCCATTCAGGATGTTGAACCCGTCGAGACGCTTTCCTCGCTGGTCGCCGCGGCGAAGGACTCGCCGGCCACCGAACGGGCGGGCGCCGTCGCCACCTTCACCGGCCGCGTCCGCGCGAAGGACGGCCCCGAGGACGAGGAAACCGAGTACCTAGAATTCGAGAAGTACGAGGGCGTCGCCGGGGAGCGGATGGCGCAGATTAGCGATGAAATCGAGTCCCGCGAGGGCGTCTTCGAGGTCGTGATGCACCACCGCGTCGGCGTCGTGGAGGCGGGCGAGGACATCGTCTTCGTCGTCGTCCTCGCGGGCCACCGCGCGGAGGCCTTCGCGGCCGTCGAGGACGGCATCGACCGGCTGAAGGAGGAAGTGCCCATCTTCAAGAAGGAAGTGACCGTCGAGGGCGAGACGTGGGTGGACAGCCATGGATGAGTTGACGCACACCGACGGGGAGGGGAGCGTGGAGATGGTCGACGTGGGCGAGAAGGAACACGTCGAGCGCCGCGCGACGGCCGCGGGCGAAATCCGGCTCTCGGCGTCGACAGCCGAGGCCGTCCGCGGGAACGACGTCGCGAAGGGCGACGTGCTGGCGACGGCGCGCGTCGGCGCGATACAGGCCGTCAAACACACCTGGGAGACAGTGCCGATGTGCCACCAGATTCCGATCACGAACGTCGCGACCGACTTCGATATCGAGGAAGAGGCAATCGAACTCGCCGTCACCGTCGAGACGACCGGGCAGACCGGCTGCGAGATGGAAGCGATTCAGGGCGTCACGACGGGGTTGGGCGTCGTCTGGGACATGGTGAAATCCGCCGAGAAGAACACGGACGGCCAGTACCCCGGAACCGCCATCGAGAACGTCCGCGTCGTAGAGAAAGTAAAAGGCGACTAGGGCTGACTACCGGCCCGCGCCGGGCACTGAATCCAGAATCTCGGGCAGCCCGCGCAGGGCGCGTTCGAGCGCGCGCATCCCCTCCTTTTCAGTCCGCTCGGGGTTCGCGACCAGCCGAATCCGGTTGTGGCCGAAGCGGACGAACTCGGTGTTCGTGCCGGCGGCGTGCCCCCGCGTGCAGAGCCCCGCGTCCGCGTCCCCGGCCGCGACGCGGTGGACGGGGCTGGCGGCGCCCCGGACGGCGGTCCCGTCGAGTTCGATGTCCTCCTGACCAGCCCGCTCGTCGACGGCCGCGCGGAGCGCCGCACCCTCGCTTCGGGTGCAAAAGCGCACGCCGGGGGCCGCGAGCGCGGCCACGTCGTCGACGCCGAAGGGGTTGCCCGGCGCGACGGCCACCCCCCACTCGCGGCGCCACGAGGCGAGCGTCACGGCGTCCTCGGGGGGGTCAACCGGGTCGGCGACGGCCGCGAAGTCCGTCACTCGCCGCAGGCGCCGGGCTCCCTCACTGCTCCCGACGTAGCGGTACTGCGGGGCGTCGAGTTCGTCCAACAGCGAATCGAGAACGGGGTCGGCGGCGCCGGCGCCCACGGGGTCCGGCACACCGGCGCCGGCGAAGCGCGCAACCGTCACGACGTCGTCGGCCGGCAGGAGCGCCGTGTCGGCGGGCATCTCCACGATGCCATCGGCTTCCGCCAGACTCGTCGTCGCGCCGCTCCCCCGGTCGACGGGGTAGGCCAGCAGGTCGCCCGCGCCGTCGGCCACGAGACCCACCGGCAGGAGGCGGTGGCGTCCCTCCGCGTAGCGCACGTCCTCCGTGAGGGCCGCCGCGACCGTCTCGCGCTCCGGCGCCGGCGTTCCCGTCGCGCGGCGCAGGGCGGGCGCGACGAACGTTCGGAAGACGGAGAGCGCCGATACCGGGTAGCCAGGGAGACCCACGTAGGGGGTGCCCTCGATGCGCCCGACGATGGTGGGCTTGCCCGGCTTGATGGCGACGCCATGGAGCAGGCGCTCGCCGCGCTCCTCGACCACTCGGTAGACGACGTCGCGGGTGCTCGCGCTCGTCGACCCCGAGGAAAGCACGGCGTCGCACTCCGCGGCCGCACGGGTCAACACGTCGGCCAGTTCCTCGGGGTCGTCCTCGGTCCGGGCATACTGGACGGGGTCGGCGCCAGCCGCCGCGACGGCGGCCGAGATAGCGGGGCCGTTCACGTCGTGAATCTCGCCCGCGCCCGGGTCGAGAGGCTCGCCCGGGGGGACGAGTTCGGCGCCCGTCGAGACGACGGCCACCGTCGGGCGGGAGCGAACAGGGACGGACTCGCGGCCGACGGCGGCCAGCAGGCCGATTTCGCGCGTCGAGAGAACCGTTCCCGCGCCCAGACAGCGCTCGCCGGCAGCGACGTCGGTTCCGGCGGGCGAGACGTCCGCGCCGGGCGCGAGCGGCGCCCGGAGTTCGACGCGCGCCCCCTCGCGCTCGGTCGTCCGTTCGACCGGCACGACCGCGTCCGCGCCGGGCGGAATCACGGCGCCCGTGGCGATTTGCGCGGCCTGGCCCTCGCCGACCCGGACGCTCGGGCGCTCGCCCGCGCCGACGCTCCCGACGAGTTCGAGCGAAACGGGGTCGCGCTCGCCCGCGCCGGCGGTGTCCGCCGCGCGAACGGCGTAGCCGTCCATCGCCGCCCGGTCGAAGCCCGGCACGTCGATGCCGGCGTCCACCCGCTCCGCAAGGGTTCGACCCGTCGCCTCGGCGAGGGGGACTTGTTCGGTTCCGGCGCCGAAGTCGAGCGATTCGAGCACGTCGTGGACCGTCTCAGGGCTTGCTAGCTCGTTGAACTCGCGTCTGCTCACCGTTCCCACCTCTGGACCTCGACCTCCGTGCCCGCGGGAATTCCTTCTTTTGACTCGGAAATCTCGACCCAGCCGTCCGCGCGGGTCACGCTGGAGAGGACGCCCGCCCCGGCGGCCGAAACCGGGTTGGCCTCGCTGCCGTCGAGCGACACGCGGGCGAACGTCCGGACGCCGGGTTCGCTCCGTATCTTCTCCGCGAGCGTCGCGGTCGTCGTCGGATGCGCGTCAAGCGGCGTCCCCACGAACGCCGCCAGCGCGGGCCGGAGGAACTGGACGGCGTTCACCAGACAGGAGACCGGATAGCCGGGCAGGAGAAGCGCCGGCGTCCCGTCGACCTCGCCGGCAGCGACGGGATGGCCCGGCTTGAGCGCGACGCCGTGAAAGGAGAGCCCCCCGAGGTCGGCCACGACGTCGGGGACCAAGTCGCGCTCCCCGACGGAGGAACCGCCCGTGGTGACGACGACGTCCGAACCCGACGCGGCGTCCCGGAGCGCCGCGCGGAGCGCGTCGGGGTCGTCGGTCACGGGCTCGCGACGCTCGACCCGGGCGTCCCACGAGGCGGCGAGGGCGCCGACCGTGAGCCCGTTCGTCTCGATTATTTCCCCCGGTTCGGGGTCCGCGGCGACGAGTTCCTCCCCCGTCGGGAGCACCGTCACGCGGGGCCGCTCGCGGACTCGGACGGCGTCGACGCCGGTCGCGCGGAGCAGGCCCAAATCGGAGGGCCGCAGGCGCCGCCCGGCATCGCAGAGGCGCTCGCCCCGCTCGACGTCCTCGCCGACGGGGGCGACGTTCGCGCCGACGCCGACCGCGGCGAACACCGCCAACCCGTCGGGCTCCTCGTTCGTCCGTTCTATCGGGACGACCGCGTCCGCACTCTCGGGGACGGCGCTCCCCGTGTGGACCGGGACGGCCTCGTCGGCGTCGGGGTCAGTGTTGGTGACCGAGAGGAAGACCGGCGAGCGCTCGCTCGCGCCGACCGTGTCGGTAGAACGCACGGCGTAGCCGTCCATCGCCGCGCGCCGGTAGTGGGGGACCGCGCGGGCGGCGGTAATCGGCTCCGCGACGGCCCGGCCGGCCGCGTCCGGAAGGGGGACCTCCTCGGAGGGGAGCGCGTCGATATCCGCCAGCAGGCGCTCGCGGGCCTCGTTCAGGCGGGTTCGCTCGGTGAGCCGACCGGTCATTCCGACTCCGTGCCGCCGTCCGCCGCGGCCGGGGCGTCGAGATAGTCGTCGTTGACGACCCACTCGCCCTCGGACTCGACCATGTACTCGCCGTAGTAGGGTACCCGGTCAGCGACCGTCTCCTGGAACGCCGCCCGGATTTCGGGCTTCGTGAGCCCGCCCATCGAGCGGAAGTCGTCGGTCCGGTTGAGACAGCCCGTGAGCCGGCCGTCGTGGGTGACCCGGACGCGACCGCAGTTGGCACAGAAGTCGGGGTTCTCGACGGGGTCGACGATTTCGACCATCCCCTGTTCGTCCTCCGAATCGCCGCCGACGTAGTAGCGCCGCCGGTCGTGCATCTCGCGGCGCTCGACGCTGTCCGCTTGGTCCGCGAGCCAGTCGTGCACCCGCTCGATGTCGATGGCCCACTCCGGTTTGCCCACGAGTTCGGGCATGTACTCGATGAGTTGGAGCTGGAGCCCGTCGTTTTCCGCGACGTGGTCGACCATCTCGGGCACGTAGCCCGCGGTGTGCTCGAAGACGACCATGTTCAACTTCACGGGCGCGAGGCCGGCGTCGACGGCCGCCTTCACGCCCTCCAGGACCTGTTCGTAGGCGCCGGTCTTCGTGATCTCCGCGAACGCCTCCGGGTCGAGGGCGTCCTGGGAGACGTTCACCCGCTCGACGCCCGCCTCGGCGAGCCCCTCGGCCCGGTCGGGGAGGAAAGTGCCGTTCGTCGTGAGCGAGACGGCCATCCCCTCGGGCGCCCGGCGGACGATATCCTCGACGTCCTCTCTGAGGAGGGGCTCGCCGCCCGTGAGCTTCACCGAGTCCACGCCGAACTCGTGGACGGTTTCGAGCACGCGGACGACTTCCTCCGTTCCCATCTCCCCCTCGGTCGCCTCCATCGGCCCGCGCGTGTCGCCGAGCCCCTCGTTGTGACAGTAGACGCAGTCGAAGTTACACCGGTCGGTGAGCGAGACCCGAACGCCCGAAACCTCCCGGCCGAAGTCGTCAGCGAGCATGTCGTGAAACTGTGTGTTTGACCATCGTTTTGCTATACAATCAGTCGTGTGTGTGGATTGGTCCGAACAAAATAAGGCTTTCCGTCCTCCCAGTTGCTGAGAGCCTCATCGCCCGGCGGCGGCGACCTCGCGCTCGGCCGCCGCGAGGTCCGCCCGGGTGTTGACGTTCCGGAACGCCCCCGAGGGGAAGTCGTCGGCGGGCACGCGCTCAACGTCGAGACGCGAACACAGCGCACGGAGGCTCCGTTCGTCCGCGTCCAGGGCGGCCGCGGCGGCGCGGCGAGTCGGGCCCGCGCGGTAGACCGCACAGAGGGGCTGAAGGTGGCCCTCGCGGACGGGGACTGCGGCGTCGGCGTCGGCACCCAGCAGGCGCTCGAACAGCCCCGGCGGGAGCGCCGGCATGTCGCAGGCCGCGACAGCCACCCGACCGGAGCGCCCCGCGAGCCCGCACCGAAGGCCTGCGAGCGGCCCCTCGTCGGGGGCGTCGTCGATGGCGAACGTCGGGTCGTGGCCCGCGAGCGCCGTCTCGAAGCCCGCCCGCTGGTCGGCCCGGCAGTTCACGACCAGGTCGTCGGCGTGCGCGGCGAGGGCGTCCGCGACGTGCCGAATCAGGGGGATGCCCCGGAAGCGCGCGAGCGCCTTCTCGCCCCCCGAAAACCGGGTCGAACGCCCGCCCGCGACGACGAGCGCGGTCGTCGGGGGTTCGCGTTCAGTCCCCATCCCCGAAGCGCACGGCGCACTGCTTGAAGTTCGGCTCGTCGGAGTCGGGGTCGGTCTCCGGCACGGTCAGTTCGTTCGTCGCGGGGTGGTGAATCGAGAGCCACACCATCCCCTCGGGGATGGAGTCGTCGGGTTCGACGCGGGCCTCGATGGCGCCGCGGCGGGACTCGATGCGCGTCCGGCGCTCCTCGCCCGCGAGTTCCGCCTCGTGTGCCGCGACCGTCTCGGGGTGGACCCGGGCGACCGGCGCGTCGGGGTCGCGCTCCCGCGAGCGGACGCCGGTGTTGTAGCCGTCGGCCTCCCGGCCGTTCGTCAGCGTGAGCGGGTACGCCTCGTCGGGGGACTCGGGGAGGTCGCGCCCCGTACCGCCCGCGAACCGGGCCCTGCCGGAGGGCGTCGGGAACGTCCACGACTCGCTTGGGGATAGGCCGCCGTCCGCGACGGCACCGGTATCGGGTTCGGCCTCGTCGGGCGAGCGGTAGTACCGGTAG